>VFQQ010001251.1_pt1 | contig 37377 bp, 37 predicted proteins | sample 3512341 | NCBI WGS metagenome assembly VFQQ01 (sample SAMN10412373, study PRJNA504923) | tailings metagenome | isolation source: Relicate 2 Philex TSF1 revegetated site | place: Philippines: Tuba, Benguet | collected 2017-08-29 | reverse complement strand
CCGAAGTGGTAGTAGTACATGTAGGGCGAGGGGTTGAGCGAGCGCAGCGCGCGGTACAGCGACAGCGGCGACTCGGTGTAGCGCTTCTGGATGCGCTGGCCCACCTGCACCTGCATGAAATCACCCGCAGCGATGAGCTCCTTGGCGCGCTCCACCGCAGCCAGGTAGTCGGGCTTGGCAAAACCGCGCTCGGCCGGGTACGCCTGCGTGGCCTTCACCTGCGGCGCGCTCACCGAGTACTTGAGCGACTCCTTGAGTTCGCGCAGCCGCTTCTTGGCGTTGGGGTAGGCCTCGGGCTGGCCCGGGTCGGCGTAGACGATGAGGTAGAGCTTGCCCGAGAGGTTGTCGATCACCGCCAGCTCTTCGCATTGCAGCAGCAGGATGTCGGGGCAACCCAGGGTGTCGGGCGGGCAGCTGTTTTCCAGCTTCTTCTCGATGTGGCGCACCGCGTCGTAGCCGAAGTAGCCGGCCAGGCCGCCGCAGAAACGCGGCAGGCCGGGCCGCAGCGCCACCTTGAAGCGCTGCTGGTAGGCGGCGATGAAGTCGAGCGGGTTGCCCTGCGCGGTTTCGACCACCTCGCCGTCGCGCACCACCTCGGTTCTGGCCTCGTCGCCAAAGCCGGTGGCGCGCAACAGGGTGCGCGCGGGCAGGCCGATGAAGCTGTAGCGACCGAAGCGCTCGCCGCCCACCACCGATTCGAGCAGGAAGCTGTGGCGGCCATCGCCGCGGCCGTGCGCGAGCTTGAGGTAGAGGGAGAGCGGGGTTTCGAGGTCGGCGAAGGCCTCGAGCATCAACGGGATGCGGTTGTAGCCCTGCTGGGCCAGGCTCTTGAATTCGAGTTCCGTGATCATGTTCGGTCCATCCGTCCGGGGCCGCGACAAGCCAGGTGAAGAGGTTCGCGGCCGGGGTTCCTGTCAGGCCGGCAACAGGGCTGCCGGCGGCTCGGGGCGGGCGCAGGGCTGAGTCAGGCGCTCGGCCGGTGCCCGCAAGGGGGAAGGTGCACGTTCAGGCTGGCTTGCGCCAGGGCCAGGCTCCCCCGCCGAAGAGGCGCGGCTGCGAGCCAGGGGTGAGCGTGCGGGGACGGAACATGGAGCGGCACTATAACAAAGCACTGCAACAGGCCGCTCCATGTGCGCTGCGTCACGCGGCCAAGCTTTCGTTCTAGTGCCAAACCCGCTGGACCGGGTCGGGGCGGGCTGGGAGAATCCCGAAAATCGAACGGTCGTTCACTTTTATCCATCAGTCCGCCATGCTTCTGAAATCCCTGCGCGCGCTGGCCACGGCTGGCGCTTTTTTTGCCTGCCTGCCGGCCTGGTCGGCCACCATCGACGTGGCCGGTGTTCCGCATGAAGACCGCGTCACGGTGGCCGGCAGCCCGCTGGTGCTCAATGGTGCGGGCGTGCGCTACAAGGCCGTGTTCCAGGTGTACACGGCCGGCCTGTACCTCACGGCCAAGGCCAGCACCCCCGACGGCGTGCTCGCCGCCACCGGCCCCAAGCGCATCACCATCACCATGCTGCGCGACATCGACGCGGCCGAGCTCGGCAAGCTGTTCTCGCGCGGCATGGAGGACAACATGGACCGCGCCGCGTTCTCCAAGCTCATCCCTGGCGTGCTGCGCATGAGCCAGATCTTTGCGGACTACAAGAAGCTCAACAAGGGCGACACCTTCACCGTGGACTGGGTGCCGGGCCGGGGCTCGGTGCTCACGGTGCGCGGCAAGGTCGAGGGCGAACCGTTCAAGGAGCCCGAGTTCTTCGACGCGCTCATGCGGATCTGGCTTGGCCCCAAGCCAGCCGACTGGCAGTTGAAGGACGCCCTGCTGGGCGTGAAGAAGCAGCCCTGAGCCGCGGGCATCCGCGGGCGCTCAGGCAATGAGCGCGTCCAGCTCGGTGAGCGAGCCGATCAAGCCATCGTGCGGAGCCTGCGCGACCGGCTCGCCGTGGTTGTAGCCGTAGGTCACGAGCACCACCGGGCAGCCCGCCCCGCGCGCGGCCAGGCCGTCGTTCTGCGAATCACCCACCATCAGCGTCCGCGCGGGCAAACTGCCCAGCGCTTCGCAGGTCTTGAGCAGGGGCAGCGGGTCGGGCTTGCTGCGCTCGAAGCTGTCGCCCCCGAACACCTGCGCGAAGTACCCGGCCAGGCCCTTGGCCTGCAGCAGGTCGCGCGCAAAGGCCAGCGGCTTGTTGGTGAGGCAGGCCAGCGGCAGGCCACGCGAGCGCAAGGCCGCCAGGCCCTCGGCCACGCCGGGGTACACCGCGCTGTGCGCGCCGTTGATGGTGCGGTAGTGCGCCTGGTAGCGCGCCCAGGCCTGGTCGAGCAGGCCATCGGCGGCGGGCCTGTCGAGCCCGCCGTGCTGCAGCGCGCTGCGGATGAGGTGCATCGAACCCTTGCCGACCATGCGTTCGATGTCGGCGCGGGCCACCGGCGGGCGACCCAGTTCACGCAACGTGGCATTCAGGGCGGCGTCGAAATCGCCGAGGGTGTCGACCATCGTGCCGTCGAGGTCCACGATGACCGCGCGGATGTTCGCGATCACTTCAGCGCCGCGCGCATCTGGTCGATCACGGCCTTGTAGTCGGGCTTGCCGAAGATCGCGCTGCCGGCCACGAAGGTGTCGGCGCCCGCGTCGGCCACGCGGCGGATGTTGTCGGGCTTGATGCCGCCATCCACCTCGAGCCGGATGTCTTTCCCGCTGGCTTCGATGCGTTTCCTCGCATGCTCGATCTTGCGCAGCGCGGAATCGATGAAGCCTTGCCCGCCGAAGCCGGGGTTGACGCTCATGATGAGGATGAGGTCGATGTCATCGATGAGCCAGTCGAGCACGTCCAGCGGCGCCGCGGGGTTGAAGGTGACGCCGGCCTTGATGCCACGCGCCTTGATGGCCTGCACGCTGCGGTGCGCGTGCGCACTCGCATCCGGGTGGAAGCTGATGAGGTCGGCACCCGCGTCGGCAAAGGCCTGGGCGAGCGCATCCACCGGTTGCACCATCAGGTGCACGTCGATCGGCACCGGCGTGCCATCCGGCCTCTTCGCGTGCGGCTTGAGCGCCTGGCACACCATCGGGCCGAAGGTGAGGTTGGGCACGTAGTGGTTGTCCATCACGTCGAAATGGATCCAGTCGGCGCCGGCGGCGACGACCTGGCGGACCTCGTCGCCCAGGCGGGCGAAATCGGCCGAGAGGATGGACGGGGCGATGCGGAAGGGGCTCATGGCGGCAGGTCGTGAACGCGGCGCGGCGGGCCCGCATTGTCTCAGGCCACGGGTAACATCCCGCCATGCCCAAGTACCTCTTCGCCTGCGAAGCCGAGCCGCAGTACCTCAGCGAACAATCCGCGCCAGAGGAGGATCTCTACGCCTTCGCCTACACCATCACCATCACCAACGCGGGCGAGGTGACGGCGCAGCTCATCGCGCGCCACTGGGTCATCGAAGACGCGCATGGCCACACGGAGGAGGTGAAGGGCCTGGGTGTGGTGGGCCACCAGCCGCTGCTGCGGCCGGGTGAATCGTTCCAGTACACCAGCGGCACGCGCCTGCGCACGCCCACGGGCGCCATGCGCGGCAGTTTCTTCTGTGTGGCCGAAGACGGCGAGCGCTTCGAGGCCCCGGTGCCTGGGTTCGCGCTGCGTGCCAGCGGCCACACCGGCGGCGACAAGCCCGCGCGCGTGCTGCACTGACCCCACCACCATGGACCTGCAACGGCTGCTCGACACGCTGTCGCCCGAGGCGCCGCTGGCCGAACGCCACTTGTGGCTCATGGACGCCCTGGCCTGGGTGCGCGGCGAAGGGCTGGACGTGGCCGCCAGCGTGGCGCGCGTGCGTGCTTTCGTGGCGGCGCTCGAGGCCGATGCGGCGCTGGCGCAGCGCTGGCACGACTGGTTGCGCATCTTCGTCGGCACCGTCGACCTCACGCCGCTGCTGGCCGATTTCGGCTTCGCGCCGCGCACCGCGTTCCTGAGCGAGTTCGGCCACCGCCTGCGGCGCAAGCTGCTGCCCGGCACGCCCGAAACGCGCGACCTGGCCGAGCTTTTCTCGCTGCTGTTGCCCACGCGCTTCGACGTGCGCTGGATCAAGGCGCTGGACACCACCACGCTGCAACGGCTGTCAGCCACACTGCCAGTGCGCGCGGGCGAGGTGTGGAACGACGCACTCATGGACGCCCTCACCTGCTGCGTGAGCCAGGTCAGCGCCACCGGCTTCGCGGCCGAGATCCGCATCCGCATGTCGGACGAGGCCCGCGCGTCGCGCCCCTTCCACGAACTGCCCACCACCTTCGAAGCCCTGCGGCGCGAAGTGCGCGTGCACGGCCCGCGCAGCGAAGAAGCCGCACAGGCCGCCAACCGCCTGCGCGAACAGCTGGATGCCTGTCGCCACGCGGCCTACACCGTCTACCACCACCTCGAGGAGCACGGTGTCTCGGTGGGCATCGTGTTCCGGCTGCGCCAGTTGCGCGAGCGCATCGTGCGCATCAAACAACTGCTCGACTGCCTGCTGGCCAGCGAAAACGGCCGCGCGAACGCCGCGCTGCTGGCCGATCTCGCGCAGGTCGGCATTGAAGGCCGCAGCGTGCGCGCGCTCATCGCGAGCAGCTCGCACCTCACGGCCGCCAAGGTGGCGGAGCGAAGCGCCGAAAGCGGCGAGCACTACATCACCCGCAATGCGGCCGAGTACAAGGAGATGCTGGGCAAGGCGGCGGGCGGCGGTTTCCTCATCGCCTTCACCACCTGGGCCAAGTTTGCGTTGCTGGGCCTGGGCCTGTCGGCGTTCTGGGGCGGCTTCGCGGCCGGCCTCAACTACGCCAGCTGCTTCGTGCTTGTCATGCTGCTGCGCTGGACGGTGGCGACCAAGCAACCTGCCGTCACCGCGCCGGCCATGGTGGCCAAGCTCAAGGACATCAAGGCCACCGGGGCGGTACGTCGCTTCGTCGACGAAGTGGCGCACCTGTTCCGCTCGCAGATCGCGGCCATTCTGGGCAACATCGGCATGGTCATCCCCACGGTGCTGCTGATCAGCGCGCTGCTGCAGTTCGCCACCGGCGAGGCCATGGTGGGCACCGAAAAGGCCATGCACGTGCTGCACGATCTGCACCTGCTCGGCCCCACACTCTTCTTCGCCGCCTTCACCGGTGTGCTGCTGTTCGCCAGCAGCATCATCGCGGGCTGGGTCGAAAACTGGTTCGTGCTGCACAACCTCGACTCGGCGATCGCGCACAACCCGCGCTTCACCAACGTGCTCGGCCGCGAGCGCGCCGCGCGCTGGGCGCACTGGCTGCGCAACAACGTCTCGGGCCTGGCGGCCAACATCTCGCTGGGTTTCCTGCTCGGCCTCGTGCCGGTGTTTGCGCAGTTCTTCGGTCTCGGGCTGGACGTGCGCCACGTCACCCTTTCGGCCGGTCAGATCACCGCCGCGGCATTCGCACTCGGGCTGGACGTGCTGCGCCTGCCCGACTTCTGGTGGGCCGTGGCCTCGGTGGTGTTCATCGGCCCGCTCAACCTCACGGTGAGCTTCTACCTCGCGTTCCGCCTCGCGCTGCAGGCCCAGGCCATCAGCACCGTCAACCGAAAGCTCATCGCCGCCGCCATCCGCCGGCGCCTGCGCGCCGCGCCGCTGTCCTTCCTGCGGCCGCCGCGCGAGCACGCCACCCCCGCAGCGCCCGGCGAACCCAGCGCGCATGGGTGAGTTCGATCTGATCGCGCGCCACTTCACGCGGCCCGCGCCGCCCGGTAGCGCTGTGGTGCTCGGCGTGGGCGACGACGGCGCATTGCTGCAGCCCACGCAAGGCCACCAGCTCGCCATCAGCACCGACATGCTGGTGGAAGGCCGGCACTTCTTTGCCGGGGCCGACCCCGAGGCGCTGGGCCACAAGGCGCTCGCGGTCAACCTCTCCGATCTCGCGGCCATGGGCGCGCGGCCACTCGGCTTCACACTCGCGCTGGCCCTGCCCGCGGCCGACGACGCCTGGCTTGCGGCCTTCGCACGCGGGCTGTTCGCGCTGGCCGACACCCACGCCTGCCCTCTGGTGGGCGGTGACACCACGCGCGGGCCGCTGAACCTGTGCATCACCGTGTTCGGCGAGGTGCGGCCAGGCCGCGCATTGCGGCGCGATGCTGCGCGCGCGGGCGACGACCTGTGGATCAGCGGGCGCACCGGCGAGGCACGGCTGGCGCTTGCGCTGCGCCGTGGCGAGGCGTGGGCGCGCGGCGAACCGGCCGACATCGCCGACGTCGTCGACCGCATGGACCGCCCCACCCCGCGCCTGGCGCTCGGCCAGGCTCTGGCCGCGCTCGACGGGGCGCACGCCGCGCTCGACGTGAGCGATGGCCTGCTCGGCGACCTGGGCCACATCCTCAAGGCCAGCGGCGTGGGGGCCGAGGTCGGCGTGGACGCGTTGCCGGTGGCGCCGGCGCTGCAGAACCTGGCCCTCGAGCACCGGCTCGACTGCCTGCTCGCGGGCGGTGACGATTACGAGCTGCTGTTCACGGCCGATCCGGCGGCGCGAGACGCCGTGCTCGCCGCCGGCCGCACCACCGATGTGGCCGTCACGCGCATCGGGCGCATCGCCGCGGCGCCCGGCCTGCGGCTGCTCGACGCGCGGGGCCATCGCATCGAAGCCCCGCGCCGCGGCTTCGATCATTTCGCCGATTGACGCCCCGCGCCGATGGCGCGAAGCGACATCGAGCGCCGCCTATGATCCCGCCATGCCGAGCGCACCCATGGTCTCCCCCAACTGGCGATTCCTCTTCGCGCACCCCGCGCATTTCATCGCGCTGGGCGCTGGCGCGGGCCTGGCACGCATGGCGCCCGGCACCGCCGGCACGCTGTGGGCCTGGGTGGCCTGGCTGGTGCTGCAGCCGCTCATGCCGCACGAAACCTGGGGCCTGCTCATCGCCGCGGCCACGCTGGTGGGCTGGTGGGCCTGCACCGTCACGGCGCAACACATGGGGGTGGCCGATTCGGGCCACATCGTGTGGGACGAGGTGGTCGCGTTCTGGCTCGTGCTCTGGCTCATCGCGCCCAGCGGCTTCTGGGCCCAGCTCGTGGCCTTTGCGCTGTTCCGCCTGTTCGACGCGGTGAAGGTGGGGCCCATGGCCTGGGCCGATCGAACCTTCAAAGGCTTCGGCCCGCGCGGTGGCTTCGGCATCCTGCTCGACGATTTCGCGGCCGCGCTGTGCACACTGCTCGTGATCGCGCTCTGGCGCTTCTGATGCCATGGACTCCGCACTGCTCGACCTCATCACCCGCCTGGCCCAGCGCCTGCGCGAACACGGCTGGATGATGGCCACCGCCGAGAGCTGCACCGGCGGGCTGATCGCGGGCGCCTGCACCGAACTCAGCGGCTCGAGCGACTGGTTCGAGCGCGGGTTCGTGAGCTACTCCAACCTCGCCAAGACCGAATTGCTGGGGGTGAGCGCCGAGCTGATCGACACCCACGGTGCGGTGAGCGAGCCTGTCGCCCGGGCCATGGCCACTGGCGCGGTGGAGCGCTCGGGCGCGCGCTGCGCAGTGGCCGTCACCGGCGTCGCGGGGCCCACCGGGGGCTCGCCCGAAAAGCCGGTGGGCACGGTGTGGTTTGCGTGGTGCACGCCGGCCGGCGTGTTCACCGAGCGCCAGCGCTTCAACGGCGACCGCGCCGCCGTGCGCCGCGCGACCGTGGCCCACGCGCTCGGCGGCTTGCTTCAGCGCGTACCCTGAGCCAACGCCCATGGCCGAACCCTTCAAGAACCTCATCAATGCGGGCACCGCCCGCCATGCGGCGCAGCACCTGCGACGCGCCTGGCGCGGCTTCGATGCGCCGCGTTTCGAAGCACTCGCCACCGACGGGCTCGACGCCCTGGAGTTCAAGGCCCGCGCCCTGCGCTGGGCCGACGCGCTGCAGGCCACCCTGCCCGGCGATTTCGACCGCGCCTGCGGTGTGATCGAGGCAGCGCTCGCGCGCCCGCTGGCACTGGATGCCGAGGGCGAGCCCATCGGCCTGCAAGGAGCCCAGCCGCCCGATGGCATTGCCGGCTGGGCGCTGTGGGGCACCGGCGAATGGGTGGCGCGCAACGGGCTGGGCGAGCCAGCCCGCGCACTCGACTGCCTGCACGCCATCACCCAGCGATTCACCGCCGAATTCGCGATCCGCCCCTTCATTGACCAACGCCCCGAGGCCGTGTGGCCCGTGCTGCAGCGCTGGGCGCGAGACCCGAGTGCGCACGTGCGCCGCCTGGCCAGCGAGGGCAGCCGCCCGCGCCTGCCCTGGGGCCTGCGGCTGCAGGCCCTGGTGGCCGACCCCTCGCCCACGCTGCCGCTGCTGCACGCGTTGCAGGACGACCCCAGCGCCTACGTGCGCCGCAGCGTGGCCAACCACCTCAATGACATCGCCAAAGACCACCCCGACCTGGTGGCGGCCTGGGTGCGCGAGCACCGGGCAGACGCCAGCGCGGCACGCGAAGCGCTGCTGCGCCATGCCAGCCGCGGGCTCATCAAGGCCGGCCACGCGCCCACCTTGCAGGCCTGGGGTCTGTCGCAAGGGCTGCGTGGCGAAGCCTCGCTGGCCATCAACCCCGCACACGTGCGCGTCGGCGGGTCGGTGGCCCTCGCCGTGGCGCTGCGCTCAACCGCGCGCACCGCGCAGGCGCTGGTGGTGGACTACGCGGTGCACCACGTCAAAGCCAACGGGGGCAGTTCCCCGAAGGTGTTCAAGGGCTGGAAGCTGGAGCTCGCGCCTGGCGAGGTGCGCGCGCTGCAGAAATCGCATTCGCTGCGCGAGGTGACCACGCGGCGCCTGTATCCGGGGCTCCACCGCGTGGTGCTGCTGGTCAATGGGGCTGCGGTGGCCGAAGCGGCCTTCGATCTCAGCCCTTGAGGAGATGGGCCGACACGCCGCGGCGCGGTGCGGGGCCGATGTCCGGACCATGACCGAGTCGCGCCCACATCTGCACCGTGTGGCGTGGTGCCGGCGCACCCAGGCGTTCGTGGATCTCCCGGTACGGCCCTGCCATTTCGGGGTACTCCTGCAAGGCCTGTGAAATCGGCTGCATCGACAGGCCCTGCGCGGTGGCCGCGAGCTGTGCGCGCACCCAGGCCCGCCCCGCGTTGATCTGCGTGGCGCGGTCATTGCCCTCGCTCACCAGCCAGTAGAAGGCCGGGGTGCTGTCGATCTTTGCGTTGAAGTCGTCGATCTGCCCGGTGGTGGCCGCGTCGTCAGGGGCAGGCGCCACGCTGCGGTCGAACAGGCCGGTCGCCACCAGCAAGCGCACCATGGGGTCGTTGAGCGAAATGCCATCGCGGTGCTCGGCGATCTCGCGCGGCCCCACACGCAACACCTTGAACGATTCGAGCACCGTGCGCGGCGTGGTGAGTTCGATGCGCCAGGCCTCGCGCGCGATGCGGCGCTGATGCCCGATGGCGGATGCGTCCGCGCTGGTGACGAATCCCGCGCGCATGGGGTAGCTTGCGGTGCTGGCTGCAATGGCCTGCAGCGCCTCGGGTGCCGGCACACGCGGTTCATAGGCCTCGCGGTTGGTGTGGCGCCGCAACACCTGGGCGAACAGCGGCTCGCGCGCCACCGCGGCATCGGGCACGAGGCGGATGCGCGCGGTCGGCCGGTCGTCGAGTGCGGTCGGCCCGAAGACGCCCTCCGGAAAGAGCGCAATCTCGGCGCGCAGGCCCTTCTCCCTCGCTGCCTGATCGAGCAGCTCCAGGAAGGTGCCCTGGCTCATCAGCATCTGGCGCGAGAACGGGTCGGTTTCAGGCAGCAGTCGGGTGCGATCGATGTGCAGCGTGATCTGGTCGGGCACCGACAGATCCACCAGCCAGCTCTGCAGGTTGTGCGAATGCGGCGCGAGGATGGCGTGCGCCAGGATCCAGCGCCGCACGTCGGGCTCGTCACCCGGGCCACGCCAGGCAGCGACGGCGGCGTCGGGCAGCGCGCTGCTGCAGCCGGCAACGGTGGTGGCGGTGGCGGCGGTGATCACACCCCCGCCAGCGATGCGAAGGAAAGAACGGCGGTTCATGTCGGGCTCCGGTGGGTGGCGATGCAACGCATTGTGGGAATCCATGCCCCCATCCACAATTGACGAACCGCAAACACCAGCCATGCAGAAATGAATGAGGCCGGCTTCAACTGGACGCTGATCCGCTCCTTCCTCGCCGCTCTGGACCAAGGCAGCCTGATGGGTGCGGCGCGCGCGCTGGGCATGCACCAACCGACACTGGGCCGGCACATTGCCGAGCTGGAACAGCAACTCGGGCTCACGCTGTTCGAGCGCACCGGCCGCGGCCTGCTGCCCACGCCCGACGCGCTGCGCCTGGCCGAGGCCGCGCGTGGTATGGCCACGGCGGCCGACCAGCTGGCGCGCCAGGCCAGCGGCGCGCAGCGCAGTGCACCGGGTTCGGTGCGGCTGAGCGCGAGCCAGCCCGTGGCCTGCCTGCTGCTGCCGCCGCTGCTGACGCAACTGCGCCTGCAGCAGCCGCAGATCCAGATCGAGCTGGTGGTGAGCAACGCGGTGAGCAACCTGCTGCAGCGCGAAGCCGACATCGCTGTGCGCATGGTGCGCCCCGAGCAGAGTTCGCTGGTGAGCCGCAAGCTCGGGCAGGTGGCCATTGGCGCCTACGCCCACCGCGACTACCTTCGCCGCCGCGGCACACCGCGCCAGCCGGCCGACCTGCTGCAGCACGAGCTGGTGGGCAATGACCGGCAGAGCGATATCGTGCGCGGCTTTGCCGGCATGGGCTACCGCCTCGCACGCGAGCAGTTCGCGCTGCGCACGGACGACCTCATCGCCTACCACGCGCTCGTGCTGGCCGGCGCCGGCGTGGGCTTCCTGCCGCACTACATGGCGCGTGCCCACCGAGAGCTGGTTCCGCTGCTGACCACGCTGCCGATTCCACCGCTGCCGATGTGGCTGGCCGTGCACCGCGAGATCCGCAGCAACCCGCGCATCCGTTCGGTGTGGGACGCATTGGCCGCGGCGCTGCCCGAGGCCCTGGCCTGACATCACCCGCCCGTCACGCCCCGCTCCTATACTGGCCGGCCCTTCAACGCCACGGGAGACGACCATGGGTTTCTTCAGCACCATCCTCGACAAACTCGGCATCTCGAAAGCCGAAGCCGCCACGCCCCCCGCAGCCACCCCCGCAACCCCGGCTGCTGCACCGGCCCCGGCGGCCAGCGCCCCGGCAGCCCCGGTGGTCAACCCGATCGCCATGGTCGACGTGGTGGCCCTGCTCGAACAGAAAGCCAAGGCCAACCCGCAGAAGCTGAACTGGCGTACCTCCATCGTCGACCTGCTGAAACTGCTCGACATGGACAGCAGCCTGCAGGCACGCAAGGAACTGGCCAAGGAGCTCTACTGCCCCGACGAGTTCATGAACGACTCGGCCAAGATGAACGTGTGGCTGCACAAGAACGTGCTCGGCCACATCGCGGCCAACGGTGGCAACGTGCCCAAGGAGCTGCTGGACTGAGCGGGCGCCGGTGATGATCCGCGTCCACCACCTCAACCACTCGCGCTCGCAGCGCGTGCTCTGGCTGCTCGAAGAGCTGGGCCTGCCCTACGAGATCGTGCGCTACGAGCGCGACCGCAAGACCATGCTCGCGCCGCCCGAGCTGAAAAAGGTCCATCCGCTGGGCAAGTCGCCCGTGGTGGTGGACGGCCCGCTGGTGCTGGCCGAGTCTGGCGCCATCATCGAAACCCTGGTGGAGCGCCACGGGCCGCAGTTGCGCCCCGAGCCGGGCACGCCCGCGTTCCTGCGCTACCGCTACTGGCTGCACTACGCCGAGGGCTCGCTGATGCCGCCGCTGTTGCTCAAGCTGGTGTTCGACCAGATCGAGCAGAAGTCACCCCTGCTGGTGCGGCCCGTGGCCAAGGGCATCTCGGCACAGGTGAAGAAGCTGTTGATCACACCCAACCTGCACCAGCACCTGGAATTCCTGGAAGGTGAACTGGCTGACGGCCCCTGGTTCGCGGGCAAGGCGTTCAGCGCCGCCGATGTGCAGATGAGCTTCCCCATCGAAGCGGCCGCGGCGCGTGCGGGGCTCGATGCGCGCCGCCCGCGCCTGATGGACTGGCTGCGCCGCATCCACGACCGCCCGGCGTATCAGCGTGCCATCGACAAGGGCGGGGCCTACGAGATCCCGGGCTGAGGCGGCACCGACGCCATCAGCGCGTCGTCGAAGATCGCCACGGCGCGCGTCCAGCCCGCCGAGGCCCCGCGGATCTTGTGCGGGAAGCAACTGATGAAGAAGCCGCTTGATGGCAGGGCCTCGAGGTTGTGCAGCTTCTCGAGGTGGCAGTAGCCGATATCGCGACCCGCCTTGTGCCCCTCCCAGATCAGCCCGGCGTCGCCCGTGGCCTGGTACCGCTGCGCGGTGTGCGCGAAAGGCGCGTCCCAGCTCCAGGCATCGGTGCCCGTGAGGCGAACGCCGCGCTCCAGCAGGTACAAGGTGGCCTCGTGGCCCATGCCACACCCGGCCTGCAGGTAATCGGCCTGGCCGTAGCGCAAACCGGCGCGGGTGTTCACCACCACGATTTCCAGCGGCTGCAGCACATGGCCGATGCGCGCGAGCTCGGCCTGCACATCGGCCGCGCGAACCACATAGCCGTCGTCGAAGTGGCGGAAGTCGAGCTTGACCTCGGGCTGGAAGCACCACTCGAGCGGCACCTCGTCGATGGTGATGGCGGGCCGGGGTTCACCCAGCGCCGCGTCCATGGTCGAGTGGAAGTGGTAGGGCGCGTCCAGGTGCGTGCCGTTGTGGGTGATGAGATCCACCCGCTCCAGTGCCCAGGCTTCGCCATCGGGCAGATCCTGCGGGCGCAGGCCCGGGAAGAACGGCGCGATCTGCCCGAAGGTGTCGCGGTGCGTGAAGTACTGGATGCGCGGCTCGAAGCCGGGCGGATCCGACGACACACCGTTTTCGAGCAGGATGGACAGATCAACGAAACGGCGTGGCATGGCGGGCAATCCTGCGGTTAGAGCAGCACGAGGCTGAGCCAGGGAAAGGCAACGACCGCGCCCAGCACCCCCAGCATGGTGAGCGTGAAGGGCCAGGTGCCGAGGAAGACGTCGGCCAGGCTCACGCCTGGATCGTTCAGTGCACCGTGCACCACGAAGACCGACAGGCCGAACGGCGGCGTGAGCAGGCCGATCTCGACCGCGATGATGGTGACGACGCCGAACCACACGAGGTTGAAGCCGAACTGCTCGGCCAGTGGCAACACCAGTGGCAGCACGATCAGCAGGATCGAGGAAGCGTCGATCACCATGCCCAGCAGGATGATCACCAGGATGTGCGCGAACAGAAACCCCTCGGGGCCCAGGCCCCAGGTGGAGAACTGCGCCACCAGCGCCTGCGGCAGGCCCGACATCGCCAGCATGCGGCTGTAGGTGTTGGCGCAGATGATCAGCAAGCTCACCGCCACAGTGATGTGGCCGGACTCGGTGAGCACCGCCCAGAACGCCCGGGCGTTCAGCCGGCGCCGGGCCAGGGCAATCAACAGTGCCAGCACGGCGCTCACGGCACCGGCCTCGGTGGCGGTGAACAAGCCTCCGTACAGGCCGCCGAGCACCACGGCGATCATCCCGAGCGTGGGCAGCAGCTTCGCCGCCATCTGCACAGCGGACAAGTGCGGGACCACCGGCAAGGGATCCGCTGCGGCCGCGTGCACCCAGGCTGGCCGCCAGATGGCCAGCCCCACCACGGTCAGCGCGAAGGCCACTGCCAGCAACAGCCCGGGCAAGATGCCCGCGGTGAACAGGTCTCCCACCGACTGGTTGGTGAGAAAGCCGTAAAGCACCATCAGCAGGCTGGGCGGGATCAGCATGCCCAGCACCGACGACCCGGCGACCACCCCGACCGCAAAGCGCGGCTGGTAGCCGAAGCGGCGCATGGGCGGCACGGCCACGCGCGCGAACACCGCCGCCGACGCGATGGAAATGCCCGTGACCGCGGCGAACACCGCGTTGGCGGCCACGGTGGCCACGCCCAAGCCGGCGCGCACGCGGCGCAACAACTGGTGCGCCACCTCGAACGCGTCTTCTCCGAGCCCGGCACGGGCCACCAACAGCCCGGTGAGCACGAACAGCGGCACCACCCCGAAGATGTGGCTGGCGATCGCGTCGCTTGCAGCCTGTGCCAGCAGGTTGGTGGCGACGCCGATGTCGGCCCGCAGCACCCAGACCCCCAGCAACGACACCAACCCCAGGGCCACGGCGATGTGCATGCCGGCGCCGATGGCCAGCAACAACAGCCCCAGCGACACCAGAGCCACTGCGGTGCCGCTCACGCGCCACCCCGCCGCAGTTGCCACGCGAGGCGGGCCTCGACCATGGCCAGCCACGCAAAAGTGAGCGCGCCGACACCGAGCCCGGCCAACATGGCCAGGCGCACCGGCCACACGGGGGCCATGAAATCGCCCAGCGCACCCACGTACTCGCCGATGCGTACCGCATCGGCCCATTGGGGGCCAGCAGCCCACAGGATCAGACCCATCAGCGAGGCGCCAAGGCCATGGAAGACGGCCTGCACCGCGGCACCGAGCGCGGGGCGGCGTCGACGCAAGGGCCCGAGAAACATATCGGCGCGCGTGAGGCGCCCGCAGCGCAGGGTGTCGGCCAGTTGCAGGAACACGATGCCGCCGATCGACACACCCACGAGTTCGGGGACGCCGCGTACCGGGGCATCGAAGACGCCGCGCCCGATCACGTCGGCGTTGATCAGCAACATGAGCGCCACGATCCACAGCGAGCCCAACGCTGCCAGCCACCGCGTGACGCGTTGCAAGCCCGCGGGCAAGGCGGGACCCCCATCGACCGGGTGCGCCTCAGCCCCGGCCATCTCGCCACCGCTCACCGGACCGACCAATCGCGCGGCATCGCCGCGCCACGGCGCTTGAGCGCGTCGAGGTACCCATTGAGCACCGCGCGCGCGGGTTGCCCGCGGCCTTCCAGTTCGCTGACCCAGGTCTGCGCCACATCCGGCAAGGCGTCGGCCCAGCGCTTGCGCTCGGCGGCCGGCAGTTCGTGCACGTGCGCGCCGGCCGCCTGCGCCTGGGCCAGCATCAGACGGGCCGCGCGTTCCTGCGTTTCGGCATAACGGCGCGCGTACTCGACGCCCACCTCTCGCATGACCTGCTGCACCTCGGCGGGCAGGGCATCGAAACGGCGCTTGTTGATGGCCACCGCCCCAACGTACATGGCACCGATGCCGACCTTGGTGATGTGCGGCGCGACTTCGTGCAACCGAGCGCCCCAGGCACCGGTCGCGAAGGTGAGGGCCCCCTCGGACACACCCGACTTGATGTCCTCGTGGTACGTGGGCAGCGAGCCGGCGACGGCCACGGCACCGGTGTTGCGGATCCAGTTGGCCGAAGGCCCGGGGGCGCTGATCTTGCGACCCTTGAGATCGGCCAGCGAGCGCACCGGAAAGCTCGACCACAGGTGGTACGAGTCGACCGACACCCCCGCGAGATGGACCAGGTTGTTGCGTGTCCAGGCATCGGCCATGGCGGGCACCCGCGCCTGCAGGTCGCTCATGGCAGCGCTCACCGCGCCCACATCGTCGGTACCGAAGGGCGCGACGTAGCTCACATTCTGCAAAGGAAAGCGCGCGGCCTCGAACACCGTGCCCACGAAGCCCAGGTCTGCGATGCCATCGGCCAGGCCACGCGATTCGCTGCCCACTTTCACCAGCGTGCCACCCCAGGCACGCGTCCAGTCGATACGGTGGCGCCCACCCAGGGCCGCGAGGCGGCGATCGACCTCGGGGATGAAGTACTCGTCGAGCAGTTTGACCCACAAGAACACCGGCGGATGGCCCGCGGCGGCTGTCAATCGGTGTGTGGTCTGGGCCGTGGTGGGTTGCGCCATGGCCAGCGCGATCGCGCCCGTCATCAACACGGCGTCCCGGCGTCGCAACAATCCCATGCGTGGCTCCTTTGGTGGGAGCGCGGCTTCTCCCGCGCGGCGGCGCATTGTGGTGATGCGCGCGGCGCACTACCCCAGGGGGTGAATGAGCGCGGGAGCGTGGCGGCCGGGCATCCGGAAACCCCCCGGCGAGATGCCGCTCAGGCGCCGTGGCAGCGTTTGAACTTCTTGCCGCTGCCGCACCAGCATGGGTCGTTGCGGCCGGGCGAGGCAGCCTGGCGCAGCGGTTGCACGCGCGGGCCCAGGCTGGTCCAGATGCGGTGCAGGTCGTACACGGCCCACAGGGCCGCGGCGAACGCATCCAGGCGCGCCTCGCTCACACTGGGCGGGGCCTGCTCGTCGTGCAAGTTCACCGCGGGTGCGCCGGTGTCGTCCTGGGTGAGCACGTCGATGCTGTCGAGCGCTTCCTCGATCCACTGCGCGGTCTCGCGGTCGCGCGGCAGCGCCCATTCCTCGTCCCACTGCTCGACCACGAACAGGAAGCCCAGCGCCCACACCTGGCCATAGGACGGCACGGGCTGGTCGGCCGGCGGTTGCTCGGCTTCGGGCAACGTGGCGAGCGCACCGCGCACGTCCATCACCTCGGGGTGGTAGCTGCGCTCGTCGTCCAGGCCCTGCACTTCGGTGGCGAGCGCGGTGCGCACCTCGGCCTCGCGTCGTGCCCACAGCGCCATGAAGCGTTCGTAAGCCGCGGTGTTGGGGAAATGGGTGCCTTCGGCCTGAGGCAGTGTGGGCAGATCGCCGGTACCCAGCAGCAAGGGCAGCCACTCGGTGCTCGGCACGGAGCGGCGCGTGCACACCAGCGCCGCCATCGCGCCTTCGAGGAATTCCCATTCGGGCACTTCCTCGTCGCGCGTGCGCAGCTCGTCGAGCAGCGCATCGAGTTCGTCGAAATCGGCGCCGGCCAGCGGCGCACCAGGGTCTTGGCTCATGGGGCTACAGGCCTGCGGGCCGGCAAAAGCCGGGCAGTGTAGCCGCGCCCTGCGGGTTCAGTGGTGACGCTGCAGGCCCGGCTCGGCGGCGCCGAAGGCCAGCGTGGCCAGCGCCGAGGGCGCGGGCGACGCCGATTCGCGCGCGGTACCGGTGGCTTCGCGCGGCGGGCTCTGTGTGCCGCGCCAGGCGTCCTGCAGCAGCTGCCAGGCGCGCGGCGCCACTTTCATCGAATCGGCCTCATCCATCGGGTCGGGGGACATTGCGATCTCCTTGCAGTGCAGGCACAGCCAGGGCCCGTCCGCGCTGCCTGCCCCGCGCGGTGGGCGGTGAAGGCCATTGTTCGCTTGTACAGGTACCTCGCCAATAATGCCCACACACCATTTCGCGGCCCCATGTGCCGCCTGTCCGAAGCCCACCGATGCTCGATCGACTCAACGCCGTCTATCCGGTCCGCTATACCGTTCTCGCCCTGTGTGCGGTGTCCGCGTTGCTCAGCCTGTTCACGCTGGTGGCCTTCGGCATGGGCGGTTTCTGGTTCCTGTTGTTCGGCGCGCTAAGCGCCCTCGGAGCCTGGGATCTGCGGCAGTCGCGCAGTTCGATCCTGCGCAACTACCCGGTCATCGGGCACCTGCGCTTCATGCTCGAGTACGTGCGCCCCGAGATCCGCCAGTACTTCCTGGAGAGCGACACCGAAGCACAACCGTTCTCGCGCAGCCAGCGCAGCCTGGTCTATGCGCGCGCCAAGGGCGAGACCGACAAGCGCCCCTTCGGTTCGCAACTGGACATGAAGGAGAACGGACATGAGTGGATCAATCACTCGATCGCCCCGACCACGCTGGCCACGCACGATTTCCGCATCGCCATCGGCGGCCCCGATTGCACGCAGCCCTACGAGGCCAGCGTGTTCAATATCTCGGCCATGAGCTTTGGCGCGCTTTCGGCGAATGCGATCCAGGCGCTCAACGCGGGCGCCGCGCGCGGACACTTCGCGCACGACACTGGCGAGGGCTCGATCTCGGCCTGGCACCGGCTGCACGGTGGCGACCTCATCTGGGAGATCGGCTCGGGCTACTTCGGCTGCCGCGACGACAACGGCCGCTTCAGCGAAGAGAAGTTCGTGGCCAACGCGATCGACCCGCAGGTGAAGATGATCGAGCTCAAGCTGAGCCAGGGTGCCAAGCCGGGCCACGGCGGCGTGCTGCCAGGCGCCAAGGTCACCGCGGAAATCGCCGCCGCGCGCGGCGTGCCCGAGGGCATCGACTGCATTTCACCGGCCGCCCACAGCGCGTTCGCCACGCCGCTGGAGATGATGGCCTTCATTGCGAAGCTGCGCACGCTCTCGGGCGGAAAACCGGTGGGCTTCAAGCTCTGCATCGGCCACCCGTGGGAATGGTTCGCCATCGTCAAGGCCATGCTGCAGACCGGCATCACGCCGGATTTCATCGTTGTTGACGGCGCCGAGGGCGGTACCGGCGCGGCACCGCTGGAATTCACCGACCACGTGGGTGCGCCGCTGCAGGAGGGCCTGCGCCTGGTGCACAACACGCTGGTGGGCGTGAACCTGCGCGATCGCATCCGCATCGGCTGCGCGGGCAAGGTGGTGAGCGCGTTCGACATCGCGCGCGCCATCGCCATCGGTGCCGACTGGTGCAACAGCGCGCGCGGCTTCATGTTCGCACTGGGCTGCATCCAGGCGCAGCACTGCCACACCGGCCAATGCCCCACGGGCGTGACCACACAGGACCCGCTGCGCCAGCAGGCGCTGGTGGTGCCCGACAAGGCCGAACGGGTGTGGCGCTTCCACCAGAACACGCTGAAGGCACTGAAGGAACTGGTGCAGGCCGCCGGCCTGAGCCACCCGGTGGACATCACAGCCCAACACCTGGTGCGCCGCGCAGGCGACAACGAGGTGCGCCTGCTGGCCAACCTGCTGCCCACCACCGCGCCGGGCGCCCTGCTCGACGACGACGTGGACGGTGAACACGCGGTGTTCACCACCTGGTGGCGCCGTGCGCGGGCCGACAGTTTTGCGTTGGCGCCCTGACGTCGGGGCTCAGGTCCGCGCGTCGTCTTCGTTCACGCGCTCGGTGCGCAGCAACCGGCCGCTCGCGTCGTAGAACTTGCGCTGCAGCAGCACGCCGCGCTCACCGTGTTCGTCCTCGCGCTGCAGCGCACCGCCGCGCGCGTGGTACCGCTGCCAGCCGAACAGCCGGCCGTTGCGTTCGCGGTTGACCGCGGCGGGCGAGCCGTCTTCGTAAAAGCTGTTCGTCTCGCGCCACTCGTCGCGGCCGAGCCGGCGCACCGTCTGCTCCAGTTTGAGCTGTCCATCGAGGTACCACTGCCGGATGCGCCGCTCGCGGCCTTCGGCCCACTCCACTTCCTGCGTGATCTGGCCCGATTCGGCGTACTCGCGCCCGGTGCCTTCGCGCCCGCGGTAGTTCTGCGGCGCGGGCTCCACCAGGTCGATCTCGTGCCGCAGTTGCCCCGAGGGGTAGTACACGCGCTTGATGCGTCGATCGGGCGCGTCGGCGTGGTCGACGAACTCCTCGCTGCGCACCATCGCGCCCTGGGCATTGACGATGGTCTGGCGCATGAGCACGCCACGCAGATAACTGACCGTGCCAAGGGCTCGGCCAGGTTCGCGGTACAGCGTGGTCTCGCGCAACTGGCCGTCGTGGCCGCAGGGTTGACGATCGGCCGGCAGCAGGCTCGCCGGTGCGCAGCGCAGTTCCGCCAGGTTCCCGTCGGGCCAGCGGCGCAGCAGCACCGAGGCGCGGCGGCCATCGGCGGTCATCACCCGCTCAAGTGCGGAGCCATCGGGGGCCGTGCAGCGCTGCAAGCCGCCCGGGCCCGGGGCGCTGCAGCGAAGTTCGTCGGCCACCGCCGCGCCGGCCACGGTGGCGAGCACGAGCGCGGCCAGCGCTTTCAAGCCACGGCCTCCGTCAAGGCCAGGGGTGGGCCAACCCGCACACCGACGCGCGCGAGCCGGCGCGTGAGCGCGAGCACCTGCGCGTCTTTGCTCAACAGCGTGGCCTGGTGCGCCACGGCGAGGTCGATGAAGCGCTGGTCGTCCGGATCGCGGCAGGTGAAGGCCGCCTTCGGCGCGGGCTCGACGCGACGCGCATGGCGGTCGAAGGCGGCGAGCACGGCGGCCGGCCCGGCTGGCGCAAGCCGGCGCGCGATGTGGGGGTAGTCGAGCACGCGCTGCAGCTCGTCGCGCATGGCTTCGCTGGCAAGCCAGTCGGCACGGCCTTCGGTCAGCGCGGCGCGCAGGGCCGTGCAGGCCGGGTCGTCGAAGACGAAGAGGTCGAGCACGACGTTGGTGTCGATGACGACCGTGTGCATGTTCAGCCCTCGGCGCTCTCGGTGCGCGGCTTGCGCGCGGTGAGATCGAAGCGGAACAAGCGGCACTCGATCGGGCCGTTCCAGAGCGGCACGCGGCGCGACTCCTTGAGCCGCATGCGGCCGGGCAGCTTCAGATCGGGCGTGAGCAGCCAGGCGCTCCAGCCCGCGTAGTGCGACTTCCAGTGCGCGGCCAGTCGCTCGAAGAAGGCGTCGGCGGTCTCGCCGTCGTCGTCGCGCGCCTGCTCGCGGCCGACGGTGAAGGTGCGCGCACGCTCGGCCGCATTGCGGCCCGCAACACCCGCCGCCGCGATGCGCTCGCCATACGGCGGATTGAGCAGCAGCACGCCCGCGCGCGGGGTGGGGGGCAGCCGCTGCAGCGCGTCGCCGCCACGCAGCTCGATGGCCTGGGCCACGTGCGCGCGTGCGGCATTGCGCTGCGCGAAGTCGACCATGCGAAAGGCCACATCGCTGCCGAAGACGATGGGCGGGTGGCCGTCGGGCCAGGGGCGTTCGGCCTGGCGGGCCTCGTCGTGCAGCGCGTACCAGACGTGCGGCTGGTAGGGCAGCAACTTTTCGAACGCAAAGCGGCGCTCGCCACCGGGCGCGATGTTGAGCGCGATCTGCGCGGCCTCGATCGGCACCGTGCCGCTGCCGCAGCACGGATCCACCAGCGGCGGCACGTCGGCCAGGGTGGCGGCGTCGCGCGCGAGCACGTCCCATCCGGTGGCGGCGATCATGGCTGCGGCGAGGGTTTCCTTCAGCGGCGCGTCGCCCTTGTCTTCGCGCCAGCCGCGCTTGAACAGCGGCTCGCCGGTGGTGTCGATGTAGAGCGTGAGCGTCTCGGCCGTGACGTGCCCGTACAGGCGCACGTCGGGGCGCTGCGTATCCACGCTGGGGCGTTCGCCGCGCTTGTCGCGGAAGCGGTCGCACACCGCGTCCTTGATCTTGAGCGCGGCGAAGTTCAGGCTCTGCAGCGGGCTGTGCTGTGCGGTGAGCTCGACCTTGATGGTCTGTTGCGGGGTGAACCAGATCTCCCAGGCCACCTCCATGGCGGCGCGATAGAGGTCGTCCTCGCTGCGGTAGGGGCCATGCCACAGGCGCACCAGCACGCGCTGCGCGAGGCGGCTGTGCAGGTTGAGCAGCATCGCGTCGCGCCACGAGGCTTCGAGCGCCACGCCGCCGCGCGAGCGCTGCAGGGCGTCGATGCCGGTGATGCGCTGCACCTCGGCGGCGAGGAAGTCTTCCACGCCGGCGGCGCAGGGGAGAAAAAGCTGCAGTTGGTTCACAGGGACTTGCGCAGGTTGGCCGGGGCGATGCGCATGGCCTCGCGGTACTTGGCCACGGTGCGGCGCGCGCACTCGATGCCCTGCTCCTTGAGCAGATCGGACAGCTGGTTGTCGGACAGCGGCTTGGCCGCTTCTTCGGCCGCGATGAACTGCTTGAGCAGCGCACGCACCGCGGTGCTGGAGGCGTTGCCGCCGGTTTCTGTGCCGAGCGAGGAGCCGAAGAAGTACTTGAGTTCGTAAGTGCCGAAAGGCGTGGCCATGTACTTGGCGGTGGTCACGCGGCTGATGGTGGATTCGTGCAGGCCCAGTTCGTCGGCGATCTCGCGCAACACCAAAGGGCGCATGGCGAGTTCGCCGTGCATGAAGAAGTTGCGCTGGCGTTCCACGATGGCGCTGGAGACGCGCAGGATGGTGTCGAAGCGCTGCTGGATGTTCTTGATGAACCAGCGCGCCTCCTGCAGGCGCTGCTGCATGGCGGCGTGGCCGCCTTCGCCGCCATCGCGCCCGCCGCGGTTCTGGCGCATGGCGTTGGCGTACACGTCGTGCACGCGCAGGCGCGGCATCACGTCGGGGTTGAGGATGACCTTGAAGCCGCGGCCGGCGCGCGTGACGATCACGTCCGGCACGACGATGTTGCGCTCGACGTCGATGAAACGGCGACCGGGCTTGGGCTCCAGGCGTGCAATCAGTGCCAGCGCGGCGCGCACGGTCTCGTCATCAAGGCGGCAGGCGCTGCAGAGCTTGCGGATGTCGCGCTTGGCCACGAGTTCGAGCGGTTGCGCGCACAGCGCCAGCGCGGCACGCGCCTCGGCCGTGTTGCGCAACTCCAGGATCTGCAGGCGCAGGCATTCGGAGAGATCGCGCGCCCCCACGCCGGGCGGGTCCATGTGCTGCAGCCACTGCAAGGCGGTGCGCAGCAGTTGTTCGGCGGCCTCGCGCCGTTCCAGCGCTGCCTCGGGATCGTGCTCGGGCAAGGTCACGCCCTGCAGGCGCAGGAAGGCCGGGGCCAGGGCCTCCAGGCCGTCCTCCAGGTAGCCATCGTCGTCGAGCGATTCGATCAGGAAGAACAGCGCGGCACGGTCTTCGTCGCCGAGGCGAAGGCAGCGCGCCTGCTCGTGCAGGTGGTCCTGCAGCGATATCTGGGCGCGCGCAAGTTCGGCCGCGCTGGCCGTTTCGTCGTCGCCGCCGCTTGCGGCATTGCGCGCGGGCGCGTCGCCGCCCCACTCACTGTCGTCGGGCGCGATCTCCACCGAGCCATCGCCTTCCCAGCTTTCTTCGACCGGGCTCGCGCCATCCAGCCGTGCCTCCAGCGCATCGGCGTCGCCGCCGTCACCGGTGTCGGTGCTGTCGCTGCCCGAAGCCGGGGCGGACGCGGACGCGTCGACGATCTGCTCGCCAGCGCTCACGGGCGCGTCGGCGCCCCCGGCCACGCCGAAGTCCTCGCGCTCGCTGGCGTCCTCGGTGCGTTCAAGAAAGGGGTTTTCGTCGAGCATCTGCTCGACCTCCTGCGCCATCTCCAGCGTGGAGAGTTGCAGCAGGCGGATCGATTGCTGCAACTGGGGCGTGAGCGCCAGGTGCTGCGAGACGCGCAGCGAAAGGCTTTGCTTCACATCACATCCGGAAATGTTCGCCGAGGTACACGCGGCGCACGTCCGCGTTCTCGACGATCTCCGACGGTGTGCCGCTGGTGAGCACGTGGCCGTCGTTGATGATGTAGGCGCGGTCGCAGATGCCCAGGGTCTCGCGCACGTTGTGGTCGGTGATGAGCACGCCGATGCCGCGCGACTTGAGGAAGCCGATGATTCGCTGGATCTCGATCACCGCGATCGGGTCGATGCCCGCAAAGGGTTCGTCGAGCAGGATGAAGCGGGGGTTGGTGGCCAGTGCGCGCGCGATCTCCACGCGGCGGCGCTCGCCGCCCGACAAGGCCGGGGCGGGCGAGTCGCGCAGATGCTCCACATGCAGATCGCGCAGCAGGTTGTCCAGCCGCTCGTCGATGGCCGCAGTGCCCAGCGCCCGGCCCCGCTCGTCTTCCTGCAGTTCGAGCACCGCGCGCACGTTCTGCGCCACGGTGAGCTTGCGGAAGATGGACGCCTCTTGCGGCAGGTAGCCCAGGCCCAGGCGCGCGCGACGGTGGATCGGCAAGCGCTCGATCGACTGCCCGTCGAGCAGGATCTGCCCGCCATCGGCGCGCAGCAGGCCCACCAGCATGTAGAACGAGGTGGTCTTGCCAGCACCGTTGGGGCCGAGCAGGCCCACCACTTCGCCCTTGTCGACCGCGAGCGACACGTCTTTGACCACCAGCCGGCTGCCATACGACTTCTTGAGCCCGCGCGCCACCAGCCGGCTGACGCCAGCCATCACCTGGGTCGACGCGAATTCGGTCTGCGGTGCCATGCGGCTCACGGGCGGCCCCCACCAAGCGCGCCCGAAGGCCGCAGCGGCGTGCCGGTGGCTGGCGGGGCAGGCATGGCGGGTGCGTCGCCTTCGCGCGGCACCGGGGTGAGCGTGGCGCGTACGCGCCCGCCGGGGTTGCCCACCGAACCGGCGGCGGGGCTGCCGTCAACGGTGAAGACCTCGCTGCGGTTGTCGTAGACGATCACGCTGCCGCGCGTTTCGTCGTTGAGCTGGGTGCCGAGGTAGCGGCGCAGCACCGCATCGCCGATGAAGCGCACCGTGTCGGCGCGGCTGTCGTATTCGATGCGCTTGCCCTCGCCTTCGATGAACTCGTTGAGCCCCTCGCGCTTTTGCTTGAAGTACCCAGGGCTGCCCTGCACGATGCCGAACTGGTGCCCCTGTGGGTCCTGCCGCACCTCGACCTGCGCGCCGCGAATCACGATGGTGCCCTTGGTGATCACCACGTTGCCCGTGAAGACGCTGACCTGGCGCGCGTCGTCGTAGCGCAGGTTGTCGGCTTCGGCGTTGAGTGGCTTGAGGCGATCGGCCTGTTCGGCCCGCAGGCCGGTGGCGCCAAGCGCCAGGGCCGCGCCAAGCACGGGGGCCAGCAGGTGGGTGATTCGGTGGAGTGGGCGCATGTGGAGGGCACGAAACTTGCATGCCATTCTAGCGACGCCCGGGCGCCGCCAACGGCATGCCGCCCTCGCCAGGCGACTTTTTTCCCGGGGTGCGTCAGCCCTTGCGGGCTTCGGCGATCAGCGCGTTGGCCACCACCAGGGTGTTGGGGCCCTGGCCAGGCACCATGAAGCGCCCCGCGATGCCCAGGGCGGGCGTGCCTTCGATGGCATACGCGTCCTGCAGCGCGGTGGCCAGGCGCGCCTTGTCGGCGGTGGCGCCGCTGTTGAACACCTCGCTGAACTTTGCGCGATCCACGCCTTGGCGCACCACCCATTCGGTGATCGGTCCGGGCGCGGTCAGGGGCAGGCGGTCGACGTGAATGGCCTTGAAAACGGCGTTGTGCAGCCGGCCCAGCTGGCCCATGGCCTCCAGCGCGTAGAACAGGCGCTGCATGGGCTCGAACGCGGCAGAAAAGCCGACCGGCACGCGGCGCAGCACCACATCGGCGGGCTTGCGCTTCTCCCAGTCTTCCAGCAGCGGCTCGAAGTTGAAGCAGTGGACGCAGGAGTAGGCGAAGAACTCGACCACCTCGACCTGGCCAGCCGCCGACCCCACCGGGGCACGCTTGGGCAGGCGCTGGTATTCGACGCCTTCCTTGGGGGCCACGCGCTGGGCCAGGGCCGGCAGGGCGGCGCCCGTGGCAAGGAGGGACAGGGTGAAATCGCGGCGGTACATGGAAGAAGAACTCCGTCGTTGAAACGACCGCTTGGGCGGCGGGAGCCGGCGAAAGTTCCCGCGCGCCGCCGGGTCAGCGCTGCACGCGGACGAGCGCGGCATCGACCTTGTTGACCTGCAACTGTTCGATCGTGAGATCGGCCAGGGCTTTCTGGGCAAACGGACCCACGCGCACGCGGTAGACCGTGCGCCCGCTCTGCTCGCGCTCGTCGACATTGGCGCTGATGCCCAGCATGGCCAGGCGTGCGCGCTGGGCCTCGGCGTCGTCGACATTGCGGAAGGCGCCAGCCTGCACGAAATAGGTGAAGGGATCGGCACCGACCGCGGACTCGGGAGCGGCCGGCGCGCTCGCTGCGCCGGGTTTTGCAGCGGCCGTGGCGGTGCCAGCGGCGGCAGCCGGCGCGGCGGCGCCGGGTTGGCCCAGGCGCGAATTCACGAGGTCGCCCAGCGGATCCTTGGCGGCCGTGCCGGCGGGCGGCAACGTGCGGCCGTCAGCGGGTGGCACCGAGATCGCGCCCTCATTGCCCGCGGCCGGCGCCGTGGGTGGGGTGGCGGGTGCGGCCACGCCACTCACGCTGCGGTTGGGGTTCCAGCCTTTGTTGCGCTCGGCTTCCTTGGCGTCGTCCTCGGCGCTGCGCGAAAGGCCGCGATCAACGAAGGGCACCGGCACCCGCGTGACGTAGACGGCCACCGCGAGCGCTGCGGCCAGGCCCACGAGCAGGCCGATGGCGAAGCCGATCAGCGTGCCGCCCAGGCTGCTGCTGCGGGATTGGGAGGAAGGGGTTTTCTTCATGGGGCTTGCGGGCCTTTACATCTTCTGCGGGGCGCTCACGCCCAACACGGCCAAACCATTGTGCAGCACCTGCGCGGTGGCGGCGACCAGCGCCAGACGCGCGTGCTTCACGCGCGCATCATCGACCAGGATGCGCTCGGCGTCGTAGTAACTGTGGTAACTCGCGGCAAGCTCGCGCAGGTAGAAGCTCACGTCGTGCGGCGCGAAGTCGCGCGCGGCGGCGGTCAGCATCTCGGGGTACTTGGCGAGCTGGCGCATCAGCGCCTGCGCGGCGGGCGTGTCCAGCGGGGCGAGGTCGGCGTCGGTCAGCGTGGCCACGTCGCCGCCCCAACCCGCGAGTACCGAGCAGATGCGCGCGTGCGCGTACTGCACGTAGTAGACCGGGTTGTCGTTGTTCTGCTGCACGGCCAGGTCGACGTCGAAGGTGTATTCGGTGTCGGGCTTGCGGCTGAGCAGGAAGAAGCGCACCGCGTCCTTGCTGGTCCACTCGATCAGGTCGCGCAGCGTGACGTAGCTGCCCGCGCGCTTGCTGATCTTCACCTCCTGCCCGCCGCGCACCACGCGCACCATGGTGTGCAGCACGTAGTCGGGGTAGCCGGCGGGGATGCCCACGTCGGCCGCCTGCAGGCCGGCGCGCACGCGCGCGATGGTGCCGTGGTGGTCGGTGCCCTGGATGTTGATGACCTTGTGGAAGCCGCGCTCCCACTTGGCGATGTGGTACGCCACGTCGGGCACGAAGTAGGTGTACGAGCCGTCGGACTTGCGCATCACGCGGTCCTTGTCGTCGCCGTAGTCGGTGCTGCGCAGCCACAGCGCGCCGTCCTGCTCGTAGGTCTTGCCGTTGGCGATGAGGCGGTTGACCGCGGCCTCGACGCGCCCGCTGCTGTACAGGCTGGATTCGAGGTAGTAGTGGTCGAACTTGACGGCGAAGGCCTGCAGATCGAGGTCCTGCTCGTGGCGCAGGTAGGCCACCGCGAACTGGCGGATGCCGTCGAGGTCGTTGGCGTCGCCGCTGCCGGTGAAACTGCGGTCGTCGGCCTTCACGGTTTTCTTCGCGAGGAAATCGCTCGCAATGTCGCCGATGTAGTCGCCGTTGTAGGCCGCCTCGGGCCAGCCCGCGTCGCCCGGCTTCACACCCTGCGCGCGCAGTTGCGTGGAGGTGGCCAGGGTGTTGATCTGCACGCCGGCGTCGTTGTAATAGAACTCGCGGTGCACCTGCCAGCCCTGCGTTTGGTACAGGTTGCAGATGGCGTCGCCGAGCGCGGCCTGGCGGCCGTGGCCCACGTGCAGCGGGCCGGTGGGGTTGGCCGACACGAACTCGACCATCAGGCGTTGTCCGTTGTCCGGCTGGCGGCCGTAGCGCGCGCCGGCCGAGAGCACTTCGCGCACCACCTGCTGCTTGGCCTCGGGCTTCAAGCGGATGTTGATGAAGCCCGGGCCGGCGATCTCGATCGCCTCGACCCAGCGTTCGAAGGCCGGCTGCGTGAGCAGGGCGGCGCGCAGTTGCTCGCCCACGGCGCGCGGGTTGAGCTTGAGCGGTTTGGCCAGTTGCATGGCCGCGGTGACAGCGAAGTCGCCGTGCGCGGCGACCTTGGGCGATTCGAAGGCGGCCTTGTCACCGGCGCCGGCACTGAGCTTTTCCAGCTCGTCGCGCAGGGCCGCGAGCAGGGTTTGTTGGATCTGGAGCATCGGGCGATTTTAGGTGGGGGCCTGTTCGGGCCCGGCCAGTGGGGCCAGCCGCTCGCGCGCCGCCGCCTTCACCGCCGCCGTGAGCCGTTGCGCCGATGGCGGCTCGTGCGCCCAGTGCTGCCAGTACAAGGCCACGTCCACCGTGGCGCCGGGCAGCAGCTCCACCAGCGTGGGGTGCCTGGGCAAGTGCTGCTCCGGCACCATGCCCCAGCCCAGGCCGAGCTCGATTGCGGTCTCGAACGCCTCCACCGCCGGCACGTAGTGGCGCGGATAGACAGGCTGCCGCAGGCCGATGTGCTGTTCGAGAAACGCATCCTGCAGCGCGTCCTTGCGGTTGAAGATGACCGCGGGCTGCGCCAGCAGCTTGTGCGGCGACACCGCGCCGCGCGGCGTGCGGCAGCGCTGCGCCACGGCGGGCGTGGTCACGCAGTGGTAGCGCATCACCCCCAACGGCTCGGCCACGCAGCCGCGCATGGCGTCGGCGCGGGTGGTCACGCAGCCCAGCACGTCGCCGCTCTTCAAGGCGTCGTGCGTGTGGTCCTGGTCGTCGATCACGATCTCGAGCAGCAGGTGGTGGCGCGCCAGCAGCGGCGCCACGCCGGGCAGAAACCAGCTCGACACCGAATCCGCGTTGATCGCCACCGACAGGCTCTGCCAGCGCTCGCCGGTGCGCGCCGCGCCGCCGCGCAAACCGGCCAGCAGGTCGGCTTCCATCATGCGCACCTGCTTCACATGGCCCAGCAGCGCCTGGCCTGCGGGCGTGGCGTGCACGCGCTTGCCGCGCACCAGAAGGCGCTGGCCGAGCTGGTCCTCCAGCGACTTGATGCGCAGCGACACGGCCGCGAGCGTGAGCTTCAGGGCTTGCGCGGCAGGCCCGAAGCCGCCGTGCTCCACCACGGCGGCCAGGGCATCGAGCTGGCGGGGATCGATCATTTAACGAAACTTGAGTAAATGGAGTTCGAATCAACTCGATTAAACATCAAGCCCGTTTGCGGCACCATGCGCTCCGCTGTCACCAGAACCGAGACCGTCATGACCCTGAGCTTCCCCGTTTTCTCCGCCGGCATGGTGCTGAGCCTGTCGCTGATCATGGCCATCGGCCCGCAGAACGCGCACGTGCTGCGCATGGGCCTGCAGCGCCAGCACCTGTGGCTCACGGTCGCGGTGTGCGCCGTCTCGGACGTCGGCCTGATCGCGCTGGGTGTGCTGGGCCTGGCGCAGCTGGGCGGCCTGTCCGACAAGCTGCAGGGCGCGCTGATCGGCGCCGGCGTGCTGTTCCTGGCGGTCTATGGCTGGCAAGCCTTCCAGCGCTTTCGCTCGCCCGCGGCGCGCACGGCCGAAGGCCAGCCCACGCCCCCCGCACCCACCACGCGCAAGCAGGCTTTCTTCTCGGCGCTGGCCTTTTCCTGGCTCAACCCGCACGCCTGGCTCGACACCGCGGTGCTGATCGGCACCGCCTCGCTGGCCTACGGCCCGGCCAGCCAGGTGTTCGGCCTGGGCGCGGCCACCGGGTCGCTGATCTGGTTCGTCGGCTTCGGCGCGGCCGCGTTCTGGATGGGCCGGCGCTTGAACTCGCTGCACCTGTGGCGCATGCTGGACGGCCTGGTCGCGCTCATGATGTGGGGCACGGCCGCCTGGCTGCTCGCCTCCCTGTTCTGAGCCCCATGCCCTCGCACAAACCCGTCACCGTCTTCGGCCCCGACTTCCCTTTCGCCTACGACGACTGGCTGCGCCACCCCGCGGGCCTGGGCACGTTGCCGCGCGACCTGCACGGTACCGAGGTGGCCATCGTGGGCGCCGGCATGGCGGGCATGACCGCCGCGCACGAGCTCATGAAGCTCGGCTTGAAGCCCGTGGTCTACGAGGCCTCGCGCCTGGGCGGGCGCTTGCGATCGCAAGCCTTCGAGGGGGGCCAGGGCGTGGTGGCCGAACTCGGCGGCATGCGCTTCCCGCGCTCGGGCACGGCCTTCTTCCACTACGTGGACCGGCTCGGCCTGCCGACCCGCCCCTTCCCCAACCCGCTCACGCCCGCGGCCGGCAGCACGGTGATCGACCTCGAAGGCCGCACGTACCGCGCGCGCACGCTGGCCGATCTGCCGCCGCTGTTCAGCGAAGTGGCCGATGCCTGGGCCGGTGCGCTCGAAGAAGGCGCCGGCTTCGGCGAACTGCAGGACGCGCTGCGCGAGCGCGACGTGCCGCGCCTGAAGGCGCTGTGGGATGCGCTCGTGCCGCTGTGGGACGACCGCACCTTCTACGACTTCGTGGCGCAGTCGAGCGCGTTCCAGCGCCTGTCGTTTCACCACCGCGAGGTGTTCGGCCAGGTGGGCTTCGGCACCGGCGGCTGGGATTCGGACTTCCCCAACTCCATGCTGGAAATCCTGCGCGTGGTGCTCACCGGTTGCGACGAGAACCAGCACCTGGTGGTGGGCGGCGTGCAGCAGGTGCCGCAGGGCCTGTGGCAGCACGCGCCCGCGGCCCGCGAGCTGCAGCACTGGGGCGCGGGCACCTCGCTCGCGCAACTGCACGGCGGCGCGCCGCGGCCGGGCGTGGCCGCCATCGCGCGCGCACCGCACGGGCAGCTCGACGTGACCGACGTGCTGGGCAACACGCGCCGCTACGCCGCCGTGCTCGTCACCTGCCAGAGCTGGCTGCTCACCACGCAGATCGCGGTGGAGGAATCGCTGCTCTCACACAAGCTCTGGATGGCGCTGGACCGCACGCGCTACATGCAGTCGTCCAAGACCTTCGTGATGGTCGACCGGCCGTTCTGGAACGAGCTGCGCACAACCGAGCCATTTCGTGGCTGGCCCGTGATGGGCATGACCCTCACCGACCGCCTCACGCGCGGCACCTACCTGTTCGACAACGGCCCGGACAAGCCCGGCGTGATCTGCCTGAGCTATGCCTGGATGAGCGACGCGCTCAAGATGCTGCCGCACCCGACATCGCGGCGTGTGCAGCTCGCGTTGTCGGCGTTGAAGAAGATCTACCCCGACGTGGACATCGCCAGCCACGTGATCGGTGACCCGATCAGTGTCTCGTGGGAGGCCGACCCGCACTTTCTCGGCGCCTTCAAGGGCGCGCTGCCGGGCCACTACCGCTACAACCACCGCATGTACGGCCACTTCCTGCAGGACACGCTGCCAGCGCAGGAGCGCGGCCTCTTCCTCGCGGGCGACGATGTGTCCTTCACCCCGGCCTGGGTCGAGGGCGCGGTGCAGACCGCGCTCAACGCGGTCGCGGGCATCGTGCGCCAGCTCGGCGGCGCGAGCCACGCGGACAACCCCGGCCCTTGCGAGGCGTACCCACGCCTCGGGCCGGTGGCGTTGGCGGACTGAGCCCATGGACGCGCTGCGCCTGGCGCTGTGGCAGACGCCGCACCCGGCCGACAGCCAGGAAGCGCTCGCGCGGCTCGACACCGCGGCGCGCGACGCCGCCGCGCAAGGCGCGCACTGGCTCATCACGCCCGAGATGTTCCTTACGGGCTACCTGATCGATCCCGCGCTGATAACCGCGCGCGCCGAACCCGCCGACGGCCCGCTGATCGCGGGCGTGCGCGCGATCGCGCAGCGCCACGCGCTCGGCGTCGTCACCGGCTGGCCCGAGGCGCGCGGCGACACCCTGCCCTTCAACAGCGCCATCGCCATCGACAACACGGGCAACGTGCGTGTGGTGCACCGCAAGATCCACCTGTTCGGCGAGGGCGATGCGCAGCGCTTCTCGCCTGGCACCGATGCGCCTGCGCTGTTCGATTGGCGCGGCTGGCACCTCGGCCTGCTGATCTGTTTCGACGTGGAGCACGATGCCCCGTTGCGGAACCTGCAAGCGCGTGGCGCGCACGCGGTGCTGGTGCCCACCGCCAATATGGTGGGCTACGACGAGGTGCAGCGAACCCGCCTGCCCGAGGCCGCGCGCCGCTTCGGCCTGGCCATCGCGTACGCGAACGCCTGCGGGCAGGAGGGTGAGACGACGTACAACGGCCTGTCCACCACGGTGACAAGCGATGCCCGTCCATTGGGCACAGCCCGGGCTTTCGGTGAAGAACTCCTCATCACGGCCCTGGTGGCGCCCACAAACACCTGAGGATCTAGGCACGTGCAGCAACGAGCTGCCCGTTGTCGAGCATGGCCTGAACAATCCTGGCCTGAAGCGCATCCTTGGGGCGCTTGAGCGGGTCACGAGATGTCCGACGCGCCAGGCCACGCTTGAGGCGAACGAATGCCTCCGGTGCCAGCGTGTGCATGCGCGCCATGGCCCCGTTGCTCGCAACAACCACCTGGGAAAAGCGCTCGGCGCTGACCATCTGCGCGCCCGTGCCCACCTGCACCGCCCACAGGTCGTGCTCCTTGTGGCTCATGCGCAGGGGATGAGGGTCACCGTCACGGGCGTCACGGCGAATCACGTCGACCTCGAATCCCTGTGCGTTGACGGCGGTTTGCAGTTGGTCGTCGCGAACTTCGAAACTCTTGTCGGCCTTGCGCAAGACGTCGATGAAGGCCATATCGGCATCCGCCAGGCGTGAGAAGAAGCTGATCCGCTGGCGGGTGTCGAACAGCACGTCCACGTCTTGCGTGGCCAGTGCCTGCGGGGCAATCCGCGCCCCCGCCGCTGCTTCGTAGGCGTACAAGGCATGGGTGCCAACAGTCAGCAACTGATCGGTCAATCCGTACTGCTCGAAGCGCTGCAGGATGGCGACCACAATCGCTGGACAGCGGCCCACGCGCAAGGCTCGGTTGAGGCGTTCGTGTCGCTCCACCGTGTCGCGCAAGGCTTGCACGCGGGCTTGCAGCGTGCGCTTTCGTTCTGCGAAGCGGGTGTACATGGCCTCGGTCTCGGGCGAGCGGGTACCCAGCCGCGTCTGGCGCGCCGTGGCCGACGAGCGCACCAGGTACTCGTGCCCGCGGTCCCGCCGCCAGAACATCGACCCCCGCACCTGCGAGGCGGCGTGGTTCGCCTGCTCCCACGCCCGGTAGGCGCTCTCGGCGTCGATGTACTGCCGCAGCTGGTCTTCGGTGAGGGGGATAAGGTCAGCGTCCATTCGCACAAGATTTTCCAAAAACTGGATTTTCTTGTGCGAAACGGGTGTGGTCAATCCTGCGGGGTGGGTGGCAAGGCAACGTCCCCTAGCGCCCCGCCCAGTAGTCCGCCCGCCCGTACTCGTGCTTGAGGAAGTCGATCCACAGGCGCACGCGCAGCGCCAGGTGTTTGCGCTGCGGGAACAGCGCGTAGATGCCGTTGGGTGGTGCGGCGAAATCGTCGAGCACGCTCGCGAGGCGGCCGGCCTGGATGTCGGCCTCGACCTCCCAGGTGCTGCGCCAGGCGATGCCGTGGCCCGCGAGGCACCACTCGTGCAGCACCTGGCCGTCGCTGCAGTCCATGGGGCCGCCAGGGCGCAGGTAATGCACTTCGTGCGCACCGGGCTCGCCCCCCTCCACCGGCAGAGAGAAGGCCCAGCCACGCGTTTGCGACGCGTCGCTGGAGAGCGTGAGGCAGTCGTGCTTCGCGAGTTCGGCCGGTGTGGCCGGCGCGCCGCGGCGCTTGAGATAGCCCGGCGCGGCCACGCACAGGCGGCGGTTGTCGGCCAGGCGCACGCTCACCAGCGACGAGTCGGGCAGGTCGCCCACGCGCACGGCGCAGTCGTAGGCCTCGCCCGCCACGTCGACCACGCGGTCCGAGAGGTTGAGCGAGACCGTCACCTCGGGGTGCAGCGTGCGAAAGCGCGGCACCAGCGGCGCCACGTGGCGGCGCCCGAAACCCGCAGGCGCCGTGACACGCAGGTGCCCGCTGGCCTTCACGCCGCCCGCACTCACGCTGGCTTCGGCGTTGGAGAGGTCGGTCAGCAGGCGCTGGCAATCCTCCAGGAAGGCGCTGCCTTCGTGTGTGAGCGAGATGCGCCGCGTGGTGCGCACCAGCAGCTTCACGCCCAGGCGCGATTCGAGCGCGTCGAGCCGGCGGCCGATGATGGCCGGCGCCACCGCCTCCGCCCGCGCCGCGGCCGTGAGGCTGCCGCGCGTGGCCACCGAGACGAAGGTCTCGAGCTGCTTGAGCTTGTCCATCGCCATGCGCGTCAGCCCTTGTGCGCCGGGCGCGACAGGCGTTCGATGGCCGCGTCGTCGTAGCCGAGCGGACGCAGCACCTCGGCGCTGTGTTCGCCCAGGCGCGGCGGGCTGCGCACGGGCAGGCGCTGCCCGTGCAGCGTGAACGGCAGCGGCACGGTGGACACGGTCTGTCCCGCGCGCTCGCCATCGGGCAGGGTGATGGGCGCCAGGCCGCCGGTGGCCTGCAGGTGCGGGTCTTCGAGCAGCTCATGAGGCCGGGTGATGGGCGCGAACGGCAGGCCATGTGCCTCGAACAGTTCGGCCAGTTCCTGCTTGCCGCGCGGCGCCACGCGGCGGCGCATGTCGGGCAGCAGCCAGTCGCGCGCGCGCACCCGGTCGTTGTTCTTGCGCAGGCGCTCGTCGGCCATCCAGTCGTCCCAGCCCATGGCCTTGCAGAAGATGGCCCACTGCGTGTCGCTCACCACGGCCAGGAAGATCTGCTCGCCGCCGGCCACCTCGAACACGTCGTAGATGCCCCAGGGCGAGATGCGCTGCGGCATGGGGTTGGCGGGCACACCCGTCACGGCGTACTGCAGCATGTGCTGCGCCACCAGGAAGATGTTGTTCTCGAACAGCGCGCTCTGCACCTCCTGCCCGCGGCCGGTGAGCTCGCGCTCGCGCAGCGCGGCCAGCACGCCGATGGCGCCGAACATGCCGCCCATGATGTCGTTGACGCTGGTGCCGGCGCGCAGCGGGTCGCCGGGGCGCCCGGTCATGTAGGCCAGCCCGCCCATCATCTGCACCACCTCGTCGAGCGCGGTGCGGTGGTCGTAGGGCCCGGGCAGAAAGCCCTTGTGGCTGACGTAGATCAGGCGCGGGAAGCGGTCCTTCAGGCTCGCGTAATCCAGCGCGAGCTTCTGCATCGTCGAGGGCTTGAAGTTCTCGCCCACCACGTCGGCGGTGGCGATGAGCTTGAGCGCCGCCTCGCGGCCTTCGGGGCTCTGCAAGTCCAGCACCACACTCTTCTTGCTGCGGTTGAAGAGCGGAAAGAAGCCCGCGCCCGAGCCCAGCAGGTGGCGCGTGTTGTCGCCGGTGGGCGGCTCCACCTTGATCACCTCGGCACCCAGGTCGGCCAGCACCAGGCCGCAGGTGGGGCCCATGACCATGTGGGTGAACTCCACGACGCGGATGCCTTGCAGGGGCAGCGGGGCTTCAGGGGTCAGGTCGGGCACGCGGGTCTCCTTGGGGGTGGGTGCGCAGATTACACGCAAAAAAGTCATGGATAAATGGCCCGAGCCGCCATCAATGCGCCGAGAAGTCAGCAATACAGTAGCGGGATGCCCAAACCCCAGGCCGTTCTGTTCGACGCCTACGGCACGCTGTTCGACGTGTACAGCGTGGGCCTGCGCGCGGAACAGCTGTTCCCGGGCCGCGGCGCACGGCTGGCCGTGCTCTGGCGCGAGCGCCAGATCGACTACTCGCGCCTGGTCACGATGAGTGGCGACCCGGCGCGCTACCGCAGCTTCTGGGACCTCACCGAGCGCGCGCTGCGCTACGCGATCCAGGCCATCGTGCCGCAGGCCGCCAGCCACTGGGACGAGTACACCGAGGCCGCGGCCAGCCTGATGAACCAGTACCGCCACCTCTCGGCCTTCCCCGAGAACCGCGAAGTCATCCAGGCGCTGCGACTGCAGGGTGTGGTCACCGGCCTCCTGTCCAACGGCGACCCGGAGATGCTCGGCATCGCCCTGCGCAGCGCAGGGCTCGATGGCCTGCTCGACCCCGTGATCAGCGCCGACGCAGCGCGCGCCTACAAAGTCTCGCCGCAGCTGTATGTGCTGGGCGAGCAGGCCACCGGCCTGCCGCGCGGGCAGATCCTGTTCGTGAGCGCCAATGCCTGGGACGTGCTCGGCGCCACCTGGTTCGGCTACCAGACGCTGTGGATCAACCGCGCCAACCTGCCCTTCGAACAGCTCGACACCCCACCCACCGCAACCGGGACCAACCTGCGCGCGGCGCTCGATTTCTTCTGACTTCAACCACCCCAGCCGGAGCCCGCCCATGAGCACCAGAACCACTGTCCACGGCCTGCAGGTCGACACCGCCCTGCACGACTTCATCAACACCCAGGTGCTGCCCGGCACCGGCGTGGCCCCCGCCGCCTTCTGGCAGGGCTTCGACACCCTGGTGCATGCGCTGGCGCCCAAGAACGCCGCGCTGCTGGCCGAGCGCGACCGCCTGCAGACCGAGCTGGACACCTGGCACAGCGCCAACCCCGGCCCGGTGCGCAACATGGCGGCCTACCGCAAGTTCCTCGAAACCATCGGCTACCTCGCGCCCGAGCCCGGCAAGGTGAAGGCCACCACGAAGAACGTGGACGACGAACTCGCCCTGCAGGCCGGCCCGCAACTGGTGGTGCCGATCCTCAACGCGCGCTATGCGCTCAACGCCGCCAACGCGCGCTGGGGCTCGCTGTACGACGCGCTCTATGGCACCGACGTGATCGCCGAGGACAAGGGCGTCGAGAAGGTGGGCCCCAAGGGCGGCTACAACCCGAAGCGCGGTGCGAAGGTCATCGAATACGCGCGCCACGTGCTCGACCGCACCGCGCCGCTGAAGAAGGGCTCGCACGTGGGCTCCACCGGCTACCGCGTGAAGGACGGCGAGCTGGTGGTGACGCTGGCCGACGGCAAGACCAGCAAGCTCGACGACAAGTCGCAGTTCGTGGGCTACACCGGCGACGCGAAGAAGCCGTCTGCCGTGCTGCTGCAGCACAACGGCCTGCACATCGAGATCCAGATCCGCCCCGACACGCCGATCGGCAAGACCGACCCTGCGGGCGTGAGCGACCTGGTGATCGAGGCCGCGCTGTCCACCATCCTCGACCTGGAAGATTCCGTGGCCGCGGTCGACGCCGAAGACAAGCTGCTGGCCTACAGCAACTGGCTCGGCATCCTCAAGGGCACGCTCACCGAATCGTTCGACAAGGGCGGCAAGGTGATGACCCGCGGCCTCAACGGCGACCGCGAATACACCGCGCCCGATGGCAAGAAGACCGTGCGCCTGCACGGGCGCTCGCTGCTCTTCGTGCGCAACGTCGGCCACCTGATGACCAACCCGGCCATCCTCTGGGGCACCGAGGGCAAGGAGATTCCCGAGGGCATCATGGACGCGGTCATCACCACCGCGATCGCGATCCACGACCTGAAGAAGGACAAGAAGCACCCGCTGCGCAACTCGCGCAAGGGCTCGGTCTACATCGTCAAGCCCAAGATGCACGGTCCGCGCGAAGTCGCGTTCGCGGCCGAGTTGTTCGGCCGCGTCGAGCAACTGCTGGGCCTGCCGCAGGCCACGGTGAAGCTGGGCATCATGGACGAAGAGCGCCGCACCTCGGTGAACCTCAAGGCCTGCATTGCCGCCGCGGCCGACCGCGTGGCCTTCATCAACACCGGCTTCCTCGACCGCACCGGCGACGAGATGCACACCGCCATGCTGGCCGGCCCCATGGTGCGCAAGGGCGACATGAAAGCCAGCGCCTGGATTCAGGCCTACGAGCGCAACAACGTGCTGGTCGGGCTGGGCTGCGGCCTGCGCGGCAAGGCGCAGATCGGCAAGGGCATGTGGGCCATGC
>VFQQ010001250.1_pt1 | contig 37441 bp, 66 predicted proteins | sample 3512341 | NCBI WGS metagenome assembly VFQQ01 (sample SAMN10412373, study PRJNA504923) | tailings metagenome | isolation source: Relicate 2 Philex TSF1 revegetated site | place: Philippines: Tuba, Benguet | collected 2017-08-29 | reverse complement strand
GAACAAGCAGAAGAGGAGGAGAGCATGTCGGTGCTGGGCAGACAGCAGGGGCCAGGGAGAAAGGAGGCGGGGACGGGAAGCGCGTCAGAAGTTGCTCTGTCTGCAGCTGTGCGCAAGGTGCTTGTTTGCCGGAGCACGTGGCTGTGACCGCACCGGTGCAGCGGCAGGCGTGCAGATGCCTGATGTCGGCGAGGCGGAACGGCATCTTCCGTGGCACCATCCATCACACCCGCACCGCCTGTGCAGCAGCAGCGCCTGCCCCCGCTTCACTCACCCAGGTCACGGGCAGGTGGTCCAGGTCGGGGTGCGTCTCAATGTGCCGCCGCACCATCTGGTACACCTGCAGACAGTTGGAAGAGAAAACATCAGGGTAAGCAAGCAGTGCGTGCTGCACTGGCTAGCCGCCGCACCGTTTGGTACACCTGGCAGTTGGCGGACGGGGAACTACATGGAGCTGCTCAGCGGGATGGGCAATGCTGGGTCATGCACGGGCCCATAGGCAATGCCGAAAAGCAACAGCTCTTTGGCCAAGCCTCCTGGGCCAGGCCAATGGCTAGCTGCACGCCAAACAGCAGCTGGGCCCAGAACCAACCCCACACACAGCGAGCGATAGGAGGGAGGATGCAGCTGTGCGCACCTGGCGGCGGTAGTCGATGACTTCGCGCACGGAGGGCCACAGCATCTCGTTCTTGGACAGGTCGTCCCACGACATCTGTGGCAGTAAGAACGTTGCTTGAGCCTCTGGTCAGGAACCTTTGGAAAAGGCGAGGACAGAGGGCCACAGCATTTTGTTCTTGGACAGGTCGTCCCAGGACATCTGTGGAGAATGGTGGCAGTGGTCAGGAGTAAAGATCACACGTCGATTGGTTGAGAATGTATGAACGAGGCGAGGGATGGGATTTGCAGCATGCCGCTCATGCACAGCCGTGTGGTGCCGCTGCTCGCAGTGTATTCAGATGGCTTCTGTCAAAGCCCAGAATCGCACGGCGACCCGCACTTCACAAACAGGAGACGCATCGACTCCCAGCCCTGAGCAACGTGTGTTGTGCGCACCTCGTCCACGCCCACTTCAAAGACCTGCTCAATTCAAGCCCAACAATGCATGCTGTTCCAACGTCCAAACCGCCAGAAGATGAACCAGCTGCATCAGCCAACTGTGTGTGCGCACCTCGTCCACGCCCACTTCGAACACCTGCTCAAAGTGCGGGTTGAGCGGCTCGCCCTGGATGCCCGCCACCCGCAGCTTGTTGACGTAGAATACGGCCACCTGTTGTGGGAAAGAAAGGGAGCAGTGGCAGGCTTGGAGCGGGGCGAGAAAGAGAGGCAGGCAGCTGCAAGCAGCCTGGACCACCAGCCGCATCCACGAGTGCAGCACAGCATGCCAGGCACAACCAGCAGCGGCATGCCACTCACGTGCCCAAAGTAGAAGATGAAGGGGTGGCGCAGGTTGTGGTACGGCGGCCGGTAGAAGCACTCCTCCCCTGCACAGTTGTTAACCAGCAAATGAAACACGGTTTGCAGCTTGAGCACACACAGGTGCGCCATCAAAGCGCGCAGGCGAAGCGGCACGGTAACCTGCCAGCAGCGCTCCTCCCCTACAGCCAGGCATGCTTGCAGCTGCGCCGACTGCCAAACAGCTGCCGTCGATCAGCATCCCCCCCATCACGCACCCTGCAGCGCCGAGAAGAGCACCTCGGTGAGGCACCAGGTGTTGTCAAAGTAGTCGAGCACCTGCAGGGCAGAAAGGACATAAACAAGTAAATACAAGCAGGCGGGCGATGCTGCTCAGCGGCACCAGTACTGGTGCTGAAACATTCGAAACGGCACGCCCCCCTCTTGAACAGCAGCACAGCCCAAATAGGAAGCAGCAGCTGCTCAGCACCGGAAACAGCACGCATGCCGCTCCACAGCTTGCATGGGCCACAACCACACTCCAGTCCCTCACCTGCTGCCGCGTGCAGGAGGCCAGGTTGGGCAGGGGCAGCGAGGTCATGGTGCCGTCCGGCTGCATGCCTGGCGTGCCCTCAACAGGCTTGGGGCCAGACCACCACCAGTCTGGCCGCTCGCCAGCAGGGCCGCTCACAAGCTCCGCATCGCCCCTGGGGGATGCAAGGGGGGTGAATGAGTGCGCCGGTTGGGGCCGGCAGTCCCGCAGAGCGCATGCAAAGCCTCGCATCGCAACGGCCATGCGTGCGTGCGAAGGCGGCGGGGCACCCTGCATCCCCGGGCTGCCTTGAGAGGCAGCGCAGGCGCATCTGGTCCCGACACCAAATGCAGTCCGCCACTACAGCAGCAGCCAAGGTGCCCGCAGCTGCCAGACGCGGCATCCTTGCGGCGGCTCCCGCCAGGCGCCGGGTGCCGCCGCCGTTGCCGCCGCTGGCCTTGCTCCCCACTCCCATCCTGCCGGCGCACCTCATATTCTCCCGCCACGACTCGGCCTTGTCATTGTCAAAGGTGTTGTGGTTGCTGGGCTGGTGCACCGGCTGCTTGGCCACGGGCGCCGCGCTCGCCTCCTCCTCGGCGCGCTTGCGCTTCAACTCCGAGGGCTCGGAGCCCTGCTGGAGTGAAACCACAGGGCTCATGGCGCAGGCGTGTGTCGGGGCGGTGCTGCAGCAGAGGCTCTCACGCGCTCGCGCCTCCCCGATCTAACGGCCCTGTAATTGCTGACCGCAATTGACAATGTGCCAGGCCTGAGCAACCAGGCCGCGTTGCAAGGGGCTCACGGCACGGCGCATTGGAACCCTCCTCCCATGCTGGTTGCCGGTTGGCTGGACAGGGCGAGCCGCTCACAGGGCGCTGCCCCACTGACCGCTTGCTGAGTGCTTAATCTGCACTGCTGGAAGGTCACGCCCTCGCTGCCGGCCTCCGAGCAACCCTGCCCCAAGCTATGGCGCTCGCGCTGCAGCAGACGGCGCAGCCGCCACGAGCAGCCTTGTATCGACATGCTCCAGCAGCGCTGCAGCCGGCCTGCGGCTCTGCCAGGTGAGCCTGCGCGCCGGACGACTGCCGGCCCGCCACTTGGGCCACGTGCAGGAGACGCCACTGTGCCTAGCGAGCGCACCGCGTCCTGACAAAGCCATGGACCGAGCCTGATCCCCGCCTGCAGGCCGCTCGGCGGCTGGCGGCAGCAGCGGCGGCGGCAGCAGCGCGGCGATGCGCTAGTGCTGGCCACCAAGCCGGATGTGGGCTACAAGGTGCGCCTTGCTGTTATTCGAGCAGCTGCAGGCGGTGCAGGGGCAATGTGCTGCCATGCATGGCTGGCCAATGATACGTACAGCCGCATTCGTGCTGCACAGCTCCCGCCGCCGCCTTCCTCCCACGCCCCCCGTACCAGCACCGGCGCATCCCACCTGCGCACCCCGCACTGGTGCACAGCTGCCATGACCGCCAGCCCTGCTTCACCCAGTGCTGCTGTCAACCGCTGCTGTGCCGCAACGCCTGCTGCAGTCTGAGGCGGAGGAGACGACTGAGAAATATGGGCTGGAGGCGGGGCTCTTCAAGGTGGCCACCGGCAAGGCTGCAGACGGGCGCAGCAAGACGCAGCAGGTGCGCCTTTGTTAACCCTTTTGGCGGTGGTTTGCTGCGCAAGCTGCGGCGGTGGTTTGCTGTACAAGCTGCAGCACGGCGCAGCAGGTGCGCCTTGTTGGCGGGGGGGCTGCAAAACAAAAGCTGGCGGCGGGGACATGTGCAGGCGTGGGTGGATGGCAGGGCATCTGCCTGGCACCTGGGTGCAGCCGATCCCAGCAGAGGCAGATGCAGCAAGACGTTCACTTGTAATGCCTCCCATTCACCACAGGCCAAGGACCTGCTGGCACGCTATGGCTCCGCCTACCTCATCACCTCCATCTCCTTTGCCATCGTGTCGTTCGCCGCCTGCTACGCCGCCGTGGACGCCGGCCTCGACGTGGCCGCGCTGCTGCAGCGCTTTGGCCTGCAGGTGGGAGCCTGTTTTTTCCCTGAACTTCCAACCAGCTGCGACACCTGCTGCAGCAATCTGCTGCAGTTGTTGGGCTTGTGTGGCAGGTGCAGCGCTGTAGCACAGCAGGCTGGGCTGTTGCTGCTGCGGCTGCCCCGTGCTGATGGCACGCTCACTTTCCAAGCAGCCACTGAGCTGCGGCACTGCTGCTGCTGCCACAATGGCGCTGCTGCGGCTGAACACCGTGTTGTCGTCTTGCTGCTGCTAACCGCACAAATTGAGAGTAGTCCGGCCGTGCCCACCCTTCTTGTCCCTCCCTCCACAGGTGAACAACACAAATGAGACGGTCGGCACCTTTGCCATCGCGTACGCGGCACACAAGGCGCTGTCCCCAGTGCGCTTCCCGCCCACCGTGGCCCTCACCCCGCTCGTGGCCAAGTGGCTGGGCAAGGAGCCCTCCCCCGCTGCCGACGGCAGCGAGTAAGATTGTTGATGGTGATGGTTGATTTTGAGGCGCGCAGGCGCGGCGCCGCGTGCACTGCCAGCCGGTCAGATTGACCCGCTGCTGCGGTTGCGCCCGCTGCGGCTGCTGTCGCGCCAACGTGACGGCGGTGTGCACTGATTTTGATGCCGGCCCGTCTGGCAGCAGCGGCTGCAGGCTTGGTTAGTGGGCTGGCGCTCCACCACCGCTGAAAAGGGCGGCGGCGGCCGCCCTGCCTCTGGCCTGCCAGCCTGCACCCCGCCCACCCCCAACTCGTCCGCTTTTCAGAGCCAGACTTTGTATGCATTGCCGACCTGGGTCATTCCCACACCACATGTGTTTTTCCCATGCGCACCTGTGCCCCTCTGCCATTTCTTTGCCGTCTGCTTGCGCTGCCTGCCTGGGCAGGCGCCCATTTTATTTGCCTCGAGGCACCTACGGAGCTGAGCTCCCCCCAGCTTTCTGAACACCGCTTTGCTTATTTTAAGTACTACCAGCCTCACCGGGGCGCCTGCGAACAGAACGCGATGGGCGGAAGGAGAGGCAGCATGCGGAGCGGCGGCGGGCGGCAGCTGAATGGTGCTCGCGTGGATCAAGGCCGGGCGATCAGACACGTGCAAATGACACACAACTCTGCTCTTCTCGTGCTTCGCCCCTAGCTAGCTCCACCTGCAAGCCGCGGCGCTCGCACTTCGGCGCGTGGGGCCGGCCGGCGACCCTCCGGCACCAGATTTCTATCTAAAAGTGCTCTTCAGCTTGATCTGAGAGCAGCCCTGCCCCTAGGACCCTGCAGGCCGCCGCCGCCGCCACCGCCGCCGTCATGCGGGCCCCCGTTCGGTGCGCCCTCTGCTGCCTGGCGGCGCTTGCGGCTGTGGTGCCGGCCGCCCTGGCGCAGAGCCAGATCACCAATGTGAAGGACCTGAAGGCGGCGGTCTACACAGAGATGGACTTCAGCCAGGGCGGCGACGCATGCGTGCGCTTGCTGAACGCCAGCGGCACCATCGGTTGTACCGCGCCGTCGCGGCAGCGAGTGGAAGGCCGCCTGCAGCGCCTGGACGAGCTGCTACCCTCCCCTGATGACTACCCAGGTGCCATTGTTTGGCTGGCGGGCTGTTGAGCTGCGGTAATATGGCAGCAGCGAGCTATGCTCAGGCGGATGCCTCACTGGATGCCTCTTCAGCCTCTTTCATGTCTTCGCAGCATGAAGAGCAAAGCCGGCTGAGCCGGCTGCCAAAACGCAGCAACCCCAGCTGCGCTACCCCTGCCTCCCTTCTCCCGCTGCAGGCGGCACCACATTCCTGCTGCCGCCCACCCTGCTGGCTGGCTTTCTGCAGCAGTGCGCCGCCAGCCCGGCCCTGGCTGCCCGGGTTGCCGGGGTGCTGGTTGAGCCGCTGCCGCAGCCAGCCTACAGCCAGGCAGCACAGGCGCCGCTGGCTGAGCTGGCGCTCTATGCGGACCGCGGCTATGCTTGGAACCCTACAGGTGTGTGGGTGCTGGGTGGCTTGAGTGCTTGGGGGTTGCATGCTGGGTGGTTGGTTTGGAGCAAGGATTGAATCCCTCTGGGAGCAGGACTTGTGGCCGTGTCACAACAGGCCCAAGTGGAGCTTCAACCCTAAATCTTTGCCTGGCAGTTTGCGCTGCACATGGCGCTGCATGCCCTGCCTCGGTTGATCGCCACTAATCACGTGCTGTCCACCGTGGCGGCGGCTGTGGCGCAGGTGCCGGCCTCATTGGCCTGGAGTTTCCCTTCCCTGTCTTCTTGCTGGATAATGCCACCACGGCCAACGCACAGCAGCGGGCGGCGTACAATGCAGACCAGGCGCGCTGGCTGGCTGGGGTGCTGGGAGATGCGGCCTGCACTTGACCTACGCAGTGCCGTGGTGGTGCACCTGCGCACAGCGCTTGCAGCTGGTCACCCTGCAGCATGGAACCGCAACCCTGCTTGCTGCACCTTTGTATCTTTGCATCACCTGTGCACCGCGCGTGCAGCTTGAAGCCCAGCATGGGATGGCCACCCACGCATGAGCTCTAACTTTTTGCCAACCGATTGGATGCAGGACATGAACGCTGACCTGGCGCTCAACTTTGCCCGCATGGCGCTCACAATGGACGCCTCTGGAAACAGCACCGCGTGCCTGGCCGCACAGTCCTGCCTGCCGCTGGGCGGGCACAGCGTGCTGGCCACGCTGCCGCCGCTGCCGTCGCCGCCGGCCAACGGCAGCGGCGCGCCGGCGGGAGCGGCGGCGGCGGCAGGAGCGGGCGACCTGCCGGCTCTGTGGGTGCTGGCTCAAGTCGACACAGCTGCGCTGTTCCACGAGGCTGCGGTGGGTGCCGATGCCCCGGTGTCAGGACTGATCGCCATGCTGGCGGCGGCAGAGGCGCTGGGCAGCAGCAACGCGAGTGCAGCGCTGGCGGCGGCGGGCGCGCGCTACCAGCGGCGCCTGGTGTTTGCGGCACTGGCTGGCGAGCCCTGGGGCCTCATGGGCAGCAAGCGCCTGCTTTGGGAGCTCAGCACGGCGCCCAGCAACAGCTCGCTGGCGGGGCTGGCGCTGGCGAATGCCAGCCTGGCCGGGGTGAGCGGCAGGCGGGGCTTAGTGTTGAGGAGTGGGGAGATTGCTGGGCTGCGCTGTGCTGACGCAATGCAGTGCAGTGAAGAACAGTGCAGTGCAGTGCAGTGCATGCTGTTGCCTGCGAGCGCCCCGCTCCTGCCCCATATCATGAGGTCGCATGTTGTCCTCCGCGCTCATGTCCCTCCCTGCAAACACTGCCGCAGGTGCTGGAGGTGACCCAGGTGGGCCGTGCCCGCCAGCCGAGCGGCTCGGTGCAGCTGTTTGCACACGGTCCCACTGGTGGCCCGCCCGCAGACTTGCTGGCAGCGCTGCAGGCAGCGGCAGCCAACAGCAGCCAGGGCGGCGGGCCTGCCAGCGTCAGCGTATCGGCAGCCAGCGCTGCGACGCCTGGGCTGCCGCCAACAGCCAGCGCTGGGTCCTTTGTGCGTGTGGGTGGTGCCAGCGTGCCCGCAGTGCTGCTGTCGGGCTTCGATGAAGCCTTTCAGGGCAGCACTTTCCACACCCAGTACGATACTCTTGAGACAGTGGATGCGGACAGCATCGCCGCAACAGCCGTGGTCCTGGCACGCGCTGCGCACGCTTTGGCGCTGGGTGGCGGCAGCGGCGCTGCGCCTGCTGTGCCGCTCCCAGTCGACTATGCCGCGGTTCGGGGCACAGTGGGAGCCTTGATGCAGGTGAGCCCTCACAGTCCTCACAGATGGGGTGGCCAGTGATTGGGATTGGCGAGGGTTTTTTACGGAGGCTGCTCTGCTTGGTGCTGACACAGGCTGGCTTGTTTTGTTGGGGTCACAAGTCCTGGCTGTGCATGGCAACGTCCAGTCAATTGGTTTTCATCTGCGACTGTGCTCAGAACGCCGCCAAGCTAGCCAGCTCTCCAGGCCATCCCTGCCCCCCAAGTGCATGTTCCTTCCTTCCTTCCTTCACAACCCTCATGTCCCTGCAGTGCCTGCTCAACAGCACCATGGGCCTTAACTGCCCGCTGGCCAAGCGGCTGATGACACCGGTTGCGGGCGGCAAGGTGTCCCATTACATTGGCATCCTGCGCACCCTCACTGCCGGTAGGGACAGGCATGCGCTGGCTGGAGAGGCATGCGCTGGCCGTTGTCGAGGCCTTTGATCGTGCGGTGCTGCGGCAGGCGCTACCTGCTGCCCGGCCTGTGCTGCAGGCAGCTGTGCATGCTCTTGTTTTGACGGTCAGCCTTGCTGGCCTTGCTCGGCCGGACCTCATTGGTTGCGTTTGCTGCCAATGCCCCGCCGCTCACTGCAGACCCACAGACGGCGGAGGCCAGCGTGAAGAGTGATGTGGCACGGTTCCTGTGGAACTTTTTGGCGTTTGCAACCGCCCCCACTCCCACCAACACAAGCAGCAGCAGCAGCACCGGTAGCGGGGATGCCGGCGGCAGCAGCAGCGACGGCGGCGATGCGGGCGTGCTGCGCTGCCAGGCCTTGAACGCCACAGCGTGCCCAGCGGGCATGGTGTGCGCCGGCTCGCGCAGCCTACCAGCGTGAGTGAGAGAGCTCAGCGCCTTGCTTTTTTGTGGTCGCGGCGGATGCGGTTGGCTTTGGGCGGAGACAGACGTGCAAGTCCAAGTCTGTTCCGCCCCTCCAGCCCGCGCTGTGTGCCTGCTGGCCCTGCTGTCAGCCCCTGGCGTCGATGCCCCACTCCTGCAGGACAAAACGACCTGTACGCCTCAGCACTTGCAGCTGCCCAGCCACCCGCGTCCCACCTCCCTACGCTGCCTGATTGCACGCAGGGCAACTTGACCTCTCCGCCTTGCCAATACTTGCAGCTGCTCAGCCGCCCCTGCAAATCCCCTTTCTCCCCACACTCCTTTGCAGGCCCGAGGGTCTGGGTTTCTGCCTGAACGCCACCGCGCTGTTTGTGAAATCCCTTTATTCCCTACACCCCTTTACAGGCCCGAGGGTCTTGGGTATTGCCTCAACGCCACCGCGCTGTTTGTGCCCTCCTACTCCCTGGCCCTGCGCTGCGACGCCTGCGACGGCGCCAAAACGCTCTTCGACTTCCGGTGGAAGGCGACCGACGAGGCGGCAGCTTGGTGGGACGGGCGGTTGGGTTGTGGCTGGAAAAACTGCTGCTGCTTGTTGAGAGTTGGTGTGTTTGTGTGCGCTGGGAAACTTGTGTTGCGTATTGTGCATGCTGGATGCACAGCGTGTGGTGGCAGCCAGGGGCAGAGCACTGAATGCCACATTCCTCTGCATGTCACGTGGCTTCCCATGTGCAGGGAGCAGCGGTACGGGTGGCCCCCAGACCCGATGTGGATGGAGAGCAACTGTGAGGCAAAGGGGGAAGTGGCATGCAGTGAGGGCGGCTCGCAGTGCTCAGCTTGCCCTAAAGCGACGAACGTTGGTGCGATGATGCAGCCGGCCGTGCTGCAGGCAGACCTGGTCGATTCAGTGATTTGTTGGCAAGGTCAACACCCATTCGCTCGGCTGCTGTGTGAGGCACTGAACGGGTCTGATTTCCATCGCATCTCGCAGGGCCGAGCGGCACGCCCGCGCTGACGCTGTACCTGAAGGAGGCCCCCGCCACAGGGTGGGCCCTGCTGGCGTCTGGCCTGTCGGTCACGGCCGCCAGCATTGCGATGACGCTGGGCATCCAGTGGGCCCACCGCCGCAAGCTCAAGCAGCACTGATGTGACCACCTGGCTGCCGAATGCTTGGGCAACAGCCATGTGTAACAATAAATGTGGTCGGTCGCACCGGTGGCGGCGGCCCAGCAGGCAAGTCGGCAGCGGGTGCCCAGCAAAGGTCTGCACCTCTGCCGCATCCCTGTGCTGGTGGCGCGCCCCGCGCGCCGGCCCCTCACATCAGCACGCGTACTGCAGTGCTGCTGCAAGCACGCGGTGCGCACGAGAACCCCACAACGCGGTGCCCGACAATGCTCGCCGTCGGCAGTCTCAACGGGCACCCCTGTGCCCCCAGGCAGCTCTACAGACCCTTGCGGCGCGGCCAGGGACGGGCACCGCCACGGAGCGGACGCTGCGCCCCGGCAGCGGCAGCCGCGAGGCCGCCGCCTGGTCCAGGCCACGACAGCAGGAGCGACAGGCCCATGTGGCGGGCCTACCGGCTGGAAAAACAACTGTTTGGCCAGGCCAGCATTGAAGTTATCCAGGCGGCACGCGAGGAGCTGCGCCAGTTAGAGGCTGCGCAGCAAGCCCCCAGCTCGTACGATGGCAGCAGCGACAGGCCCATGTGGCGGGCCTACCGGCTGGAAAGACAACTGTTCGGCCAGGCCAGCATTGAAGTGATCCAGGCGGCACGCGAGGAGCTGCGTCAGTCTGATGCAGCGCAGCAGGCCCCGCGCAGCGAGCCTGACCGCTTGCATCCCGAGGCGGCCCCACAGCAGGCAGCGGGTGCACCAGCCACACCCCAGCAACCAGCGCCAGCCTCACTCGCCCCACCAGCCTCCCCTCCAGCTGCCGCATCGCCGCCGACAACGGCGGCCGACAGGACGCCAGCAGAGGCCGAGGCACAGGCTGCTGCGGCAGAGGCAGGCGCAGCAGCCTCGTATGCCAGCGCGGCTGTGGAGCTTGGGGCGGCGGCGCTGGCAGCTGCAAAGTGGCGGCGGGCGGCTGCGGCGCTGAGCTTGGCGCTTGTGGCTTGGCGGCGGGCAGCTGCAGCAGCTGCGGCGCTGCACTTGGCATGTCTGGCTCTGCTGTGGCGCCAGGCAGGGGCGGCAGCGATGGTGGGGGTTTATGTGGTGGCAATCACTCGGCGCTTTGAGCAGCAATGCCTGGGCCTGTTTGATTCATACAGTTGAGGCACCCGCCTCCAGCGGTCCACCTCTCCCCGCCTGCCCCGCTAGAGCACCGTTGCCTTGCTTGTCATCACGGTGCCGGCACATTGTGCCTTTGCAGCGCTGCTCACTTTGCGCCCTTTGGCCCGAGCACCCTGTCCCAACCTTTGCTTGCTGCTTGCCTCCGTGGTTTGTTTGTGCTTTGTTGGTTGTGCTTGAAACAGCAAACGGTCGGAACTTGTTCAGGCTGCATTGGATGGCCTGGCAGCACTGATGGGAATGCTAGGGGAACAGCAAAGCAATGCGCAGCAAGCAATCGAATGTCGGCTGGACAGCGGTGGCGGCAGGCAAGGCGGGCAAGTGGCAGCGGCTGCCCGACCCAATCAGGTTTGTGCGATCGCTAAATCGGCGGCGATCTTGCGTGGTGTTTTACCACACGCATTTTGAGGCCTGCAGGAGACGCTCCCTCAGGGCGCAGCCCAAATAGCCAAACCCAACAACGGCGCGGTCCAAACGGCTTGCAGTGTTGGTTTGAGGGACTAGCACCAGCTGCTGCAGCGTTGTTTGCGATCTATTGGCAAGCAGCGGCAGCCCGGCGGAATGGCATGGCGGCGGAGCTTGCTGCAGCGGGCCCTGAGCCTCAGATCGGCGTCTCTAACAACTCCTGGATCTGATGCAGCGGCCGCCGATCCTGTGCTGGTGAGCGCGCACACTGCCGCCGCCGCCGCCGCTGCCTGCCGCCTGCTGATTGCTTCCCTGCCCGTGGGGCGGGCCCTGAATCACACTGACCTGTTTTGGCCTCCTGAACGCAGGCACAGGGCAGCAGTGTTTCTCAGGCTCTGCAACAGTGCCTGTTCAGCCTGCCTGTGGTACAACAGCGGAGCAGCAGCAGCAGCAGCATTGATCCCCCACCAGCTCAGGAGCATGACCATTCTGCACAGCAGGCAGGAGCAGCAGCACAAGCAGGCGCTATAGGAAATGATGGTGCCAGGGGAAGCGAGCTTGCGAATAGTGCGGCTGCCGCCAGCCAGGCGCAGGGTGCGCTAGACAGCGCTGCGGCAGGGCAGCCGGATGTGCAGCGGCAGCAGCAGCAGCAGCAGCCGGAGGCACCGTCCCAGCAGCAGCAGCAGCAGCAGCAGTGGCAGCGGGAGCAGCAGCAGCAGCAGCAGGGTGGCGAGGCGGGCGCGCAGCAGCACCGCTGGCAGCAGCGCCTGTGGCCGCAGCGCCGGCGGTGGCAGCCGCGCGGGGAGGCGGGCGAGCAGCGTCCGGCAGACGCCTCAGAGGCTGGCCAGCGGACGGAGGCAGCTCGCCACCGGCAGCCCAGGCCGAAGCGGGCGTGGAGCGGCAGCCCACCCGACCCACTGGTTCCTGTCCTGATGCACCACACCCACACCTGCTCCGCTGTGGTTGAGCTGATGCGGCAGCACGAGGGGCGGTTCAGCGTGCGGGAGCTGACGGTCGCCTTCCGCCGCATGGGGCAGCTGCATGCGGCGGTGTTCCACCGCGCGCCGCCGCCGGCGGTGCCTCCGGAGGAGACGGGTGCGTGCTGCTGAGGGTTGTTGCAGGCTGGAGGACTGCTGTGAGGGCTGGGTGCTGCTGGGAGGCCGGCTGGGAGGCCGGCTGCTAACTGCGCTGCTGCTGGGAGGCCTGCTGCTGAATGCTCTGCTGCCGGAGCGCACGGCCGCTGCGCCGAACAGGGCTGTGTGGTGTCCAACATGCCTCGTGGACCTGAAGCGAATGTGCACGGGCCGCCAGCTGCGCAGACGCGGGTTGCCTCCTGCTGCTGACACAGCGCCCTTGCGATTTCCGATGCTTTCTTACTATGCATGCCCACCCTCCATGTGCCGGCTCGACTCCTCACCGCAGGCAACGGCAACCGGGACAACTGCGCGGCGCTGTTTGAGCTGGCGATGCCTCACTTTGCAAGCATGGACTCGCAGGTGGGTGCTGCACTCTTGCACAGCGGTGGGAGCAGGGCTGTGTGCTGCACGCCTTCAAAGCGTGGGGGCCTGTCTGCCATCTTTCTGGATGTGCGCGCACTTCACTGGCTGCCCTTGGTGACCGCGTTTCAATTTTGTGCCCTCTGTCTTATGCCGTTCATCGCCTGCCCTCCTCCCCCCAGGCGCTGGCCACGGTGGTGTGGATGTGCGCGCGCTTCCACTGGCTGCCCAGCGCCGAGCAGCGGGCGGCGTGGGAGGAGGCGGCGTGGGCCAAGCGCGCCCAGATCAACCTGATTGAGACCGCCAACATCTTCTTCAGGTGCGAAGCCCCTGGGCAGAAAATACAGAAAGACGCAAATAGTGGCCATGGATGAGGAAGCAAGGCGTTGTCTGGTGTCTCAAAACATGCACAGCCATGCGAATATAACAGACAAGTGGCAATGGTAGAGGCAGCGCAGCGCAGCGTTGTCTGGTGTCTGGTCGTGGGTGACAGGCATGTGGCCATGCCTGGGCAGGGAAAATCGCTTGGTGTGATTTCACCCGCCAGCCACTTGCATCGCCCTGCATCACCCAGCCCACTCCGGCTCGCCCCCTTGTGTTTCCAGCCTGGGCGTGGTGCACTGGGTGCCGGCCAGCCATGCGCTGCTGGAGGCTCTGATGGACCAGGTATGTGTGTGGTGTTGTTCTGTGGCCAGTGTTTGGTAAATGCAGCGAAGTGACCACCCAGCTGCGGAGCTTGCTTACAGTCCAGCCTCTTCACTACCCAGTTCCCTATGGGGTGTTGCCATGCTATCCAGGCCCTCTGGTCAAAACATTGTCGCTGCCATGCCATGTGCTGTTGGTGCAGGCCCTAGAGCGGCGGGAGGAGCTCACCCCCTGGATGATCTGCAACATGTTGTGGGGTTCGGCGCGCGTCGTGTGAGTGCCGCGCTGAGCAGTGCTGCGCTGTGCTGTGCTACGCTGCGCCGTGCTGCGCTGTGCTGTGCTGTGATGTACAGCGCCGCGTCGCACTGTGGTGTACTGTGGCGTGCTGTGCTGTGCCGCGGTGCATTGTGCTGCCTGCATCGCCAGTCACAGCCCGCATCTGTGCATGCTCGAGTCATGGGCTCTTGGGGGACTCAATGCAATCATCACCCAACCGGTTACTTGTTCTTATGGTGCGCTGACTGCCTGCCATCCTTCTGTGCAGGGCGGAGCACTTCCACCCGGGCCCCGAGCGCGTGACGCAGCTGGTGGAGCTCAGCCTGCCGCAGCTGGACACCTTCCTGCCCGAGTCATTCTGCTCACTGCTCTTCTCACTCGCCTGCCTGCGCTGCCGCCCCGGTGAGCCGCTGCTGGTATGTACGTTTAGTGGGTGTATCCCTGCTCCTCTCCCTCGCCTGCCTGCGGGCCAGCCCAAGCTAGCTGCCTCCGCGGTCAGCTGCTGGCAGGCTGCGGCTGGCTCACGCTGTTAGAGTAGTCACCTGTCTTGTGCTGCTGGGCTGGGACAGCTGTGCCACGAGGGTGGATGGGGCAGCTGTGCTCTGCAAGCCCATTGCATGACCGCAGCTGCACAGGCGGCGCTCTGCAGCCCACCTATCCTCCGCCCCAACCACATTCGGTTGTCGACAACTGACCATTTTGCAGATGATGCGGCACTGACTGCCATCTTGGACCAGTTTGAGTGGAAGGTGCCGCACAGCACCAACAGGCGAGCAGCAGCAGCAGCAGCAGCAGCAGCAGCAGCAGCAGCAGCAGTGCCCGCGGTGCTCGAGGTGCAGCCAGTGTGCTGCGCGTGAGAATGTTTTGTGTGCCGGACTGCCCTGGGACTGTTGTGCTTGAGCGCCTGTGATGGCAGCTGCCGGTTAGCCTCACAGCCGCCCCCGCTGAGCTCCACTCTCGCTGAGCTGTTCAGCGTTCATCCAACCACCACACCGCCCCGCCCCTCCGCCTAGCAGGCAGCTGGTGACTGCAGTGTGGGCCATGGGTGCCCTTCAGATCGGCTCCCTCGTCACAGAGCGGCTGTGGGACAGCATCGAGGCCCAAGTGCAGGCCCAGGCAAGTGCTGGCCAGCTGAGGGCGCTTGCAAGCAGTCATTGTGCGTTCGGGGGAGCAGCAAATTGTCCTTTTCAAGGCCCTGGATTGTGGGACTCAATTCTGGGCACTGCAGTGTGCGCTCTGGCACCAAAAAGTGCTCACCTGGTCAACCCACCGCCGTGCTGCGCTTCCCCTATTTGGCCACAATGTGCTCACCCCCCGCCGACAATGCTGTGCTGCCCCCAATCTGGCCACACGTTGCAGGCTGACGAGTTCAACTTCTCCTCTACCGCGCTCTGCCTCTTTGGGGCGGCCCGCATGCAGCTGCAGCCCTCGGGTGCGGGGCGGCTGTGCATGCCGAGACAGGCGTTGCCCGCCTGTGCGCGCCCGTGCCCGCCAGTGCATGCCGGGACGGCTGTGCATGCCCGCATGCTTGCTGGTATGTCCATGGACCCTTGTGACGTTGCGGCTGTGTGAAAGTGCGTGGGAGTAGTTGGGTGCCATGTCACAGCAGACGCAGCACAGGCAGCTTGCGGTGCATGGCCTGGGTGCCGTGCAACCAACCAACCAACGCTCCCCTGCATTTCTTCTGCCCTCGGCCGCAGATGCGCTGCTGCAGCTGCTGCTCAAAAAGTCGCAGGAGTTTGGCGCCGCGCTGCGCACCGGCGATGTGGCGGTGAGCATTGATTGATATTGTTGTGCCGGCTGATTTGAACCGTCCATGAGAACATGAGAATGAGGTCAGCGCTGCGCACCGGCGGTGTGGCGGCGAGCTGTTGTACAGTGCACCGGCTCCATGGTATTGTTTTCGTGCAGGCTGGGGCCAGGGGTTCTTCTGTGTTGACTCTGCCCACATCATGCTTTGCATGCTGGATGGTGCTAACTTGTGGCAGGCCGGGGGAGTGGTTCAATGGGTTCTGCCATGCTTGCTCCCCACCTCCCGCCAGGTCATTCTGTGGGCGCTGGCCAAGCTGGGCCACAAGGCGGGCACCCCGCAGCTGCCCAACGCTTTTGTGGCAGACATGGTGCAGCGGGTGAGCCCGTCCTGGCTTTCCTGTTTCCTTCACCTTGCCTCGCCTCGCCTTGCCTTGCCTGGCTTGGCTTGCTTTGGTGCGGCGTGCTGTGTGTAACCAAGCATGGCTGGCATGTGGCTGCCCAGCTTGAAGCAGCATGCGCAGCGCCGCTGGGACAGATTTTGCTGAAGTTGTTCACCTGGTTTTCCTGCTCTTTCCTCCTCCCTCCCTCAGTGGCTAGACTGCCACGAGCAGCGGCGCCCCGCCACCATGCGCCACGTGTCGGCGCTGCTCTGGTCCTGCGCCAACCTCAAGTAAGATGCTTCTTTCGGAAGTCGCTTCAGTTCAAAAGCTGGCAGCCGGGCTGCAACGCAAATGAGTGGCGCTTTGCTTTAGGCTGGCTGCCCTGCCGGTCTTGCACTTCACTTGCGCAGCCACAATGCCTTGCAAGCAGCAGAAAGCGACCCGGAATCCTAAACATCTGGGCACGGCTCTGTTGCTCTCCCGTTGCCGCACTGTTGCAGGTACACCCTGCCTCGCGACCAGCTGCGCACCATCATTGCCGAAGCGGAGCAGCTGTGCACGGGCAGCGGCACGCGCCAGCCGCTGACCACCACCGACGCCACCATGCTGCTGGCGGCCTTTGAGACCTACTCCTCAGCGGAGGGGCTGGCCTTCCTGAAGCGGTGAGGCTGTTGGGGGCTGGGGTGCCTGAAGCGGTGAGGCCGTTTTGCCTGTACGCGCGCAGGGCAGGGCAGGGCATGCTGCTGCTGTTGGTTCTGTGCAAGCCCAAGCGTGCCGCCGCTGCTCCTCCGCTGCTCCTTGTGTCTACATCGCTCCCACGGCTCCTGCGGCCACCCCCAGCTGCTGCCCCGTGCCTGTTGCCGCCGCCTCTGCCGCCCCACTCATGCCATGGCCCCGTCCTGCAGGCACCTCATTGGCTCGAGCGGCAACGCGCTGCGCTGGCACGCTCGGCGGGGCCGGCTCGGCCGCCCGCCGCTGCGCTTCGACACTGAAGGCCTCCTGAGCTTCAGTGGCGCATCTGAAGGCGCATCTGAGGGCGCATCCGAGGGCTCTGAAGGCGCCCGCTCAGGCGGCATGCAGCTGCAGACGGACGAGGTGGTGATTGGTCTGGAGCGGGATGTTCGGCCGCACCTGTGAGCGGCCCCCATTGGACCAAGTTTGCTGCGCCTCCTCTTCGTACAGTCCATGCTGGCGTCCTATTGCGATGCTGTTTGTCACTCTGTCTTGCCTTCCGCTGCTGTTTCCTGCTTTCTTCTTAGCTTGCTGTTGTGGTGCATCAACTCTAGCCTCACCTGCGCAAGTAGGGCTGTGGCCCTGGTAGTCATTACTCGCCTCCGGGCGGATGGAGGTGCGGATTGGCGCTTGCTACATTGATGGCAACACAACGCAGTGCGCACCGGCAACATGCCTGCTTGGCTGTTGTGTGTTGGGGCATGCCTCCGAGAAGCAGGATGGCTCACCTCAGCAAGTGAGCAGCTGCTGGCAGCTCACATGCCGCGCCAGCAGGCACAGCGGGTGCCAGCACATCCAGCAGAGACTTCATTGCTGCTCGGCGGCACTCTGGTCATCGTCACTCGTTGCCATGGCGTCCCAGTGCTGCCACAAGAAGTCCTGCACGGGCCAGACGGGCCCTGGCTATGCCACCCCGCTGGACGCCGTGAGGAACGGGCCTCGGGAGACGCTGCTGTACCTCCCCGCCATCATCCCTGACAAGTCACGGTAAGCATGCGTTGATCAGCAAAGCGGCAAGCGTTCCGAGGCGGGCTGCAGGCGGGGGGAGTGCCCGCCAAGAATAGCAAGCACCGGCCTTATACCCTAAGCCCTCCTCGCGCGATCTGGGGTGGCACCTGCGCATGATCGCGCTGCTCTGCGCTTTGCGCGCGACACCTTCCACCAGCTGCCGCCTCGCTGCCGGCGCCGCCGCCTGCCACCGGTGCCGTCAAATGTGCCAGGGACGTTCCCAGCGGCCTTCGTCTGAGCGGCCACTCACTCTTGTGCGCCTTCCTTTGCAGCCCGGACTACCTGGCAACTGTGGATGTCGACCCTGAAAGCGATACCTACCAGCAGGCACGTCTGCCGCCTGGCACGTGCAGGCCACACACGTCCGCTGCCGCTGCTGCTTGGCGCCGCCGCTACCGCCAGCAGGCGCCGGTGCCAGCCAAGTGCTGCAGCGAGTGTGGTGCGCAACTGCAACTAAGGAGCTAAACCCTCACTCTCTTGCTTTTGTTCTGTGGTTTGTGCAGGTGATCCACCGCACGCCTGTGACCCACACCGGCGACGAGCTGCACCACACCAGTGAGTGATGCAGAGAGAGCAGCTGGGGGCTGTACCATAACCCAGCCTGAGCATGCACCGCGGATTGTGGCTGGGGTGGTTTGCTGACCCAGCACAAGTAGTGTTTCAACTTGCTCCCTTTCGCAAGCGTGCACGTCTCCTGCTTCCTGTGCGACCGACCGCCTCTGCAGCCTCTGCGGCTTACCTGCGCCAACTGGTCCTTGTGCTCTCAACCCCCAAGGCTAAATGCCTGCGCCTCCTGCTTCCTGGAGGACCTCAGCCGTCTCGGCCGGCTGCTGCCTTTCCTTCCATTCAACCTGAGCTTCCCCATCCCATTCTCATTGCTCCCCAGGCTGGAACGCCTGCGCCTCCTGCTTCCTGGACGCCAGCAAGCGCCGCGCCTTCCTGGTGGCGCCCGCCCTGGGCTCCGGCCGCGTGTACGGTGCGCGCATGCATGCACCTGCCACTAACTTGCTCCATCGTGACCTCGGCATGTTGTGGCACTCTAGCACTGGGCTTGCATGCTCCTTCACCTTCACCTTCACCTCGTGCACATCAGTTCAACGCCTCCCCACCCTGCGGCCGATTTCCCTTTGCTGTCAATACTCTGTCCCTGCCTGCAGCGTTTGACGTGACCACCGACCCGCGCGCCCCCTCGATTCACAAGGTGGTGGAGCCGGAGGAGATCCAGGTGCGATTTTGATGGGGAAATGGTTGTGAAAGGCCGTTGTGAAAATGGCAACGTAGGACAGGGCAGTTGATGCACGCGGCGGTGGAGCCCGGGGAGATACAGGTGCGGGAGAAATAGCGATCCCTATGGCAGTCAGTGCTTGCTGGCTGGACAACGGTTTGCTTGCACGGCTTGCTCCCAACGCACCCTGCACCGTTGCCCCACTGCACGCTGCCCCCAGTCTAAGACGTTAGTATGTCTCTCCTTCCTTTCTTCCCCCCTCGCAGGCCAAGACAGGCGGCCTCTCCTTCCTGCACACCTCCCACTGCCTGGGCACCGGGGAGGTGCTGATCTCCGGACTGGGAGACGCCAAGGACGGCAAGGCCCGCGGCGGTGAGTTGGTTGATCTTAAAGGAGTTGGATTGAACGAATGGTACTGTACGGGCGAAGTGCTGATCTCCGGACTGGGAGACGCCAAGGACGGCAAGGCGCGCGGCGGTGAGCAAAGCGATCTGACTCCACTTGAGGCGGAAGGGCCGGGGCAGATATTCTTTGCTCGCTGAGCGGCGCAATCAAAGTGCATCGTGCACACAGCCGTCGTGTCAATTCACCCCGCAGGCTTTGTGCTGCTGGACCACGAGACGTTTGAGGTGAAGGGCTCCTGGGAGAAGCTGGGGGCCGACGAGCAGATCGAGTACGGCTACGACTTCTGTGAGTGAAAGATGCTGTGTATTTTTAATTTAAAGGGCTGCGTACTTAAATCGGGCGAGCAGATCGAGTACGGCTACGACTTCTCTGAGCACTGCGGGGGCTCCGTATGGCATGTGTATGGCAGATATTGTACGTGCTAATTCAGTTGAAGCCTGGCGCAGCGTGCCAAGTGTATGCCACGTCGCTGGGGTCGCGCATCTGGTTGCCGCCGCTGCTGCCATCGCGCCGCGCCACCCGGCTGCATATCAACCAAAACCAACTGCGCAGGGTACCAGCCCCACTTTGACGTGCTGGTGTCCACCGCCTGGGGCGCACCTGAGGTCATTTTCAAGGGCTTTGGTGAGCTGCGCTTTGCCTGCACCCTTGCCGACAAGCGCCACAGCATGCTCTCTGTATCGCTGCACTGCAGCATCTAGCTAGCGATGGCAACTGCTGTGCATGTCAAGGTTTACAGCGCCTGTTCATTGCTGCCGCCCCCCTGGCCGCTGTTGGAATGCCTCCAACACGACAAGTCACCGGCTCAACTTGTCCTGTTTTCTTGTCCTGCACACCCTTTTCGCAGATCCCTCCCAGGTGCCCACGCACTACGGCAGCCAGCTGTACTTCTGGAGCTTCAAGGACCGCACCCTGAAGCAGAAGGTGTGACGTCCACGTGGCTGCTGGGGGAGCACGAAAGGCTGCATCCATGACAGCGCACTGCGTGCCACTGTGATTCTGGCCCGGCAGTGTATGCTGAATGAATACACACATGTGCCATCCTTTGCTGCAGATTGACCTGGGTGCCGACGGCCTGATCCCTCTGGAGGTGCGCCGGCAATCACAGCTGGTAGTGTCAGCGGCTGAGGCTGGCACCAGCACAGCTTGTGCAGCGGCACCCAGCGCCCTCCCCCGCCTCGTTTCCCCACCTTGGCACGCATCCCGCCCAACCCTATGAAGCCACGACTTCCAACCCAAATCACATGTCCGCCCGCCCCTGCCCCCCGGTGCAGACCCGCTTCCTGCACAACCCCTGGCAGCCGCACGGCTTTGTGGGCGCCGCCCTGTCCTCAAATGTCATCCACTTCACCAAGGTGTGCTGCGCTGTGCTGTGCTGCGCTGTGTTGTGGGGTGCCAGGGAAGCTTTGCAGCAGATGGCGAGCAAAGAAGTGGATGAGTTCACTGCTTGCTCCAGCAGTGTCGTGCACAGCCGACTGCTTTTCTGGTGCAGGGCAGCTCTCAACAGGCCCCAAGGCATGACCTACTTCCCGGGAACACGTCAAATTTGCTGTGCAGGGCAGCAACGGCAACAGCGACAAGTGGGTGCACGATGTGGCCATCAAGCAGGTGACAACTGCGGGCTACTTAAGATGCCGCGCCGCGCAGTTTGCTGTTATCAGCCAGCCGCTGCAGCTCGCGTCTGGCATAGCCACTGCCACTGCTTGCAAGTGAACGCACGGCGCTGAACTCGAAGGCCCGGCTTTCCACTCTGTGCCAATATTTACTCAACTACTCTGTGTGCAGGAGTGGGTCACGTTGAGGGCTGCCGGGAGGTAACCCGACCAGACCAAACTAACTATCATTGTCTGCCACCGCCCTGCACACAGGAGTGGGTCAAGGTGGAGGGCTGGGTGCTGCCGGAGCTGCCGCCGCTCATCACCGACATCCTCATCTCCCTGGACGACAAGTGAGGCGCAGCGTGTTGGTGCTCGTTGGTCGCTGATGCTCATGAAATGCTCACCTAAATACAGCCACTGGATTTTCCGGGGTATGAAGGCAGCCCTACCCGGTTGGCAGCAGCGGCAGACATGCTTGTGTGCCTCCTTGCCGCCCTGCAAGAAAACCCGCTGGCTGTTTTCTTTCGTCTCATTGTTCTCATTTCTGCTTTTCCATCCCCGGCAGGTTCCTCTTCTTCTCCAACTGGCTGCGCGGCGACGTTGCGCAGGTGAGCACTGTTGCAAAGAGCACGGCTGCTGCTGCTGCCCATCGGGGGCACACTGCGAAAAACTGTGCGGCAACATCCCAATCCTGTGCGGTGCGACATCAGCACGGCAGCCAACACTTCCCAATCTTGTTTGTTGAGTTTGTTAACGCTGTCGCCCTGTTTTCCTTCCTCCTCCCCTGCTCCAGTACGACATCAGCGAGGTGGCCAACGGCGGCAAGCCCAAGTTTGTGTCCCGCGTCTGGATCGGTGCGCACTGCTCCCCTGCTGCTCCCCTGCAGTCAACATGTCGTCTGTTGCAACTGCAAATGCTGCTCCCGCTGCCGCCGCACTGGCGTGTGCATGCATCACCGTCCAGACCATCTGAGCTACGAGCGCAGGCAAAGTGCTGGGCCTGCCAGCTTCAACCCTCGCCACACTCTCACACCACACTGGTCAACCGCACCTCCACCCCCTCCTGCGCAGGCGGGTCGATTCACAAGGGCACCGGCGTCAAGGTGCTGGGCGGCCTGCCTGAGGATTCCCCCGAACAGCCCGAGCAGCCGAGCGCCAAGGGTGTGCCCATCCGGGGCGGACCCCAGATGCTGCAGCTGTCGCTGGACGGCAAGCGCCTGTACGTCACCACCTCGCTGTTCAGCCCCTGGGGTGAGTATTCTTTTTATGAAAAATGGAACTAATTTTAGCGAAGTGCAGCTGTCGCTGGAGCTGGACGGCAAGCGGCTGTATGTGACCACCTCGCTCTTCAGCCCATGGGGTAAGCTGCTTTTGCTGGGTTTGCTTTCATTGTCACAAAGAAAGCAGCTCACCTCGCCTGTGCGCTCCATCTCGCTCAAACCACCACTCATGGCCTCCATCACTCGCCTTGTTTGCTTTCGACTTGCAGACAAGCAGTTCTACCCGGACTGGCCAAGATGCTAACTCCTCAAGCGCCACTTGACTGTAATCAACGGAGGATTCCACTTCCTGGGTTTCTATTCGCAGACAAGCAGTTCTACCCCGAGCTGGCTGAGATTGATTATAGAGGTTGCTGCGCGACCACTCACAGCATCCGATCTGATCTACTCCTGCTGCAGACAAGCAGTTCTACCCCGAGCTGGCGGAGAAGGGCGCCCAGCTGCTCAAGATCGACGTCACGCCCGAGGGCCTGAAGCTGGACCAGGTGCGAGTTGGGCCCAATTTAGTCAAAATGTTAGTCAAGGTATCAGCTGCTCAAAAGTGATGTCACGCCCGAAGGCCGAAGCTGGACCAGGTGTGGGCAAAAAGTGCCATGGCTGATGCTGCTTTGCCTCAGACTCATGGTCGGAAGCTGGGCGAGGGGCGTTGCCAGTTGATTCTGCACAACAGTCCAGTGGCAAAAACCATGCTTGGTACGGCTGACCGGCTTGCACCGTCATTGCGACAGCCGCCCAACAACAACACCGCAGCTGCCCCCCTGCCTCAATTCTTTTTACAGGACTTCCTGGTCGACTTTGGCAACGAGCCCGATGGTCCTGTGCTGGCCCATGAAGTGCGCTACCCCGGTGAGCACTGTCTGGCCTGTGCCTGTATCGCATGAATTGCAACACCGCCCTGCTGCATTGCCCCGGCTGAAGACAGCCACCATGGGCGCCATGCGCGCTACTTGCATCTCATGCGGCCACGTCACCATCCTGCCCGCCTCGTTTCCACACACCCAACAGGCGGCGACAGCTCCAGCGACATTTGGGTCGTGGAGACCGACCCCGCCTATGCCGAGGCGCAGGCAGCGCCGCAGTAAGCCTATGCCGAGGCGCAGGCAGCCCCGCAGTAGGCAGCCCGTGGTCGTCCAAGGCAGGCGGGCGCGGCACAACGGCACCCGCGACCCAGGGAGCGATCGCAGCGCAGCTGCTGCAGCGGCGGCAGCGGCGGCGGCACGCGGCGTACCTGTACGCTGGAGCAGCCACGCCAAGCCACACAGCTGCTGCTGCCCTGTACCGGGGGCTTCGCCACACTTGCATGCTCTTCCTGCTTGCTGGCCCCCACAACTGTGGCACACACCCTCACTCATTGCCCACACCCACCCACCCACCTACCCTGCCGCCGCTGCTGTGGCTGCCACCTGGGCAGCCTCCCTGTGCCTGCCACCCCCACTACCCTCTGCATCCTCCACATCGACCCTGCCTGTGCCTGCCACCCGCACCCTCCCACTGTTTCCTCCGCATCAAGACACACCGTTCCGTTTCATACTGAAGGCACGTGCCGCCACAGCGATGACGGCACGGCATGCCACCTCAGCGCTCAGCCTGGTCTGAACCCCTGCCCTCTCTGTACCTCCCCTGTCTGTTCTCCTTGATTCCCGCTCTGCCTCGGCCCCACACCTGTCCAGGTCAACCAGCCAGCCTTCTGCCTCATGCAGCAGCGCCCTTTGTGCGGCCTGCCGCAGCCTGGCTGCCACTATCCTTTTCACTCCTTTTCAAATTATTGTACATCCGACGCCTCTGCGGTTGCACTGAACCGCCACGTTGTGCAATTCGGGATGTTTCACGCAGACGACAGCTCAGGATCACAGGCAGCATGCAGAACACAGCAGAAAATGCACAGCGATGATACATGTCCTGTGGGAAGCTGATGAAACCAGACACGCATGATGGGTGGAGCAAGGCATGGCTCACATCTGCAAGCCCGCCTGCACGGCCATCCTCCGCACCGCCGCCTCCGCCTCACGCACCCGCCACAGGAGCAGCGAGCGGCTGCGCTGCTGGCAGTGCCACTGCTGCTGGCGGCTGCGCCACGCCTGCTGCGCCTGCTACGTCTGCTGTGCCAGATGGCGGCATCACTCGGATGGCGATGCGCACCGCCAGCCTGTCATGCTCCAGGTACTTCCTGCAGGTTTGGGAAGAAGGGGCAAGCGGGCGGACCGGTTAAGCCATTACAATGCCGGTGCATGGCGGTGGTCCTGCAGCCCAATGAAGCATAGATTGCCGTTTCCAAATGCGCACCACACAGCATGGCGCATGTGCACCAGAGGGCAAGCAGCTGCAACGCACACACCTAGTCAAACCTAGCAGCTAGTCAAACCAAGCAGCTTAGCGGCAGGCCCGAGCAGGAGGAATATTCACGCACCTGTCGGGGCGGGCCAGCTCCTCGAGGCTGACCATGCGCGTCTTGCCCCAGTTTTGCGTGGTGGCCGTGAACAGATCCTTGCCGCAGTCCACCGTGAAGTGCAGGCCGTCCTGCGGGGAGCAAGAGGGGTGGACTGCGAGAGTCATGTGTTTCCTGGCCATCAAAAAATCGGAGAACAGGTGAACAGGTCCTGGCCACAAGCAATCAACCGGGAATGTGGGCCGTCCTGTGGGGAGGAAAAAATGGACAAGGCCAGGGTACGAAACCGGTTGCTTGGGAGTCTGGTGGCAGGGAGCGGGTCCACGCCGCAGACCGCTTTGAAATGCGGGCCTGCATAACACGCCACCAAGTGAACATGGACTTCCACAGACTTCCAACTCGCCTCCGACTGGTCCAGGAAGGTGAAGTCATAAAACGCCTCGATGGAGGGCATGCCCACCGAGTGGGCATGCGCGTAGTTGCATTCTAGGTAGGCTGCACACAGGCGGAAAACAACCAGCAGCATCATGCATCAAACTACATCTAGACAAGGTGCTCCCGCTGTGGACGACAAGAGGTTTGGGGTCATGCCTCCCTCCTGCAGCAGACGAGCTGCCGCTCTGCCACTCCAACCGCCCAACCGCCCAACCGCACTGCTCACCCGACAGGTGGCCGCCGCCCGCCGCATCGTCACCCTTGGGCCACACCTGCTTGGGAGTGAATGGGAATAGACGCGGCAGATGTGAGCTGGCAGCGTGCACAGAGAGCGGCGGCACTTCTGCTTGATGGCCGGCAGGCGCCCGCCAGCAAGGCGCATCTCCTGACCTCCTTCCTCTTGAAAACTCCCCATCCTCACCTTGAGCCGCCACTGCACGCCGCCCACCTCCACCCAAGGAGAGGTCACCCGCCCCTGCTGCTTGCTGAAGCTGGTGATGACCTGGGAAGAGGGAAGAAAGAAGAACAGGGGTGGCAAGGCAGAGACGGGGGAGGGCTGCGGATGCGTGCGAAACAGGCATGTTTCCGAACCAAATGATTCAGCTGCCACGCACATCTCACCACGCTGAGAGATGTGCAACAGCTTGAGGCCAGACGGCACAGAGTGCCATAAATCCAGCCCGATGCAAACGCACCCAGGTGAAGCCGCCGGCGGTGCCCTTGTGGCCGTGCTGCACGCCGTGCACGGGCGGCGGCTCGAAGGCGCCGGCATGCACCTGCGCAGAACAATTGGGATGGGCCTTGCAGATCTTGGCGCCAACAGACTTTCAAAGGCCCCTGAGCCTTTGGTACCAGCCAGGCAAATGCGCAGGCATGCCCGTGTGGTGCATCGGCAGGCATGCAAGCCGCCCAGCGAACCTGCGCCGCCATCTTGCAGGCCAGTGCCGCCAGGCTCTCGCTGTTGCACTCTGCTAGCTGCGCCTCAGACACCTGGAGCGGAGCAGGAAAGATGAAGCAGAGCAGTGGGGCAAAAGGAGGATGCAACCGCAGGAAACCCACATCAGCTGCAGCAGGCCGCCACACCAGCTTCCATCAAAACAACCCTGATGCCGCCCGCTTGGTTAACTTATCATAGTATGAAACCACCCACCGCTCACCTGCTCACGCCAAAACGGTCCTGAAGAAGCCAGCTTGCGGGCCAGCAGCGAGAGGCAGGTGTCGGACAGGGCCGCCAGGTGGCACCGCTCCGCGAGCTGCACCGTGCTGATCAGCTCGGGCACGCCGGCCTGGGCAGACGCGCCTGGGGACCAAAAGCACGTGGAGAACGTCAGGAGTTTTTGTTATGTAGGGGAGGTCTTGAAGCTTGGGTGACTTGTTACCGTGGCCGAAGGGGAGTTACAGCGGCAAATGTGCAGAGCAGCGCGGCCTGGTTGCCACAGCCATCGACTGCATGGTCCATGAGCAAGGCGTCAGCCGGTGGCTTGCTGTGCATGCAGGTCTTTGCTCAAGCATGCTCCCGCTAGACAAATGGGCCTTGCCTTGCAGGCCGATCGCAATCCTTGCCTGCAAGGCTGTGTGCCGCAGAGCAGTTGAACCGCCTTACCTTCAAGGCTATTACCCTCAGGGGCTGGCGCTAAGCTGTTTGACTAGACTAGGCTAGAACAGCCTCACCTTGAAGGTAGATCTCAATCTTGGACAGCAGGCCACCTGCATCCAGCCGGTGCGCCAGCCCCGCCACCGCATCAAGCAGCCCATCCGCGTACCTGCAAACGCAAGTTGTTCACATGATTGGATGTATGAGGGCAGCTGAGAATACAAGCAGTATAATAAGCAGAAGGGAAACTTGCGCATCAAGCAGCCCATCCGCGTACCTGCGAAAAGGGCAATCAGCATGTATGATGGCAACTAGTGCAGTGGGGTATGCATGAGCGCAAGCATGTAAGAGGCAGGTAGTGTAGTTATCAGCAGGAGGGAAAGCTGCCACACACAGTGTGCATGAGGCAGCCTCGCTCCATCACCTCTGCTTTCACAATCCTCCGCCCCGCCACAGCAGGCTTCCTGCCCGACAGAACGGCTCCCTGCCTGCACACTCCATACTCCACCTCCGATTCCACAGCCCTCCGCCCCGCCACTCACTTGTGCACGTGGCGCAGGCTGGCAGGCGTGGCATGGTCGGGCGAGTAGACAAAGCGCAGGAAAGCCGCCACTTCTCGCAGCCCGCAGCCCGCAAACGCGGCGGTCAGGGCCGCAGGTTCCTGTTGGGAAAGGATGCGTGGGATGGATTGTATGTGACATGCATCGAATTGTGAGGTGGACCGAGAGATGAGGCAACAGGAAAGAGGTGCGTCATGGAGCAGAGGCAGCACAGCACAAGCACTTGCCGGCACAGTGGGCAGTGGGCAGGGAGCAAGGATGAGCGAACAAGCATGCATTTACTGCACCACGCACCTGTTGGCTGCAGGCCGGCTGCCCATCCTCCGCCTGGGCCACAAACATTTGGCGCAGCACCGCTGCCCGAGCCGCCAGCACCTGGGCATGCAGCGGCAGGCGCACACCCCCCACTAGCGCATAGCTGCGGCAGGGAGGGGCAGGCCATGAGGGAGAGCTGCCTCAGCTAGGTGGGCAGTGATGCAGGCGCGGTGCAAACTGGTACTGATGGCTAGCACAGGACCGGGATCTACAGCGTAGCCCCCACATTCTGTGCACGACATGTTGGCAAGGCCATGTGGCTATGCAAGGCACATGGCCATGGCGGCCCATGCAGCCGCCGCCACTGTGCGCCCAGCACCCACCAGTCAGACAGCTGCTCAAACGAGGCATCTGGGAGGTAGAACCGCTGCGGCTGGCGGCGGTCCAGGTCGTCTAGGTTGAGCAGAGCAGTGCCGTGCAGCTCTAGAGCAGCCTCAGGTGCCAATGCAAGGGTGGGCCTGCCGGGAGCGTCCAGCCACAGACCTTTCTTCTTGGCCACCCGCAGCCGCTGGGCACAGCGCTGATAAGAGTGCAGCAGCGCGGCCGTCGCGACGAGCGCCATGGCGGCCGAAATGGTGGCGCCTGTGCAGGGCAGCAGGGCGGGAGGGCTTCGTCGCGGTGGATGGCGGCGGGAGGCGGCGGCGGGAGCGGCTGAGCCCTGATTCCGAGGCTGCGGGCGTCAAGCCCGAGGCTCCCACCTTGCTTGCGGAGCGATGCAGCACGTGCTCAGCAACGAGGGGAAGCCGGAAAGAGCAGGGCTCTGCCGCGGGGATGGCGCCGCGTTTGAGGGCTGTCTAGCAGGCCTCCCGTCGGCTATAGGCGGACGCTGCAGCTGCAACCAGCAAGTATTGAGCGCTTGCAGCTCCCCGCCCGGCATGTACGCGCCTGGCATGAGCCGCCGCCCAGCGGGGCCAGCGGGGCCTGTGCCGAAGCCTTTCAGACAATGCATTCAACATACCATTCCACATTCTTTACACAGCGCTGCTCAGCAGAATGTCCGTCAGGTCAGTCAGCGTCAGGCTGCAGGCGTCCAGCAGCATGCAGCGATTGGGTGCACGGGAGCCTCTGGCCATGCCGCCGCCGCTGCCGCCGTGCTGCCGCCGCACAGGCTGGGCCAGCAGCAGACCCAGCTGGGTGCTGCAGGCCACGGAGCCGACCCTGGACAGGCTGTGAGGCTCCCACAGCTCCACAACAGCCCGCCGGGGCGCGTAAATGACGAGCAGCGGCGAGTTGAGCAGGGCCCCTAGCTGCGAGGTTGGTCCACCTGCGCCCTGTTGTGCAGGCGAGCGAGGGGCAGGCGCCGCCTGCTGCCGCTCCGGGCTGTACCCTGCTGCCCCTGGCTGCTGCGGCGGCGGCAGCGGCAGCACTCCGCCTTGCTGCCGCTGCTCTTGCTGCTGCCGCTGCCGTTGTTCTTGCTGCTGCTGCTGCTGCTGCTCCCCCTCTGGCACCTGCCCTGAATCTGAGCCCTGCTGCTCATCCGACCGCCGCTCTGAAGCATCATCCAACCCCCAGGCCTCCTCCCACTCCACCTGCGGCTGCAGCGCCGCCAGATCAGCAGCCGAGCTGAGCGCACTCAGGCTGCCCGCCGCACTACTGCCGCCCAAGCTGGAGCTGCTGCCGCCAGCCAGCCGGCGGGGCGCCCAGCGCTGGGCCCCACTGGCAGCGCCCAAGCCGCTGCCTTCTGGGCAGACCAGCCAGGCCATTTGCGCATCTCGGTAGCCCTTGAGCATGCGAAGAATCAGGGTGCTGGTTGCATCCAACAGCGACACGCGGCCCAGGCTGTCGCAGCAGGCCGCCCAGCGCCCGCTGCGGGGAGCGACAGAGTGCGGGGGAGGCAGGGGTCAGCAGCTGGGGGTGGCAGGGCATGTGCGGCGCAGCTGGGCTGCCACAGAAAGGCAGGTGGCGGGGCTCTGCTTGCAAACGGCGGCATGCACACAGTGCCACCATCTTGGTGCTGCATTCGCCCCAGCTCATAGTGGCAATATGCTCGCCAACCACCGACTGAACGCCCACAGAGCACATGCTCACCAAGGCGAGGGCGCCATCTGGGTGACCTGCCGCTTCTCATCCCACACCGCTGCCGCCAGGCTGGCGGGCTCTCCAGGGATCCTGTCCCCCCGCCGCCGCCCCTGCTGCTGCCCTGCCGCCCCCGCCGCCCCTGCCGCCGGTAGGTCCGCCATGCTGCTGCTGGCGCTGCTGGCTCCGCTGCCGCCGCTGCGCTGGCGGCGCAGCCCGCCCAGCAGCGACCGCCCCGCCGCGGCTGCCGGGCTGGGCACGTACGAACGAGCCTTGCCCAGCAGGCTGGCGGCGGTGCTGCTGGCCAGGTCTGACACTAGGGACAGCAGCCCAGGGGCGCGTGATTCCTCTGCTTCATAAGCGGCCACCGGAGGGGCGGAGCCGGCTGTTAGGATGTGCACGCGGTGCTGCCCCTCGCGCCGCCCCGTCATGGCAGCATAGAGGCTGGGAGGCGGCGGGCCCAGGCACAGCGCGGCGGTGCGGGGGCCTGGGGGGAACGATGGGGCGGGGGGGCGCGCGAGCAGCAGCGGATGAGGTGACGGTGGGGTGAAATGGATGTGTGCAGGTGATGAGAGTCACACGACCAGCACTCAGAAAGACATCACAAAGAGCAGATGGTGCCCGCTCCACTCTATTCAAGAGCCATTCCCCGGCTGCAGCATCCCCCGCCCCCCACCTGTGCCTCGCGGCAGCGTGAACTTGGAGAACGCCAGGTGGTGCGGGGCACCGCCACCTGCAGCAGCAGCTGAGCCTCCACTCCACCAGTGGCCGCCGCCGCGCGCAGCATGCCCAGCATGCCACTTCACCGCCGCCCACACCTCCCAGGCCGGCAGCCGCACAACGGCGTCCGCAAAGGTAAGCGTCACGTCCTCTGCTAGGTCTTCCGGGTCGGTGCCGCTGCCGCTCCACCGCACCGCGGCAGCCACCGCGGCGGTGTGGTGCAGCGGCTGGCGCAGCAACAGCGCGCCCGAGGCTGCAGAGTGCAGTTGCAGGTGGCCGCCGGACGTGCCCAGCAGCACGCACTCGTCTGCAGCAGGAGTGGGTGGGGGCGGCAGAGGGTGGCGATGCATCAGCTGAGTGCAGGCACCAGGTGCTGCCGCTTGCAAGGCGATGCAGCCAGACAGCAGCAGCGCCGAACACAGGCTGGCGGGGCAGCCACGTCCGCCTGTTATCTATAGCTGTGCAAAAACAAAACCACACTGTGAATGGTTCCTAGCATAAGGTTAAGGAAAAGCTCCCAGCTCACCTGCCGACTGCCCGCTGCCCGCCAGCCAGCACAGCGCGGTGATCGTCTCTGGCGCATCCACCGCACTCACAAACTCTATGGCTGCCCCCGCCGTGCTGCCGCCACTGCCGCCGCCACTGCTGCGTTTGCTGCGACCGCCTGTGGTGCTGCTGCCCCCAGCGCTCCCACCAGCGCCGCCGGGATTTCCCAGGCCATGCAGCAGCACGAGGCGCTGGCCGAGGGCCACAGCCAGCCCATCCCTGCAGCAGGGGAGGGGAGAGCATAGTGCCGGCATGATATGATCTGCTTATTTGAAATGATAATGCCACGGAAACCATCACGGAATAATCGGTCATGCAGAGTTGTCCAGGAACACAAAACCAACGCTTACTACCTGTGCTCACCCGCCGGGGCGCACACTGGCAAGCACGCGCCGCTGCTGCGCGGCCGCCACAAACGCGCTCTGCACATCCTCCAGCACAGAATCTGGGCTGGCGTCGTGCTGCAGCAGCAGCTTTGGCAGGAAGGCGAGGCTGGTTGAGTGCGCCATGAGGCTGGAAGGTGACCTGAGCCCAGCGGCGAACCAAGGCGCCGCCGCCGCCGCCGCCGCCGCTGGGGGCGCGCTGCTTGGATGGGTTCACTGCTGGCTCGGATGCGATACTGGAGGTGATCAGACACGCATGGCAGTGCTGGGGCGCGCCCAGAGGCCTCGCTGGGCCGGGTGGCAAAGCAAGAATGCGGCACAGGCTACCAAGTGGCGCTCCCGCCTGCTGCAAACACTTGCACAGGTGATCAGAGCGAGGCTGCATCGGCGGAGTGGCCCACGGGACCTTCGTGGCGTCCACTGCCTTGCTGGCGCCCGCATCAAGGGACATGGAGCACGCCAAGGGCGTCGAGCGCATTCGACAGGCATTCAAGATCCGACTTTGACGCCCCCAGGCCACAAAAGTGCGCGAGCACGAAAGGGGCGCACCGCTTGCGCAGTCGAGCAGGCTTGTGGCCTAGGGCGGCTACCCCGATCACGCCGGCATCCCATCCCGATCGTTTGGCGTCACGCCAGCCGCGCTCGCTTCCTGTAGCAGCCATGGATGAAGCGCAGGACCCGCAGGGAGCTCAGCAGGGCCTCGCTGACCTACCAGCGCAGCAAGGGGAGCCCGCCGAAGCTCCCCAGGACGCCGAGGCGCAGGCGGCAATCAGGTGGGCTCCGCTGCCGCCGCCGCTGCCGCCGCAGGTGCTTGGCGCCAGCTTGCGGCTTCCGGGCCTGCTGCTGGTGTCCCGCCGCGGATTCCCTTGGACCGCATGCACCTTGTAGGAAAAAGAACAATTTCCTGCCCCCGCACCCATGCTGCAGGAACCGGGGCAAGGGGCAGTACGGCTGCTCGCACTACCGCCGCCGCGTCAAGTTCATCACGCCGTGCTGGTGAGCGCTGCATTGGCATGAATGCTAAGGGGCTTTTTGGGTCCGGGGTTCAAGCTAAATGAATGCAGCATGGCAAGGCCCTAACATTGGCTCTGCCATGACCGTTTGGCTCTCTTACCCACCGTGCAGCAACGAGCAGTGGTGGTGCCGGCACTGCCACAACAAGGCGCACGACACAGACGAGCAGGTGCGCTTGCTGGAGCAGCTGCAGGAAGGATGCCTGCTGCTGGATGGGTGTCGGGGCATTGGGTGCGCATCGCGACTGGTTGCAGTGCTGGAGCTGCAGGTGCCCGCAGCTGCAAACCAAACCTGCAAATAGTGAACTCATGTGAGCATAGCCCTGCCCCATGTCCCCATTTGCAACACATTTTGTGCATGGCCCACGCCTGCTGGCACTATGTTGATCCTTGCATTGTCCCCCGTTTTCTGAGCAGGCCTGGCAGAAGGAGCACGAGCTGGACCGCAAGCCATTCAAATGTAACACCTTTGGCAATACTTTACACGGCGTTGCTTTCTTTCTTTCTGCTTGTTCCCAAGCAGGACTGGCAGAAGAAGCACGAGCTGGACCGCAAGGCGATACAGGAGGTGGTGTGCGCGCTGTGCGGCCTGCGCCAGCCCGTGGGCACCAACTGCTCCGCCTGCGGGGTCGACTTTGGTGCGTTGGGGCAAAGCTGCTGGGGTTATAGCCCTGGCTCGCTGCCGCAGATGACTTGTTCTCGTGCACGGCTGCCAATGGCATGCGATTGCTGTGTGTGCTTTGCACCGTAATTGTGCCTCAACTGCGCCTGTCAGCAGCCTCGAATGCTGCTCTTGGCACCCACTGTTGCGCAGGCGCCTACGCGTGCTTGAAGTGCCGCTTCTTCGACGACGATCTGGCCAAGCAGCCTTTCCACTGCGAAGAGTGAGCCGCATTTCAAGGGAGGGTTGTTTCGTTGCTCTGCCTAACTTGAATAGTTGCCAACCAGCCCTTCCACTGTGCGGGATGAGGCGCCACATGCAGCAGTGCTGGTTTTGGTAGCTGTAGCTACCCCCCCTGCACTAAGAAGCGATTGCATTGACCAGCCGGCAGCAGCAACCTGGGCGCTGGGGCAAAGCAACCTGTCGCGAGTTATACCATCTACTGCCCCCCATGCGCTGCAGGTGCGGCATCCGCCGCATCGGCGGGCGCCGCACTCCATTTACTTGGCTGCCTCCAACCAGCCTGCCCTTACCATGTGCTTCCCTGCCATTTTCTGCAGGTGCGGCATCTGCCGCATCGGCGGGCGCGACAACTACTTCCACTGCACCACCTGCGGCTCGTGCTACTCCATGGCGCTGCAGGCAAGGCTGCATATTTGTTGAGGGAAAGACAGGGAGTGGGGTGGGGTGGGCTGAGGTATTTGGCTGGATGCTACTCCTCGTACTACTCCATGGTGCTGCAGGCGAAATGATGGGACAAGTGTGTGAGGATGGGGCAGGCAGGGTGGGAGGTGTACCCACCAGCGCTGCTCTATCATCATTCCACTCCTGCCCTGCAGGGCAACCACCAGTGCGTGGAGCGCGCGATGCTCCAAAACCACTTGCAGCACCCAACATTTGATCTGGCCATCATTCATTCCACCCTGCAGGGCAACCACCAGTGCGTGGAGCGCGCGATGCACCAAAACTGCCCCATCTGCTTCGAGTTCCTGTTTGAGTCAGTGGACCCCACCACCGTGCTGCGCTGCGGGCACACCATCCACACGCAATGCGTGCGGGTGCGTACTATCGTACTATGCACAGTGCGTTATGCACTATGAAAGCGCGCGGCCAGTGGTGCTGGGGCCTGGTCGAACTGCCCGCTTGAGCGCCCCACCTCTCTGAGTCTCTGTGCCCATTTCTGCATGCACAACAAGGTTGCCCTAGATCTCCCCCAGCAACTGGAGGCAACTGGGGTTGCCATCTGCCCCCCAGGTATATTCAGCGGTTTTTGCTTTAATAACCTCCTCACTTTCCACCCCTTCCAAACAGGAGCTGGAGGCCAACCCCAACGCGATCTGCCCCACCTGTAGTTTCAGCGTTTTTTGCCTACTAATTTCCTCATTCACTTTCCACACCCCCTTCCACACAGGAGCTGGAGGCCAACCCCAACGCCATCTGCCCCACCTGCCCCATCTGCAAAAAGTCGCTGGGGGACTACTCGCCGCACTGGCGAGAGATTGACCGCCAGGCAAGCACTTTATCTGACTCTGCATGTGATGCTGCTGCTGCCTGTTCTGATAGCCGCTGCACTGGCGAGGAATCGACTGCCAGGCGAGGCCCCTGTCAAACCTGTTGCTGCGCCTGCTGCTGCTGCTGCTGCGCCTGCTGCACAAGGTGCTGGCGTGGAATCGACCGCCAGCGTGCACACATTTGCGTGGCAACAAACTGTCACCAGCTGCAGCTGACATGATGCCACCCTTTGCAACTTTTTTGACCCGCAGATCGTGCAGCTGCCGGTGCCGATTGGCTGAAACCCCACTGTTGTACTCAACTGCACTCCACTGCTGCTGCCCTGTAGATTGCGACGCTGCCGGTGCCGCCCGAGTATCGCGGCTGGCGGGCCGACATCCTGTGCAACGACTGCTCGTGAGCTAGGGTTGCCCCGCGCCGTCTGTGAGCCACCGTGTATTGGGTGCTGTGCCTTGCTCAACTGCTGCTCCACTGAGCGGGGTCCCTGCTGGCCGCGACGCTGAAACACGCTCTGCTCGCACCAACTGCCGCTGTCCGTAACTTGCTGCACTCCCACATCTGTCACCTAGGTGGGGGGGCATGCTTCCAAGTTTGGTCCCATTTATGTGCTCCCTCCGATGTGCTCTTTGCTGACGCGCATTTCTCCTGCCGCCTCATCCTGCTGTCCCTGGCAGGCACTCCTCCAGCACATCGCCTTCCACCTGCTGGGTATGCTTGCAGCCTGGCTCTGCCATGTTTTCCTCACAGCATGCATCCCCTGCTGCCAATTTGCGCTGCAGGCACTCCTCCAACATCGCCTTCCACCTGCTGGGCCTGCGGTGCTCGGCCTGCGGCTCCTACAACACCCGCCGCATGGGCCTGCACACCTCGGGTGCGGCAACTGATGCCGCCACGGCTTGCCGCTGCTCCTGCTCCTGCTGCTGCTGCTGCTGCTGCTGCTGCTGCTGCTGCTTCTGCATCCACTAGCCCCTCAACTCACCCGATAACACAGCTGGTCTCCCGTTGCCCACCCCTTGTCATCTCGTGGCCTCGCTCGTCCTTCTATGCGTGCAGATGGCTCGTCGTTGGAAACGGCGGGCCTGCCGCAGCGGCAGATGGGCGGGGGCGGCGGCGGGCCTGCGGGGCTGGGCGGCCCGGGGCTGGGGGCGGGCGTGGCGCCAAACTTTGTGGAGAACCTGCTGGCGGTGAGAATTAGTTTGATTCCGTGTATCATGTGGCTTTGGGGGATGGCGTTTTGGGGCGGGCGTGGCCCCCAATTTTGTGGAGAACCTGCTGGCGGTCAGTGCTGTGTGGTTTAGCTTTGGTTTTCTGAGAGCAACCAGCGTGTCAACGGTTTTGATTTCCCTGTTTGGTTGTTTTGCTTGTGTGGTCGGTGATTGCCCTGTGACGCCAACTGCTCCTGACACCCGTGGCCCTTGCCCCCTTTACTCTGTGCCGTAGGCCATGTGGGGGCCTGGCGGTCCCGCCGGCGGTGCAGGGGAGGACGAGGACGGGGAGGAGGATGAGGAGGAGGATGAGGAGGAGTGGGCTTCGGGAGAGGAGGTGCGTCTACAGTGCCCTGAGGGGTAGCTTGTAGGCCAGAGCCACTAATTAGTGCCCATGGTAACAGGCGTGCTGTGCATGGGAGCAAATGGCAGCAAATGGCAGCAAACACCAGTGGCTGTTTTCGGCTGGGCTGCACACTTGCGCCGGCTGCACGCGCGCTGTGCCGGCCCATGTCCATGCTGTGCGCTGCCTGCCCCTGCTGTAATGCTGTGCGCTGCCTGTCCCTGCTGTAATGCTGTGCGCTGCCTGCCCCTGCCTGCCATGCAGGACGACGACAGCGGCGAATGGGTGACAGACGATGGAGAGGAGGAAGAGGAGGAAGAAGGAGAGCAGGCGGCAGAGGAGCAGCAAGGGCAGGCACAGCAGCCGCCGGCCGCACAGCAGGACGCTGCAGTGGCAGGGCAGGGGCCGGGCGGCAGCGGTGCATCGCAGCAGCCGGCACAGCAAGCAGCGCAGCAGCAGGAGGAACAAGAGGCTCGCCAGCAGGCGGGGCAGCCGGCAGCAGAAGTAGCAGCAGCCAGTGGGGCTGCTGACGCCGGCGCCCCAGCAGCAGCAGCAGCAGACGCCGCAGACGCAGCGGGTGGTGGCGGCGGGGAGGCCAGCAGCAGCCAGACGCATAGCTGAGGCGCACACTCAAGCCAGGCATTGTGTAGCCTGCACACCACAACTCTGTACCACCCAGCCATGCCATTGCTCAAGCACGAAGGCAGCCCAACTGCATGTGAAGCGCCCCTCTGTAACGCGCATGCGGCAGCATGGCACCGCTTGGCTCCTTGTGCAGAGTCTGTCATTACACATGCGATTCCGGGTGGTATTCAGTCGGTCAGAGAGTCACGCGTCAGCAAAACTGGGGAACAGAACACACAGCGGGGCAACGCGAGCAGAGGGGGAGCAAGGAGCACGAGGTAGCAGGCACAACTCAGCACAAGTCACGTAGCAGCAGCAAGCAAGCAAAGTATCATTCGCGCAAGCATGGGCGGGCATCCAGGCAGGGCTGTCAGTGCACAGAGGTTTGCGCTCAGTAGCGGCGCTTGGGGGGCGGTGCCGCCGCCACGCCGCGCGCCCCTCCTTGGAAAGGCACCGCACCCGTGTAGGGCGCTGCTGGCTGCTCTGCTGGCGTGTTCTGCATCTCCAGAGTCTGCAAGTGCGGCAGCGGGGCAAGCAGTGGGTGAGGTGGGGGTGGCTAGAGCAGCCTGACCAGCAGACAAGCAGCAGCGGATGCAACCAACACGAAGACCAGCCGCATAGTCACTCCAACCACCTTCCAATAAAGTCTCAGGCAGTCGACCCAGTGCATACATGGACAGCGTCCGCCGCTTAAGCTTGAGCACAGGTTGCGCTCCGTAAACGAATGCAAAAATAGAGAGTGGACAACAGCAGCGCTGCGCACCCCAGGGGAGGTGATGGAGGAGAGGGAGAAGACGCGGTCCTCCAGCCGGAACTGGCGGTTCTTGTTCTTGGCCTGGGCGCTCTTGGATGTCAGGAACTCGCCAAACCCCTGCGAAAGGCGAGGAAGGAAGGGTTTGCCGGGCGGGGCTGACGGCACCGTGCAGCGAGGGGCCTGGGCTGACGGCACCGTGCAGCGAGGGGCCTGGGCCCGCACCTTGACGACGTTGCCGAAGTTGGTGTAGTCTGCTGTGAAGTAGATGGACTCCAGCTCGTATATCTGGACGCGGGAGGCCGGGCGCGGCGAGAGTTCAACTCGAGCGGGTTTGTCGCTCCTGCGGCTCACGCCCGCGTTCTGCCCCCACCTGCTTCTCCAGCTTCGCGATGTCGCCCGCTATCACCTCC
>VFQQ010001249.1_pt1 | contig 37490 bp, 27 predicted proteins | sample 3512341 | NCBI WGS metagenome assembly VFQQ01 (sample SAMN10412373, study PRJNA504923) | tailings metagenome | isolation source: Relicate 2 Philex TSF1 revegetated site | place: Philippines: Tuba, Benguet | collected 2017-08-29 | reverse complement strand
ACGACCGATGATCCTAACCAGTTGATCATCAACTTTTAAAAACCGGACAGTAGTGATCGCGCGCATACTTCACCGGCAAAGACGTCCCGCTTTGCAAGGATTGCGTAGGAGCGGCTTTACGCCGCGATGGACACCGTCCGCCATCCATCGCGGCGTAAAGCCGCTCCTACGCCCACTCCGTTTATCCGGTGAAATTCGCGGACCGAGTCCCGCGGAAGAGACAAAAATAAGGGCCCGCCGAAACCCCTTACGGCGGGCCCACTATTTTCTATGCCGGCTGAGCCGGCTCCATGTTACCCCAAGACCCTGGGTGAGCAGGGAATTGCGTGTACCGTGGATTTAGCATCGCCCGTGCCAACGCCTGCCGATCTCCGCGTTTTGCCCGAAAGGCTCGGGGCGCTGCTCACTTTTGCGCAGAGGGGAGGAAGGAGAACGAAGCCTCGGTGCCGCCTTGCGGATGAGGGGCGAGGGCGAAGTCGCCGCCGAGCGAGGCGGTGAGGCGGCGGGCGAGCGGGAGGCCGAGGCCGATGCCGGAGCTTTGGCGGGTCATGCCTCCGTCGACCTGGGCGAAGGGCAGGGCGAGGCGGTGCAGTTGCTCGGCGGTGAGGCCGCGGCCGGTGTCGCGCACGCGCAGGACGACGTGGCGGCCCTCGGCCTCGGCGGCGAGGGTGACGCTGCCGCGGTCGGTGAACTTGATGGCGTTGTCGAGCAGGGCGTGCAGGACGAGGCGGATGACGGGGGACGGCGCGCGGATCGGGTCGGCGAATTCCGGCGGGATGCGATGTTGCAGCGCGAGCCCTTTGTGTCCGGCCCGTTCGCGAAACGTGGCGCAGGCCTGTTCGGCGAGTTCACCGAGGCGGAACGGCACGGGTTCGAGGGCGAGCGTGCCGGCCTCGGCCTGGTTGAAGGCGAGGATCTGCCGGAGCAGATCGAGCAGGGCGGCGCCGCACTGGCGGGCGGGTTCGAGGCATTCGCGTTGCGCCTCGTCGAGTCCGAGGTCGCCGAGCAGTTCGAGCATGCCGACGATGCCGTTCATCGGGGTCATGAGCTCGTGGCTGATGTTGGCCAGGAACTCGTTCTTCACCTGGATCGACTGGCGGAGCTGTTCCGTGCGGAGGGCGACGGTGCGTTCGAGCGAGGCGACGTTTTCCGCGACGCGGCGGGCGAGGTTCCACTTGTCGGTGAGGGCCTGCGCCATCTGAAGCACCTCGATCTTGTCGAAGGGCTTCTTGAGCACGAGCCAGCGGTCGCGGGCGGCGAGCTTGTCCTGAATCTCGCTCCAGCTGCGGTCCGTGTAGGCGGTGCAGATGACGACGTGCAGCTCCGGGTCGACCTCCCACAGCTTGAGGATGGTGGTGAGGCCGTCCCAGCCAGGCGGCATGCGCATGTCGACGAAGGCGAGGGCGAAGGGCCGGCCGGCGGCGCGGGCGTCCTGGAGGTGTCCAAGGGCTTCGTCGCCCTGGAGGGCGAAGGTCAGTTCGAAGGGCTCCTCCGCCGGGCGGCGCGGGGCCGCCGGGCCGCCGAAGAGGGCGGCGGCGGCGAGATCGATGTCGTCGGTGGTGTTCTCGGGATCGAGAATGCGGCGGAAGTCGTCGTGGATGGCGGCGTTGTCGTCCACGATCAGGATCCGGCGGTTGGCGGCGGCGGGCGGCGTCATGAGGCGGCGGGCAGGAGAAGGGTGAAGACGGCGCCGCGGCCCGGGCCCTCGCTCGCGACGAGCAGGTCCCCGCCCATTTCGCGGGCGGCGAGCACGCAGCTGTGCAGGCCGAAGCCGTGGCCGTTTTCCTTCGTGGTGAAACCGTGGCGGAAGATCTTCGGCAGGTTTTCCGGGGCGATGCCGTGTCCGGTGTCGCTCACGCGCAGGGCAACGCGACCGTCTTCGGAGGTGGTTACGCCGACCACGATGCGGCGCGGGCCGCCCGGGTGGGCGAGCACGGCGTCCTTGGCGTTCTTGAGCAGGTTGACGAGGATTTGGAGCACGCGGTGGCGGTCGGCCTGGGCTTCGGGGGCCGGGCCGAAGTCGCGGCGAAGGTCGATGGCGTGGCGGTCGAGGGATTCGGCGGCGAGGCGCAGGGCTTCCTCGAAGAGGCGCGGGCCGGAAAGCGCTTCGGTGACACCGAGCAGTTTGGCCGAACTCTGCTGGGTGACGACGATGTCGCGGATGTGTTCGAAGTGATCGGCGAGGTTCTCCATGTCCGTGCGCAGGCGGGTGTTCTCGGCCGCAAGGTGTTCGTCGAGTTTGACGATGAAGCCCGGCAACTGACGGCCGGCGGGATCTTCGCGGAGGAAGTCGGGCAGGCGGTCCGCTTCGCGTTGGAGGGTCGCGGCGACGCGGTGGAGGTGGCTGAGGCGGCTGGCCCGCAGGCGCTCAAGTACGTCGTGAATGGTGAGGTTGACGCTGGTGAGCACGTTGCCGACGTTGTGCAGCACGCCGGTGGCGACCTCGGCCATGCCGGCCTGGCGCGAGGCGACCACGAGCTGGCCGTGGGCGGCCTCGAGTTCGCGCGCGGCGCGGTTGCGTTCGGTGACGTCCTCGATGGTGCCCTCGCACACGCGCACTTCGCCGGGGGCGGACGGGTTGAGGCGGGCGTTGATGAGCACTTCGATGGGGGTGCCGTCGACGCGGTGGAGGGTCGCGGCGAAGCCATGCACCTCGCGTTCGGCTTTCAGGCGGTCCCAGAAACGCGTGCGGTCGGCGGCGGGAAAGATCCGGCCGTCGGCCAGCGAGAGGCGCGAAAGGTCCTGGTCGAGGGCGAGCCCGACGACGCGGCGGAGGTGAGGGTTGGCGACGAGGATCTCGCCGACCTCGGTGGTCTTGAAGATGCCGATCGGGGCGTTGTCGACGAGTTCGCGCAGGCGTTCCTCGCTCAGTCGCAGGTCCTTGGCCGTGCTCTCGCGTTTGGCCATTTCCGACTCGAGGGCGCGCGTGCGCTCTTTCACGCGGTCCTCGAGCTGGTCGAGCAGTTCGTCGTTTTGGTCCTGGCGCAGGGAGATGTCCCACATCTCGCGCCGCGACACGAGGCAGGCCCAGACGAGGACGACGACCTCGAAGAGGACCCAGAGGGTGTGTTCGAAAGAACGCCACGGGGTGGAGTAGGGCACGCCGTAGATCGACTCGGGAAACTGCACGCCGCGGAAGAGGTGGTCGGCGGCGACGAACAGCGTGGCCGTCGGCAGCACGCGCCAGTCCCGGTAGAGCGAGAGAAAGGCGAGCGAGCCGAAGATGTGGAAGTGCGTTTCGATGCGTCCGCCGGTGAGATGGATGAGCAGGGCGGAGAACGTCACCTGCGAGAAGGCCACCATGTGCCGGGTGACGGCGAGGTGCGGCACCCAGCGCATGAAGGCGAGGGGCGGAAGCGTGAGCATGCCGCCCATGAAGAAGGCGGCGACGAGGTGCGGGTGGAGCGTGCTTTGCGCGCTCTCCCAAGCGAAGGGCGACCAGATGGCCGCCACGGCGACGGCGAAGGCCCACTGCAGCACGAGCAGCCACCAGAAAAGGCGGTGGGTGCGCTCAATGACCGTGCGTTCATAGGCCTCGAAGCGCGCCTGCACGAAGGCCTGGCGGGCGGGCTCGATCGCCGGTAGCAGCGTCGCTTCGCGAATCTTCCGACGGAGGTCAGCGAACGGCATCGCAAACCTCCAGGGTGCAGTCCGCGTTCGTTTTGCCGAGGCGGCAGCCGTAGACGGGAGCCCGGTCGTCCACATCGGTGCGACCGGCGAGGGCGGCGAGGACGGCATCCTGGCCGGGTGCCTTCCCGCGGTGTCCGCGCGAAAGCGTGAGTCCGCCGCGAAAGCGCACGCGGCCGTGTTCGTCGAGGAAGACGATGTGGCCGGACGTGTGGGCGCCGAGGCCGGTCGCCCGTTGACCTTCGGGATCGGCGATGACGGGCACGCGCACACCCCCCAATTCCCGGAAGGCCGGCGCTTCGGACCAACGCAGAGGAGGCGGCGGAGCGTACTCCAGCAGGACGGCGTCGCAGGAACCGCGGCTGCGGGCCAACAGGTCCCCCAACTCGGCCAGACTTGCCGAACTGCACGGACAGCGCGGGTGGACGGCCATGGCCACAAGCGGGCGGCCGGGTGTGCGCAAGGTTTGCAACCAGGCGACGGCCTCCGTCTGAGGGGCATCCTGGCTTCCGATCTCCCGTCCGTACAGGGTCAGCCAGCCCAGTCCGGCGAGCACCGCCAGCATCCAGGTGCCGAAGACGGTGAGGATGAGCGGTCTCTTCGGTGGGCGCACCCCGTCGTTACGGCACGTTGAGCGGGCGCGTTAAACGGATTCGTGTGCGAATTTGCGTCATCCGTTTGCGGAAGGGCCGGTGGAGCCGTCCGTCGGGGCGGCGACGGCCTCCGGCGGATGGGGCGGGTCGGCCTTCGCCGCCGGCGGGCGGGCATCGAGGTAGTGGCACGACCGCCAGGTGTGGTAGCCGACGCGGTCGAGCCAGCGCATGGCGTCGAGCACTTCGAGCGCTTCGGCGGGGGCATAGGATCCGTCGGAGGTCGCATTGAGAACGCGCGGACGCTCATCGCGACGGAGTTCCGCGAGGCGGGCGGCCTCGGTGGTCACATCGTCGAGCCACCGGTCCGATGCGGTGTCGCCGAGTCCGGCGGCGGCCCTGGCCAGCAGGGTTCGGCCGTGGGCGAGGGCTGGCTGGAGGCGTGGATGGGCGAGCATGGCGAGCACGTCGTCCGGCGGTTCGAGGCGGGAGAGCAGACGGGTCAGGTGATCGATGGCGTGCATCTGCCCGACGCGCAGCTGGGACAAGGGTTCCTCTTCGCGGACGGAGGGAATGCGTGCGAAGAAACGCTGGATGCGATCGAGCGCCGCGGCGGCGCGGGCGCGGCGGGCCTCCGAGGTCCGCCGGTCTGAGCCCGGCTCGAGCGCGGTGCGGAGGACGGCGACGAACTCGGCGGCGGTTTCCCGCAGGGCCCGGCGGGTGGCCTCGAGCGCCACGGCCGGGGCGTGCAGGAGGGAGTCGTCGAGGTGCCGGCCCGGCGTGGGGTCGCGCTCCGGCAGGAGGCGTTCGATGCGGCGGGCAAAAAGATGCACGGTCGGCAGAAAACAGATGACGCCCAAGGCGATGAAGGCGGTGTGAAATGCGGCGAGGCTCGTCGCTCCCGGGTCGAGACCCAGGTGGAGCTGCGCCCAGCCGATTCCGTAGAGGAACGCGGGCAGCAGGATCAGGGCGATCAGCCCGGTGGAGAGATTGAACAGGATGTGGGCGAGGGCGGTGCGTTTGGCCGCCACGCTGCCGCCGATCGCGGCGAGGGCGCCGGTCACGGTCGTGCCGACGGCGGCGCCGATCACGAGCGAGGCCGCCTGGTCGAAGTTGAGGGAGCCCGCGTGCAGGGCCGTGAGCGTGGTGGCGACGGCGGCGCTCGACGACTGCATCACGATGGTCAGGAGGATGCCGATCGCCATGGCCGCGAGGTGGCCGAGGAAACCCGCCGAGGGCAGCTCATGCAGGCGGAAGACGCCGGAAAGTCCCTTCATCGCCTCCTGCAGGCTTTCGATGCCGATGAAGATCAGGCCGAAACCGGCGAGGGCGAGGCCGAGCGAGCGCCAACGGCCTTGTCCAAGCAGGCGCATGAAGGCTCCGAGTCCGACCACGGGCAGGGCGTAGAATCCGACGCTGACCTTCAGCCCGAGCACCGAGACGATCCACCCGGTGCCGGTGGTGCCAAGGCTGGCCCCCATGACCACGCCGACGGCCTGCGGGAAGGTGAGCAGGCCGGCGCTGACAAAGCCGATCACCGTGACGGTGGTGGCGCTCGACGACTGCACCATGAGCGTGACGAGCGCGCCGGAACCGAAAGCCTTGAGGGGAGTGCCGGTGAACTTGACGAGGGCACGGCGCAAGGCCTCGCCGGCGAAGGCCTTGAGGCCGTCGGTGAGCAGCACCATGCCCAGCAGAAAGAGTCCGATGCCGCCGACGAGTTTGAAGACAAGTGCTGTCATGAGGGGGTCGATACGGGGAGAGCATGGCGCCGGCCGGCCGCGGCGGCAAGCGGCGGTGCATGGCAAGGCCTGGGGGTGTAGGTCGAAGGTCGAAGGTCTGAAGGTCAAAGGTCCCTGCCGGCCCGCCGGGGCGGGCCGCGACAATTGGCTTTTGCCGCGGGGCCGGATCGGCTTGAGTGCCGTTTCCATGAATCTCGAAAGCCTCGTCAATCCCACGGTGCTCAGTCAGCCGGTCTACGAGCCGGGCAAGCCGATCGAGGAGGTCGCACGCGAGCTCGGTCTCGACCCGGCCGGGATCGTCAAGCTCGCCTCCAACGAGAACCCCAACGGCCCCTCGCCGCGCGCGGTGGAGGCGGCGGTCGCGGCCCTGCGGCAGGGCGAACTGTATCCGGACGGTGGATGCTTCGCGCTGCGCCAGAAGCTCGCCGCGCGCCACGGGCTTGACGCGTCGCAGTTTGTCGTGGGCAACGGTTCCAACGAGGTCCTCGAACTGCTCGGCCACGTCTTCCTGCGGCCCGGCGACGAGGTGGTCATGGGCAACCCCGCCTTCATCGTCTACAAACTCGTAACGCTGCTCTTCGGCGGCCGCCCCGTGGAGGTGCCGCTGCGCGACTGGGCCCACGACCTGCCCGCGATGGCGGCGGCGGTGACGCCGCGCACGAAACTCGTCTTCGTGGCCAGCCCCAACAATCCCACCGGCGCCGCCAACCGCGCGGAGGACCTGCTGGCCTTTGCCCGGGCGCTGCCGGAGCACGTCGTTTTCGTTTTCGACGAGGCCTACGCCGAATACGTCGACCAGCCGCCGGACCTCCGTCCGTTGATCGCCGAGGGGCGCAAGGCGATCTGCCTGCGGACCTTCTCCAAGATCTTCGGCCTCGCCTCGCTGCGCGTGGGCTACGGTTACGCGAGTCCGGCACTGGCCGCCCTGCTCAACCGCGTGCGCCAGCCCTTCAACGTGAACGCCATCGGGCAGGCTGCGGCGATCGCGGCGCTCGACGACACCGAGTTCGCTGCGCGCAACGCCCGCGACAACCGCGCCGGCCTCGCCCAGCTTGCGTCCGCCCTCGCGGCGCGCGGACTCGAGACGGTGCCAAGCGAAGCCAACTTCCTGCTCGTCAAGGTGGGCGACGGCGGCCGCGTCTTTGCCGGACTGCAGAAGCGTGGCGTCATCGTGCGCCCGCTCAAGCCCTACGGCCTCCCGGAGTGGATCCGCGTGACCGTCGGCACCGCCGCGCAGAACGATCGGTTCCTGAAGGAGCTGGCGGCGGTGGGGTGAGGGGGCTGCCTTCCTCGTAATCTTTCTCTTTCTCCCCGATCCGACCGATCCGTCGGATCCGTCGGATGGTTCGAGAACGAGAACGAGAACGAGGCCGTCCCGCTTGACTGTACGAGCCCATCCCGCTTTGCCCTGGGGCCGCGCCCGCGGTTGACTATAAGGAGGCCAACCCGCCAAACCCGCTCCCATGATCCTCCCCAAACTCCCCGCGTCCCTCGCCTACGGCGGCGACTACAATCCGGAGCAGTGGCCCGAGTCCGTCTGGCGGGAGGATGCGCGCCTGATGCGAGAGGCAGGGGTGAACCTTGTCAGCGTCGGCATCTTCAGTTGGGCGAAGCTGCAGCCGGCGGAAAAACGCTACGACTTCGGCTGGCTCGACCGCGTGATGGACCTCCTGGCCGACCACGGCGTGCACGTATGCCTGGCGACGGCGACCGCCTCGCCGCCGCCCTGGATGTCGAAGAAGCACCCTGACGTGCTTCCCGTCGATGCGAACGGCGTCACCTTGTATCCCGGTTCCCGCCAGCACTACTCGCCGTGCAGTCCGAGCTACCGGCGGCTGGCGGCGGCGCTTGTGCGAAGGATCGCCCTGCGCTACCGCCGGCACCCGGCGCTCGCCGCCTGGCACGTGAACAACGAGTACGCCTGCCACCTGCCGGAATGTCATGGCGAAGCCACGACGCGGGCCTTTCGCGTCTGGCTCAAGCGGCGCTACCGCACGCTCGAGGCGTTGAACGTGGCCTGGGGCACGGCGTTCTGGAGCCAGGTTTATTACGCGTGGGACGAGATCTTCACGCCGCGACGTGCGCCTTATCACTGCAATCCGACCCAGCAGCTCGACTACCGGCGCTTCTACAGCGACGCGATGTTCGAGCTGTATCGGAGGGAGAAGGACATCCTCAACGAGCTCGCGCCCGGCGTGCCGGTGACGACGAACTTCATGGGCTTCTTCAAGACGCTCGATTATCGCCGCTGGGCGGAGGAAGTCGATTTCGTGGCGTGGGACAGTTATCCCGATCCGCTGCCCGGCCTGGAGCCGGAGCGCGTGGGCGCGGTGGGCCACGACCTGATGCGCTCGCTGAAAAAGGACCGTCCCTTCGTGCTCATGGAGCAGGCGTCGTCGGCGGTAAACTGGCGGGCGACCAACGGCCCGAAGGCGCCGGGCCGCATGCGTCTCGGCAGCCTGCAGACCGTCGCCCGCGGCGGCGACGGCGTCATGTTCTTCCAATGGCGCGCTTCGAAGGCTGGGGCGGAGAAGTTCCACAGCGGCATGGTGCCGCACGTCGAACCGGCGCAGAGCCGGGTGTTCGCGGAGATCAAGCGGTTGGGCGCCGATCTCAAGACGCTGGCGCCGGTGGCCGGTTCCCTCGTGCACGCGCGCGTCGCGATCGCCTTCGACTGGCACGCCTGGTGGGCCGTCGAACTCGAGTCGAAGCCTGGACGCATCGACTACTCCGGCTGGGCGCAGGAACTTCACCGCTTCTTCTACACGCGCAACATCGCCGTCGACTTCGTTGCGCCCGGGGCGCCGCTCGACGAGTACGCCTTGGTCGTCGCGCCGGCCCTCTACCTGCTCGCGAAGGCCGACGCTGACAACCTGTCCGCCTTCGTCGCGAAGGGAGGCACGCTGCTTGCGACGTATTTCTCGGGCATCGTCGACGAGCATGAGCACATCGTCCTCGGCGGCTACCCGGCGTGGCTGCGCGCGGTCCTCGGTCTCTGGGTCGAGGAATGGGCGCCCTGCGCGGAGGGACAGGAGAACCTCGTCCGCTTTGCCGGCGCGCGCGGCCCGGTCTTCAAGGCGTCGCACTGGTGCGATGTCGTGCACCTCGAAGGTGCCAAGGCCCTCGCGACCTTCGCGGGCGACTACTTTGCCGGCCGCGCGGCGTTGACGGAATACGCCCACGGCCGCGGCCGGGCCTTTTACCTCGGCACACGGCTGGAGCGGGCCGGACTCGACCGTGTGATCTCCACCGTGTGCGCGAGTGCCGGCGTCGAACCGGTCCTTGCGACGCCCGCGGGTGTCGAGGCGACGCTCCGCGAGCGGGACGGGCACGCCTTCCTTTTCCTGCTCAACCACCGCGACGAAGCCGTGCGCGTGAAACTCGGCCACAAGCGCGGCATCGACCTGCTCGCGAGAAAGCCGGTGCGCGGTGCCGTGAGCCTCCCTCCGCGGGAGATTGCCGTCGTGGCGCTGGAACCGGGCACATGACTTGACGCACAGGGTGCCGGCGCACGAACGCTCCGGTCACCCGGTCGCGCCGGCCGGAAGGGCCGCGCGGCGATCCCGCAGATCTCGCCAGACTAACCCGAAAATTTCACCACATAAACAACCGAGACCGGTTTCACAGCGCGGCGCCGCCGCAAGCAAAACTCGATCAAAGGGATTGGGCCACAAAGAGGCGCAAAAGGCTCAAGAGTTCCGGAGATCCCGAGGCAGGCGCGGTTTTACGCCGCGACGGCTGGCGGACGGTGTTCATCGCGGCGTAAAGCCGCTCCTACGCAATCCTTGCGGAACGCCACGTTTGGGCTGGTGAAACATGCGCGCTACCCCGTCACCTCGTCAGGCGAGTTCCAGTTCTCGAAGAGACGTTCGTCGGCCGGGGAGAGCGGAAGACGTCTGACCAGGCCGGCGGCCTCCGCCTCGGCCATCAAGGCCTGCAGCGACAGGCGTGCGGAGGCGAGCGCGGCCTCGGCCGGTGCCCGCAGGGAGCGCGTGTAGCAGGCTGCGAGCGGCTCGTATCCGTGGATTCCATACGGGACGACGCCCATACCCGCGGCGCCCGCCGAAACCGCCCGTTGCAGAAAATCCCTCGACATGCGCGGGAGATCGACGGCCAGCACGAGCAGGCGATCGTGCCTCATCGCCCTCAACGCGGCGACCAGTCCGCCGAGCGGCCCTCGGTCCGGAGCCGGATCGAGCACGACGCAGGCGCCGCCGACGCCATAGTCCACGTCCGCCCGGCCGGAGATGAGGATCTCCGTGCAGCCGGCCGCCGCGAGGAGCGCCGCCTGGCGGCGCACCAGCGTGTTTCCCTCCAGCTCGACGAATGCCTTGTCGCGACCCATCCGGCGCGACTTGCCGCCCGCGAGCACGACGCCCGTCAACAGCTCAGCCATGGTTGCCCGCCAGCGCCTCCGCCTGCAGCCAGCCGTTCGCGAGAATCTTCGCGCGCAGGCCGCCCCGTCCGCGCAGCGCGGCTTCGGTGCCGGGGTGGAAGGCGGCGTCCATCCAATGGCAGGGCGAGCACTCCGTGACGCCCAGGAAACGCACGCCTTGCAGCTCGAATTCGCGTCCGATCAGGGCGTTCAGATCGACTCCCTCCGTGATCAGGTTCCGGCGGAAGACGCCCGGCGAGGCGGTTTCGGGCAGAACCTGGAACTGTGCGCAGAGATCGAGCCACACCTCGCTGGCGAAGAAGGTGACCTGGCCTTTGTAGTCCGGCTTGTAATCGAAGAAGCGGTCGCCGCGCAGGCCCGAGCCCGCGACGCATTCCACCCGCTCCACCTCGACCAGCGGATGATTGCCGGGAGGCTTCCCGTGGTGCCCGAAATAGTTGTGTCCGGGCGAAACGAAGATGTGGCGCAGGTGCATCGGATTCGACGACAGGATGTCCGCAACCGGCTCGCGGATCAATCGCGCTTCTTGGTCTCGATCCGCACGGCGCAGCCCTTGTAGGCCGGCTGACGCGAATGGGGGTCGTAGGCTGGAAACGTCAGCCGGTTCACAGCCGCGAAGTGCATCGGCAGGAAGACCTGACCGGGCGCCACGGTGGCGGTCACGACGGCAAAGGCCTCCGCCCGTCCGCGACGCGAATGCACCACGACGTCGTCCTGCGGCGCGATCCCGAGGCGGGCGGCGTCCTCCGGATTGATCTCAACGTACAGAGCGGTTGGGGCGAGCTTGCGCAGCACTGCGCTCTTGTCGGTCCGCGAACCCGTATGCCACTGCGCCGACGAGCCGCGGCCGGTGTTGAGCAGCAGCGGATACTCGGCATCGGTCGGCTCCGGCAGGGGCCGCGGCTCGTCGAAGAAGAACCTGGCGCGCCCATCCTCCGTAAAGAATCTCCCGTCCGCGAAAAGCCGGCGTTCCGAAGCGGGCGTGGATGGTTCCCGCGCAACGCGCGTGGTATCGCGGGCCGCAGGCGCGGGATACGGCCACTGGATCCCACCGGCCGCCTCGAGGTGGGCGTAGTCTTCCACCCCGGTGAAATCGTAGGGGCGGCCGCGGGAGAGTTCCCGCAGGAGGCGGAAGGTTGCTTCGGGGCTCGACCAGGCGCGGAACAACTCGCCGCAACCCCACGCTTCGGCCACGAGCTTGAAGATGGCGAAGTCGCTCAGGGCCTGGCCCGGTGCGCGTGCGACCTTGCGGGTGACGCCGATGCGCCGCTCGCTGTTGATGAACGTGCCTTCCTTTTCGCCCCAGCCGGCGGCGGGCAGGACGAGATCGGCCATCTGCGCCGTTTCGGTCGTGCCGTACAGGTCCTGTACGACGAGGAAGTCGAGCTTCCGGCGCAGCTCGGGGAAACGCCTCTGGTTGATCCACGAGTGCGCGGTGTTCGTGGCGACGATCCAAAGGCCGCGGATCTCGCCGGCGTCGACACCGTCGAGGATCTGGTCGTAGGCGCGGCTTTTTTCCGTCGGGATGCGCGCCTCGTCGATCTTGAGAACTCCGGCAACATGGGCGCGGTCGCCGGCGTCGCCGAAGTCGTATCCGCCGATCAACGACGTCGCATTCCCGAAGAGGCGGGAGCCCATGGCGTTGCACTGGCCCGTGATCGAGTTCGCCCCGGTGCCGGGCCGGCCGAGGTTGCCGGTCATGAGCGCGAGGTTGACGATCGCCTGGGCGGTGCGGGTCGACTCGTGGCCCTGGTTCACGCCCATGGTCCACCAGAGGGAAACGCGTTCGCGTTTCCCGATAATCGCAGCGAGGCGCTCCAGCGTTTCCCGGGGGAGCCCTGTTTCGGTGGAGACGCGTTCCGGAGTGAAGGCGCGGACGAAAGCTCGAAAGTCCTCGAAGCCGGCGGTGTGCGCGGCGAGGTAGTCGGGTTTGGTCCAGCCGCGTTCGATCAGGAGGTGGGCGATTCCGTAGAGGAGAGTGAGGTCGCTCTTGGGGCGGAGCGGGACGTGGAACGTGGCCGCCATGGCGGTTTCGGTGCGGCGGGGGTCGATCACGACGATTTCGGGATTCCGGCGGTTGCGCATGACGCGCTGCCACATGATCGGGTGGGCGATGCACGGGTTGGCGCCGATGAAGATCAGGGCGTCGCTCTCCTCGAAATCCGCGTAGGTGAAGGGCGGGGCGTCGAAACCGAAGGACTGCTTGTACGCGACGTGCGAGGTGGCCATGCACTGGCGCGTGTTGGAGTCTACGTGGACCATGCCCAGACCGAACTTCGCGAGGGCGCCGAGCAGGGCCATCTCCTCGGTGACAATCTGGCCGGTGCTCAGGAAGGAGAGGCTGGCCGGGCCGTGGCGGGCGGAGATGGCCTTGAAGTGCGAGACGAAGGCGCCGAGGGCGGTTTCCCACGAAACGGGTTCGAGGCGTCCGTTGGCCGGATTGCGCAGCAGCGGTGCGGTCAGCCGGTCGGATGCGGCGAGCGGCGTGAGGGCCTCCCAGCCCTTCGGGCAGGCCATGCCGAGGTTCACCGGGTAGTCGGGATCCGGTGTGAGATTGATCGCCTCGCCGGCGGCGTTGAGGTGGACCTTCAGCGAGCAACCCGTGCTGCAGAAGCCGCAGATACTTTTCGCGGTCGCGGCGGGCACGAGCCGGGCGGGCACCTGGCCGAGGCCGAAGTCGCCGGGACGGCGGACAAGTTCGGCGGTCATGGGGCCGTCCTTGGCCAGCAGGAGATCGTCGAGGCGGGAGATCATGAGGAAGCGACGCCGGGCATCTTGGAAGGGTCGACCGAGCGGAAGAACAGCAGGCGCTCGCAGAGTTCGCCGGCAAGCAGGGCAACAAGGGCGAGGGCGGCGTGACCCGCAGCGCCTGCAGGATCGAGCAGGGCGGCGGCCGGAAGCAGGACGCCGCCGAGTGCCGCAAGCAGCAGGCGCGACCGGCTTGCGCGCCGCAACGGGCCGGCGCGAAGACGGTGCTGGCGGTGGTTGCGAGCCAGGGCGGACTCCACCGCCAGTTTGGCCAGCGTGGCGCCCATCAAGGCGGCGGCGAGCGTGGGCGGGTGGCCCTTCGCGGTGGCGAAGGCGGTCGCGAGCGCCAGCAGGGTCACGGTGCCGACGAAGTGCAGGGCGGTGCGCGCGAGACGCCACTCGCGGCGCGGCGTGTCGGCGTAGATCATGACGGAGCAGGCCACGCCGACGAGCCCGACGAAGAGGGCGGCGGGCCGGGCGAACGCGGCCAGGGCGGGCAGGAAGGTGGCGGCCAGCAGCGGAGGATACAGCCCGAAGACGACGATCTCGCGGCTGAGCCACGACCGGCGCAGGCCGAGGAAGGCGCGCCAGGCCCGCAGTGGCCGGCCGAGATGGAGCACGCTGGCGCCAAGCCCGAGCGCCGCGGCGAGGGCGGCAAAGATGCCGGCGCCGGCGGCGAGCGCGCCGACGGAGGCCTGCGTGCCCACGAGCATCAGCACGAGCGGTCCATGCGCCGGCTGCACGTGGAGCGCGGCGGCATCGGCCGGGACGAGTCCGGCCGGCAGCGGCCGACGGGAGACGTAGCGGGTGGTCGGCTGCGTGTGGGCGGGATCCGGTGCGCCCGGCAGGAAGAAGGAGGTGTCGGCCTTCGGTCCGGGAGCGACGGGAACGTTGACGATCGAGATCGCGTGGGTGGGGCAGGCCTGCACGCAGGCCGGGGCCTCGCCCCCGGCCAGACGACCGTGGCACAGGTCGCATTTGCGCACGATTCCGAGGCGGTCGTTGTATTTGGGAACGTCATACGGACATTTCAGGATGCAGTAGCTGCAGCCGATGCACTGGTCGTCGAGATGGCGCACGATGCCGGTGACCGGATCCTTCTCGTAGGCCCGCACGGGGCAGCCGTTCAAGCAGCCCGGATCGGCGCAGTGGTGGCAGGCGGAGGTGACGGTTTGGGAGAAAGGCTGAAAGGCTGAAGGGCTGAAGGACTGAAGGGTGGTCCGGTCGGCGGCGTTCGGGGCGGAGCCGAGGAGCAGGCCGACGTCGCGCCAGGCTTCGGTTTCGTCGAGGCCGTTGAGGGAGTGGCAGGCGGCGACGCAGGCTTTGCAGCCGGTGCAGGCATCGAGGTCGACTTGGAACGCGTACTGCTCGCCGGGTTTGGGCGCCGTGAGCGGGATGAGGGAAGGGCTGAAGGACTGAAGGGCTGAAGGGCTGAGCCGATCGTGAGCGCGCGCGAAGGAGGCGACGGGCGTCTGCAACCGCTGCTGCTCGTCGAGCAGGGCGCGGAGGAAAGGCTGAAGGGCTGAAGGGCTGAAAGGCTGGAGCGACTCTTCGATCTCCGGTCGGATAGGTTGCGGAGGCATGTTTTGATTCGTTCAGCCCTTCGGCCTTTAATAAACGTCCCGCTGATATCGTTTCGCGGCCTTCAGCGCCTGCACGTACGCGACGGCTTGCTCCGGTGACTTGCCTCCGGCGGTGGCGAGCGCGTCGTGTAAGGCTGCGTCGACATCCTTCGCCATGCGGCTGGCGTCGCCGCATACGTAGAAGTGCGCGCCGGCCTCGAGCCAAGCGAAGAGTTCCGCGGCCTGCTCGCGCAGGCGCTGCTGCACGTAGACCTTGGCCTGCTGGTCGCGCGACCAGGCGAGGTCGAGCCGCGTGAGGAAGCCGTCCTTGTGCAGGGCGGCGAGCTCGTCGCGATAGAGAAAGTCGGTCGCTTCGCGCTGGTCCCCGAAGAAGAGCCAGTTGCCGCCGGTCGCACCGGAGGCGCGCCGCTCTTCGAGGAAGGCGCGGAAGGGCGCAATGCCCGTCCCGGGACCGACCATGATGACGGGTGTGGCGCCATCGGCGGGCAGGCGGAAGTTCATGTTGGCATGCACGAACACCGGGACCGTCGTCCCGCCGGCAGGGCAGCGGTCGGCGAGGAAGGTGGAGCACACGCCCTTGCGGGTGCGGCCGCCGAGTTCGTAGCGAACGGCACCGACGGTGAGATGAACTTGTCCGGGATGGGCCTTGGGACTCGACGAGATCGAGTACAGCCGGGGCTGGAGTTTCCGCAGCAGGGCCACGACCTCGGAGACGCTGCGCGAAGGCGCGCGCACGCCGGCGCGGAGGGCGTCGAGCACGTCGACGATTGCCGGTCCCGCGGCCAGGCCGAGGGCGTCGAGCAGCGCCGCCGGCGGCTTGCCGAGGTCGTAGTGTTGTTGCAGGGCGACGCGCAGCGGGAGTTCGCCGGCGGGCGTGGCGACGGCCTCTTCGCCGTCGCAGCCGAGGACTGCGAGCACGTCGTTGACGAGATCGGGGCAGTTCTGCGGGAAAACGCCGAGGGCATCGCCCGCCTCGTAGGCGAGCCCGGAGCCTTCCAGCGAGAGCTCGACATGGTTCACTTCCTTGGCCGAGCCGGCGGCGTTGAGGTTCCGCACGGTCAACAGGGGCGCGGGAAACGGATGCGCTTTGCTGTGGGCGGGAGATTCCGCGCCTGTGACGGACACGGGCGCTGTCGCCGCCGCCGGCGAGTTGGCGGAGCCGAAGGCCGTGAGCGCGGCGTCGAGCCACTTCGAGAACGGTTCCTCGTAGTCGACATCGCAGTCGGCGCGCGGCAGCACGCGGAGGGCGCCGTGTTTTTCGAGGCGTCCGTCGAAGTCCTTTCCGCACTGGCAGAACAAGGTGTAGTTCGTGTCGCCGAGGGCGCAGACGCTAAAGCGCAGGCCGGCGAGCGAAGGGGCGTCCCCGCCGAGGGCGGTGTGCAAGGCCTTGGCGCCGTCGGGCGGTTCGCCGTCGCCGTAGGTGCTGACGATGACGAGCACGTTCTTCTCCGCGGCGAGTTTGGCGGCGTCGGTTGCGGCCATGTCGAGCACGGTGGGCGCGAAGCCGCGCCGGCCGGCTTCCTTGGCGGCGCGTTTGGCGAGGCTCTCGGCCGTGCCGGTCTGCGAACCGAAGAGAATCGTCAACGGCTGCAAGGCGGCGGAGTCGCCGGTGGGCGCGGCGTGGCCCGCGGCGACGGGGGCGCGGTTGAAGACGCCGGCGAGGAAGCCGTTGAGCCAGGCCCGTTGTTCGGGCGTGAAAGGGGCGTTGTCGGGCAGGAAGGGTACGAGCACGGTCATGTCGAAAAGAATTCCTGGAGTTCCTTCACGGAGTGGCGGCGCGTCCACTGGACGTAGGTTTCGCCGGCGGTGCGGCGGGCGAGGTAGTCGGACAGGAGTTTCGTCACGGTCTTCGACAGGTCCTCGGCGCGCACGCCGCGCAGCAGTTCGCGCCCGATGCCCTGTTCGTGGTCCATGCCGCCGCCAATCGTGAGGTGGTAACCCTCGGTGCCGTCGGCGAGCTTCGTGCTGATGAATCCGAGGTCGCCGCAGTAATGCTGGGCGCAGGAGTGGGCGCAGCCGGTGAGGTGGATGTTCACCGGCCCGGCGAGTTCGGGGAAACGTTTGGCGAGGGCCTTGATCAGGGCGACGGCGTGGCCCTTCGTGTCGGCCGACGAGTACTTGCAGCCCTTGTTGCCGGTGCAGGCGATCACGCCGCCGGCGGCGAGGGAGGTTTCGGTGAAGAAGCCCAGGCGCTGCACGGCCCGCTTCACCGTCTCGACGAAGGCATCGGGGATGTGCGGAAGCAGCAGGTTCTGCCAGACGGTGAGGCGCAGTTCGCCCCGGCCGTAGTGGGTGGCGAGTTCGGCGAGTGCGTGCATCTGGCGCGCGCTCAGGCGCCCGACGGGTATGCCGATGCCTATCCAGTTGCGGCCGCGCTCGTTTTGCCGGTGCACACCGAGCCAGCCGTGTTTGGCGACGGGGCGCCGCGGTTCGCAGGCTTCGGGCGGCACGCGCGTCAAAGGGAAGGAGAGTTTGCGCTGCGTTTCCGCGAGAAACCTTTCCACGCCCCACTTCTCCAGGAGGTACTTCAGACGCGCCTTCTTGCGGTTGGTGCGGTCGCCGTTCTCGGCGAAGACGCGGATCATCGCGGCGGATACGGCGACGGCCTCGGAGGGGCGGACGAGCAAGCCGGTGTCGCGCGCGAAGTCGCCGTGTCCCGTGATGCCGCCGAGCAGAACGCGGAAGCCGACACCGGGGCTGGGCAAGGCTGAAAGGCTGAAGGGCTGAAGGGCTGAAGCCGGACCGGCGGCGAGCGAAGCCTCGGTGATGCGAGTGGCGACGAAGGCGATGTCGTTGGTGTCGGCGGCGACGGAGAGGCGGCCGCCGTTGTCGAAGGCGACGTTGAACTTGCGCGGCAGTCCGTAGAGATCGCGGTGGTTGAGGATGTAATGGTGCAGCGCTTTCGCGTAGGGACGGACGTCGAGCAGTTCGTCGGGTGCGAAGCCGCTGTCCGGCGAGGCGGTGATGTTGCGCAGGTTGTCGGCGCCGGCTCCGCGGGAGGTCAGACCGAGTTCCTGGACGCGCACGAGCACCTTCACGAGGTCGCGGGGCTTGAACTCGCGGATCTGCAGGTTGCCGCGCGTGGTGATGTGCGCGTAGCCGCCGCCCAGTTCGGAGGCGAGTTCGGCGAGCCCGTGCAGCTGGTGCGCGCTCAGCTCGCAGGCCGGTACGCGCAGCCGGATCATGAAACTGTCCTGGGCCGGAGCGACGTGGAAGAGCCCGAAGGTCTTGAACCGGTAGGTGTGTTCGGCGTCGGGAAACGCGTCGTTCTCGGCGTGTTTCACGAGCCGCTCCCAGGCATCGAGCGGGTTCTCGTCGTACTTCCAGCGCTCCTCCTTGCAGAGGTCGGACAACGGCGTGCCAAAGACGGTTTCCTCGACCGGGGCGGCGGCGAGGTTACCCGTGACGGCGCCGCCGGGGGAGGCCGTCAGGAGGCCGGCGGCGGTGCGACCGGTAAAGACGCCCGCCGCGGTCGTGAAGGCGCCGGCCATGAAACCCTGCAGGTACTCCTTTTGTTCGGAGGTGAAGGGGCCGGCGGGTGGCGAAGAAGGGAGGGAGGCGCTCACGGGTGGGAGGTGGTCGCCGAACGTTTAGCACCGGCGATGCCACGCCCTCTCGCGCGATGCATGAAGGAACTGAATAATTTTGCTCCAAACAATGAGTGGAATCGATGCAAAGCCGGGTGGAGTCTGGGGGAGGCTCCGTACCAGGGCGAACGTTGCACCAGCCCAGACGTAGCGTATTACAAGCATTGCGTAGGAGTGGCTTTACGCCGCGATGTACGCCGGCCGCCAGCCATCGCGGCGTAAAGCCGCTCCTGCTTCCACTCACATGCTGCGTGAAACGTGTTGCGGCGGGGGTGCGCGGTGAAACGGGCCTTCGCGGGTTTCTTTATAAAATTTGCGGGCGAACCGAGATCGGGCGACCACGCGATTTGCCGCGCGCGGGGTTGCCGATGTTCAGGGAGTCGGATCAGGCGTCGCCGGTGCGTTGCAGTTCAAGACACTTGTTGTGTTCGTCGCAGATCAGCACAAAGCGTCCGGTCACGCCCTCGGGCGTGACGAAAGGACGGAACCGGGCCGCCGGAATCTGCACGCGCTCCCCGGTCGCGGCGCGCACGACGAGGTGCGAAACCGCCCCTTGGTAAACCTTCACAAACTCGTCCGCCGAAACCCGTACCGAGAACTCGAATCTTCTCATGGACCGGGTTCGGCGACCGCGCCGCCTTTCAGGAAATCGCCGCGCGATTTCCTCTTCAGACGGCGGTGATGCGGCCGGTGGAGTCGCCGATACGGTCGAGTTGGTTGACGCCCATGCGGTCGGTCATGCTGAGGAAGAGGTTGGTCATCGGCTTCGAGCCCATCTGCACATAGCGGCCGGTGCGGAGGGTGCCGCCGCCGGCGCCGGCGAGGATGACGGGCAGGTTGTCGTGGTTGTGGCGGTTGCCGTCGGCATTTCCGCAGCCGTAGACGATCATCGAATTATGCAGGACGGAGTTGCCGTCGACGTCCTTGGTCTTGTCGAGTTTCTCGATGAAGCGCGCGAAGTGCTGCATGTAGTAGAGATCGATGGCACCGATCTTTTCCATCATGTCGTGCTGGTTGCGGTGGTGAGAGAGGTAATGGTGGCCTTCGGGGATGCCGATCTGCGGGAAGGCGCGGTTGGTGCCGTCGCCGGCGAGCAGGAGGGTGGCCACGCGGGTCGAGTCGGTGGTAAAGGCGAGGGCGAGGAGGTCGTACATAATCTCCATGTGTTCGCCGTAGTTGGCCGGGATGCCCGCGGGCGTGTCGATGCCGGGGTCGGGCAGGGCGCCGAAACGCTCGTTGCGTTCGATCCGTTGTTCGATCTCGCGGACGCCGGTGAGGTATTCGTCGAGCTTGTGGCGGTCGTTGGAGGCGAGACCGCGCCCGAGGGAGCGGGCGTCGTCCATGATGAAGTCGAGCAGGGACTTCTGGGTTTGTTGGCGGCGCTCGAAGTTGGCCTGGCGTTCGCCGGGGGCGCCGCTGCCGAAGAGGCGTTCGAAGACGAGGCGCGGGTTGGGCTCGGGGGCCACGGGGGTGCTGGGCGACTGCCAGGAAAGATTATACTGGTAGGCGCAGGAATAGCCGGAGTCGCAGCGGCCGGCCTTGCGCACGGCGTCGCAGGAAAGCTCGAGGGAGGAGAAGCGCGTGAGGTGGCCGACCTCGCGGGCGACAATTTGGTCGACGGAGACGCCGACCTGGATGTCGACGCTGTCGGTCTTGCGGGCGCGGGCGCCGGTCAGGAAGGTGGCGTTGGCGCGCGCGTGGTCGCCGGCGCCGTCGTTGCCGGCGGTGGCGTTGAGGTGGTCGAGCCCGCCGAGGACCTGGATCGACTGCTTCAGGTTGGCGAGCGGCTGCATGGTGCGGCCGAGGGTGAAGTTCGTGCCCGAGCCCTGGGGCCACCAGTAGTCCTGGTGGGCGCCGTTGGGGAAGTACACGTAGGCCATGCGCAGCGGGGCGCCGGTGGCGGTCGTGGCCAGGGGCGTCTTGCCGACCGTGAGGTTGCTGGCGCGCAGGTAGGTGGGGGCGAGCGACTCGAAGATCGGCAGGGTCATGCACACGCCCAGTCCCTTGAGGAACTGACGGCGGTCGAGGGCTCGTTTGCGGGCGGCGGCGGAGGCGGTCGTGCTCATGGCGGCTATTCGGGGGTTGAGGCGGAAAGGCGGGGCGCGGAAGCGGACGTGGTGGTCGCAGCCAGGGGAGCGCGCTGTTTCTGGAACGGAACGGAGTTGATGATGCCCATGAGGAGGGCGGAAAAGCGACCCTTTTCGGCCTCCAGACGGGCGACAATTTGGTCTATCGTGTGAACATCGGCCGGTTCCACGCCGCGGCCGAGGGCATAGGTCATCAGTTTTTCGGTGAGGCAGCGGTAGTAATCGAGGCGGCGCTCGTTCACGAGGATGCGCTTCAACTCGCGGATGTCGGCGAAGGTTTCGCCTGTAATGAGCTTGCCGGCCGGTTCGATGGGCTGGCCGGCCTCGGTGTCGCGCCAGAGGCCCATGGCATCGAAGTTTTCGAGGGCGAGACCGAGCGGGTCCATGCGGGCATGGCAGGAATGGCAAAGTCCGTTGCTGGCGTGGAAGGCGAGCATCTCCTTCAGGGTGGGTTCGCGTCCTTCGAATCCGCTCAGGGCCTCCTCAAGGGTTGGGACGTCGGGAGGGGCGGGAGGCGGCGGGGTGCCGAGGATGTTCTCGAGGATGAAATGGCCGCGCTTCACCGGGGACGTGCGCGTGGGATTGGAGGTCACCGCGAGGATGGACGCGTGCGTGAGCACGCCGCCGTGCGGGCTTCCTTCGGGCAGGACGACGCGACGCAGCCGGTCGCCCTCCACGCCGGGCACGCGGTAGTGGCTGGCGAGCTTTTCGTTGAGGAAGGTGTAGTTGCTGTCCAACAGCTCGAGCACGCTCCGGTCTTCGCGGACGACGTGGGCGAAATACATTTCCGTCTCGCTGCGCATTGCCTTGCGCAGGTCGAGGCCGAACTCGACGCGCGGTCCGCCGCGCACCCGCGGCAGCCCCAGCACGGCCTGGGCGTTGATCGGTACGAACTCGATGTCGCGTGCCTGCAGCCACTGGCCGACGAAGTTGCGGACAAAGGTCTCCGACTTCGGGTCGGCAAGCATGCGTTCCACCTGGGCGGCGAGGTTGGTGCGGAGCGCGCCGCGGCCGGCGAGGGCGAACAGCTCGTCGTCGGGCATGGTGGACCAGAGAAAGTACGAAAGCCGCGAGGCGAGGGCGTACTCGTCGATGTGTGGGTGAACCTCGGGGGGGCGCCAGGGCGCCGGTTCCTCGATGCGGAACAGGAAGCGGGGGGAACCGAGCACGGCCATCATGGCTCGGCCGATGCCTTCCTCGAAGGTCGACCCTTTTTGCGTGTAGACATCGCGGGCGAGGGCGACGAGGGCCGCGACCCGGGCTTCCTCCACGGGGCGGCGGAAGGCGCGCGTGGCGAAGTGTTCGAGCACCTTGCGGGCGTAGGCTTCCCGGGCGGCGGGTTCCTCCGGCGCGGGACCGTCGGGGAAGAAGCGGGCGTGATTTTCCGGCGGTTCCCAGCGGGCGGGGTCCTTCGGCCCGATCACCTGTGCGGAGACGATGTTGACCACCACGCGGGTCTGCGGAGCCGTGCCGGCGTTGCCGGGGGGCGCGATGAGAATGCTTGCGGGGATGTGGGACGGCGGAGGGCGCTGCGGGGCGGGGGGCGGCGGTTCGAGCGTCGGAGCCGGCCGCGGCGGAGGCGGGGTGTCGCCGGCGTAGCGCTCCAAGGGTGGGAGGGGCTCGACCTCGAACGTCAGCACGTGGTCGCCGGCTGTCCAGGACTCGTCGAACGCGTACTCCTGGCGCTTGCGTTCCTGCCAGACGACCTCCTCGCGGAAGCGCTCGACCCCATCGACGCTGAAGATGATGCGGGCGCGGCCGGGGTCGAAGTCGAAGGAGCCGCGGATCTCCAGGTTGAGCTTGAGCTGGTAGGTGTCCGTGTGCGTGACGTTGAAGGTGGTCGAGACGCGTGCGGGCGTGCGCACGTTCATGTTTTCTCCGTTGCGCCGGCCGTCTTCGCTCAGGAAATCCCGTCCGCGGGCGATGCGCTCGGGCAGGACGAGACCGACCTTGGGGACTGCGGTGTCGACGATCGTTTCCGCCGCCTGGAGATACTTCTCCATCATGAGCGGCGAAATCGTCAGCACGTCCGCGATGTTGTCGAAACCGTGGCCGGTGTCGTCGGGCGGAAACTCGACCTCGCTGTTGAAGTCGATGCCCATCAGGTCGCGGATCGTGTTGCGATACTCGAGGCGGTTGAGCCGGCGCAAAGTGACGCGGCCGGGGTCGGGCTGGGCGGGGTCGATGCCGAAGGCTCGGTATTTGATCCAGTCTTCCAGGGCCTTTGCCTCGTCCGGGTTGGGCGAGTGGCCTTCGTCGGCGGGAGGCATGACGCCGGCGCGAACATTCTTCAGCACCGCCATCCAAAGGCGGGTGTCGGCGATCAGGGCCTCGCTCGTGTCGAAACCGTCGAACGCGACCTGTCCCTTGCTGACGCCGTCTCCGTGGCAGCCGTAGCAGTAGTCGACCAGCAGCGGTTCGATGTTCCGGTGAAACAGCGCAACGGCGTCGGCCGTCGGGGTTGCTTCGGTCGAGGCCGCAGGAGCGGCCGGGAGAAGCGCCGGCGTGGCGACGGAGAGGGCAACAAGGGGCAGAAACGACTTCATGAAAAATCCGGACGGGCCCGGGGGGCTCGACGAGGGAGGAGGGGAGCGAAAGCGGAGGCCGGCGGAGGCGACCCGGGGGTGCGCCGGCCGGGCCGGGGGATTGGGAAAAATCGTGGCGCAGACGCAGCGGGAGTCAAGTGACCCCGTCGCGCGGGGAGAGGGTGCCCGGCATTTGCAGGAATGCCATGTTCGAGACTTGAGGTGCGGACGGCGACGCGCATGGTGGGAGTTGTGAACGTTACGCTCAGGGTTACGCGGGTCTGTCCCGGCCTCTCCTGACGCGCTCTCTTTTCCGGAGAACGCGTCGAATCCAGCGCGTTCCCGGATCTCTTCCGGCCGGTTTGCGCGCTTGCGCGCGTCCACGTCCGGTTTCCCGCCAACCCTCAAACCTGCTTTTTGCATGAATGCCTCCTCCCTGACCACTCCGGCCCTGCGCGTCTCCACCGTCGACCACCAGCGACTCACGTTGATGGTGAAAGCGGCACTTCCGTCCCCGAACAAGGGACCCGAAACCCTGCGGTCCCTGCAGCGCGAGTTGGAACGGGCCGAGGTGGTCGCGCCCGAACTCCTGCCGGCCAACGTTGTCGCCATGGGCTCGCGGGTGGAGATCGAGGATTTGGAGAGCGGCGAAATCGACACGTACACCCTCGTCTATCCCGACCAGGCCGATGCGGCGCAGGGCCGTCTCTCGATCTTTGCCCCGATCGGAACGGCGATCCTTGGTTTTGCCGAAGGGGACACCTTTGCCTGGAAGACGCCCGGGGGGACGCGGAAGCTCCGCATCCGGTCGGCGGGGCGTCCGCAGGCCTGACGTTTTGTGCTTTGCGGCAGGCGGGCCGGGCGCCTTGCTGACGACATGTCCGTCCAGCCAATCCGTTATTTCCACCGGGCCAAAGGCACCCTCGAGACCGAGGAGGTCTACGGCGAGCGCTGGCTCCGCTTCGCCTACGAGCATCCCGTCGGCCGCTTCTTCACCTGGGCGCTCGTCCGGCGCGCGTTCGTGTCCGCCTACTACGGATGGCGGATGAACCGTCTCTACAGCGCAGGCAAGATCCTCCCCTTCATCCTTCGCTACAACGTCGACGTCGACGAGTTCGCGAAGTCCCCGCTGACGTTCAACAGCTTCAACGAGTTCTTCCACCGGGCGCTGAAACCCGGGGCCCGCCCCATCGCGGCCGGCGACGACGTGGCGGTCTTTCCGGCCGATGGCCGCCACCTCGTCTTTCCTGACGTCGACGCCGCGGAAGGCTTCTACGTGAAGGGCGCGACGTTTACGTTGGCGGAGCTGCTCGGCGACGCCGAGGCCGCCCGCGGGTTCGAGGGGGGGGGCATGGTCATTTCGCGGCTTTGTCCGGTCGACTACCACCGCTTTCACTTCCCCGTCGCGGGCGTGCCCGATGAGGCGCGCTTGATCAAGGGCTGCCTGTATTCGGTCAGCCCGATCGCCCTGCGTCGCAACGTGCGTTACCTCGTGCAGAACAAACGCATGGTCACGCGGATCGATTCCACCCGCTTCGGGGACGTGGCGATGCTCGAGGTGGGCGCGACGATGGTCGGCAGCATCGTGCAGCTCTACGTCGACGATCGCGCCGTCGCCAAGGGCGAGGAGAAGGGCTGGTTCAAATTTGGCGGTTCCTGCGTCATCACGCTTTTTCAGAAGGACCGGATCCGCTTCGATGCCGATCTCGTCGAGCAAAGCCGTGCCGGCATCGAAACCTACGCCAAGATGGGCGAGCGGTTGGGGACAGCGCCCGCCAAGTCAGGCGGCTAAGCCGCAAATTTCACCGGCAAAGACGCAGCGTTTCGCACGGATTGCGTAGGAGCGGCTTTATGCCGCGATGGACACCGTCCGCCAGCCATCGCGGCGTAAAGCCGCTCCTGCGCCCACACCGTTCATCTGGTGAATTATGCGGGATAGCCCGCATATTTCACATCACCGATAGTGATTTTTATTGGATCACTGAGCGCACGGAGCTCCGACACAGAGGCCACAGAGGAGAAATCCTCCAATCCGAACGTTCGACGTAGTGTTGGTTCGATGGTCATCCGCCGTAAACCTCCCGCACACCGTGTGGCCTCCCGCTGCCTGTGTGTCGGGGCTCCGTACTCTGTACTACATGCTTGGTGAAGCTTGTTCCTCCGCGAGGAAATGTGATTGGCCACAAAGAGGCGCAAAAAGCTCAAAAACAAGCGGTCGGGATCTCCGAAGCTCTTGCGCCTTTTGCGCCTCTTTGTGGCCCAATCCCGTTGATCGAGTTTTGGTTGCGGCGGCGCCGCGCTGTGAAACCGGTTTGGGTTGTTTATGTGGTGAAACATGCGGGCTAGCCCCGCGCCGGCCTGCTCGACGGACCGCTTCCGCTACAGCCAGCGTTTTCTCTTCATCATGAGAAACATGCCCAGCGTGCAGGATACCGTGAGCAGCATGACGAGCGGGTAGGCCACGGCGGGCTTGAGTTCGTGCATGCGGCTGAAGTTCATGCCGAACCACCCGCCGATCACGAGGGGTGGGATCGTCAAGGCCGTCAGTGCGGTGATGACCCGGATGCCCTCGCTCGCCTCGTAGCTCGATTTGTTGAGATAGACCCGGAACGAGAGGATGAGCTGGTCGGCCCAGGCGCCCGCCTGCTGTTCGATGCGGCTGAGGTCTTCGCTCAGGTCGCGCAGGTAGGGCACGATGACCGGCCGCACGTAGCGGTGCTTGCCCCCGGCGAGGGCAGTGACGACTTCGCGCTGGGGACGGACGATCTGACGGAGTTGCATGATCTCCTTGCGCAGGCCGACCACGCGCGGAAAGAGCGTTTCCGCCGGCTCGTGATGCAGCACGGCGTCCTCGATCGACTCGAGTTCGTGGCGCAGTTCGTGCAGGGCCGGTTGGTAGGCCTCGACCATGAAGTCGAGCAGGGTGTGCGCAAAGCGGTCGGGGCCCCGCACGGGCACGCCGGTGGTGCGCTGGGCGCGTTCGAGCACGGTCTGCACCGGGCGGAGCGGCTGCCGGTGGAACGTGATGAGGAAGTTCTTCCCGAGAACGAAATCGAGTTCCGTCGTGGAGAACTTGTCCAACTTCGAGTAGTCCACCGCGTGCATGATGAAGTGGAGGTAGTCGCCGTAATCCTCCAGCTTCGGCAGTGGCGAATCGCTCACGCAGTCCTCGATGACGAGCGGATGGAGCGAGAAACCCTCCTCCAGCACACACTTGATCTCCTCCTCGGTGGGCTCGGAAAGATCGACCCACAGCATGACGCCGGGCTCCTGCCGGAGTGTCGCGAGCGTTGCCGCCGGCGGGTTGGCGGCGGAGAAGCGGTTGTCGCGATAGACGAGCGTCGTGACCATGTCGGAGAGGGCCGGCGGCCGCCTAGATCCAGCGACGGCGCTTGCACCACCAGAAGATCAGGGCGGTGGCGGCGGCGGTGACGCCGATGACAAGGGGGTAGCCGAGAGGCGAATCGAGTTCCGGCATGTGCTCGAAGTTCATGCCGTACCAGGTGCCGACGAGCATCGAGGGGAGGGAGAGGGCGGTCAGGGCGGTGAGCACCTTGATGCCCTCGTTGGCCTCGAAGCCGCTGCGGCTGAGGAAGAGATCGAAGGAGATCAGCAGCTGGTCGGCGAAGCCGGCGGCGGTCTCGTCGATGCGCACGAGATCGTCGCGCAGGTCGCGGAAGTACGGCAGCATGACGCTGCGGATCAGCTTCGATTCCCCATGGGCGAGCTTGTTGATGACGTCGCGCTGCGGACGGACGATTTGTCGAAGGTGGTTGATCTCCGAACGGACGGCGACGAGGTCGGAGGTCAGGTCGGGACTGGTCTTCTCCATGACGGAGATCTCGATGTCCTCGAGCTCCTCGCGCAGCTCGCGGATGACGGGCTTGTACAGGTCGACGAGGGCGTCGAGCAGCTGGTGGGCGAGGCGGTCGGGCCCGCGCGCGACGACGCCGGTGGCCTTCACGCAGCGGTCGATCACCGCGGCCACGGACTTGAGGGAGGTGCGGTGAAAGCTGACAAGGTAGTCCTTGCCGAGGAAGAGATTGAGTTCCGCTGTATTGAATTTTTCGGTACGCGTGAAGTCGACCGCGTGCATCACCATGAAGAGGTAGTCCTCGTAGTCCTCGATCTTCGGCAGGGAGCTTGGGGTCACGCAGTCCTCGATGGCGAGCGGGTGGAATTGGAAGACGCCCTCCAGCACGGTCCTGACCTCCTCGTCGGTCGGGTTGTCGAGGTCGACCCAAAGGACGAGGCCCTTGTCGGCACGCACGAGCCGCAGGGCCTCGATCTCGAGGTCGCGTCCGACGAGCCGGCCTTCGCTGAGGACAAACGAATGAATCATGGGCGACGGCCATCGTGCGACGGGTCCCGGTGGTGGCAAGCCCGGTGGGCGCGACGGGGGAGTCGGGGAGGCCGGGCTTCGGTCGGCTGAGATTTGCCTTTCCATCAAGGCGACTCGTTGCAACTTGGCGTCTTTCTCCCCCTATGCGCTTTCGACCTATATCCGGCCGACTGGAGGATCTTGTCGCCATGAAGGATCGCTTTCGGTGTCGATCGAGACCGAGGTGCCGCGACGGGGTGGACCTGAGAGAGGTCCCTTGACTTTGGCCAACGGCCGAATTCGCGGCCGCCGGTCGACTACAAACCATGAAGAACCTCATCTACAGCCTGCTGCTTATCGTCTCGGCGACGACCGTTGTCGCCAAGCCTTACATCGGAGCCTCCATCGGCTATCTGATCGACTTCGAGGAGGCCGTCGTCTCGGGGCATGTCGGTTACAATCTCGCCGCTGGCACAGGCGCCACCCATGGGATTGAAATTGAAGTCAGCGGCGCCGGGTCGAAGGACGACATCGCCAAATTTTCGTTCGCCCCCATCATGGCGAACTATCGGCTGGCTCTTCCGATCAGTGACCGGTTCGACTTCTTTGGCGGCCTGGGGCTCGGGCTGAGCAAGGTGCGGATTTCCGGCCGGGGCTTTGCATCGGGTCTCCGCGATTCCGGCAGCGCCTTCACCGCCCAGGCCTTTGGCGGCCTCGCGTTCAATGTCACCCCGAAGGCAAGCCTTACGGTGGGCCTCCGCCATCTGCGCATCGGCGAAGCGAAACTCCTAGGGATCAAAGACACCGTCGGCGACGACACCTCGGTCGAGGCGGGCATTCGGATTCGTTTCTAACCCGCGTCTTTCGCGAGACGACAGGCTTGGCAGTAGGAGCGGCTTTACGCCGCGATGGCAGGCGGACCGGTGTCCATCGCGGGGTAAACCCGCTCCTACCGGTGGGCCGATGCGTTCCGGAAAGCGGACCGCGGGCCGGTCTCCGGAGTGAGGGCTCGATCAGGCCGTCGAGAGGAGCTTCTCTTCGGCCGTGGCGACGGCGGCGATGAAGGCCTCCGGGGATTCGGCTTCGAGCAGCGTCCTGCGATTGGCGGGATCCTTGAGGATCTTGCAGAGGGCGCTGACGACCTGAAGGTAGTCTCCTGGATTCGACTTCGGGGTCCCGAGGACGAACATCAGGCGGACCGTCTGGTTGCCGTTCTCGAAGTGCACGCCGGCGTCGCTGCGGCCGACGGCCATGACGATTTGCTGGACGTGTTCCGTGCGCGCATGGGGCAGGGCGACTTCGTTGCCGAGGCAGGTGGTGTCGAGGCGTTCGCGGGCGAGGAGTTCGTTGTAGAAACCCTGGAAGTTCGAGACCTCGGCGTGACCGTCGAGCAGGCGGGCGACCTCGTTGATCGCGGCGGTGCGCTTCGCGCTGTGGACGTTCAGCGTGATGCGCGTGGGGTCGAGGAGGCGGGAGAGGCGGCCGGACATGGGCGAGGAGAAGCTCGGGAGGTTCGGATAACTGACGCCCCAAAAAAATCATTGGCAAGCGCGGACTCTACGCAGTCCGCGCGCGCGCTCGCGGACAGTGCGTTTGCGGAAGAGCGAGGAGCGGCGACAAGCGTGTCGCCGCTCCTCGGTGGTCGCGCCTGTCTCAGGCGCGTTGGGAGGCCAAAGCGGCTGGGGACAGCCGCTACGTGGGCAACGCGGCCGACACGGCCGCGGCTACATCGAACGCGGCGGCAGGAGTGCCGCCGCTCCTTTCCGCATGGCTCAGGGTTGGTTCGCGGGCGTTTCGCCGGCGACCGCCTGCTGCTCCTCCTCGGTCTCGACGACCTTCGCGATGGAGAGGAGTTTGTCGCCTTCGGCGAGGGTGAGCAGCTTCACACCCTTGGCGCCGCGGTTGGTTTCGCGGATGTCCTTCACCGGGCAGCGCACGCTCTGGCCGCGGGCGGTGAGCAGCATGATTTCGTCGGTCTCGCGCACGCTGAGCGCCCCGGCGAGGCGGACGGAACCGTCTTCGGGGAGGTCGATGGCCCAGACGCCGCTGCCGCCGCGATTGATGAGGCGGTAGTCTTCGAAGCGGGTGCGCACGCCGAGACCGGCTTCGCTGGCGACGAGGAACTTGGTCTCGTGGTCGACGACCTCGATGGCCTGGAGGAAGTCGCTCTCCAGCTTGAAACGCATGCCGGTGACGCCGGCGGTGGCGCGCCCGGTGGGACGGAAGAGCACGGTCCCGGTCTCGGGATCGCTTTCGCGGAAGCGCACGGCGAGGCCCTGGTTGGAAACGAGGATCAGTTCGTCGTTGCCGGTGGTCAGCACGGTGCCAATCACGTCGTCGTCCTCGGCGAGGTTGATGCCGATCAGGCCGTTTTCGCGGGTGGCGTTGGTGTAATCGGCGAGGGCGGTCTTCTTCACGACGCCTTTGCGGGTCGCCATGACGAGGAAACGGTCGGGCGCGAAGTCGGTCGTCGTCAGCATGGCGGCGATCTTCTCGCCTTCGCCGACGGCGAGGAAGGATTTGACCGACTTGCCCTTTGAGGTGCGGTTGCCCTCGGGAATGTCGTAAACCTTCTTCGCGTAGCAGTGGCCGTGCGTGGTGACGAAGAGGATGTAGTCGTGGGTCGAGGCCGTGAAGAGGTGTTCGACGAAGTCCTCCTCGTAGGTCTCGGTGCCGATGATGCCCTTGCCGCCGCGCTTCTGGGAGCGGTACTCGGCGACGGGCGTGCGCTTGATGAAGCCGAGGTGGGAGACGGTGATCACGCAGCCCTCGTTCGGAATGACGTCCTCCATGCGCAGCTCGCCGGCGGCGCCGACGATTTCGGTGCGGCGGGGCGAGGTGTACTTCGCCTTCATGTCCATCAGCTCCTTGCGGATGAGGGCGAGCAGCTTGGCTTCGGATTCGAGGATGGCGCGCAGTTCCTCGATGAGCTTCATGAGTTCGAGGTACTCGGCCTCGATCTTGCCGCGTTCGAGTCCGGTGAGCTGGTAGAGGCGCAGTTCGAGGATGGCGTCGGTCTGGCGCTCCGACAGCGGATACTTCGCCATCAAGCGCTGCTTGGCCTCCTCGCGGTTGGCGGAGGCGCGGATGATTTTGACGAAGTCGTCGAGGTTATCGAGGGCGATGATGTAACCCTCGAGGATATGGGCGCGGTCCTCGGCCTTGCGCAGGCGGAAGCGGGTGCGGCGCGTGACGACGTCGCGGCGGTGCTCGAGGTAGCACTCGAGCAGTTCCTTGATGTTCATCTGCTTCGGCCGCTTGCGGTCGAGGGCGAGCAGGGTGACGCCGAAGGAGGATTCGAGGGCGGTCTTCTGGAAGAGCTGGTTGACGATGATGCGGGACTGTTCGCCGCGCTTCAGTTCGATGACGATGCGGGTCTGTTCGTCGGACTCGTCGCGCAGGTCGCGGATGCCCTCGATCTGCTTGTCGGAGACGAGTTCGGCGATGCGGCTGACGAGGTTGGCCCGGTTGACGTTGTAGGGGATCTCGGTGATGACGATCTGCTCGCCGCCGTGCTTCATTTCCTCGGTGTGGGCGCGGCCGCGAATGCGCACGATGCCCTTCCCGGTGCGGAGGTAGCTGTCGATGCCGTCGCGGCCGGCGATGACGCCGCCGGTGGGAAAGTCGGGCCCGCGGATGATGCCGCAGAGGGCGTCGACGGAGACGGACGGCGAGTCGATGAGCGCGCAGGTGGCGTCGATGATCTCGTCGAGGTTATGCGGCGGGATGTTGGTCGTCATGCCGACCGCGATGCCGGTGGAGCCGTTCATCAGCAGGTTCGGCAGGGCGGAGGGCAGGACGGTGGGCTCGGTGGTCGACTCCTTGTAGTTCGGAGCGAAGTCCACGGTTTCCTCGTCGATATCGCGCAGGAGGTCCTCGGCGATCTCGTTGAGGCGGCACTCGGTGTAGCGGTAGGCGGCGGCGGGATCGCCGTCGACGGAGCCGAAGTTGCCCTGCGGGTCGATGAGCGGGTAGCGCATGACCCAGGTCTGCGCGAGGCGGACGAGGGTGTCGTACACGGAGGCGTCGCCGTGGGGGTGGTAATTCTTGAGCACCTCGCCGACGACGCCGGCGCACTTGTCGAAGGCGCGGTTGTGCAGCAGGCCCTCGCGCAGCATCGCGTAGAGGATGCGACGCTGCACCGGCTTCAGACCGTCGCGCGCGTCGGGCAGGGCGCGGGAGACGATGACCGACATCGAATAATCGATGTAGGCCGTCTGCATGATGTCGGTGATGTTGGCGGTCGAGAGTTTCTCGTTGGCGGTGTACACGGGGGAGGAGAGTAGCGAGTAGCGAGTAGTGAGTAGCGAGTAGTCCGGAGCTTAGGAGTCGTTGCGTTCGAGGCCGTTGATGTAGCCTTGAAGCAGACGGGAGACTTCCTCCAAGTCGGACTGGAGGCCGGTTGTGTCTGCGTAGTTCAAGTCGTGAGCGAGGATTAAGTGATAAAGGCACTCGTCGGCGGAGCCTTGGGCGATGTTGTAGAACTTAAGTTTGTCAGGCGTGGTGCGCTTCCTGAACCCTTCGACAAAATTTGCCGGGATGCTGGCGGCTGCTCGACGAAGCTGCGAGGTTAGCGCGAAGAGTTCGTATTTCGGAAATGGTTCGGAAGTGCGGTAGACCCCTAGCGTGAAGGCGTGGGCCTTTTGCCAAACGACGACATCGCGGAATGATTGTGATCGGTGCTCCATGCTCGCTACTCACTACCCGCTACTCGCTACTTGCTGCTCAAACGTCCAGATACTGGACGTTCAACGCATTGTCCTCGATGAACTGGCGGCGGGGCGGGACCTCGTCGCCCATGAGGAGGGTGAAGAGCGCGTCGGCCTTGGCGGCGTCGGCGATGTTCACCTTGAGCAGGCGGCGCTTGTCGGGATCCATGGTGGTCTCGAAAAGCTGTTTGGGATTCATTTCGCCGAGACCCTTGTAGCGTTGGATGCTGAGACCCTTGCGCCCAAGGCTGCGGATGTGGGCGAGGATCCCGAGCGGGGCGAAGAGTTCGGTGGTGGACTCGCTCTTCTGTCCGGGATTTTCCGTGACGGTGTAGCGGGCTTCCTCGGTTGCGCTGAAGCGGTTGATTTCCAGGCCCGTCGCGGCGATGGCCTTGATGAGCTTGGTCATTTCGGTGCTCTCGAAGATTTCGTGGAGCGTGACGCGGCGCGCGAGGTGGGCCGGCTTCTTTTCGCCGGCGAAGGGCGTGGCCGTGGGGAAGGGCGGATTGCTGGAGCCCTCGGCGCTTTCCGAAATGTCGGCGTCGAGGCCGTGGGCGAGGGCGAAGGCGGCGCGGGCGGCCTCGTCGCGCAGGAATTCGTGGGACTCCTTGTTGCCCTCGCGAATGCGCGCGATGTAGCGCGGGAGGGCGTGCGTCTCGCGGTCATGTCCGTCGAGGTAGGCGTTGAGGTCGACGCCGTAGCGGGTGACGCCGGCGCCGAGTTTCTCGAGGGCGGCGAGGTTCTCGACGATGGTGTCGATCTGCGCGGGGGCGAAGACGTGCTGGTCGCGCAGGCGGGTGAGGACGACGTCCTCGGAGCCGAGTTCGAGCAGGATGCGGTTGAGCTGGTCGTCGTTGTCGACGTACTGCTCGCGCTTCTTGCGCTTGATCTTGTAGAGCGGCGGCTGGGCGATGTAGACGTAGCCGCGCTCGATGAGCCCGCGCATCTGGCGGTAGAGGAAGGTGAGCAGGAGGGTGCGGATGTGGGAGCCGTCGACGTCGGCGTCGGTCATGATGATGACCTTGTGGTAGCGGGCCTTGTCGACGTTGAAGCCGCCCACGGAGTCGTCGCCCTCGCCGATGCCCGTGCCGATCGCGGTGATGAGGGTGCGAATTTCCTCGTTGGAGAGGACCTTGTCGAGGCGGGCCTTCTCGGTGTTGATGAGCTTGCCGCGGAGGGGGAGGATGGCCTGGAAGCGGCGGTCGCGGCCCTGTTTGGCGGAGCCGCCGGCGGAGTCGCCCTCGACGATGTAGAGTTCGCCCATGGCCGGGTCGCGTTCGGAGCAGTCGGCGAGCTTGCCGGGCAGGCCGCCGCCGGAGAGGGCGCCCTTGCGCACGGTCTCGCGGGCCTTGCGGGCGGCCTCGCGGGCGCGGGCGGCGTTGAGGCACTTGTCGATCATCCGCTTGGCGATCGCGGGGGTGGTTTCGAAGACGAACTTGAGCTTCTCGCCGACGATCTTCTGCACGATGCCGTCGACCTCGCCGTTGGAGAGCTTGGTCTTCGTCTGGCCCTCGAAGCGCGGTTCGGGGACCTTGACGCTGATGACCGCGGTGAGACCCTCGCGCACGTCCTCGCCGGTGATGGCGGGATCCTTCTCCTTCACGAGGTTGTTCTGTTTGGCGAAGGTGTTGACCACGCGGGTGAGCGCGGTGCGGAAGCCGGAGAGGTGCGTGCCGCCCTCGATGTTGAAGATCGAGTTGGCGTAGGCGAAGATCTGGTCGTTGTACGAGTCGTTGTACTGCATCGCCACGTCGACGGTGACGGGCGGTTTCGACGGGTCCTCCTCGTTCGGCACGCTGTCGCTGAAGGCGATGGGTTTGTCGTGCAGGACATTCTTGTTCTGGTTGAGGAAGCGGACGAACTCGGTGATGCCGTCCTTGAAGTAGAAGACCTCGCTCTTCTGGGCGCGCTCGTCGGAGAGCTCGATGCGGATGCCGGGATTGAGGAAGGCGAGTTCGCGCAGGCGCTTGGCGAGGATCTCGTACTGGAATTCGCGCGTCGTCTTGAAGATCTCGGGGTCGGGTTTGAAGGTGATCTTGGTGCCCGTCTTCTTGGTGTCGCCGATCACCGTCATTTTTTGTGTGGTGAGGCCCTGGGCGAAGCGCATCTGGTAAACCTTGCCACCGCGGCGCACCTCGGCCTCGAACCACTCGGAGACGGCGTTGACGCACTTGGCGCCGACGCCGTGGAGGCCGCCGGAGACCTGGTAGGCGCCCTTGCCGAATTTGCCGCCGGCGTGAAGGTTGGTGAGGACGAGTTCGAGGGCGGGGATGCCGTACTTCGGGTGGATGTCGACGGGGATGCCGCGGCCGTCGTCTTCGACGGAGCAGGAGCCGTCCAAATGGATGGTTACCTTGACGGTGGTTGCGAAGCCGGCGAGGGCCTCGTCGGTGCAGTTGTCGACGATCTCGAAAACGCAGTGATGGAGTCCGCGCTCGTTGGTGTCGCCGATGTACATATCGGGCCGTTTTCGGACGCCCTCAAGTCCTTCCAGCTTCTGGATTTGCGACGAATCGTAGGTTTCGGCGCCGGCGTGGTTCTTGGCGAGGTTCTGCGGGTCGGGGGATTCGGACATGCGGGTGGAAAAATCTTGGACGTCAGGGACGCGTATCAAAGGTTAAATTCCATCGGAATTCGGGGGGGGCCACAAGCCAACTTTCGGGAAAGTTGGCTGAGGGAACGCCGGTATTTTAGGTTGCGGACCTAAGATTCGTTTTTAGCCTCCGCCCGCAGTGAAACTCTCGGTGAAAGTCGATTATGCGTGTCGTGTGCTGGCGCAGTTGGCGCGGCATTGGGGGACGGACGAGCTTGCGCACATCGAGCAACTGGCGCGCGTCGAGGCCGTGCCGGCGAACTACCTCGTACAGATCCTCAGCGAACTGCGGAACGGCGGTCTGATCACCAGCCGGCGGGGCAAGCAGGGCGGTTACGCTCTCGCGCGGGCGCCCGAGGAAATCACGCTGTACGACATCGTGAAGCTGATCGAGGGCGACCTGCTCGAGCTGAACGGCACGGGGGACGGCCAGAGCGGCCGCCGGGTCAACCAGATCTGGCGCGAGGTGCGTTCGTCGCTGGAGGACAAGTGCCGGGCCTACTCTCTGGACAAGTTCGTCGCGAAAGGTGCGGAGGACATGTACTACATCTGACGAGGAATTCGCCGTTCCTTGGAGTACGGACCGGCGGAGGAAGTGCCTGAGGCTGGGCTGCGGATGGGGCTCGGTTCCCGGCGAATTCCTGAGTGGGGAATTTGGAAAGCGACGCGAGGCGCTGGGCTACTCGCTACTCACTACCCGCTACTCGCTACTTTTTTCTGAGCGTGTCTTTTCCGCGAGGGGTGTTTAACGGTTTCGCGCTCCATGAATCATCCCGCCCTCGAAAAGCTGCTTATTCTCCAGGATCGCGACCAACAACGGCTGAGTTTGGAGGCGCAGCTGAAGGCGGTACCGGTCGATGTGGACCTGGTGAGGCGGAAGATTGCAGCGGAGAAGGCCGCGATCGAGGCAGCGAAGACGGAACTCAGGGAATTGGAGTCCTCGCGCAAGTTGCTGGAGACGGAGATCGGCTCGGCGGAGGACAAGCTCGCGAAGTACCGCACGCAGCAGTTGCAGGTGCGGAAGAACGACGAGTACCAGGCGCTCGGCCACGAGATCGAGGCAGTGCAGGCGGCGATTGAGGCTTTGGAGGAAAAAGAGCTGGAGGTGCTTTACCGGATCGACGAAGCCCGCAAGCGGTTTGCCGAGGCGGAGGCCGTGCTCAAGGCGAACATTGCCGGACACGAGGCGCGTCTGAAGACGCTGGCGGAGCGCGAAGCCAACCTGCGCGCGGAGCTGGCCGAGACCGAGAAAGCCGTTGTGGCCGCTCGCGCCCCCTTGGACGAGCCCAGCCTGCGCCTATACGACCGCATCGCGGCGCGGCAGATGCCGGTGTGCGTGCCGGTGCGCGGCGGCTCGTGCGGCGGATGTCACCTCAAGCTGTCGTCGGAGAACGAAGCCGTGGCGCGCAAAGGCGACAAGCTGGCGACCTGCGACCAGTGTGGACGGATCGTGTGGTTACAAGCCTCGTGAATCGCGTTGCGCCGCGAGGTGTCTGAATGGCCACAAAGAGGCTCAAGAAGCGCAAAGGGAACGGGCGGGGGTCTCCGGAATTGTGCCTTTTGAGCCTTTTTGTGGCCAAGATTCTGTTCTTTGAATTTTGATGGCGGCGGCGCCTCGCTGGGAATCGGCTGGAGAATGGGGAGACAAGACCGCGCTTGCGCCCGGCGGCGGCGCTGGGCAGGATGTCCCTTCCAGTTTCGGGGCCTGGTCGTCGCTCCGAGTTCTTTGATCCCAAGGTGCGGGTAACGCCGCGCCCGTTAACGACTCGGAGAGGAAAGTCCGGACACCATAGGGCAGGATGCCGCGCGAGCTTCACGGCAAGCGCGGGCGGCGCGCGTCAAGGCGTGTCGACGGACAGTGTCACAGAAAACAAACCGCCCGTACGATTCGCCGAAAGGCGGCTCGCACGGGCAAGGGTGAAAAGGTGGGGTAAGAGCCCACCGCGGCGCCAGCGATGGCGGCGGCACGAAAAACCCCGTCCGGTGCAAGGCAAAATAGGTGACTGGCCGGCCCGGCCTTTAGTCACGGGTATGCCGCACCCGTTTCCGCCCCGGCGAAAGCCGGGGCGGAAACGGGCAGGCCCGCCGCAAGGCGGGCGTTGAGAGAAATGACGACCGAATCCTGCGAAAGCGGGAGGAACAGAATCCGGCTTACCGGCCCCGAAACTGGCCTGTTATCGACCGCAGGAGTTCGCGTACGAGGCGTCAGGCGAACGGGCGGGCTCGCTGGCAGCGCCGAGGTCCAGCTCGGCCTGCTTTCAGGGAAGCCACGAGCCCAACCCGGATGGGGTGTCGATCCGGAACGTCCCCAGTGTATTGTCCCCATCGGATCGTCCCCTGCTTTCGACAAGGAACCGCTTGCCCGTGAGTCACGAGTGCGGCACAATCTGGTCCATGCGAGTCGAAGTCGAACGTGAAGAGGATGGTCGTTGGATCGCCGAGGTTCCGACATTGCCTGGCGCGATGGCGTACGGCACCTCGAAGTCGGAGGCGGTTGCGAAGGTAGAAGCGTTGGTGCTGCGCCTTTTGGCAGACAAGCTTGAGCACGGTGAAGATGCCCCTGAGGTGCGCCACGTCTTCACCGTCGCGGCATGAGCAGTTGGGGCGCTCGAAAAGCTCGCTTGGTTCTCGCTGCGCTCCTCCGGATTGGATGGACCGTGAAGCGCCAAACCGGATCGCATAAGATTCTCTCGCGAGACGGCTGGGCAGACTTCGTTTTCGCATTCCATGACGGCGATGAGATCGGACCGCGCATGATGGCTCGGATTGCTCGTCACACCGGACTCAAACCGGACGATCTCTAGCGCCGAACCTGAAGTGAAGTAGGCTGCGAGGGACAGGGCTTCGCCGAGGGGATGGGAACGCTCAACCGTCGTCAGAGTGTCTCCGTCGGCCTGAGGGTGACGACTGTAGCGTCAGCCCCAAAGATGGATTTGCATTTTGTCGGCGTCATGGGGCTTGTTCGAAAATGGCGAACGCTGA
>VFQQ010001248.1_pt1 | contig 37491 bp, 66 predicted proteins | sample 3512341 | NCBI WGS metagenome assembly VFQQ01 (sample SAMN10412373, study PRJNA504923) | tailings metagenome | isolation source: Relicate 2 Philex TSF1 revegetated site | place: Philippines: Tuba, Benguet | collected 2017-08-29 | reverse complement strand
GCTTGCGGCATCGTGCACAGATCTGGATTTTGGGCTGAGTTCTGCGCGGCTGGGCACCTTCTGCGAGCAGCGCGGGGGCTCTTCAGGTGGGCCGCGGGTGCTTGGCCCGGCGCCGGCGTTGGCCCGCTCGGCTGCACTGCAGAACGACAAAGCTCGTCATGCTTTGCCGCGGCAATGCTGAGTTGGGTCGCGGTGGTTGCACGGCAGGGGCTCCCAACCTCCCGACCGCCTGTCCAACTCGCAGGAGCCTGCCGACGCGTGGCCGGCGCTAACAGGAAGCATGGGAGCTGCTGCATTTACCGCGATCTGGGCTGCCCTGCTGCTGTCGGGCCTGTCTCAGGCTGCGGCGCAGGTGCCGCCGCCGCAGCCGCCTGGCGGGCTGCTGGTGTTTCCACCCACCAATGCGGGCCTGTCGCCCAGGCGGATTGTTAGCTTCGGAAGGACCCATTTTTACCAGATACCAGGTGTGACGGGTGGTCAGGGCAGTTCTGCACGCCGCTGGTCTCACACACTTGCTGCGTTTGGGTGCGTTTGGGTGCGTGGGTGCGTACCGCCACATCCAACAGGGTGGGCCCCGCGAGTGGCCATGCTTACATCGTTTACTCCTGGCTGGCATCTGCCCTGCCTGCAGAGCGGCCCGTGGGAACGGTGGTGTTCTTCCACGGCTGCGCACGCCTGTCCAACTCGTTCTTCCCCTACCACCCCACGGTCTGCCCCGAGTGCATCGGCCTGCCGGAGGAGCTGGCGCTGACCAAACAGGCAGGGCACAGGAGGGGGTGGGAGGGGTGGGGAACACAGCACTGGATGCGTTACAACAATAGGGCTTGACCTAGCCTACTCCACCCAATAGTACTGCCCACACAAGGCATTGCGCCCACCTTGCAGGCGCTGCGGCGCGGCTACGCGGTGCTGGCCCTCACCGCCAAGAATGAGCGGTCGCAGTGCTGGAGCTCTGGGGGCTCCTGGCGCACCAACGACCACTCGCAGGTAGGCACTGCACGCGCACATCCCATCAGCAGATGGCAGATCTTTCCACGGCCCTGGCAGGCCAGCGCAGCTCTGCCTGCCTGCTGCTCTCCCCTCTGCTCGCCGCTCCACACCCTGTCGACAACCGGCCGCGTCAACTCGCCCCTGACCTCCTCCGCTGCTGCCGACCCTCCCACCACCACCCCCGCCAGGCCATGACCCTGATTGCCAACTTCCTGCTCGACCACAAGCTGGACAACAAGCCGCTGTACCTGCACGGCATGTCCAGCGGCGCCACCTTTGCGCTCAAGCTGCCGCGGGAGCTGCAGGCGCGGCAGGCCGACCTGGAGCGCTGCGCCAAGGAGGGCGGCGGTGCCGTATCTGCCAAGTCTGAGCGGTCCAAGACGAAGAAAGCCCGCTCCCGCCGCGACCTGCTGGCCGAGCGGCGCACCCTGGCGGCTGCTCCCAGTGACGAGGAGGAGGGCGGCGGCGAGGCGGGCGGGCTCAGCAGCATCAACTGCAAGGAGCTGCCCGACTACCAGTTCCCGCCCGTCGCCAAGATGCAGCTCATCCTGCGCCAGCTGCGCGGCATTATCTCCAGTGAGCGGCAGGGGTGGATGCATGCTGGGATGCTGGCGGTTGCATGGGGAACTGAAAAGGCGGCCCAGGTAGCTCGGGCCCGCTGCCGTTCCCATCTTCCCTTCGCATCTGGCCTGCCATTCCTCACCCTCATCTCCCATCTGCCCGGCTGTCCCTTACTGCTGCCCAGCCGTGTCAACACCCGAGCCGTCCAACTGGAACATCTTCCAGCCTGACAACCGCAACCTCATTCCGGGCCTGCACCTGCCCCCCATCGTGTTTGTTGCCATGAGCAATGACACATACGGCGCTCAGCAGGCACCCGTCCATGCCGTGCTGCTGCGCCGCAACGGAATCCCAGCCACCTCGGTCACGGTGCGTGGAGCAGGCATTGGTGGTGTAGGCTTGCCAGCTGGCTGCATGCACAGCTCCTGCGGTAGGCTGCTTCGCCAGCCGGCTGCTACCAGCACATACATAATATCGGCAACACTCCCTCTGCACCTCTGCATGAGGTTGATCAACTATCTCCCTCTGTCCCCCTGCCTCCCTGCCCTGCCCACCAAACCGCAGGCCCCCTCCCAGCCGGTCACACCCACCTGGTTCTCCGACCGCTCGCCCAGCATCATGCCTTACCAGTCGGCGCTGATCGTGGAGGCGCTCAAGCACCCCAGCATCCGGATGCTGAACCCTGATGGATGGGTGGAGACAGACCCAAAGCAGCTAGAATTGCAGGCCAACCCCAGGTAGGAGACGAGATTTGGAGCAAAACATGCAAGCGAAGCTGTGATGCAACTCGCAGCAGTGTGCCTGCCTGCCTCCGACCTGTGCCCGAACACCGCCGCTGGCTGCCAAATGCTGCTGATCTGCCTCCCCCATCTGCAGGGCCTTTGGCTGGACGCTCAAGGTGCAGTCCCTGCTGCCCTGGCTCCAGAATGAGTCCCCAGTTTTCAACCTGGACCTGCGGCGGAGCCACGTCATCGACGCGCTCAACGCGGCGTACGCCAAGCACGAAAACGTGGCAGGTTGGTTGCAGGGCTGCTGTGTTGCCGCAGCAGCAGACAAGTTGCAAGACATTCACCATGAGATATGCAAGAGGGCAGCAAGGGTAGGGACTGAGTCCCTGCGCTGGGAGCGCTGGGTCGCCCTGGCAGCAAACTGTGCGAACCAGCTGAGTTCCCTCTTCTTCTCCCTTCCTGCCTGCAGCCTACTTCACGGCCTCCATCGCCTGGCTGGAGTCGCAGGGCACCGCTGACTTTGAGGCGCTGCTGCGGCTGAGCACAGTAAAGAACCTGGCCGCCCTGACTGCCGCACGTGTGGATGTGCCGCTGCTGACACCTGTGCGCAGCCAATGAGGCGGCTCTACCAGTCCTGCTTTCATCCACCCTGTCTGCACCTCGTCTGCACACTTCCGCATTGCACATTCAGCACCGCTTGCCGCCCGCCCGCCCATGCGGCAGCAGATTCTTCGATTGGATGCAAACTGATGCACATTGTTTTTCCTCCAGCGTGATGTCGCCACTGCAAAGTGTAGAACGACAGATTGTAAAGCTCACTCGATGCAGTGGCTGATGCCAGGTTGCGCCGCACCCAAATGCGCCGCCAAGCGGGCGGCCCACAAGTGACCCGAGGCCGTCGGTAGGCTCGGTGGATCACTTTGAGAAAACCGCAAGCTCGTATTCCAACAGGCGAGACGCTCCAGCGAAGCCCTGCAACGCAGCTTTGGTGAGCAACCGCGTCTTCTGTGCACGGCGGGCAGCTTTGGCTCTGTCTGACCTCTTTTTCATGTGCTTGAGAAGAGGTCTGTGCGTGTCGGAGGCCCGCAAGAGCTGCAACTCGCACCCGCCGCCGGCGCCAGCGCCGAACGCTTTGGCTTGGGATTTGCCTGGAGCGTCACCTTCCGATCTTGCAAGTCCAGCAGTTGCCTTCGCTACCTGGCAGCCACAACGCCATGAGCCTGGGGAGTGGCAGCCCGCCCCACAACTTTGGTGAGCTGGCTGTCATGTGTTTGGCTGGGGCTATAGAGCAGGTCATGTTGCAGCCGAACAGCTTGCCATCTCATCCGTCCCTCGAAGCACCTGCCCTGCACTATTGCAGAGGATCAAGTGCCTCCGGAGACGGGCCACCTGCTGGAGGAGATTGTTGACGAGCAGCACAAGCAGGGTGCGCCACCCCTGCTTTGCACTTAGCTGGGGCCATGGTCAGTGTGCTGTGCTGCGCCTGCCTGCCACTCACTGCTCGGTCCACCTGGCCGACCGTGCTGCTGTAGAGCAGCGGGCCAAGGCGATGGCACACCAGCAGCCGCAGCAGCCGCACAGCCAGCCGCACAGCCAGGAGCAGCACAAGAGTTGCGAGCACGGGCACACGGGCGGCGCCACATCCTGAGCTGCAATGAGCGCCGGCAGGGTTGTGAGCCCAATGCACCCTCTGCACCCTCGAGCTGCACCTCCCCCCTGTTATGCATTGGTATTACATGGCGTGGCGTACAAAAGGATACGGCGTGGCGGTTGCTGTTGTACAGGCGGTGCTGTTGTACAGTGCGCTGGGCCGAGGGGCGGCGTGCGTACAAAGGGGCCGGGCGCGTGCGTTCAAAAAGCCGCCGCGGGCGAGCTGCGGTTCACAAAAGAATTGCAGGGGCAACCTATGTGGCGTGGCAGGGCGCTGCGGGGTGACTGCCGAGTGCAGAGCGGGCAGCGAGTAGATGTGTGAATGCATGCAAGAGATGGGGATGGGAAGAGGGAAATCAAAGGTCGGGAAGGGCGATGGCGGAGATCGCCAACGCTGGGCCGTGCTGTCAAATCAGATGGGAGCTGAGAGGGGTGCAGAAACAACAAGCGAGGGGGCAAGGGGCCTGCGTGGATGCAGGCTGGGGCCTCGTGGGTTGCCGGCCGGCGGGGCAAAAGGGCGTGGCGGCTGGGCAGAGGGGAGGACAGGGTAGCATGCGCTGCGCGCTCGGCAGGGAGGATGCGGTAGGAGAATCTTCTCGGGATGCGGATTGGGTTCGCCAAGGCAGGGAAAAGAGGGAGGGGAGCGGCCTCCGGGCAGGCCAAGGCCGGCAGCTGGGTGCATGAACTGCACAGTCATGTGCAGCCACAGCGGTCCTGCTGCCTCAACGGGCCTGCTGCCTCAACGGGCCTGCGGCCTCAGCGGCGGCGCGTGTTGCCGACGGCGCGGCCCACCGAGTTGCGCCGCTTGCTCTTCTTGCTGCTGCCGGTGCCGCTGGCAAAGGAGAACTTGTCTGCGGTGGCCGATTTTGGGTAAAGATGAGGGGCATGGTGAGGCAGCAGCCCGCGGAAAGCACCAGTTTTGAGTCACAACAGCAATGCTGATGCCCAAGCTCTCTTGTGGCGGTTCACCACAGCAAGCACAAGCCAGCCAAGATTGCATCCGCTCGCACCTCCGCCGCGGCGGCCCACGGAGCCGGTGTCGCCGGTGTATCCCATCAGGGACAGCTCAGCCAGCACATCCTCTGCAGCACAAACAAGGGGGAATCCAGCAAAGAGTGGGTTGGGGGTGTTGGGAGCATGGTGGGGCAGGGCTTGGGGCCTAAGCGCAGTACAGGAGTGACTGGCATCATGCCAAGGCAGCTGCAACGTCCCAGGCAAGGCAACGCCAACGACAGCAAAACGCAGATGTGCAGGGCAGGGCGCTGCCCAGACGGCCCAAACCCCTCGCAGGCACACGCACGCACCATCGGGGATGTCGCGCAGGCGCTGCGCCCAGGCGTAGGGGTCGCTGCCGCGGCTGGCCGCCGGCCCGCTGTCGGCGGCGCCGTAGCTGTTGCCAAAGGTGGCGGGGCCGTATCCAAACATCGAGTCAAACACGCCATTCGCATCGGCAATGTCGTTCGCATGGCGGGCCACGGGGCTTGTGGGGGCGCCAGTCGGTGCGGGGGGCGCGCCGCTGCTGTCGCGCTCCTCTGCACGCGCGGGAGAGGAAGGGGAGGCTTGTGAGAAGACAGGCAAGGCAGGCTTGGCAAGGAAGGCGAGGCGGCGGAACACATCTCACGGTCAGGGTTCTCATGCAAACTGCCCTGCTAAGGCAGCCAGCATCCAGGCAACTGTCAGCGCTGCCACCTTCACAACCACAGCCACTGCGCCGTGTCTGCTCACCCGTGGTGTCGTAGCGGCATTCCTCCACCATCACCTTCTTGGAGCCCGAATCGCGGCGGCGCACCTGCAAGCCGAGTGGCAAAACAGGCAGCAGCAGACAGGTCAAGCAAGGGGAAAGCAGCGACCAGCGCACCTTGCACCAGCAGCAGCAGCACTGGTGTGGCTGGCGTTTGCTCTCCAGCCAGCAAAGCAGCGGTGCACACTGCCCTGCACACACCCTACGCCCACCGCCCTCCTCACCTGCACGATGGGCACGCGCCCGGTGAGCAGGCAGTCCACCGAGTCCTCCACCCAGTGCGTCACCCAGTAGGCGCGCTCCCGCATCTCAATCACCTGCAGGCAGGGGCGGCAGGGGCGGGGTGGGGTGGGGCTGTGTGAGGGCAAGGCAGCACGTGGGACACCCATCAGAAGCAGGGCCAGGCACCTGTGCAGCAGCCAAGCTGCCGGGCAGCCCAAGTTCAAAACATGACGAGTCGCACCAGCGGGAAGGTGGGCGGCGCCTTGCGCTCCAGCACGCTCTTCTGCGTGCCGCGTGACCGCGCCTCCTCGTCACCTGCGCGGGGGCAGGTGGGTGGAGGGGTGGTGGGTTGGGTGGGGAACTGCTGCAGCACGCCGCAAGCCCTCAGGCTGCAGGCAGGCACACTCCCCTACCCTCCCATCCACAGCTCCCCGACAAGCTCAAGAACCGCCGACACCCTTCCTGGCCCCTTGCCGGCCCCCGCAGCGGCGCTCACCCAGTGTGACTGAGCAGATGCCTCCCACCAGGTCGGACAGCGTGGGGTTCTTGATCAGGTTCTCCAGCAGCTGGCCGTGCGCGGTGCCAATCAGCTGCGGGGTTGAGGACATGTTGACAGAGGGGGGCCAGTGAGTGGGGCTGCAAGCCAGCGCTGGCAGGCGCGTAGGCAGGATTCGCGAGCTGGCACACCAAACCCTGCGGCCAGCTTGCAAGCACTGATCAGCCGACCAGCTGCGCAGGCGCACGCCGTAGCAAGCCCCACCTGCACGCCACGCTCGGCAATGGTGCGGCAGGCCAGTGCCTCCGCCTCCGTGCCAATCTCGTCCACAATCACAATCTCCGGCATCTGCGGGAAAAACGATGCAGGCAGTTGGCACATGCCATTTGCCATGCCTTGGCAGGCACAACAGCAGCAGGGACAGCAGGCGCTGTATTATTGTTTAGAGACAAACTCTCCTTGCCCCCAAAGACGAGACAAAAACACACTGCTAGACGACTCACATGGTTCTCAACAGCCTCAATCTGCGGAGTTGGGCCAGGGAGCAAAGAAGGAGAGCAGATGTTGGTCGCCGCTGGTAGAGCAGGGAGGCGGCGTGTACCGGCCATGCATGGGTGAGCCCCACACGTGCGGCGACTCTGCGGCTCCCTCCAAGCCCCAGGCTCCACACCCACAGCTGCACCCCCACCATTACCCCAGATAGCCTCTCACCATGATCTTGTGCTGCTGCGAGGGGTCGGGCACCTGCATGCGCCGAGCGCCGCCAATGGCGGGGTGCGGCACGTCGCCATCACCGCCAATCTCATTCGAGGTGTCCTGCAGGTCGTTCGTGGGGCGGCAGGGCAGTGTTGGTTGGGGCAGTAGGGCCGCAGCAGCCCAAGTAAGAGATTGCCACCCACCTCGTCAGGGTGTCCTGCACTTTTTGCGATGGGCAGCACTTGAAGATGTGGCAGGCATGCAGCGGCAAGCAGCGTTGCTTCAAACCCACCTATACTGTAGAAGCTGGCCGATGGAGAAAGAAAAGAAGCCAGTGTGAGTGCAAGTTCCTGCTCACCACAATCACCACGCGCTTGTGCAGCTCGTCCGACAGCACGCGCGCCATCTCCCGAATGACCGTCGTCTTGCCCACGCCGGGCCGCCCCAGGAACAGCACCGAGTTGGGCACTGCAGTGCAATCAATCAATGGCACGACGGGGCAGGGCGGGTGAGCAGCAAGCGGTTGATAGAAGCATCACATTGACAATGCAGAGCCGCCAGCAACCTGATCAGAAAGGTGAAGGGCTGCCCGCACACACACGTGCTCCCTCCCTCTCCACCACCCCAGCGCCCACGCCTACGCACCGTCCAGCACGTCTCGGATCATGTCGATGTGGCCCGTCACGGCGCGGCCCACGCGGCACGTCAGCCCCACGATGGACCCCTTGCGGTTGCGGATGGCCGAGATGCGGTGCAGCGTGCCCTCCACACCCGCGCGGTTGTCGCCGCCAAAGTCGCCCAGGGCTGCCTCGGCGTGCGCCAGGTCGTCCTTGGTGATCTGAAGGACGTGGGGGTTGGGGCGGGGGCAGGTGGAGGGGGGTGGGAGGTGGGAGGAGAAGGGGAAAGGGGGAGACGGAGCATGCATGGTCATCACGCCGCTGCCCCCAGTGCAAGGCAGAGTGGCTATAAAGAGCAGGGCCCACGCCCAGGGCCAGGACAGCAGGCCTCACCTCGGCCTCCCGCAGGAACTGGCCGCCGGGCTTGCCCAGGAAGCGGGCCTCGGGGCGACGGCCCTGCACGCGTTGTGAGGAGGCAGCCGAGGGGAGCAGGGTTAGGGCTGCTCGGCTAGTGCACTTTGAACCTACAAGGGGGCCTAGCACTTGCTTGCACATCGGACAGGATTCTAAACCATCACATGTCCCCACCCAGTTCGTTACAACAGCAGCTGGCAGACCCACACCTCCACCCACCAGGTCCAGCACCACCTCCAGCAGCGAGGCGCGCTCCGGGTGGCTGACCAGCGGCTCACGAATGTCGGCCGGCAGCACCTGGGGGGTACGCAAGGGGGTGGCGCGGGCAAGCAGTTGGGACGAGCGCTACATGTTGCCCTTTGGTACTACCCCCAGCAAGCAGGGCTGAAGTCATTAAAGCCGGTTGTAAGAGCACGCAGCACCAATGTTGCTACGGCAGCAGCAGGCAAAGCACATGAAGCGAGCCTGAAAGAAGCCCTGGACCCAGTCTTGCGACCCCGCATGTCAAGCCCAGCTGCGCACCTGCAGCAGCGCGTCCAGGTCGTCGCGCACAATCACGCTGCCGTCCTCCTCGGCCAGGCAGTCGGCGCCTGGGGCACAGGGGAAGGGAGAGGGACCTGAGCGCTCACGGTAGGGGCGTCGGGGAGCGCGGCGGCGGTGTTCAAACCCCAGGCGGGCGATCCAGGCGCTCCGGGACGGCCCATCGCATCCCGCGATCAGACCCACCTGGACAGAGGGACTCCTGGCCTGCCGCTCGCGTCTGCAGGGTGAGCCGCCGCGAGGAGCTACACCGCCGCTGGGAGCCTGGCCGCGCCACTGGAGCTCTAAGCATGGTCGGGGCAGCAGCAGGCAGCGCGCCGCGCCTGCAGGGAGCGGGGCAGGCTGTTGTTGCGAGCCAGGGCAGGGCTTGCACCCACTCCCGGCGGGCCTGGCGCGGCATGGCGGCCCCTCTGCGATCACCCTGACACACCGTGAGGCGCTCGCAGCCTCCAAGCTGCCCAGGGCAGCAGCCAGGCGACAAGCCATCGCGCTGCTGCTCGTTTCAAAAGCTGGGGCCCTCCACGCAGGAGTGGGCGCAGTGGGTGTCGTGAAGTGGCGCGGCGGGCGCAGGTGGACTGGGATCTGCAGCTCGAGTGCGCCAATGCGGCGTCGTGCACGGCGGCGGCGGCGCCGATCCTCTCGGGCTTCTCAACTTCCATGCCTCTTATTTGCACAGCAAAGTTCCATGTCGCGTTAGGGTTTGGGCATCAGATCATCTGTCAAGGCATTGCAAGCACACGATGGAGGATTCTGGCACGAGGGCGCGTCTCCAGCCGCCCGTCGCCCCGAGGGAGCCTGCTGCGAGGGTTGCTGTGCCCGGGCCGGGCCCACGGCACTGGCCGCAGGCTTCCATCTGAAACCAGGCTTCGCAGCAATTGGGGCACGTTGATGGGTACAATCACATAGAAAGGGGTGTAAAATGGCAAAAAGTATCTTGTCTAGCACATGCCATCCATTGCACCTGCCCTCCAAAGCACACGCAAGGGTGCTCTCGCAGTGTGGCTGGTGCGCCATGTAGCCGCATGTGTTGTCGCTGGTACCCTGTGCAAATTGGCAGATTTGAAAGGTCGCAGGAAAACTCGTCCAGATAATGAGGCAAGCATTTGTTCTGTGAAACGCCCTGTGCGCGCTTGTCGGCAAAGCGGGGCAGCCCAGCATGAGCATGGGCACTGACTGGGTATAGACGCCAGTGTCATGCAACGCACTAGCATAAAGGGGCGATGGGCATGGGCCGACTAGGAAGTCAGGAGTAGCAAAGGCAGCCGGCGCCGCCCGGCTACATGTGCGCCATGTGGGCGGCCTCGGCGGCAGCAGAGCCGCCTGATGTGCAGCCCGCTGCGCCCGATCGCATTGATCACCGCACCATGCCAGAGAGCTTGCGAATAAAATGATGATTTCAGGCGGCTGGGCGGCCCGTCGGGGTCGCTCGGCTCTCGTTGCGCTGCTCCTGGGGGCGCTGGCCCTCCTGGGCGCTGTGGACGGTCACACGGAGGAGATGCTGGTGCAAGGTGTCGATGGCGCAGCGCTGGTGCGTGCTCAGCAGCGGCGGCCGGCCCTGCCGCCACTCGAGTCGCAAGTCGACTTGCGCTGCTGCTGCCCAGACCTGGCCCCAGTGTGCAAGCCTATGTCTTGCTGTTGAATGTGGTCATCTCGAGCATATGAGGTCTTCCCTGTGCAGGTACATTTTGAGGCGGTAGCCACTACGCCACTGCACTCGCGGCACACGGGCAGCTTTCCGGCGTCCCTGCTGGCCCTGGCCAGGCAGCAAGGGTTGCAGCAGCTGGAGCTGTCCCTCACACGAGGACGCTGGGTGAGGTGGAGATCGGGGGGAGGGACCATGCGGTTGCGGGATCCCTCTTGCACTTGCTTTCTCTCAACGAGACATGCCAATGTGCGGTTTGGGTGCCCCTCTCACTGCTGCGGTGCAGTTCCTTTTCGCCTCCCTCAGTGGCTGCAAAACCCGCGTTTCTTGGATCCAATACTGCAGGCATGGTCGCAGCAGCAGCTTGCAGCACCTATAGGGGGCTCCAAGCCCCCCGGGCTGGAGCTGAAAGTCGCTTTCAATTCGGCAGTTTCAGACACGCAGGCGGCCTACGGCGTTGTCACGCAGTCTCTGGGCGGCCTGCTGTGTGCGGGCGTGGCCACTGTGCCGCAGCTGGCTGTCATGGCAGCACCCGCTGTCGGCTGGTTCACGCACCAGTCGCTAGCTGTGGCTGCCCCAAGCGGGCATGGGTGGCAGCAGCAGCAGCACCAGCAGCACCAGCAGCAGCATAACAGTGCACAGCGGCAGCTCTATGCCTGGCTGCCCCAGGAGGGTGTGTGCTCAGAGAACCTGGCAGCCTGGCGCCGCCTGCTGCCCTGCCGCCACCAAGCCGGCTTGGCGGCCTTGTTGCAGCCGGTGCAGCTGGCGGCGGCGCCCTATGTGTCGCTGGGCTTGCAGATACAGCTTGTTCCGCCGCCTGGTGCGGCGAGCAGTGGCAGCGACAACAGTAGCAGCAGCACCACAGACGGGCAGCAACCTCAGGTGCAGCTGCGGCTGGTGCTGACCGCGGTGTTGCCCTTACCAGCAGCATCTGAGCAGCAGCAGCAGCAAGGGCTGGTGGAGGCGCTGTTTGGCTGCAGCCTGCCGGCAGCCTGCCCCGCGGCAGCCAGCAGCAGACTGTACGTGGCCCCAAGCGCTGCAGCAGTGTTGGACAACACCAGCAGTGCCTGCAGCCGGCAGGCCACGCCAGCAGGACAGCTGCTCGCTTGCGACGCTGATGTCCTGCGGCATCAGCGGGAGGAGGTACACGTGCCAAGCAGCCTGCTGGACGGCGGGCGGGGGGCCAGCGGAAGCGGCAGCAGCAGCAGTGCGCAACCAGCCATGCAGGTGGTGCAGCATGCAGTGCAGCGCAGCAGCCGGGCAGGCACGCTGGTTGTGGGTGTGCGGGTTCCGGCAGCGGCCATGCGGCTGGGCGGCGGTGAGCAGGTCAGCGATAGCAGCAGCGGGCTGCTGCACGCCATGCAGCTGGTTCCGTGGCAGTTGCCAGTGGACACTGCCTCCCTGCGACTGGAGCTTAATGGCCAGGTGCGTTTGGGTGATGGGAGAGTGCACTTGATTAACGGCAGGTTATTGGGAGTTGCAGCTCTGATGCTGGCCTGGCTGCGCTTGCCAGTAGCTCAGCTGCCCAAGGCTTCTTATGCACATGTGTCCTCGCAGGCGCTGCAAGGTCCAGGTGGCCAACTGGTGTGGCAGTCGGTGGACGCCCGGCCTGACCGCACCGCGCGCATCGAGCTGCTGCTGCGCCTGCCGGCCACCATGGTAGCAGCGGCGGCAGGCAGCAGCCCGGTCAGCTCTGGCGGCAGGCAGTGGCACGAGCTGACCCTCAGCGTGGAATACAGCGTGGCGTTTGTGGGCGTGTTTGACCTGCCGCCTGATGCCTCCCGGGGCATCGACATCCCCCCGGCAGTGGCCACGCTGCTGCCCCCGGCCTGCGCCAATGCCAGCACCCTACTGCCCGGCCAGCAGCAGTTGGGCAGCAGCAGCAGCGCCGGCAGTGCAGCTGATGTGGCATCATCACAGCCCCCACTGCTGCGCCGGCTGTCCGCCGCAAGCGGCTGCATGCCAGTACAGCAGTATAGCGGCTCTGCGGGCGGGTGGGGCGGCGCGGCGGGCGCCAGCGGCGCGACCGGCGGCGGTGCCGTGGTGCCTCTCCCCATCCCAGACCTGTCCATGCCCTTCAACGTCATCTGCTTCACATCCACACTGCTGGCGGTGCTGTTTGGCGGCATCGCCAATGTGGTGCTCAGGTGGGGCCATGCTGTGTTGGCAAGAGGCGGATGGGGAGCGCTCAGAGTGCAGGCAACTAGGCGTATCTCGTGTGAACATGCAGCAGCCTGCTGTCCCAGCCGTGCCTGCGGATACGGCGATTGAAACCACAACCGGCTGCCCCGCAGGAGCCCCGATGATTTGGTGGGCGGCGGCGAGGCGGGCGGCAAGGGCGGCATGCCGCGCTGGAAGCGCAAGGCGCGCCGCCTGGTGGCGCTGCTGCTGCTCATGGCGGCTCTGGCAGTTTATTTGGACCGAGACCTGCAGCGCCAGCTGGTGAGCCGGGGAGGTGGGGCTTGTGCGCTGTGCTGGTAGATGCGGAACTGCTCTGCTCGTTCAAGATAGTGATGCGTACACTGGCTACTGTGCTGCGGCGTGGGCATGCCACCTCCCTGCCCGGCAGCCTCAAGAGTGTTGTCCTGCCGCCCACGCAGGATGCCACGCTGCACCATTGGGTGCTGGGCCGCACGCGGTCGCCGGAGCAGCACGGCGAGCTGTGAGGGGCCAGCGTTGCGCAGCAGTTTACACTTTGGCCCTTGGGTATCAGATTGCCCTCATCATGCCGCTGGCCAGTCCTGTCTCTGTAGCTTACATGAGATTGAATGCACAATTGAGGAAGCAGGCATGTGGCGGAGGCAGCAAAGCAACAAGGCTTTTATATCAGAGGTTTGTGTCATGACCGGCCGCCACGCCCGATTGCCAAGGCAGTTGGTTTCACATCAAGTGGCAAAAGGCAGGCTGCGTGAAGCGGCCTCGGTAAATGTCATTGACACCTCCAGCGGGCGGTGGATGCTGGCAGCTGGACAGGCGCTGCCCTGCTGGCATGCTACGCCTCCCCGCCTGCCGCCCAGACCTTTTCAGGCAGGTCCTTGGGGGAGGAGCCCAGCCGCTTGAGCTCCGCCGCCCTGGCCGCGATCTTCTCTCGCTCCCGCGCCCGCACTGCTTCAACCATCCCCAGATTCATGTGGGAACTGCAGGGCAGGAAGGAGGCAGAGGAGAGGGCACACGTGTTTGCAGTAGCAGCAGGCGTGCATGGGCTGGCGTGTGCCGTAGCTTGCAGGGAGCCCCTGAGGGAGCCAGGCCAGCCTGGGGCTTGCAATAGGCAGCGCCCCGCTGCGCGTGCAGCAGCACTTACGTGCCCGCTGCCTTGAGTGTGCGCTGCAGCGTGACTTCGACCGGCAGCAGCTTCCAGCTGCACACAAGGGGCGGTGGCGGTGGTGGCGTGTATTTTCAGTGCTGTATGCCGGCGACGGTGAAGCGGCACCAGTGCCACCTCAGTTCTGGCTTGACACACCCATCCACAACACACTCAAAAGCCGCCACTGCAAGCAGGGCATGCAGAGCCTCATCCAAGACTCCCAGCAGCCGGCACTCACGGGTGCTCCAGCTCGGTGGCCAGCTCATCACAAGAGAGCATGAGGACGGAGACGAGTACCATGACAAAGGCACCCACGGCCCCAAGGTGGCCGCTGTCCTCCCACAGGCCCAGCGGCATCACCAGCTGCGGCGCAGGGGCAAGAGATACAAACGGACTTGTTTGGCACCAGCCTGTTGAACCATATTATGGACACAACCATTGGTGCCTGCATGCACATCCCCACCACGGCAGTGCCAAAGGCAGCACTCACGAGCCAAATCTGCAGAAACCCTGTCGAGAGCATTGTCAGCCCCTCGGGCAGCGCCTGCTGGCTGATGCGGTTGCAGATGCTCATGCAGTCAAAGGCACGCTGCAGCGAGGACTGTAGCTCTGTAAACTGCAGGTGCACGGGCAGGGGCGGGAGGCATGGGCAGTGGATCTATTTGCACTGTCTGATGAAATGCCGTGCATGCTCTGGCCGGCACTGTGGCCTAATAATCGCCGCCGCAGCAGCCAGCATGCCAAGGGCATGGATGCTGCCCCTGCTTCTGGGCACCCAGCATCCAGTCCAGCCGTTCTCACCATTTCCTGGCGCATGCCCCCTGTGTGCGCCTCCACCGCCTCTTGGATCAAGCGGCGCATCATGTTGGCGCACAGGTGCCGCCCCTTTGGGTAGCCTGGGCGGAGCACATGTGCGAACAGAATCAGGCTCAAGATGTTACACCAAGGAGTGCAGGGCAGGCAGGGCATGTTGAGTGCAAGCTTGCTGCATGGCTCGCAGGGCTGTGCGGCCATCTGTCGCGGCCTGATCCCTCTGGCCTCGCATATAAACACAGGTTACCATCTCTATTGGCTCACTGTAATAGTCCCGCAGCTCTTCCTCATCAAACAGCGCCTCCGCCCGGGGGTCCTGCATTCATGGTGAAGACGCATGTGTCAGGCGGCGGTGAGCTGGCACTGAATGGCAACAGGTGGTGCTCAGCCAGCGCAACAGCGCATTTGGCACTGGCTGTGTGCAGTTAGCAAGATCGGCACCCTGATTAGGCTACTATTTAGGAGCAGGCATGCAGTGGCGCACCAGCCGCTTCTCTCCGTACAGTTCCGCTTTCAACGAGAAGTGCCAGACCGCGCCCCACTTGCGGACGCATGCCTGCACCGGCAGTGCCACAGGGCAGACCGTCAGCAGCAGATTGTGCGATGCATGTTCGCAGCACAACGCCTACTGCGGGATGGCAGCTGCAGCAAGCAGGTTGGCTTGCAAGGCAGCCGGCCTACCAAGCCACCCTGCACATCAGCCTCACGTGGATTGCAGGGTCCACTCCCCACACCGGCATCTGGTAGCACAGGGCCACCACCGCTGAGCCGGCTCCCCGGAAGGCGTTGCGTGCATCCCACCAGCGGGTGAAGCCGCGGTTGATGCGCATGGACAGCTGCCGACGATGGCGGGCGAGCAGGGGAGGGGCGGAGGCACAGGTTAGGAGGTGGAAGACCGCAGGCGTTCCAGCAGAAGGCAGGCCACTGGCCGTGGGGAAGGCGAGCAGGTCTGGGCTTACCAGCATAGAGACGACAAACATTACACTCCTATAGGCCCTATAGGTCACATTGCCGGGGTCCAGCACCTTGCCAGTGTATTGCTCTGCAGCAACACAGGGCAGCGATGGGGAAGCGGCGCCAAGGCACATCAGCCCTGAGGCGCTGCCGCTGTACAGCAGGGTGCGTCCTTTTTGGATGGTATAATGTCGGCGCTGCACGCAGACCAAGTGCGTCCTTCTTCTTGAGGGCCAAGGTCGGCCCCTCGCACACCATACAAGATGGCCGCGAGGGTCACGGCCAGCACGCCGAGCGTCATGGGCAGGATGTTCCAGAACAGATGCGAGGGAGGTCCCAAGTAGCACAGTAGCGCCTGGGAGCAGGGAACGCAACAGCATGGGCAGTCGTGGTGCGCCCATCCATGCGTGAGTGGCACACAGGCTGCCAGGCCCCCGCTCGCCCGCATTACGAACACAACAGCATGGTCAGTTATGGTGCTCAACCATGCATGTGCTGCACCCAGGCCCCCGCTCGCCCGCACGACCGACACCAGCCGCTGCCATCCCGCACCTGCACATAGCGCCAGCGCGACTGCAGCTTGTCCCGCCAGATCCAGGGCCGTGCCTTCTGCTCCGTCACATCCTGCCTGCAGCCGTGCAGCGGCAGAAGTTGAGAGCCAGCACGGTGTGACCCTCCAAGCGCAGGGCAAGGGGCATGGGCGGCAGGCGGCGGCGGGAGGGTGGCCGCTGGCGAGCAGCTGCGGTGCGCCCGCACGCTCATGGGCGCATTAGGCGATATGTGCCCTCAGTCTGACCATCGAATCAATCCACAAACCGGCGATTGCGGCGAGGCAGCACTTGCAAGTTGAGTGGGAGCCTGGTTCGAGCAGCAAGCGCACCTGCAGGTGTAGCAAACGAACTGGTACACCAGCAGCGGGAAGAAGAGGTAGCGCCAGGGGCCTGCTTTGTCGCTGTCGAGCCTGTCGCCCCACAACGGGGCTCTGCCGCCCACCCTGGTCCACCGCATGCCTGCTGACGGTTGATGGGTGGCACCAGCAGGCGCAATTGCAAGCGGCTGTGAATCTGGGCGAGCCTGCGAGCATGACGGGCCAGCATGCCGGGCGGTGCCGGCCCAGAGGCACATACCACCTGCAGTTGCAGAGCAGTGCACAAATGCAGGTGGATCTTTTGTGCTATGTGATGCCGAACTTGACAACACCAACTGGCCCAGCAAATGATTCCCTTTCTCCGCTGAGAGTTTCAATACGCGACTGCTCGCTGCCCCGCTTGGGCTCCGCCGCCGGGCTGTGTCTGTTGGCGTCGCAGACGGTCCCCCTTCCATTTCGCAGGGTCGCTCCTCGTTGTCCACCGAAACCCTCAGGGCATGCTGACAGCCCTGCCCATGTTGGCATTTAACCTTGATGTGCTCATGCTAGCTGATCTGTATGCTAGCTTGATCTGCCAATCCCCCTTTCGTAAAAGCTGTGCCTGCCCTGTGCTTCTTCTTGCATTGCCCTCATCTGTGTGGTCCCTGACCACGGTCTGCAGCAGCCACTGGACCCCTTGTGAGCGCCAAGCAGCCCTCAGCTTTCCTGATTGGGTGTATCTGCTGCTGCATCACTGCACGGCAAAGTCCCTCCGCCGATGAGCCGAGGGCGGCACAGCGGGCGGCGGCAGCACGAGTGGTCATGCAAGCGAGGGCAGAGGCCAACGCCTCCTCAGCTGCGCAGCAAGCGACCTATCCTAGTGATCTTCAGCCGCCAGACCACCAAAGGGGAGCAGCGCAGGCAGCAGAGACGCTGTGTGCGGGCGGCAGCGCTTCGGGAGCCCGCCGCAGTCACTATGGCGCATCGGCTGCCCCATAATCGGCCGGAAATGCCAAAGGCAAGAAGGGGAGGGCGAGGGGAAGCGGGTTTGAGCTCTGTCGGCCTCTGCAGCTGGCAGCCGCAGCCTAACACGATGCAGCAGAGCCGTCTGGAGTGGTGACAACCGCCGGCAAGCATCAACGGCGCTGCCACCGCCGTCGCCGCCGCCGCCGGCCCCACTCACGCGGCTGGCCGCCCTTGCTGTGTGCCTGCAGGTGGCGGATGAAACCAAGGCTGAGTTCGCCAAGGGCCTGGCAGAGGTCAGTGAGGCATGCACAAGGAACACTGCTGCTCTCAGGCATGTCGGCAGCTTGATTGTGTGAGTGCACGCCAGTCAACGACCGCTTGGCGCTGCGCCACCCGCGCTCCTGATGCTGCCACGTGTAGGCAATGAAGCGCAAAATGGCGAGGACGGACAACCGCAGCGATTGGGAGCAGCGGCTAGAGGCGGCGGCTATGGGGCGTGCTGCGGAGAAGGTGAGCCCCAGTGTGCCACCGCACTTCTTCATGCAGGGCAGGGGCTTGGCCTGCAGCCCGTGTTTGTTGCTGCACTGCTGGCCGCTCCCCTCTGCCTACCCCCACCGTGCTGACCAGGCTCCGGCCCTTCCCCCCCGCTCCGGTCTTCGGCTGCACTGCCCCCTGCATGGTGTGTGAGCAGGCAGAGGGCAAGAAGCGCAAGGACAAGCGGGAGCGGCGCGACAAGAAGAAGCGCAAGGAGAAGTGAGGGCCGGGTGGCTTTTTGAGGGGGCACGGCTGCGAATTCGTGAATGGATTCTGATTGAGACTGTCCTGCTGCTAAAGTAAATATGCTTGCTGCTGCATGGGGGACCCAGCCATGGCTCGGCTCGCCAACCACTCCTGCCGGCATGCGACTCTCCCAACTCAATTATTGCACCTTGATTGTGGCTGCAGGAAGCGCAAGGAGAAGGAGAAGAAGCGGCACAAGAAGCACAAGAAGCACAAGAAGCGGAAGCACAGCGGTGGGTTGCATGGGCGGGCGCGGTGGGCAGCGGCTGCGCTCTGCTGCTGCTGTCAAGTTGCACTGTGAGCTATTCCCCTGACATGCCACACTGCTCCGCTCTTCACGCGGCCTGCAGATAGCAGCAGCAGCGAGAGCAGCTCCAGCTCCAGCGGCAGCAGCAGCGACAGCGGCAGCAGCAGTGGCGGCAGCGACAGCGAGTCGGGCGGCGAGCGGCACAAGCGGCGCAAGAAGGACAGGCAGCGTGACAGCGAGTAGGGCGGGCCGCACGCCTATCGTGCCTCAATAGCACTGCCTGTTTCCATGCCTTTGATATCAACCCTGTATGTCCTATTTGGTTCTTGTAACAAGCTCCCATCACTCACCGGCCATCACACCACAGCCAGCACGGGCGGCATATTGCAACGCAACCATGCGCCGCCCAGCCCACCTGTGCCCGAGCCAGCTGACGCAGCAGGTCCATTGCTGTCCCCAGTGAATTGCCGCTGCATACGTATTGCTCTATTGTCAGCAGCTTGCAGGTGCGGACATCCAGCTTTTGCATGCCGATGCACATTCGGGTGCGGCGTCGCCACAGCGCGTGGTGGCGGCGGCCTTGAAGGTGCTGACTCCAGCCTCGCCCGCCTTCTCTTCGTCCCACCTCGCGGTATAGCTGATCAGCAGCGACAGCCATGGCGCAGGCGGTGGCCGAGCGCGTGCAGGAGGAGCAGTATGCGGAGGAGGAGGCGGTCGGCGGGCCGCAGATGCTGGAATCGCTGCAGGTGCGCTTCCTGGAGGGATGGGGTGGGCCTGAGGCGCACCGCGGACCCGGGCTGGCAGCGCCTGACGCCGGCTGCGACCGCCTGCCCCTGCAGGAGCTGGGCGTGCCGGCGGCCGACATCAAGAAGCTCAAGGAGGGAGGTGAGCAGAGCCGCTGATCGCGGGGCTCCTTCGGCGGCGGCGGCGGCGGCGCTTCGCCGACCGCGCCCCAATCGTTCGAGCCTCCTCGCCGCTGCGCAGGCATCGCCACCGTGGAGGGCCTCATGTTTGCCACCACCAAGGAGCTGGGCGCCATCAAGGGCATCAGCGAGGCCAAGGTCACGAAACTCAAGGAGATGGGTGGGTGCTCGATTCGTTGCGTTCTGGCTTGGTGGGTGCTGCCGCCTGGGCTCACAGGATGCTCACTGCAGCTGCGTGTGTTGCTCAATGCATGCTGCTTCTTACATCACCAGGCCACATCCTCTGCCTGCCACCATATCTCACCCCTGCGCCATTGGCTGACCTTGTTCCCCTTACCCCTGCCCCCACATGCAGCCGCCAAGATCGTGCCCCAGGGCTTCACCACCGCGCAGCAGATCATGGAGCAGCGGCAGGAGCTGATCATGGTCACCACCGGCTGCCAGGCGCTTAACGACATCCTGGGCGGGGGGCTGGAGACGGGGTCCATCACAGAGCTGTACGGGGAGTACCGCTCCGGCAAGACGCAGGTGCGGCTGCAAGTTGCACTTGTGGTCTGGCAGTGAGCTGGGTGCTGTATGAGCGCAGGGCAGCATGCAGGATGGCTATGTAATGGCAGTCGCACCCAGCTCCGCTGCATATTTGCTGAGGCAGGCCAGCCCCCAATACCCGCTGCTGCGCACAGGTGTGCCACACGCTGTGCGTGACGTGCCAGCTGCCGGTGGACATGGGCGGCGGCGAGGGCAAGGCGCTGTACATCGACACCGAGGGCACCTTCCGGCCGCAGCGACTGGTGCAGATAGCGGAGCGGTGCGCCAGGCCTGGGGGCTCTTTGTGCAGGGTGCCGCGTGGGCATGTGCGTTGCTTGGTTCATGCCTGGCCTCCACTTGTGCGTCGCCAGCCTGACCTGCTCCGCCTGGGACGCTGCTTCGACTGCTCAGGTACGGGCTCAACGCCCAGGATGTGCTGGACAATGTGGCGTATGCACGCGCGCACAACACGGAGCACCAGCAGCAGCTGCTCATACAGGCGGCCGCCATGATGGCGGAGTCGCGCTTTGCTGTGCTCATCGTGGACAGCGCCACCGCACTGTTCAGGTGCGAGGCAGGGCATGCAGGCTTGGCTGGAGGCGCTGGCATGCTGCTGCCGGGGCTGGGGCCTGCCAATGGGCCCCAAAGCCTGCTGCTTGTGCTCAGAGTGGTACAGTAGCGCCTGCTGCCTACACCAACCCTGCCACAACTACCATTCCACCCGCTGCAGGAGTGAGTACATGGGGCGCGGCGAGCTGGCGGCGCGGCAGAACCACCTGGGCCGCTTCCTGCGCGGCCTGCAGCGCCTGGCGGACGAGTTTGGCGTGGCGGTGATGGTCACCAACCAGGTGGGGCGGGCGAAAGGTGGGCACCCTGCATGGATGCCTGCTGCTCTGCCTAGGCACTGCTGCGCACCTCTGAGCCATGCTCTTGCATCCCATTTATGAGGCCCCCGCCGTCTTGCTACTGTGCTATGCAGGTGGTGCAAGGCAACCTGGACGGCGGCTCGGCAATGTTTTCGGCGCCACACCTCTCGGTGCGTCATGTCTTGCGGCGCTGCTGGGCGGCCCGTAGCTGTCTGCAGCCCAACCTGCCCTGAAAGCCTCAGCCTCCCCTTGCATGCACATGGCAGCAACCGGCTCTCTGTGAACGTACCATCACACCTTGCTCTGCCTGCACTTGACTCAACCCGCATGTGAGCAGCTCAAGGCGGTGGGCGGCAACATCATGGCGCACGCCACCACCACGCGGCTGCAGCTGCGCAAGGGGCGCGGCGACACGCGCGTCGCCAAGATCATCGCCTCGCCCTCGCAGCCGGAGGCGGAGGCCACATTCAGCATAGGCGCGGAGGGTGTCACAGGTGCGGTGCGGCGCTGCTGCGTGTGGACAGCAGCGCTGGAAGCAGATGGCTTGCATGGGGGGCGGGCTGTGAAGCTGGGCAGTCATCCCATCTGCTGCTGCCTGCCACCCCGCAAGTGCCCAGTCTCCCCATCCACCCTTGCCTTGTGTGCAGATGCCAAGGAGTGAGCATGGCGCTGCAACGTCGCGCCCCCATGTACAACAGCCACCCATCACTCACATTCAAGTTCAGTTCACCACCCCGCGGCGGGACAGGGAGGCCAGCCATTCGGGGAGCTCGGCAAGCCAGCCAACTATGCACAACACGCTTCCACCTGTTTTGTGCTTTCGATCGTGTGGCATAAGACTGTAACAAATGGAAGGAAGGGGGCAGGCCAGCTGCAGAAAGCTCCGGTTCGGCAGGTGGTGCTCACGTCCACTTGCGGGCCAGCCGTCAGGCGTTTAAAGGGCGGCCTGGAGCAGTGGTGTTGCCAAGCACGGCTCCACGATCCACCAGCAATCGTGCCTACCCAAGCCTGAGGCCCAGGAGAGTCGGGGCGAGCGGGGAGAGGGGCGTGCACTTGCGCGGGGGATAGGGGCTGCCAGCAATCTGGGCCGTCAACGCAGACCGTGAATGTGCTGCACGAGGCAATAAACCACGACGCAGCGTTCGTGGCTACGAGGCCTTTCCCACAGCACGCAGCATTGGAGGTTCAGCAGGGGGGGGTCCAGTTTGGAGCCTTCGAGGCGCGCCGCTATACTCGATTAGGCGGACTGTTTCAGCAGAGGCGTGTTGGAGCATTGCAGCAGCGCCCGCGGCGAAGAGCGGGAAACACGCACCTCAGTCAAGCACTTGCAGCGCCCGCCAGCGGCTGTAAGCGCCCTTTTATAGCTTGCAGAGGCCAGCCCAGCGCCCGGCAGCGCGTCAGGCGGCCTTTGGCGGCTCAGCCGGCGGGTCGAAGCCCCGCTCGGCGACATCCACGGCCCGCACGGCGACTGGCAGCGGCTGTGTGAAGCACCATGCCGAAGCCTGAGAGCGAGAAGACGCCAGTGACGCTGGTGAGGGCATCGGGCTTGACTGCGCGCCTTACCTCCTGGCTGGGGGCGGCTGCGGGGCCCCAGCGCCTCGGCCGCACGCCCCCCCAGCCTCACAAATGCGTTGCAAGTGTGTGCACGCGCCGCCGGCCCTCCAGCGCCTCCCTGGCCACCGCCGCCCGCTTGAGCGTGCCCCCCCGCCTCACGCCCGCCTGCCCCCGCCTGCCGCAGGTCACCGGCTTCCTGGGTGCCGGCAAGACCACGCTGCTGAACCACATCCTGAAGCAGAAGGGTGGCCGGCACGTGGCTGTGATTGAAAATGAGGTGCGGCCGGGGCTCTGGGGGACCGCTGCCGGCCAGTTCCTGCCGCCGCTGCTGCCGTGCGTGTTTCGGTGCAGGCGCTCACCTAACCTGCTGTCCCGTGGTGTGCACGTGCCGCAGGTCGGCGAGATCAACATCGACAACAGCCTAGGTGCGTGTTGCAGCGCACAGCTGGCCGCTGGTCGCCTGCGAGGGTGCCGCGCCGCTGCGCAGGGGTCCGCGCTATGTGCCCCTTGGTCCAGCGTGCCTCCCACGCCCCGCCGCCCGCCGCCGCGGTCCCCCTCCTCATGCCTGGCTTACCATGCTTTGCCGTTCTGCTGCCCCTTGTCTGCAGTGGTGGAGAACCTGCTGTCCAAGGAGGACCTGGTGTCTATGGACCGCGGCTGCGTGTGCTGCAGCCTGCGCAACGACATTGTGGGCGCGCTGCGGGAGCTGCAGGTGCGGCCCGATGGGGGTCGCGATGGAGTGGTTCTGCCCCTGCCGCTGCCTCCTGCCTGCTGCTGGTATGGTATGCAGCGACATTGTCAGGCACTTGCCTGCGTTGTGTCCGCCTCTGCCTGCCGCCACGCGGTGCGCCGTTGCCGCCGCTCAGGCGCCCACCCCCCCCCGCCGCTCTGCTGCAGGGCCGCGCCGGCAAGCGCGGCATCGCCTACGATGCCATCCTGCTGGAGACGACTGGGCTGGCGGACCCCGCCCCCGTGGCCTTCACCTTCTTTGCCAACTCTTGGATCTCGGCCAACTACCGCCTCGACTCTATCCTCTGCCTGGTGGACGCGCAGCACCTGCGTAGGGTGAGACACGCCGCTGTGCCGTGCCATGCTGTGCTGTGCAGCTGGGGCGCAGTGTGGCGCTGCGGATGGGGCGCACTGGGCAGCCCTGACGCTCAGCTGCTGCCTAGCTGCTGAACAAGCACCCTGCCGCTGGGCGCTGCTGCTGCCGCTTAATTTGCCTGCCGCTGCCGCTTCCAGGGTGCCCACCTGCACCGTGCTGCTGCAGCCGCCATGCAGCAGCCTGTCTGCATGCCGGCCGTGCTGACCTAGCCTTGCCTGCTGCTGTCCCCTTTGTGTGCTTGCCGCAGCACCTGGAGGATGCGGGCGGCGGCGACGTCAACGAGGCGGTCAACCAGATTGCCTTTGCCGACATCATCCTGCTCAATAAGATTGACCTGGTGACGCCCGAGGAGCTGCAGGTGCGGAATGTTTCCCTTTTGAATGCCCAGGGTTGTGCACTTTTTTGCTGCGGTGGTGACAGGGCTTGGTGGGTGGGTTGACGCGTCACAAGATTCACAAGATTCGCGGGGATTGTGGTAGCATGTGCCTCCCCGGCGCGTTGGGGGGTAGGGGCCACAAACCCGGCCTTGGCTGCTGGCTGTGCACAGAAACACCCGAGAAACCCCAGACCAGCTGCAGTCTGCTGCGTGGTCTGCCTGTTGGGGGGTAGGGTGCCCGGTGGGTGTGACGCCACGCCGCCCCTTACAGACCCGGTGGGAGGGTTTCCCATTCTTTTTTCGGAATGTGTGTGAACATGGTGCTGCGCAAAGCGCTGCAGGTGAGGCCCCTCCGTGCCTTCTGACACCCGTTTAGGGCCAGTGCAGCGGCAGGCATGCCCAGCCGCGGCCTCTGCAGGCCCGGCACTTCCTCCACCCGCCGCCGCTGCTCGCCGGCGCCGGGTGTCTCCCACCTCCCAACCCACCCACCCGGGATACCCACCACCCCCTGCTGCCCCTCCCATTTCCTTGCCCCTGCAGGCCGCGCGCGACCTGGTTCGCTCCATCAACGTCACCGCCGATGTGATTGAGGTGTCCCTGGCCAACTGCGAGTGTGATGACCTGGAGGGTCACACCCAGGACGGCAAGGCGCTGCCCGGCGCAGCAAACCATGTGGAGCAGCCCGGCTGGGACCGCCTCATGGGCATTAACTCCTTCTCCATCGAGCGCGCGCTGCAGGTACGATGCTGGGTTGCCATATGGCGGCGGGGCTGGGCAGGTTGGGCGGCGGCCGGGCGGCAGGGCCACGCGCCGCCGCTTGCACCCCTCCCGCTTTCGACCCCCGCTCAAACCTACCCCTGCATGCTGTGTTGCCTCCTGCACCCGCACTTCACTGCCTCTTCACCAGCACTTGTCTCCCAACCACCTTCTGTCTCACCCCAGGTGGACCCTTACTTCATGGACAGCGACAGCGAGAACGAGGACAATGGGTCGGAGGACGGCTCCCCCTCCCCCTCCAAGCAGCAGCCGGAGGCGGAGCAGCAGCAGCAGCAGCAGCAGGGCGGCGGCCTGCCGGCGATCAACGCCGCGCAGGTGGCCGCCAACCTGGCAGCCCCCGGCAAGGGGACCAAGCGTGGGCGGGAGGAGGAGGGCGGCGCCGCCGGCCCTTCGGGCGCAGCGGCAGGCGTGGGGGAGTGCGGCACTCACCCCGGCCCCTGCAACGATGCCTGCCAGAGCCTGGAGGCAGATGAGCAGCTGCTCAAGCAGAAGCAGATGCAGGTGCGGGCTGGGCAGGCACGGGGCTGTGGCTGGCTGGTGCGCATGTGCGCTGCTGCTGTGCCGGGCGGGCGAGTGCGCAAGCGGGTGTGTGCTTGTCAAACAGGTCTCAGCTGCAGCGCTGCACTGCCTTTACCCTGCATGAGCACCCACTGTCCTTTGCTCGTGCCCATGCGTGCAGGCGGCAGCCCAGGCAGCAGTGGCGGCGGCGCAGCGGCAGCCCAAGCGGCGGCGCAAGAAGCTGCATGACCTGAGCGGCGTGGGCAGCGTGGGCATCACCGCGCGCGGCGCGCTGGACAAGTGAGCCTTGGAGAGGGTGGGGCTGGCGCGGCTGCGGGCACGCATGCCTTCACACCCCAAGCTGGCAGCAGTGATGGCAACCGGTACTGGCTGTGCTGCAACCATGCCTCGCCCAATGCCTGACCGTCCCCCGCTGCGCCTCTGCACCGCCTGTGCGCAGGTACCGCTTCAACATGTTCATGCGCGACCTGCTGGGCGAGAAGGCGCGCGACATCTTCCGCTCCAAGGGCGTGCTGTGCATCAAGGTGCGCTGTCCAGCTCACTTCAGCCTGCATGTGGGCATGGAGCCAGGTTGAGCGCCGCCGCCGCCAGCATGGCATGCTCTTGGCACTCGGGCATGTGTGCCGCCATAGATTGCAAGCATGCCGCATGAAGTTGCAGCGCTGTGCTCACCCTTCTGCACACGCTCCTCCACTCTTGTCCTTGCAGGGCCAGGAGGCCACCAAGTTTGTGTTCCAGGGCGTGCACGAGACCATCTGCTTTGGCCCCGCCGCCACCGGCTGGGCGGCGGGCGAGGCGCCCGTCAACCAGATTGTCTTCATCGGCCGCGACCTCAACCGCCGGGTGAGCTGCAGCTGTGTTGTGGCAGGCAGGCAAGGGCACACAAGTCGCTGGCTTGCAAGCCCGCCCTCGCCCCATGCTCGTCCCCCTTATCCCCACCGGCCATCCATGCCCTCACCCCTCCTCCCCTCCACCCCACCCTCACTGCTCACAGGAGTTGGCCGAGGGCCTGCGCAGCTGCGTGTGGACGCCGCTGCCTGAGGGCTGGGCGGAGCACCACGACGCGCACACCAACCGCCCCTACTATGTCAATTCCGCCACCGGAGCCAAGCAGTGGGAGCGGCCGCAGACGGCCTGCGCGCTGGTGCAGTCCACAGAGACCAGCCACAAGCAGCCCACCACGATGCAGCCGCGCAAGAACGGCACGGAGGCGGCAGAGGCGCCCGCAGTGCAGGCATGAGCGCCTGGCGCAAGGCAGTGCCGGGCGCGCGGCTGCCCGCCAATTTTGCCCAACCCACCCACCCCCCTGGGGCCGCCACCCCCGGCCTGCCCGCCTCAGCTGGCCCAGCTGCCCACCCGACCATGCTGCACCCGCCCTGACCGCAGCCGTACATTACACAATCACTGCACCCAACGCTGACTACGTGTCTTTAGTCTGAGCGCGCCGCTCGCTCCTGTCCCGTGCCTGGCCGTGTCTCCGTCCCTTCGTCTCCAGCCCTCCTTTTGCTCGCCCTACCTCCCTGCCCGGGCCTCCCCACCGGCCGCCGTACACGTTGGGCCCCCCTGATCTACTTGAGCTCCCACGGATGCCTCTGTTGCCGTGCGCCCCAACGCACCCCCCCGGCGTCGGTAGCTCCAATTCCTTTTCTCACGTCGCCCCGCCCAACACTCCTGCGACGCCGGACCGCATGCAGATGCTGCATGCCGATGCGCAGGCGGCGCGGCCAAGAATTTGTTTTGTCTACGTCTCGTGTTGTGTCTTCCCCGTTCACCCCGCCCCCCATCCTGTCCAGTGCACAGCGGGTCGCCGTGCCGAACCCCTCTTTGGGCTGCCGGCGCCCGTGGCTGCCCCTCACTCCCCCTCGCACCTCCCTCTCCTGAGTCCTTCACTCGAATTCTTTGCAAGGAAGTGCAGCCTTCGGCAGCCCCCCTCACGCTGCACGCTTCTGCCGCTGTTTTCCCATTGAAGGGGGCTGGGGCCACCCTGCAGCCTGTCCTCTCTCTCCTTGATGCCATGCCACCTCATGGGGATCTCTCTCTCTCTGCCCAAACCCCAAGACCCCTTGGCCTGACCACCATACTACCGCTCACGACGTTGTAACAGCACTACCCCACCACAGCTGTGGCGCAGAGGCAGGGGCAGTGTGGCAGGCTTGCGTGCACATGAGAGTACACAAAATGGAGGCACAGGCACCAGTGAAGCCAGCGGCACGAGATAAATGTGCACTGGAGGGAGGGGGTCTGATAGGAGGAGCGAGGCAAACATGCAGCGAGGTGCAGCTGGGAAGGAGCAGCGGGCCTGAACAGAGCAGGCAAACAAGGTACAACGAATCTGGTGGTAGTTGCTGCGCGGCAGCCACAGGACGTGATGTTGTGTAGCCTCAGCCTGGCAGCAAGCAGGCGCAGCGTAGTTTAGTAGTCGTCTCCGCGGGACAGCACCTCCTTGCGGGTGCCGTGCAGGTACAGCGTGTGCTCGTACTGCGGGGCAACGAGGGGGTGCCAAGGAGGAGGGGTGGGCTGGGACAGGTGGCGAAAAAAGGGGCGGTGCTGAGCTGGACCTCCTTGGCAGGAGCACGAGAGTAGGGCCACCCTTCCATGCCTGCCCACACCTGTTTTAGACCGCATGCAGCCCTGAGCAGGCAAGGAACAACACACCCATTGAACAATGACTACCCGCCCACCCAGCTACCTGCGCGGTGTAGCAGCCCTTGACGTCGCAGAGGGGCGGGTATGGGTCCACGATGCCGGCATCGCACCTGCGGGGTGTTGAGGCAGGCCGGGAAAGCAGCAGGTCAGACCGTTGTGATAGACAAGAAGAGGGACCGAGTGCGGTCGGGCTGTCCTGTGCAGCAGGCTCCTGAGCGCCTTGCACAGCGGTGTGCTGGACCCCACCCCCGGCCTGCATGCACTAGTTCCCAACTAGTTCCTGGAACCAACAGCGGCCACACCAATGCGCCCCAGTGCCTCACAGATTCTTCAAAGCCATAAGGTACTTCTCCTCCCCCAGCCGGTCCAGGTAGCTGCGGGCAGTGGGGAGGGAGGGCCAAGAGGAAGGTGCAGGTGGGTGGGGGCAGGCAGGACGGGGGGGAATCGGAGCAGAGGGAAGGTGTGCAGTGTGTAGGCACTGGAGCCAGGACAGTGATGTGTCTGCCCCCTCACACCCAGCACGCCCTCTCCTTCCTTGCTGCCAGCCAAACGCATGGACCAAGCCCCCTGCCCCGCACGCACCGGCGGCAGAAGGCGAGCGTGCCAAAGTGGCGGTCGATGGTGGCCAGCAGCGCCTTGGCGCGCGGCAGGCGTAGCGGCACGTGCCCCACATCGAAGTTCTTCATGTAGTGGCTGACCTGCGGGGCAGAGGGAGCGCAGGGGGTGTGCACACGTGGTGTGGACACCAGGGGAGGCTTGCAACAGTCCACCTGCTGTGCAGCGGTGGTCGCTACTCCATGCGGCGCGAGGGCCCCAGCCAAGCCAGGCGCAGCTGGGTTGCAGAGCGGTTCAGCCACCTTCCTAGTATGCTGACTCACCTCCAGGTCTTCCCGCACGTAGCCCTTGCCTGCGGGGCAGTGGCAGAACCAGCACCGACAGACGTTGGCAGCCAGCCAGCCAGCCAGCCAGGGCGGGCACAAATAGCCCTTGCGCTCATTCAATTGCACGCCGCAGCCAGCCAGCAAGGAGCCGCACAGCAGCTGCACACAGCTGCCCAAGGGCGCTTCGCACACAACCACAGCCCCGCAGCCAGGGCGCACCCGTGGACCCAAAGGTCTCGATGGCGAAGAACTCGCCCTCCTCCATCTTGGTGGCCTCGCCGCCCTGCAGCAGCGGGGCAGCAGCAGGGCAGGGGGGAAATGCATGGGGTCGGCAGCCAGCGCTTGATACACAGCGCAGGCGTCATGGCTGAAGAATGCACTGGCAAACTGTGGAATCAGCCAGCCATTCGAAAAGCTCTCCAGCAAACTGAGCACTTCGACACCCCAGCTACTCCCCAGCTGCTACAACCACCCAAGCAACCACCCGGGTTCTCAGCTGCGGCACTCGCCTTGACGATGGGCACCGACTTGCCGGCGTGGATGCGGTACGGGCCGATGGAGTGGCCGTTTAGGTTGCGGATGCTCTTGACCTGCAGCCGGGACAGCGCAGTGCAACGTGTTGGGGCCACAGCTACAGAGGTGCGACAGAGCAACATCTTTCAAACCAATCGAGGCAAGACCAGCCCAGCGCAACAGAACAATTGTCACTCCGCTTGTGCACCACCCTGCCCAGCCCGCCCAGCCCTGCTATGAGCAGCAGCGCACCTGGTACGTCTTGCCATCCAGCTCCACCTCGTAGCTCTCCATCACCTCCTGCGGAAATGCCAAGGCAATATGCCGACAGGGTACATCAGCGAGGCAGTAGAGCCAGCGGCAGACAGGTAGCCCGCCTCGTGACTCCATATTGACCGCCTGCAGAGCACTGCTTCACACAGCGGCCCCAAACTCCCAGCTGCACACCTGGATGGCGGCGCCGACGTCGCACAGCCGCACGTCAATGCCACTCTCCCGCACCCCCGTGTTGGTGGCGTCCTTCACAGCCTGGCAGTAGTGAGGGAGGGGAGGCGCTGGCGAGACTGAGGGGCCAGCCACCGGGCGGCAAACAGCAGCCAGGCAGAGAATGCAAGTCCTGTGGCAGAGGGGGCCATCAGAAGCACTCCTTCCAGACGCAATAGGTGGGCCGGTGCATTGCGTGCTACTCCCAAGCCCCTAGCCTACAACGGCATCTGTAGAGTGCCCCCTGCAAGCGCACACCCTCCCAGCCCCTGCTCCCCACCTGCAGCAGCGGGTCGTATCGCGGGTTGAAGGCCACCGTGAACGCGCTGTCCACGATGCGCCCGTTGATCTGCGTGCCAAAGTCTGCGGGGAGCGGGGGCAAGGGAGGGCGCAATGTGTTGGCAGCGGGCGGGTGTGGCGGCAGGAACCCCCACCTAGCTTGTCATGCCGCCATCCCGCTGCAGGACAGCCGCCGTGCATGCCAAGCACAGGGCTGCTTTCAAGGCGCAGAAGCATCAGCTGGTCACCCACCCAGCTTCATGACGTCGTCATACTGCAGCACCGTCTTGTCCCCCGAGTTGGGCGTCCAGTGCGCGGCCACCCAGTTGAGGGAGCAGCCGGTGGGGAAGGCGATGCCCGCGTTCAGCCCGTTCTCATCAATCAGCTTGCGCACTGCGGGAGGGAGGCAGGGGAGCGGCAATGAAGGGAGGCACAGCTTGCTGGCTGCCATGCCGGCTACCAGCTTGCTTCAGGCGCTGCAAGGCGGCCACCTGGCAACAACCCATCTGCCCTCACGGCACCGCACAGCTGCAGAGCGCCCTGCCTCCCCAGCAGTGCACCACCGTACACCTTTTCCCACCCACCGTACACCTTTTTCCCACCCACCTGAGTCCTCCAGCTTCTCGCACAGCTCAGTCATGAGGATGCCCGGCTTGGCAATGGTCTGCACGTACGACCGCACCTGGCGGTGCACCTCGGCAGCCTGGCGCACCTGCGGGGCGGCACAGGGCAGGCAGGTAGAGGGCAGGTGAGATGCCGGCTGGACAGCTGGTGGGAAGCGCACCACAGGACGATAGCAGATGCTTGCACAGTGCCAGGTGCAAATGCATCAGACCCGTGTCAATGGCCAGCAGCAGCCCCTGCCCAGGCCAGCCCAGGAGCAGCCCCCTGCCCAGGCGCCCCACCCGCACCTCGTTGATCATGTCAAACTGCAGCCGGTCCAGCTCCCGCTTCTCTGCTGCCGTCTCCCGCCACCGCTGGCTGCACAGCAGCGACGCGCCGGTGCGGCGGGGCAGGCGGCGGCCAGCTGAGCAAAGGCAGCCTGCCTGGAGCACCACAACATGCGCACAGCCAGCAGCAGCCAAGCAAGGGTGCCAAACACAGCGGTGCGCCACCCGGCAGGGCACGATTTCGCAAACACCTGCCCAAGCAGCCCACTACCACCCTGATGCATTTCCTCCACCCAACACCGGCGTTGTGCCTGCAGCACTCACTCCTCCTTGTACGACTGCCACTCGCCCTCGGGGAAGATGCCGCTGGTGAAGAGCTGCAGGCAGGACGGCAGTCGACACATTCAGCGCCTCGCACATGCTAATGCCCCAGTGCAGCATCTGCCCAGCCGCAGCAGCTATGGTGACTAGTCGGCAGGCCTTGCAGGCAAGAGCCAGGGCGCCTCGGGCGTGCGCCCACCTGCTTGACGGGCACGGTGGGTGGCACCGTCTGCTGCGTGGGCGCTGCGCCGCCGCCGCCGCCGCCGCCGCCAGACTTCTTCTTCTTAGCTGCAAGAAGCGTAAAGATTGGAAAGTGAGACATGTGCTGATGCTCGAAAGGAGTTTCAGCACACAGGCGGCAGGCACAATGCGCCCAATACCTCTCAACATATCCAGCACCGGCCACTCACACTTTTTCTTCTTCTTCTTCTTGGCTGCCCCCTCAGCCGCGGCCTCGCCGCGCTCCCCCTCAGCGCCCTCCTCCTCATCGCCGCTGTCCTCGGCCTCGGCGCCAGCCGGCTCTGGCGCCGTGCCGCCGCCGCCGCCAGCCGCGCCGTTGGCTGCAGTCCCATTGGCTGCCGCCCCGTTGGCTGCGTCCTCACCACCCTGAGCTGCTGCCGCCTTCTTCTTCAGCCGCTTGAGCTGCGCCTTGCTCAGCTGGGCCGAGGAGGCCTCCTGCCCCGCCTCCTCCTGCTCCTTGCCCGCCTGCGATATGCTCATCGCCTCCGTGTCCGTCATTGCCGCTGCTGGGCCGCTAACGAGCGCCAATTGGCTGCGCTACGCGCCAGGCTCCTGTCTAGCGGCACCAAGGCGGTATCTTTCGGCGACTGCGGTCTCTCTGAACGGCTCCTGTGATTGTTGGCAGCAGCGGGAGAGGGCTGCAATGCCGCACCTGGCCCCCATGGTGTAATGCAGAGCCGAGCGCCCATTCCCATCTTGGCTGCGCTGTGGCGTCCCTCAAAACGTCTGAAGCATCGCTCCTCGCATCCCCAAGCCAGCGATCAGGCTCTGGCGACCGCCCCACTTCGTTTCCGCAAGCCCGCTCTTCAAGGGCGGGCAGCCATGGCCCCCAGCTGCGTGCTGCTGGTGGACATCGCCGACTCGGCGGTGCTGGGCGCGGCACGGCAGGCGCTGCAGCACCTGGGCGCCGCCCTCTGCCTGCGCTCGGCGCCGGCGGCGGGAGCGGCCGCGGGCGCAGCAGTGCTGGGGCTGTGCAATCTCGCACGGTCGCAGGCAGGCAAGCCGGTGCTGCAGGTGCGGTGCCGGCCGGGGCCCTTTGTGCTGCGTGACTTTCACGGAGCGACGGCACGCCTGGCGACAAGCGGCACCGGCGTGAGCGGCGCGGTGGCAGCGGCAGCGCTGCAGCAGCTGGTCGACCTTGTGGCGCGTGACCCGGGCTGCGGTGCCGCCGGCAGCGAGCGTGCAGTGCTGTACGTGACAGACAAGGCTGGGTACGAGCCGGATGAGTTCCGCACCTGCCTGGAGGTGAGCCGGGCTGGGCAGGGCGCTCATGCGGCATGCGGGTGCTGGGCTTGCAGTGCATGGTGGGAACCTGCCAAGCAGCGCAGCAAACTGCATGAGCGATGACGGACAATAAACTATCGATGGGCGGCCAGCGTGGGCCAAGACTGCCAGCACCCATGTGCAATTTATCGTCCACCCATTCACCCATTGCAGGTCTGCCGCAGCAAGGGGGTGCGAGTGGAGCTGGTACTGCTGTGCGCAGAGCAGGAGGCGGAGGCGGGGGCAGCCGAGGGCGTCAACGATGCAGCCAGCGTCAGCATGGCGGCCGGCAGCAGCAAGGCGGCCAGCAGCAGCGATGCCGCCCTGGAGGCCCTCGCAGCAGCCTGGTCTGCCGCAGAGGCCGCCTTCCCTCACTTGACAGTGACGCTGGTGCCCCACGCCTCCAAGCTCAGCCTGGACCAGCTGGCCGGGGCACTTCTGCAGCGCTTTGCAGGGCAGCAGCGCCTCATGGTCAACCTGCAGGTGAGGCGGCTCTGCTTGGCGTGGGTGCTGCTTTCGCCCATCTGTTGGGGCACATGCCAGTAGGCAGGGCACAGTGCGGCCAAGTGCCCGCCCGACTCCCTTCCTCATGCCATGCTGCGTGTGCCTCCTTCCCTGCCGCAGTTCAAGCAGCCGCTGGTGGGCAGCATCCGCGCCCTGCAGCTGAGCTGCCAGGCGGAGGTGCAGCCGCTGGCGCAGTCGGTGCGGCACGCCGCCCTGTGCCCCTGCCACCGCACCCCCGCTGCCTGGGTGCCCGGCACCTCGGCCTGCTGCTCCGTCACGGGAGCACCGCTGGACAGCCGGCAGTGTGGCCGCGACGAGCGTACAGTGCAGGTGGGGAGGCTTTGAGGGCAGTGCGTGGTTCTAATGTCTGGCAGCATTGCTAGCACTGCTTGTGGGTGGTGCCAGCTGAGGTGAGTACGGCTGCACTGCTGCAGGTGGGCGGCCACCCCGGTGGCGCGCTGCACCTGCCCGCCCCATTCAACATCGGCACGGCTGGTGGCGGCAGCGGAGCGGCGGCTCCTCTCAACGTGGTGGCTCGCATCAAGGTAAATGAGGGCATGGCTGGGAGACATGTAAGAGACATGGGTCAAGCCACACGTCAGCTGGCTCTGCCATTTCTGCTCAAAGTGCATGCCATGTCAGGGACAGGTACGGCTTTTGTCCGACCATGCAGGCCTGCATGCTTGCTCTTCTCATGCAGGCGGACCAGGCGAGTCCCACGCTGCTGTTTGGCACGCCCCTTGTGCTGACCACGGCCCCCGCGGCAGCGGCGGGCCAGGCGGCGGGCGAGGGCCAGCGCTTCAAGGTGGTGCATGATGGGGAGATGGCTGATGTGAGCACCCACCAGCTGCTGGACCTGCTCTGCTCCTCGCTGAGGTGAGTTGATGGGCTCTGGGCAGCACGGTGCGGATTGCAAAGATTTGTTGTGTCATACATGATGTTGCCAGCCGGGTTGTTGCGGCGCATCACCGCTGTCGTTGAGCAGGTCTGTTCCCTTCCTGTCCCTCCCACAGCACCAACGGCGAGGCGCTGCTGGCCACCTGCACCACCGACCTGGAGAGCGGCGCGGCAGGCCTCTTCCGCCTGCACTACCTGCTGCTGCCCTGCGGGCAGGCTGGCCAGCCGCCAGCGCTGTGCGCAAAGCGGGTGGCATGTGCTGAGGAGCTGGTGCCGCCGCTGCTGGCCGCCGCTCCAGAGGTGCCGGCGGGCACTGCCCCGCTGCCGCCTGCTGTGGCTGAGGCGGTTGGGATCCAGCTGGGCAAGGTCCCCCTGGAGGGGTGGCTCGACCCGCTGGCGCTCAGCAGCCGCTGCAGGGACACGGTGGAGGTGAGGCGCCACTGCGGTTTGGCAGGACGGGTTATTATAAGCTGTTGGGTTGTTTGTTGCAGTTGCACAGGTGGCTATGCTGGCGATTGTGCACATCTCACAGTGCCTTTCCTGCTCCTCTCACTTGATGTCATGCAGATGCTGGTGCGGGAGAGTGTGCCGCTGCCCAAGCCACAGATGCCCGCTGCTCAGCCAGCAGCAGCGCCGAGCGCTCCAGTGCCTGCGGCACCAACTGCTGCAGCGGCGGCACCGGTGGCTCCTCTGGAGACAGCTGCAGAGCCTCAGCAGCAGCCTGCAGCCGGTGGGCGGCGGCAGGCTGCAGGCGGTGCGGCAGGCGGTGCGGCTCGTGCGTCAGGAGGCGGTGGGCGCGGCAAGCTGGCCGGCGGCAAGGGCGGGCCGAAGGGCACGCTGGACTTTCGCCGCTCCACCCGGCGCTGAAGCAAGCATCGAGATGGGGAGGGAGGGGTGCATGTAAAGCAGGAGGAGCAAGCATAACGCACACAGTCAAGGCGAAGCGCGGCGCAGGCCGCATGGCTGAGAGGCGGCGCCGGCATGCCACCGGCTAGTGCAAATGGCGGCTCGCGCTGCATGGATCACAGCTGTACATTTAAGTTCATCTGACGTGTTGTAGGCGCCCTGGCAAGCGCAAGCTCAGGAAGGAAGAGCGCTGCCAGCTCCTCACTGTGCTCGGCTGGCAGAACAGACTCAGCAGCGAGTCGATCGCCTGATCTTGCAGGAGACAGCCGCTCCAGCTGCGCAACGAGCAACCTAGCGCACGACTCGCGCCCGGCGTGGGGCTTTGCCCCAGGATGGCGCGATCAGTAGGGCTAGCAGCTGTGCTGCTGTGCTTGGCGATTGCAGCGGCGGCCGCCAGGCAGCATCCGAGCGACACCGCCGCCGCCGCCGCTGCCTTCGAGAGGCGCCCGTGAGTTGGACGCGATGCAATTGCTGCTGGAGCGGTTGCGTGTTCTCCACCTGCAGGTCTGGAACAGTGTCAACCCAAACTGCGTTGTCGCACCCTGGGCACCAGCGCTGCTTGCCTGCCAACCCACCGCCGCCCTGCAGGTTTGCGGTTGTGCAGCCCATGGCTGACCACTCAAAGCTGGAGGTGCAGCAGGAGGGGCTGGATGTTCTGCGCCGCATCAAAGGCACAGTGTGCCCTGTGGCTGTTATAGGACCGTACCGCAGCGGCAAGGTGGGTGCCGCTGCTGCTGCCGAGGTGTTGAGCCCGGCGAGGCACAGGCAAAGCGAACGCCGCAAGGACATGCCATGGCGCAGGCGGCGATGCGAACTTGTGACCTGCTTGCCTCACCTGTTGCAAGCCCACAGCCATGCCGTCCCACGGCTTCAACCCCACATCGTCTCCCTGCGCCCGCCGCAGTCCTTCACGCTCAACCAGCTGATGGGCGTGGGCTGCGAGGAGGGTTTTGGAGTGGGCCACACGCGGCTGACACAGACCAAGGGCGTGTGGATGTGGGGCGAGCCGCTGCCTGTGCAGCTGCCCAGCGGGGAGACCACACACGTGAGCCCCCGGGGTGGGCAGGAGGGGTTTGGTCAGTGATTGGTTGCTGGCTGCAGCATGCAGACAGCTGTGGGGGTCAGGGCCTGTCTGGAGCAGTAGCAGGTGCCTGATCACTTGACATCAGAAACTACACAGCTTCTGTGGCTATGGCCCAATGAAGCCTGCCGCAAATGCTGGTGGGTGTGACCTCTCTCCTGCGCTGCAGCTGCTGTTCATCGACACCGAGGGGTTTGAGAGCACGGGCAAGGCAGACGTGTACGACGACCGCATCTTTGCCCTGTCGGCGCTCATCAGCCAGGTGCACAGCTGGGCCACCTGGTCGATTGTGGGACTGGGATGGTCTGCTGGGCAGTGGGCAGCGCGATACTGAGCTGGCGGTGTTTGATGCCTGCAGGTGCAGCAGGCTTGATGCGCGTGGCATGTACCACAGCCAGCCATTTGCTTCCTTGCCTGCCCACAGGTGCTGATTTACAACCTGCCCGAGTCCATCCGCGAGTCGGACCTCGAAAAGCTGTGAGCTGCTTTTGGCTGGGGTGGAGGCCCAGGCTGCATGCTGTCTCTTTTGGTGCTACAACGCTCGGATTGTGCTGCTGCAGTTCCTGCAGTACCTTGCACCACATGACACCACCACACGTGCTGCTGCCCCAACGCTTCATCCTGCTCGCAGCTCCTTTGCTGTGGAGCTAGGCAAGGCCTTCTTCTCCTCAGAGGCCGCCAAGCAGCAGGACGCAGACGGCGGCACAGCAGCAGCAGGCGGCAGCGCATCGTCAGGGTCGGGCGGCGAGCCGCTGCCCATCCAGCCGGGCAACATGGTCTGGCTCATCCAGCGAGACTTCCTGCAGGTGCGCCACAATGGGCGGCTGGCTCTGTCGTGATGCACTGCCCGCTAAACGCAGGTGCCATCACCATTCCAGACCGTGCACTGCTCGCCCACCCAACCTGGCCCACCGCCCGCCTATGCAGACACGCTCCACACCGCTCTGCGCCTTCCCTCCCCGCCCTCCCCACCTCCAGGGCAAGACGCTGGACCAGACGTTGAAAGAGGCGCTGCAGCCGGTGCCCAACCCGCACAGCGACAGCGGCATCGCCCAGCTGAACCGCATCCGAGAGAGCCTGCGCCTCATCGCCGCCAACTCCACCGCCGTGGGCCTGCCACAGGCAAGCATGGGCTGTGCCGCCCAGGCTGTGGTATGGCTGCCGAGGGGGTTACTGAGGGCAGATCACCTGGGCTATGGAGAGGAATGTCCCTTCGCCCAACGTTTTCCCCCCTCCCTATGACAGCAAGCCCCTGCCCTCCTCCCACCTGCCCTTGTCACACCGCTCAATCCCACCCCTGCCTGGCACCGCCCTGCCCCCTCTCCTCTCACCCTATGCAGCCGCACCTGGACCGCACTCGGCTGTGCGAGCTGGGCGACACCGCCTTTGAGCCCAAGTACCTGGAGAAGCGGGAGGCACTCAAGGCGCTGCTGCGCGCGCTGGCGCAGCCCAAGGTGGGCGGGTGGTTGGGGCTGCTGCTGCTGTGGCTGGCGACGGGGTGCTTGGCTGACGGCAGTGGGGTGTACGGGGGTTGCATGGTGGTTGGTGCCTCAGCTGGCCCAACCGCCGCCACCGCCCTGCCCCATCCCCCGCCCTTCCTCGCAGGTGGTGCAAGGCCATGCCCTGGATGGCCCCGCCCTGGCCGACCTCATCCAGCGGGTGGTGGAGGGGCTGAATGACAGGGACATCCCCACGGGTAGGCTGGGCTGGGACTGGGGTGGGGAGGGGTTG
>VFQQ010001247.1_pt1 | contig 37493 bp, 68 predicted proteins | sample 3512341 | NCBI WGS metagenome assembly VFQQ01 (sample SAMN10412373, study PRJNA504923) | tailings metagenome | isolation source: Relicate 2 Philex TSF1 revegetated site | place: Philippines: Tuba, Benguet | collected 2017-08-29 | reverse complement strand
CGAAGGTGTTGCGGGCCTGCTTCAGGGGGGTGGCAGCCACGGGGCGCACGGCCACCGGCGCCACGGCGGCGATGGTGCAGGCCATTTTGAAGGGATGTGGATGGGGCACGAGGGGTGCTCAGGCCGCCAGAGACTGAGGCATGTTGCGGCCCGAGCCGGGCCCAAGGCCCCATCTGCTGTGCTGTGCTCCTGGGTCTGTGGTAGTCTTTGCATTTGAACGGGTTGTAGAGAGTTTCAAACGCTCCGCACGTGATCGTGTACCGTAATGCGCAATTTGGGCGCCCGCCCGGACGGTTTGCGAGCGTCGGCGGCCGCCGCCAGTGGTGGCGGTGGTGCCGCCGCGCCGCACCGCATGCGCTGCATGTGCAGGGACCGCCCAACCCAACCAGAGCTCAAAGGCCCCAGCTTAAGCGGCACATTGCATGCAGATGGGCTCACAAACCAGGTGCAGAGAGTGGAGTGGCAGCAATGCACAAGCCGAGGTGCGGCAAGGCCCACGGACGCCCCTGCGGCGGTCCTACACGGGACACTGGGTGGGCTGCATTGACTGCCTCGCTAGCCCCCCGCAGGCCAGGTCGAACAGGCGTGCGGATGCCCATTGCGATGCGAACCGCGGGCTGTGCATTCTTGCATACAGACGCAACCAAACGGCGAAAGCAGCTTGCCCTGCCCTGCTGCTGGCACCAGGGCGCACGGTCCCAGCGGCCTGCCCTTGCTACTGAACTGGCCGGCTGATGATTTACAAGCAACGGGCAGGGCCTGAGCATCAGTGGGAGCAGGCTTTTGCAAACATAACCACTTCTGCCCCACACAGCGGCCGTCGCTCGCCGGCTGCCATGCAACAGCGCAGCGCATGCCTGGCTCAGCCGTGTGCCGCCGCCGCCGCCGCCGCCGCCTCCTCGAGCACAGCCAGCCGCTGCTGGTTGCTGTCAATTTGCTGCTCCTGCTCAGAGAGGGCTTCGCGCACCCGCCGCAGCTGATGCAGTGGCACGGCAGCGCCGCCGGCCACCGCCGCCGCGCCTGCCGCCGCCTCGCCCACGCTGCGCAGCTTGCGCTGCAGGGTCGACACGCGCGCACGCAGCGCGCGGGCGTCGTCCTGCAGCCCTGCCGCAGCAGCCTCGAAGGCAGGCAGCTGGTCCTGGGCAAAGCGCTGCTCGGCGCGGGACGGCGGCCGCGGCAGCGACCAGTGCAGCTCCGCCAGCAGGCGCAGGCGCTCGCTCAGGTTGTCCTGCGGAGAACAAATACAACAGGGAAGCTTTGTTCAATCCTGGCAAGCATGTTGCAGGCGCAGGCGCAGGGGCTCACTGGTTGTCCTGCGGAGCAGGAGGGCCAACATGAACAGCTGCTGACGAGTGGGCAAGCATTGCAGACGCCAGCTCCAGGCAACCCCAACGACGTCCAGCTGGATGGCAGAAAGCGCAACCGGGGAGATGCTTGCGTATGCCAAGCCTACAAACAGCGGCGGCGCCAACCCGCCCAGCAAAACGAAAAGCAGCAGCTGCTGACCTGGAACCGCTGCACCCGCTCCGCTTTGACGTCCAGCGCCGCCGCCGCTTGGTCTGCCGCCGCGGCCATGGCCTCGGCGGCCTCCGCCCGCTGCCGCTGCTTGTCCAGCTCCTGGCGCAGCTGCCGGATGCGCTGCATAGGTGTGTTGGCAATGCAGGGGCAAGAGAAGCAAGTCAGAGGAGGACCATGTTCCAATGCTGATCAATGATCAAGCTTCAATGCTTCTCGCTTTTTGGGTGCATCTGCCAAACTGCCATTTTAACAGCGGCAATGCATGTCTGCAAGACCAAGTCCCAGGAGCGTGCTCACCTCATCAAATCCTGGTGCCTGGTGCACAAACTCCACCTCTCCTACCAGCAACAACCGTCACACCAAAGCCATGCTTGATCAGCGCAATCCCCTCACCTCCATCAAATCCTGGTGCGCCTGGTGCGCAAATTCCACGTGGCTGCTCCGCAGCGCCGCCGCCGACTCGTTCAGCAGGCGCTGACCCTCGGGATTGCCGGCGCCCACGGGGCGGCCCGCCGCCGCTCGGGGCAGCTCGCACGCCTTTGGCCCTGCAGGTAGCCAGGGGCGGATGGGGGAGCGGGCAGTTGGCAGCGGGAGGGAGAGCGGGCAGTCGGCAACGAAACGGAAAGCGGGAGTGAGAACAGGCGAGCGCATGCGCGGCATGCATTGTCCCTCGCCCGCCGTGCTCCCATCCAGGCACACTGCACTCCGCGTGCAGAGCCGCGGCCAGAGCCACGTGCAACGCAGCTGCCCATCTAGCGAGCCAACTCACCCTTGCGCAGGTCGCCGTAAATGGTGGCAATCTGTGCGTCCACATCACGCTGTGCTGCTGAGCTGGCGGCCGCCCCTGCAGCCCCTGCTGCACCTGCTGCGCCCGCCGTGCCCGCAGCGGCCGCTGGGGTGCCCTCTGCAGCTCGCGCGGCGCGATGCGGCCGCAGGCACTGGGCTTTGCCGCTTGCCTCTAGCACCACCAGCGCCGAGCCAGAAAGGGTGTCCCCAACCGCCGCGCACGCCACAACGCCCGCAGTGCTGCGCAGCAGCAGCTCAGCGCTGGGCTGCGGCAGCGCTGCCGGCAGCTGCGCCGGCGCGCCGCCGTCTTCCAGCAGGCCCGCCAGCAGCGGCAGCCAGGTCAGCGTGACTGCATGCGCGCCGCTGCTGTGCACCGCATACAGCACCTCTGGCGCAGCTGCGTCCTGCGCAAGCGCAATGGCCGTCGCCGTCGCCCCGCTGCTGCTGCCGCCGCCGCCAATCTCTCCCTCCTCTGGGTCAGCTGCCGCAGCTGCCGCAGCAGCGGCTGCTTCCTGGGGCAGGCTGAGACTCACTACATCCAACAGCAGGAGCGCTAGCTGGGCAGGTGCGGCAGACACCGTTCCCACCTGCGGGCAGTTGGGATGAGAGCGGAGCTGAAGCTCGTCAGCTGAAGCAAGTCACGCCCGGCGGCACGGCAAGGGGTGATGTAAGAAGGAGCAACGCCCATGACAACAGCTAGACGCCGGATGGGACCCAACTGCACAGAGCCGAGCCTACCTGTTCATTGGCTGCCCTTCTCTATCACCTACACAGTGTGCACCCAAAGCACAAAGAATATGCAGGAGCCCAGCTGACCTGGGAGCGGACAGCCTCGATCTCTAGTCCATCCAGCACTCTGTGCACCCACACCGCAGAAGAATACGCAGAAGCACAACGCACCTGGGAGCGGACAGCCTCGATCTCTAGTCCTATCCAGCATTCTGTGCACCCGCACCCCAGTGTGAACCCAAAGCGCAGAAAACTATGCAGGAGCCCAGCTCACCTGGGAGCGGACAGCCTCGATCTCTAGCCCCTCCAGCACACACTGCGGCGCCGCCTCATACCAGGCGGGCGCTGCCTCTCCCGCCAGCAGGTGCAGGCCCACATAGCCGCGGGCTGTGGCTGCCGCCACCGCGGTGCACCCCTCGCCAAACCTGCAGCAGTGCAGGTGGTGCTTGGCAGCAGGCTGCGTGATGGCGAGAGCAATGGTGCAGGGTCGCCCCACTGGGACAGCAGCGGCGCATGGAGTGTTTCATGCCCCAGCGGCCCTGGTAAAACACACACCAGTACAGAACAATGGCCCTGCAGCGCCCCAGCAAATGCGCACCTTGCAAGCAGCAGGGCCTGCGCCACATCAGCGCTGCCCGCCAGCTGCGTCAGGCGCTGCTGGCCGCCGCCGGCCGCCGCCACAGGCAGCGGCCCAAACAGAGCAGGCACGTGCTCATCTAGCGCATGCGGTGCGCTCTGAACTAAGCCTGCGTGGCAGCAGTGGGAGAGTAGGAAGACAGAGCAGGTCAGGTCAGCAGGTGGTGAGCCCGATACAGCTAGCTTGGCTGGCTTGCAGGCAGGCATGGTGCTGTGGATCAGCCTGCTGGGCAAACGAGTGGCAGCAGCAGGATGGGCAGCAGCAAGCTGCACAGCGGGAGGAGTGGGGCAGGCCAGCCACGATTCCAGCAGCTGCCTGCCACCTGCAAACCGTGCATGCCATTCCCACGACACCTCCGCACCTGAAGCGAAAGCCGGGTCCTGAGGTGTGGACAGCTGCTGGAAGGCACGTTGCAGCCAGGCCTCTGCATTAGCTGCCGCATCCAGGCTGGCGCTGCCGCTCTCTGCTAGCTGGTCAATCAGGCTGGCGGCGTAGCGGCAGCCTGCATGGAAGTGGCACACCAGGGTGGGGGCCAAATGTGCAGCGGCGACGTGCCACAACAGGCATGCTGATGCATGCAGCAGCATGCTTGCACATGCCAAGTCCACCCCATGCAACTCTACTTTAATGCACAGTCCGCGCGGGCAAGCGAGCGTTTTTTCAAGCAGCCGTGCCGACCCAGCAACAGACGCACCAAAGGGCACCACGGGGCACAGCGACCAGAGCTCCCCATCTGCCGTGAGGAAGTAGACAGTGAAACGCTGCCACCCCTCAGGCGGCCCAAACGCAAAGGCCACCACTGCACGCCCGCTGCCGCCGCCGCCGCCACTGCCCAAGCCGAGGCCTCGCCTGCGCAAAGGGGCAGCAGGATGCATGGCAAACGTTTACTGCTGGTTGCACAAGAAGGGCAAATACAGGTGACCTGCAGGTGGAGCAGCGGCAGCATGCCATGCAAGACCAAGGCCTCCACCAGTGCCAGCCATATGCCCAAACCAAAACCAGCACCAAAGCGTACCTGCCGCGCAGCTGCAGCTCAAACGTCTGCTCTGCCAGGTCTGCCCGCTGCGTGTTGTACAGCCGCCACATGTTGTCTGCAAGGCAGCAAGGCAGAGGCAGAGAGGGTGGTCGGCACCAAGCGGCAAAGGTCCTAGCAGACCAGGCATGCAAAGCGGTTGGCGATTAGCGCTTGGCGAGACACCCAGCCGCGACTGCGTGCTGCATGGCACAGCAGCCGCAGCACAGCAGTGGGGCAGCTTGGCAGAAGCAGGGGTTGCGGCCCCAGGTTGCCCTCATGTGCCTACTTCTCAGCTCACCAGATGTCAGGACGGCTAGGTGGCTGTCGCTGTCCGGGTGCCACCCAATCTGCAGCACCCGCAGGCCCGGCCGGCTGGCAAACAGCTCCGCGTCCAGCACAACCGCCTCGCACACGTCGTGCACAGCGTGGGCGTTGGTGGGTGCTGCGCCGCCGCGGCCGCCGGGTGTTGAGCCGTGCGCCGGACTTGTGGGTGCTGGCGGCGCTGGGCGGCAGTTGGTCAGGTCAACCACCACCACCCGGCTGATCTCTGGATCCTCCAGAGCGCTGCCTGCCACTGCCGCGCACGTCCCAGAGCGGTTGAGTGCAAAGTGTGCGGCCGTAAGCTCCAGCGGCGGGGAAGAGGTCAGCGTGCGGATGCGCAGGGGCGCTGCCGCGCCGTCTGCCTTTGCACCGCTCTGAGAACGGGGCGGGGCGGGAGCAGGCGGGTGGGTGGCGTAAACGGCACCACAGCACGGGCAGAAAGTGCCACCACTGAAATAGCAGGGCAGAACACATGCATCTCGGCAGCGTGAGCACTGGCCCAACAGCTTGCCAGGCAAGCGAGCCAAAAACTCGGTGAATAACTGCCAGCAGCGGCCCACCTCGGCCCAGGCGCCTGACAGCAGCTGCTGCCGCACGTCTGCAGCTTTGATGCTGCCGTCGTCACAGGCCACGTAGCTGCAGAGTGTGTCCAGAAGCATGAGAAAAGGTGAGCGCGCACCGCCTGCATGGTATCTCTGATGCCACACTGAGAGCAGCAGCAGCAATACACTGGCAGTGAAAGCTCAGCAACTGAGAGCAGCTGGATGAAGAGCAGGGCCACAACGTCCCAGCGGCGACTCACAGCTTGCCGGAGCCGCTGTAGGCCATGAGGCCCCGCAGCTCTGCCTCCTGGTCCTCCGGCTCGTCATAAGAGAAGAGCGCGCCCTCAAACAGCTCGTCCATGGCCCTGGGCGGCGCGCAAGAGATTGGAAACAGACCGCAACGTGTTCATCGTCTGGAGGGTCTGGAGGCGGACGCCGGCGGCGGCGACGGTGGCGCAGGTGGCGGCAGGGCCTGGGGCTTTGTCAACCAGCCTGGACACGCGCAGTGCAACGATCCGGCAGAGCGCTGGTTGCAGGCGCGGCCCGAGCGAGCGGCGGCCGAGTGGAGCTGCGGCTTGGCCAGGCCCGGCGGCGCAGCAGGTGATTTGATGCGTACCTGAACATAACTAGAGACGCGATGGGCCGTCAAACCAACCAAAGAAGGTGCCGCCGGAACGACCTGCTCAAAGCCGCCCGCCGCTGCTCCAGCTACGCAGATCAGCGCATTTCGCTTCAGTGTGCGATCGTTCAGGCGATAGTGATGCGAGGGCCTTCTGCCTCCCTGCCGCCGCTGCCGCTGCGCTGCCTGCTGCCGGCCGGCCGCCTGATGCCTGCGCCCCTGTCCGCAGCCATTCATTCCTGCCTCCTCTCTCTACGTCACGAAAACTTACGCAGCAGGCTGTGAACTCTCGCCATGCAGCTTGCAGCAGTGCGGCTGAGCAACCAGGCTGCGGCAGCCCCAGCCGGCGGCGCACGGCGCCGCTCCAGCCGGCAGGGCACCGCTGGCTGCGCCCGATGGATGGCCCTGAGGCCTGTTGGGCCTGGCCTGCGAGCCAGGGCGCAGGGTGGCGGGGGCAGGTGCGCTGCTGGGGCGCACCCTAGGCGCTGGGTCGGCCGTGGAAGTCCAATGGGGCCTTGGACAGGCAGGCTGCTTGGCACTTGAGCTCAAGTCGGTGCAGCTGCCGCCTGCACAGCCAGCGCTCGCCCGGCTTCCGCAGCACCGCCGGCAGCAGCGCCCCATCGGCCCCTGTCCCATGCCCCCTTGCCTTCCCTGCCTGCCCTTCATTTTGCAGCTTTGAGGAGGGCAGCACGCAGGAGGGTCTGGACCAGCACCTCCGCAAGGTGGGCTGGGGAGGGTGTGCACACTCAAGGTGAGCTGGGGAGGGTGAAATTTCTGCTGCCTCGAAACGTGTTTGAATTGAGTCCCGCCCAGCGGTGGCTGGCGGGCTGCTCTGTTTCTCAACATCAACCTTCCCAAGTTGCCATGCCTTGCCTGCCATGCAGATGGGCCCCGCAGCCGCTGATCTGGATCCGCTCGAGGGGCACTGCGAGCCGCCGCCCGCCGATGGGGAGGGGCCAGGTGCGGTCCAGCATCTCCTGGATGAGCCCACACGTCGGTCTTTATCCTGGCGTTCATTGCGGCAGCGGCCATATTGCCACAGCCGCCGCCCAGCAGCGGCCGCCGCCATGGAGGCATCGACTTGGGCCCACTCTGCTCATGTGTCCAATCCCTATCCCTCCTCACCTACTGCCTGCTGTTCACAATGTGCAGAGTGGAACATGGGCGACTTCACGCACCACGAGGAGCTGTCCCGCCAGTCCAAAGGCAGCCCCAGTGGCAGTGAGGGTGGAAAAGCAGCCCCTGCCTCAACCAGCAGCACGGGAGCGGCTGACGTGGGCGCCGGCGGGCCTGCCAAGGCAGTGGGTTCAGTCGTGGGCGAGGGAGGCGCCACGCAGGTGCGGGCCATGTGATTTAGGGCACTCTGTTGCAAGCCAATATGGATGGGGCTGGGGTGTGCATGAGGATGCATGATTGTCGTGTTGCATGCCCGCCCTTCCTTGGGCTAGAGGTGGCAAACATGCGCTCATCCCTTCTGCCCACCCGCTTCTGCCCACACAACATGCGTCCCCATGACTCGGCAGGATGGCCACTACCACTACAGTGAGGTTTTGGGAGCAGGGAGGTTAGGGTTTGGCTGGGCCTGCTGCTTACCGCCATGTCATGCGTTGCCGCCATGCCCATGCCGCTCCATGCCATGCCATCTTGTTTGCTACGGCATGCCATGCCATGCCAGGCCATGCCATGCCGCTGCATATCATTCCATGCTGTGCCATGCCAGCTTCTGATCCGTGCCATGCCATGCCCTGCTGTGGCAGCCTCCTGCGGCACAGCGCCCTGCCCTGCCCTGTGCTTTGCTACCATAGCGATATGCCTTGCCATGGCATGCTGCTGTGCACACTTGCCGCTCACTCACGCTCGACCTTGCCCACCTGCCCTTACAGCCCCGGGCGAGTATGGCTCTGAGGATCAGCAGGTGTGCCGGCTGTACCTGTTGGTTGCCATGGCTAGTGAGCAGACATGTGTGTGGGCACAGCTGAGTCCTGCTGGCTGCCATGGCTAGCGAGCAGACATGTGTGGGCAAGCTGGGTCACAGTGGGTTGCGCGTGCCATGGTCACCCCATCTCCGCGTTGACAATGCAATGCTGCTTGTTCCTCGGCCCTGTTCCGCTCGGTTTCTGCTGCAGAAGATGAACGAGAGCTGGATGTGCGAGGAGGAGCCAGAAGCGCTGGAACGCTCCTCGAGCGCCAAGGTGGGCTGCAACAGCATGTGGGCGTCCTTGGATCATGGGTCTGATCCACTGTACCGTGATCCAAGCACTGCCTTGCTGGACAGGGTTGTGCAGCGCGTTGCACGGCCTTTGCTGCTTGTGGGGCTGTGGCCTGCACTTTGGAAATGGCCCAGACCAGCTTTACATCGTACATTTCTCGGTCACCACCCCTCCGTGGCGGGAGGGCCAGCCGCGTCTCAACCCGGTGCACCTTCTGTTGCCGGGCACCCTGCCCGCAGCACGAGCCGCCCCACATTGAAATGTACAGAGGTGAAGCCGATGACTCGGAAGGATTCAAAGAGCCCGGACAGAGCATTGCCTCCGGTGGGTGGCTGGCTGGGGCGGATGGTTGGGTGGGTGGGTGGGTGGGCTGTTCGGAGGAGCATGCGTGCTTGGGGTTTCAGGGCTCCACTGTGAAGGCCGGGCAGCTGCCGAACTGTTGTTGCCATGCCTGCACACAGGCGGCATGTGAGACAGCTGTGGCCCTTCAGGCGCCAGCACGGCACAGCACAGCACAGCACAGCGCGCCCGCCCTGCCTCCCCTCTGTGCCCGCTTGCAGCGCTGCCCGGTCGGCGCGGCGACACTGGTGCATACGGCTTGGAGGGAGAGAACGTCTGAGCTCGATGCCCCAAGCGGCCTTGTGCGGACCATGCCAGCAACCTTGCAGGGGCGTTGCATGTCAACATCGCACGCCGGCACCTCACATGCACACCTGGGCTCCCTCCCATGCCCCAAACCCCGCAGCGCTGCCGCGCATGGGAGGCGAGGCGGAGGATTTCATCTTCTGGAATGACGACAAGGAGGGCGGGGAGCAGCCTTCCTGAGCAGCCCTTGTGAGCGGCCATCTGGTGCAGCCTATCTAAGCAGCCCTCTTGAGCAGCCCTCTGGTGCAGCACCTCTGAGCATGCACATTGTTGGTGCCTGTTGGTGCCGTGCAGCATGGCATGCTACCCGCTCCCCTTGCCCCACCTGCTTGCCACGGCACCGCCTCCCTCCCACCGTCCGATCTGTTGCTGCATGCCTGCTTCTGCCACTCTGGTGAAACTGCCCTGAAGCAGCCCGTGCCTTCTTACAAGGGCAGGCTCAGCAGCGGAGAGAGGTGGAGATGGGAGATTGGGCGGGCGCCTGGGGGCAGGCTGCTGCGTGTGCGATTCCAGCAAGCGGTGTGTACAGCACAGCGTGGCGGCGCCGCCACAGGCAGCCACGCCTGTCAAGCCGAATACAGGTCACTCAGAACGTTTCGGTGGGCGCTCAGAAGGCAGAGAGAAGGGAATGGGGAGAAGGGAGTGCAGAGCTGGGGCTGGACTGGGCCCTGGACTGGGCCCAAGAATGGACAGGGGGAATCAATGGGAGGATGGTGTCTTGGGGGAGCAGGGGGCGGACGCAAGAATCAGAGTCAAAAAGGGTAGGACAGTCTTGGGAAGGGTGGCAGCTTGTGTTGAGTTGCGCGTGCCGGTTTGAGGGTTGGCACCGCTGAATCAACAGGTAGGTAAGTGATGTCAAAAAGGGCAGGGAGTTTCAGGGTTGGACCGATGCACAGCAGGGGGCTGCAGCAGGACAGCACTCCGCTTGCAAGCTTTGCACAGCCCCGCATGTGCGCTAATTGACGCAATGCTGAGGCCGAACGCGGCTGCCTTGTGTGCTGCTCGCTGCGGCCTGCCGGCTGGCAGCTTAGGCACCGAACACGTTGCGGCCGTTCAGGGGCAGCACCCAGCGGTTGTTCAGGCGGTTGGCAGCCTGCGGGGCAGGAAAATGAGCAGGCTGGTTGGATTGGTCGGCGGGTTGAGATGGGTGTGCGGATGCCGGTGGGTGGCGATTGCCTTTGTGCAGTGCAATGTGCAGACAGTCCGTGGGCATGCGGCAAGATGAGGGCAGGATAGACACGAGCGTCCAAATCGGCGCACCTCAGAGCCGCCCTCCATCACGGTGGACAGGGCGGTCTGCAGCTTGACGGCCTGGAAGTAGGACAGGGTGGCCTTGACCTCGCTGAACACCTGTTGGGAGGAACAGGGGGGTGGCAGGCAGGGCGAGTGCGCAGGTGAGATGGGCTGTGGGGGTGCTGGCCAAAGGGCCGAGAGCGACGTGAGGCAGCTCATCAGGCAGCTCATCAGGCGAGGCATGCACCCGGCTGGCCCAGGGTTGGGTTTGCAGGTGGTGGGCGGGGTGCAGTGGCAAGCCGCTAGGCAGCGCTGAGTAAGCACCAAGTGCATAACACTGAGCTCATTCACTCACGTGCCACATCACGCCCTCGGTGCAGGGAGGGGTGGTCAGGCTGCCGCTGTAGGTGTTGTACTTCTGCGGGGCAGGCAAGAAAGGAACACAGCAGGAGAGTGAGGGAGCAGCGTACGGTGGGGTCAAGGGTAGTCACGTCGCTCTTGCTTGCGCGGCGGCCGGTGTGCTGCACGGCGTGTGCATGCACCCGCGCGCTACTCCCGCCGGCGGCACCACACAACACATGCAACTGCTGTTTGTTAGTGTATGCATGTAAGGATGTTTGCGACTCTAGACACCACACAACCATGCAGGTGCATGCTCATTTTGTGACTCACGGGCTCGGCCTTGATGTTGTGCTTGGCCCAGGACTTGCCGCCGGGCAGCAGCTCAGACAGGTCCAGCACGCCGGGCATGGCGCTGCAGAATAGGAAGGGTGGGATAGGAGTCAGAAGTGAATGGGAGTAGAGAAGAATCAGCAGTTAACGGGACAGCTCAGACAGGTCCAGCACGCCGGGCATGGCGCTGCACAGAGGAGTACAGGGCATGTTTTAGCGGTTGCTTGTGTATCAGCACCCCGGGAGGTGTATGCGCAGACAGATGTGGGAGCGCTGGGCAGCAGGTTGGGACAAGGCCACTCGAGAGAGCCTGTGCATCCACGGTTGCGCGCCCCGCATCTGCGCCACTGAATCCCAGCCCCTGTTAGGGCCCAGTGCTCCGAATGGCCCTCTTGCTTTGCCAGTTTGGCCCGAACTAACTCACTTCTTGCAGGTGCGGCCCGCCTCCTCGCACTCCTGGGGCAGGGCGTCGATGATGCGCTGGATGCGGGCATCGCCCACGGTCGCGGCGGTGTCCACGTTCAGGCTGCAGGCAGGGAGGGCATCCAAACGAGCGGCAGTGAAGGGGGCAGGCAGTGCAAAATGCAGCAGAGTGATTAACGGGAAGCTGCCAAGCGAGCCGTTGTGACCAGTTTGGCGGCGCCAAGGCACGTGCAGCGACCATGCAGCAGCAGTATGCGCATGCATGTTCCAGGCTCAGCGCGGCCAGCAGGGTAAAATCAAGTAGAATGTGCAGTACTCACTCGTACAGCACGCCGAACACGGCCAGGCAGGGCTTCTCGCCCTGGCACTCGGCGGGCAGGGCAAAGCCGGTTCGGTTCACCACCTTGGTCACAATGTGCAGCTCCAGCTGGGTGGAGCGGCCAGACAGCAGGTGCTCAGAGGTGGCTGCAGCAGGGGGGAACAGACGGGGCGGGCAGTGGGGTGGGGTGAGGCGACGCGAGGAATTGGTGACGGCAAGGGGCGGCGCCGGGCGGTGCAGTCTGGTGGCTCTTTGCTAGCTAGCAAGCTTGGGACAGCGAACCAGCGGGCTGGCTTACCGTGGAAGTGGAACTGCAGGGGCTCGACGGCGGCGTAGGTCAGCTTGCGGCACTCCTGCATGAGTGGGGTGGGGTGGGGGGATGGGAGGCAGGTTGAAAGGTTGCCACGCGATTCGCAGTTTTGCACACCGGTCGCAAAGCGCTGAATGCCACTGATTGCACGGGCCAGCAATTGCACGCGGCTCCCACAGTGCTGCGGCGGGAGGCCAGCAGCCGGCCGGCCACTCGATGCAGCGCCGTCGGCTTACCAACTCCAACCAGCCAGAAACGCTTGCTATGCGCTGGAAAAACTTGATGCAACGCCCATAACATAACGCACCCGGTTGGGGTTGCGCAGCTTGTACAGGCCGTAGATAGAGTTGTCGCAGATGGCCACGGCGGCCTTGTTGCCCACAGGGGGGTCAAACTCAACCTGGACCTGCAATTGGCAACCGGGAAACGATCGAATGTCGTAAGCAACGGACACTTCGGATAGCTTGCTGTGTGATTTGTCGACAGGCTCACGTGCAACCAGTAGGCAAGGAAGATGGGCGCACTAGGTTGACTGGACCGCCCTTCAATGGGCACACCACATCGGCCACTCACCGCGTGGCCCAGGTTTAGGACGGTCAGGTTCTTGGCAATGCCAAACTGGGTGTTGGCGCGCAGGCGGCGGTCCAGCTGGCCGTTGGTGCCTGCGCAACACGAGGGGCAGGCCAGCGGCGGGGGATGGATGGACGGTGTAGGTGACACATTGGGCGCTATTTTGGCGCAGGTTGGGCCTACACGTTGGGGCACGTCAATCGGTGTAGCGGCCAGAAGCATGTGAGCTTGCAGGCGAAGCCCGGCTGAGCGCCACGCTGGCGGGTAGGCAGCAGGTGCACTCACGGGCAGGGACGTTGATGGGGGACTGGCTCTTGCCGCCGCAAGTCCAAGAGCAGGCAGAGTCCTGCAGGAGCAAGCCAGTCCATTGCTTTGTTATGCATTGCAAGCAGGGGCAAGGCAATGCGAGGAAGGCAGCTGGGGCGGGCTGCTGTGGCGCTCTGCATCATCCCCATGCGCGAGGGGTTGGGGTTTGGCGGGCGCCCGGCTGTCTGTGGCGGGCAGCGCCCGGCACGGTTCGGGGACCACATTGTCATGTGGCCCATGTGCCGGGCGGCCCGTCCTGCGGGGATATAGTAGGCTGTGGTAGCAGAGCGGCGGCGACCGGTCGCACCTGGGCCTTCCAGTCCCAGCCGGCCTGGATGTGGTTGTAAGGGCAGCCCACCTGCGAGCAGGGAGCAGAGCAGTGGCAGAGATCAGCTGCAGCAGGCAGGAGCAGGCAGATTCGAGGCAGGGGGCTGAAGTCCGTCCGACGACCACGGCAGTGCGGCGGGAACGGCGGCGGCACCCCTGGCGCCGTCCTCAGCCCACAAATCACGCCACATTGGCTCAGACCGCGAATGGCAACGCATGCAGCGCTGGCAAGCCAAAAGCGCACCGCCATCAGGCCGCGGGAGTGGGTGTAGGTGTGTGCGCAAGCGGCGGCATAGCCGGCGCAAGCCAGCAGGCAGAGAAGCGCGGCGGCCTTCATCGTTTCAACCTCTGGGGACCTGCAGGGGCGCAAATTGATAGGGAGGCGGCCAGGGGTGCTCAGCGGCACTCGGGCGGCGAGCAGGCGGGGCGTCGCCACAACCCGCAGGTCTACCGCCGCAAACAACGCAGGCAGCGACCCACAAGCGCGGCAGGCGGCCGCTGGACCGCCGACAGGCACCCAGCGGAGCTGCAGCGGCAGTCGCCACACGACTTGAAGGGCAGCGGGCGAGGGGTTTGCATACCTGAAAGGGTGCGGGAAGGCCTGAGAAGCAATGAACAAGTCCGACCAGTGGCGATGGGCTTCCCAGCCAGGTGTTCTTGGCCATGTGGGCAGCATGCTCAGCGCGGCGGCAGGCATGAGTTGGAACGGCGCGCCTGCAGCCCCTCGGGACCTGGAAATGCGGACGACGCTATGAGCGGAGCGTCCGGGAGCGAACGCACGCGGTGTCGGGCGGAGCGGCCCACCTCGACCTCTGGTGCAGCACGGCGCTGCCGCCTCGCATGCATTGTACTGTACCCAGCCCCAGCTTCTGCCCGCCCTAGCAGCTGGTAGTCTGTAACTGTGAACAGGCAGCTGCGAAATGTCCGAGCATGGTGTGCCCAGCGGTTGGAATCATTGCTGGCAGAGCAGGCTCAGCCCCGAACGGCGGCGCTGCCACCGCCCCATCGGCAAAAGCGGCGATGGAGTGCTGCCAGCATCGCTGCGTTGCATCAGCCGTGCAGGCAAGACCAAGGGGGCAGCACTGCACAGATGGAAGGCGCTGCTGGTCGCAGAAAAGCAGTTACCGGCACATGCATGTCACTCTGACACATGCATGCATGTGGGGTTGAGCATTGCACAACATATGCGCCGCTCGCACTGCCCATCACGCCACAGCACCCTTCTTGAAGCTGGCAGCCTGCATACACTCTCAACCACCGCAATGTGCTTGGGCTTTTTGCTCGCAGCCTGGCGGTTGTGTCGTTGTTGCACAGGTGGCTGACTGTTGGACAAGGAAACCAAAAGCATTCACATGTCGAATGAGCGCTGAGGGGGCACAGGGACAGACCGGAAGGGGAAACGGGGCGCATTGTCAAGTACATCTCCCAAAGGCAGCAGAAAACAGCAGGGAGTCGAAAACTAGGCAGGGTCGTTTGGCACATGCAGCGGAAATCGTTCGTTTCGCCAGCCCAGGGCTGCGCGCCCTCGCTACAGCGGGGCTAAGTGTCGCTAAGTTCAATGCTGGCCGACAGCAGGCGCAGCGCAGCCGCCGAACGGATCAGATCGCCTCTGCTGCCTGCTCCGCAGCAAGCCAGCTGCCGCGCGCTGCGGGGCAGGCACTGCTGCAGCAGCTGAGCCACCGGTGCTTTGCCTGCCGTGCCGTCCAGCTGCTGCTCGCTTGCCGCCGGCGGCCGCTCGAGCATCGGTTCAGCTGCGCTGTTTGCTTGGTTGCTGCTGGCTGCTGGCGAGTCAGTTAAGTTTACTCGCGGGGCTTGCCCCACAGCAGGTACTCAGTCGGCTGCTCCTCCTCGCTCTGCTTCACCACAGCGCTGATCTCAGCCTCCTTGCAGACCTGCATATTGGAACAGATGGAAAATCAGAGTGCTTGCTGAGCTAAGCGGGGTGTGTGGTTGTGGGAAGGAGAAAGAGAAGCTCGGGTTGACTGCAACGATATGTGGATACAGGTCTCAAATTGGGCGCAGCGCGTACGCCGTAATCGCGGCCAGCCGCGGCAAACCCTCGACGCATGCAAACTTTCCTCAGCGGCTGCAAGCTGTCTCAGCGGCCCTTCTAGAAGTCGGCTACAAGCGCCTCACCTCTGCAGCAGCGTCCTCAGCCTCCTGATCGCCGCCAGTCAGGATGATGGCGGCCGTTGTGTCTGGGTCATACCTGCACATATGCCAGGTTGGGAACACACACAAACAAGGTTGGGAATAGAGGGGCCTTGGTGGGGTTTGGTGGGGTGCGGGTGTGAATGCAGGGCAGCAGCGGCTGCTCTCACACCACACACGCATCAGCTACAGACTGCTCGCACACGCACAAAAACCTCACATGAGCGTCTGGTCATCGTCAAACATGTCTGAGAAGGTGTCGCGCGTGGAGGTGATGACCTGCGGCAGACACAAATATGGGGCCAGAACAATGGCAGAGTCGTCTTATACGCTGTTGCTCGGATGCAGCGCAGGAGGCAGGATGGCTCTGTGCACACAGACAGAGCAAGTGTCGCGCGTGGAGGTGATGACCTGCGGCAGACGCAACGAGTCCAAACGGTGGAAACACGCGACATGCACAGAGGCTTGCGGCCATCGAAGTGGGCACACATGACGGATAAACCGCAGGCTGGCCGCTGCGGCGCGCTGCGCTCCACCAAATGTGGCAACTCCTTCGCTATGGGTGGCACAGCCCATGCCATGGCCAGCAGTGTAGCAGTCCACAGCGGCTCCCAGCGGAGGCAGACAACACCGGCAGAACGGCAGCAAGCGCACCTGCACGCCGTGCTGCTGCGCCCACTCCTCCCACTGCTCCTTGTAGCACAGGGCGGCCTCGTTGGGGGCCTGCGGGGCAAAAGAAGCGCGTGTCATGATCACCGCTGCTGGGCCCTTGGCTTGCGGGTTGTTCCCAGCTAGCAAGCTTCTTGCCCTGTCCAGCATGCCCAAGCAAGCATACCCGGTAGAACATGCGCACGTCGCCGCGGCTGCAGCCTTGCGTTGCTCCCTTTTGCAACTACTTCCAACCCTTTTCAGCAATTGAAACACAGCAACGATTGCGCACCCGGTAATACATGCGCACGTCGCCGCGGCGCTTGAAGCTCAGGCCGCCCGCATCGATCGTCGCCTCGATCAGCGCCTTGGCCGTGGCGATGCCCGCGCCCTGCATGGGGTGGGTGGCCTCGGGCTGACTTGGTGCATTTTGGCGTGCATTTTGGCGAAAAGCTCTTGCAAGCAGCTTTTGCAAGGCAGTCCTTCAAGCCGAGCCATCACCACATTAACAACAGCCACGTGTTAAGCAGCAGCAAGTGCACCAGCCCACAGCAATACAATCAGTGCGCACCTCTGCAAACATCACGATGGTTGGGTAGCGGAACACAGCTGCAATGGGCCCGCGCAGCTGCAGCCCCGCGCCCTGCATGCACGAATCATTGGAGGTTGTTGGTAGGGTGGTTGGTAGGGTGCGGGCGGCATGCAATGGCAACAAGCGGCTGCCCTAGGCGCGGCATTGATCGCCTGCCGCCCAAGACAAGGCCTGTTGGATTGGCAGCCAGACATGCATGGCAGGCAAGCAGCAATAAGGCATGCAAGACGGGCTACATAGGAGTAAGAAGTGGGGTAAGCAGCAGACGGGCATCCCCACAGGGCTGCAACAGGATAGCCTTCAGCGAATGGTTGGAATGGAGCAGACGCACCGTGAAGGGCCCCACTTCCACGCCGTCCTCCGCGCTCATCTTGTACAGCTCAGGAGCCTCGTCTTCGCGGATGTACAGCGGCAGCTCAGCAAGGACCGAAATCTCCTCCTTGACCGTCTGCGGTTGGCAAGGCAAAGCAGCAGATGGATTGTTCAGCTGCACCAAAAGGCGCCCTCCTGGAGAGGCACAGCGGCAGCTCCGCCAAAACGGAGATTTCCTCCTTCACCGTCCACACAAGCATGGGGAAGTGGTAAACTGAATGAGCATGCAGCACCGCTTGCGGGAGGGAGTTGCCCTTGCTGGCTTGTTCTGCTGCTGCTGCAAAAGCTTGGCCGCTCCACAGCGTGTTGGGTTGCCCCGCGGAGCCCCTCGCTGTCACAGGCCGAACTGCTGACCGCACTTTTTAGCGATGAAACTCACCTTCGTTTCCTCCGCCCGAATGTCGCCACGCACGCGCAGCAGCGCCTCCCGGTTCAGCGCCTGCAGCAGTTTGGGGTGGCTAGGGTCAGCTAGCAAGCCACCAAAACCACCACGTCCAACCTGACTGCCTAGGTGAAGGGCGGCGGAACGGCGGGCGACACTCCCACCGCCCCCCGCACGCATCCCAACCAACTCGCCTGGGGGAAGGGCGGCGCGGCGGGGGACACCTCGTACGTGACGCCGCTGTTGACGCGCACGCTGGCCCGCTGCCCCACGTGCTTGTAAGCGTTGCGCAGCGGCACCTTTTCGCGGCTGATCTCGCACTCGACGACCACCTCCCTGCAGGGGAAGGAAGCAAGAGCGGGAGGGTGGGTGATGTCACGTGCGGCTCAAGTAAACGAAAGGGCTGCAAAGGTGCAGGCCGCACCAAAAATGCACAAAGGACCACGCCAGGCCGGCAGCCGCGGTTGGCGCGCACCTGACGCCGGGGGCCAGTTGGGTGCTGCGCACAAAGCGGGCGGGGTTCCAGTCTGGCTGGTCCGCCGCACACCTGCGGGTTGAGAGGGACATGTGAGCAAAAGCGTACGTGCCAAGCGCGTCTTGCTGTTGTGGATGCTGGTGTTCATTGGCTGGCGAGGGGAGAATGGCAGCGTATGGAACAGAGGGCCCCAGCTCGGCACCATTGCCCACTGTTAGCCACCCTTCTGCTGCCAGCAACCCACCACTTGGCATGGTACCACTGCTCGCGATCGGGGAACTGCCACAGATCTTCCTCAACCTCGGCCGCCGCCGCCACGCTGCGCCGCCGCTGCTGCCGCCGGCCGCCCGCCGGCTGGCGCGCCGCGCCCCGCAGGGGTGCAGCCGGCGCCGCGGCACGCCTGCAGGGATCGGGGCAAGGGCAGTAACATCTAAAAGTGGCTGAAGAAGGCTCGGCAAGCACATCACGCAGGCGCTCGAGCGGCGGCAACGGTGCGGCAGTGGCGGCGGCGGCGCACCTGCTGCTGCCGAGCCTGCCGGCGCTGCTGCTGCTGCACGTCGTCGCCATCTGCAGTGGCAAGGGGGCGGCATGGCGTCACGTCCAGCGCTGCGGGCGGCAGGGCGCCAGGGTTGCTGGGCGAGCAGCTTGCGAGAGCCACCCACTCGTTGAAGAGCCGCCATGGCTTGCTGGTGCTGCCGCAGGCGCGCAAACCCTGATTCCGGCGCGCTGCAGGCGGCTATCGGCGCTATCTCGGGGCTGGGGTCGCTTTCAGGGGCTCCCCGCAGGCTCGAGATCACCACAAAGGTAACGGTTGGGTTTTGGAAGCGTTCCGGGGCAGGTCAGGGAGGGCGCCCATCAAGATGCACCCGCCGCCACGCGGGCGGCGCTCACAGATGCTGCTCGCAGGGCTTTTGGCCGCGATCCAGCTGCCGCATGCATGCATGTGCGCCTGCATTCGGCTCGTTGCGTAGTGTTAAGGGTGATGCAGTGTTTCGAGAGCTTCGGCGGCATGGCGGCTTTGGCACACCGCCGTACTGCACCCACTGCCGCACAGCCGCAACCAGGTCGCTGGGGCATGGCCGCAGCGGCAGCAGCATGCGGGGCCCTGACCAGCCCCAGCCCTCTAGACAGTCTTTGCGCCCCCTCTGTGATGTAGTTTAGCCTCACATTCGGAACGATACTGCCAACCAGCAGCCGCAGCACTCACAAATGCGCATGAAACCCCTGCAAGACGATGGCAACGAGCACGTGAGCGAGCCTGGGCCAGAGGCCCAGTGCAGCAGGCTGGAAGCAGCGGTGCAGGCGGCTGGCATGGGCTTCCCTATAGCTGTTGCGGGGACAGCTGCTTTGCGGTGAGGAGCTGGGGGCTGCTCGCGCGACTGTTGATGGCGTGGGGGCATCGATTGGCGGCGGGGGCAGGAGGGCTCCCGGGCGCATCGCCTTGCCGGTCTGTGCGGCTTTAACTGTAGCTTGCAGCCCCTGTGTGAAGCCTGGAGGCGTGCACAGTGCCGGGGGCCGGTAATGTGGCACTGGATCAGCAGGGGTTGAGGGCATTACGCCGGCGGCTCCATGCGGGCGCCACGCCTGCTGCGCCGACTCACGCCTAACTGCAGCGCAACTACAGGCCCCCACCCACTCCCATCCGTTTGTTCTTGGCTTCGCACGTTTCCACGCGCGCACAAATGGGCACAGCGGCGCTCCTGCACCCCGCAGCCCTGCTGGAATACAGAGGCCGCACGCTGCCGGTCTCCAGCGCCTGCCTGGAGCGCTCCGAAGTGCTGTCCTCGCTGCTGCGCCAGGCAGTGGCGGGGCCGGGCGGCAAGCCGACGCTGGTGCTTGACTCGACGCAAGTTCTGTCGCTGCAGCGCGTCGTGGGCGGCCAGCCCCTGCCGCCCCTGTCGCTGGAGCGCTTCCTTGTGGCCCTGGGCAGCGGCGGCAGCGCCCAGAAGACCGTCCTCGAGCGTTGTTCAGAGGTCAGATGCGAAGCGTGTGGCCTCCCTCGCGCCTCACCGTAACCCTGATGCTGCCCTGCGGTCATCAACGTGCATGCAAGCGTGCCGCGGCGCGCCCTGGCGGCGCCCAGCCCTTGGCGCCGCTACGGGCCACCGCCCCCGCCAGCCACCCCATTGCGCGCACTACGTGTTTGAACCCACCGGCCCCTTGCGCTTCGTTCCCTGCCCGCAGGTGGAGCAGGTCATCCAGATCCTGAAGCTGGCCGACTGGTTTTCGGCACACGAGCTGCGGCAGGCCTGCGATGAGCGGCTGTGCACGCTGCTCCACGGCGTGTCCAACCGGCAGCAGGTGTCCGACTCGCGAGAAGAGGCCGCCAGCCAGGCGCTCGAGGCCGGCGTGCAGCACTGCCTCACCAAGACAGGTGGGTGCTGCGCGGGGGCGCGCCGCACGCACCCGGGCCTGGGTTTGCGGCAGGTGCCCGCACAGCTGCAGCGCCTCCTGTGCACACGGGAGCTGTACGGCGGAGCGTGGCTGTCGAAGGGTCCGTTCATCTCTGCGCTGCTTCCACTGCCCCTGCCTGGCACAGTTGCACAACCTGCCTTCCTCCCGCTTCTCCAACGTCTTCCCTCGCTGTCCCTGTTCTTTTCCACACTTGCAGTCGGCTGGCTCCTGCCGTGGGCGCTGCAGCAGCTGAGCCGCGGCGACAAGGACTGCCCGGGCGCCGCAGCCGCCGAGCAGCTGAGCGGCGAGCTGCGCTCCCAGCAGCAGTCGGCCTGGTTCCAGGTGCGGGCTGTGGGTGCTTTGGGCGCAGTGCATGCGCACACACGGAGATTGCTTTCGCATTGTCGTCCATCCACGCTGCACCGGTGCTTGCACAGCTTGCGGTTGCGCCGAGATGCCTGCGCATGCCGCCATCTCTTTTTCGGGCCCACCCCCTGCAAGCTCTCCCTGTTCCCAGCCTGCTGGTGCCTTGCGCAGTGCAACGCCGTGCCCTGCGCCATGCTGGGTTGCTGCTTTCCGGCCCTCCTTGCAAGCCTGGTTTGCCCCCGGCCCCGCCCTGCTCGCAGGACCGCGCAGCGCGCCGCCGCCGCCGGCTGCACGCCTGCCTTATGGCCGACGACCAGTTGAAGGTGAGGGGCAGATTGGAAGCAGTGGGCGATTCAATTGCACAGTTGCACGGCTGCAGCCGGTTGGGGCAAGTCATTTTGTCGACACAAGGCCATCGCAAGGAGCGGGTGTTGGGTCAGCCCTCCCACCGCCCCACCGTGCCCCTGCTGCTGATTCCGACTATCCCCCTTCACCACTCCCCTCGACAGGTGCTGCTGATGGAGCAGCAGTGGTGGGCGCAGCACGACGACTTTGAGCACTGCTGCGGCGAGTGCGGGGCCAGCCCCTCGGATGTGCGCCCCGCCTTTGACATCACTGGTGCGTATGCATGAGTGCGTGCATGCGTTGCATTGAGAGAGTGTGTTGGTGGTTGGTTGGGTGGATCCTGCTCTGCGATGTGCTTCATCTGTTCTGTCGCTGTGCCATTCGCCTGCGGCGCTGCCGTGTGGCTGTGGCCATGCATGCCGCTCCCATTGGGTGGTCGCGCACTGCAAGCCCCGCAAGCCCCGCGCCATGCCACCAGTGCGTCTCAACCCGCCCCGCCGCCTGCCTGCCCGTCCCCCCTCTCTCTCTGCGCAGGCGAGTCCTGGCTGTTCTCGCGCGACGGCCGCTCGTACCGCGCTGCCGCGGCGCACTTTGCACACCTGCTGGTGGAGCGCAACTGGGGCCTCACCCCCGCCGGCAGCGGCTTTGAGCGGCTGGCGCTGGCGGCCTTTGAGGCTGGCGGCGCACCCGCCGCGCCGCAGCCGCAGTGGCAGCAGTGCCTGGCGCACACGTGCAGCGTCAGCAGCGTCGGCTGCGGCCGCAGCGAGTGAGGGCATGCTCAGGCGCCCGCCGCAGCGCCGCCGCGGCACATTGCGGGCCCGGCCGGCACAGCAGCACACGCGCGGCTGGCCGGTCGCCTGATCAGCCCCCGCTCAGCTGGCGGGTGCAGCTGTAGACAACTGAACACTCGACTGACAGGACAGGACGGACAGCTCTAGGCAGCCACGACCAGGACCAGCATTCGTCCACGATTCGAAACACCCCCCAGCCACGTGCAGCACTGCGTTATCCATCGACCCTCAGGCACGAAGCACAGCACAGCACAGCACAGCACAGCCATTCCTTTGGTTGGTAGGCAGCACAGCACAGCAGCAGCGCAGCACACACAGCAGCAGCCGATAGAGCAGCAGCAGCAGCAGCCAGTAGAGCAGCCGATAGAGCAGCAGCAGAGCAGCAGCCCCTTCCCCCCTCACCCTCCACTGTGGGTGCTGCAGCATGACCACTCGCCGGCGGCACATTGGCCGCCAGGCCGGCATGCTTCGCCCCACTGCTTTGGTGCCCGCTGTGCCACCAGCCCCGCACGCTGCGCTGCGCAGCTGTGGCACAGCAACGCCCCCGTCGCCACTCCCTCACTGCCTCTGGAACCCAACCAGCCCAACCGCTCTGCCCAACCGAAATTGCCCGCCCTCTGCCCTCCTCCCTCCCCTGCACTACTGATACCTGCCCCTCGTAACAACACAAACCAATCGCCGCGCGCCCAGTGTGCACCGGCTGCCAGTTTTCCCGCCCAGCACCCAACCGACCAACCCCTCTCTCCTTCCCTCTCACTTGCGTTCTTTATTCCCGCCCTTTGACTCCACCCCGCTGAAAGCGGGGCCCTGCCCGCCTTGTCTTGTGTGCCATGCGCAGCGCCAGGGGCGGCGGCAGACGCGTGTGTCCGCCCCGCCCCTTTTCAGCGCGAAGTGCCTCCTTTATCTACCTGCCCTTGCCTCTTTTCTCCAGCCCACTGATTGCTACTACCGATTTCTCCCGTCAGCTTGCCCGCTCGCCCAGGGGCCGCAGTAGCCCCCATGCCTGCTTGATTTGCTTTGCGTTGTATGGGCATAATGCCGGCAAGTGATGTTGATGTGTAAAGCCAGCCTGCTAGAGCTTGCACTGCCGAAACAAGGGGCGAGCTGGGGCATGACTTGCATGCAGCCGCCCTTGCAATTGTATTGAACTGCATCAGCAGGAGCCTTACAAGTGGATGGACAGCCATGCAGACGCGCAACACGCTAGCGCAAGACACAGCCGTGCAAGGCAACCAATCAGGCCGGGTGCAGCAGAAGCGGCTGCAGGCGGGACGACAGCTCAGCCATGAGTGCATGGTGCTGCGCTGGGGTGATGGTACCGCGGTGCTCACTTTCCTCCAGCACCTCTGACAGCGCCTGCATTATGTGGTGCATGGGCGGTGGGGAAGGGGCCAGTTGTTTGGCGCATGGGGCGAGGTGTGTGAATTGTAAGCTCGGCTCACATTGCACGCGCCCTGGAGCACAAGGGCTGCTGCAGTCCCCAACACAGAAAACAACGGAAGCACTTGCCTGCATCATTTTGGCCAGCGGCTTGCGGCCTGCTGCCTTTGCACCGCCTCACAAAGCTGGCCTTTGCAACGCATACCCCCAGAAGGACAGCAGCGCTTGCCTGCATCATTTTGGCCAGCGGCTTGCTCTGCACGCGGCGCAGCACCAGGCCCTGCCCCCGACGGCTGATGTGCACCACACAGGGCGCCTGCACAAACGGCTCGCCATCGACCTGCAAGGGGTTGGTTGTTTGCAAGGACGGTTGAAAAGGTTGCTCAACGGGTTTGGTAAAAGGGCGAATAACGTCAAGAGGCCGCCACTACTTGCTTGCATGCGGGCAAGCTGCAGCCGTTACTTGCAAGTTGCCACTTGCCTGCATGGGCAGGCAGGCTGCTGCCACTACTAGCATGGCATGCCTTTCCCTCGTGTCACAAAGCAAGCAGGCTGCCGCCGCTGCTTTACTTGCCTGCATGGGCAGCGGCTTAATGGTTGAGATGACGACCTCGCTGCCCTGCCCGAGCCGCACAGCCCTCGACAGCCCCACTTGCAGCTGCCCCAAGTGCCAGCTGCCGTAGACCGCCACAATCTGCACGGATTGGTGGTGCAGGTGGTGGGGAGAGCTGTTTCAGCCGCCAGGGTGAGGCAGACATGTCATGACAGGGCGCTTGCATTGGCAAGCGGGTGGTGAGTTGTCCGCTGCATGGAATAGATGGCAGGAATAGTGCCCTGGGGTCAGCTGGGTGACAGTCTGCTAGTTCTTCAGTTGTACAAAACACCCTGGCACAGAACCAGCTTCCCCGTCCAGCAGTGCCCTGCCCACCTCCACTTTTCCATCCATCATTGATTGCTGCGAGTGTCGGTGGTTGCTGCTGCCGCCGCCGCCGCTGCCACCGCCGCCGCTGCTGCCGCGGCGCAGCATGCCCGTCCCCGCGAGGGAGTAGCTGTTGCGCCACAAGTCCACACCTCCCCTGCAGGCACGTTGGGAGCGTTTGAGAGGTGGCACGTATAGAGCCTGCGAGGAAAGCAGGCAATGCCTGCTGATATAGAGTAGCTGTTGCGCCACACGTCCACGCCGCCCCTGCAGGCAGGTTGGAATGCGGTGCCACGTGAACTGCCGGTGATATAACGCTGGCAATGCCCGGCGACATCCAGATTGAGTGGACAGCAGCGGACTGAAGGCTGTGAAACCATGCGAAACCTGGCTGGATAGCAGCAAGCTGAAGGCTACCAAAGTCATGCAGTTGGGCCCTCGGGGGCTGGTGATAAGCTGTTAGACTAGACTGGATTAGACAAAATCAGCGCAAAAAAGGCTCACATGTACGAGTTGATGTTGCACACCAGCAGCCCTTCAATGTCTGCCGGCAGTGCCACCGGGCAGCCGTCACACACCACCTGCAGAAGTGGGTGGGCACGTAACAAGGGCAGGCAGGTGGCTGTTCAGCAGGAAGGTTTCTCCTGGATTCCCAGGCGGGGCCGTGCTAACCACTCAAGCAACTCCCATCCCAGCAGAAGACGCCAGCTAACGCAAACCTGCAGCTTTTGCGCCAGGTTGACGCAGGCGCTGCTGCCCAGGGCGTGCCCGCTCACAATGTCCACGCCGCCGATGGTTGTGTACTGCTCGGCGGGAGGAGGAGAGGGCAACGGTGGGAGTTGAAGCAGACGGAGAAGGGCGGCCCGTGCAGTGCGCAACGTGCAGGGGGAGAAAGCATGTATATGTGTATGTCGCTGCATGAACAGATGCAAGGAATGAAAGCTTTGCTTCAAATGCAAGCATGCAGCTGGCAGCCATGCTTCCTGACTCCATGCTGGCATGCCCGGCGCCCTGCCAATGCATGCGGCATGCAGCAGGTGCTGATCAGTGCCACCCATTGTCGATTGCTGCCGGCCGGCATTGTGTTGCAACTGCAGCTTTGGTCACCCCCCCCTCCAGCAGGTGTCACCACTGCCGGCCAGCGCTTACCCAGAATTTGTTGCCCAGCTCTGCAGCCGAGAGGAGGGCAGAAGGAGGGCAGGCAGGGAGGCAGCCATCAGCGATGGCAGCAGCAGTTACGTTGAGGATCTGGCGGACAGCGGCAGAGCCAGGGCTGGGCAAAAGCATCCAGGTTGGGCGAAAGCCACCCCAGCTGCGCAAGAAAGCCACACGCGCCAAACTGCCAAACCGCACTGCAAATGTGCATGCTGTGCACGCGACTCACGAGAGGTGAAGAAGAAGGGCAGCTGCTCGCGCATCTGGTGGAAGTCCAGCGCCACCTGGAGCATATGGAGGGAGTGCATCGTGTTCAAGTTTACGTTGGCATGCCTAGCAAGTCTAGCGGTTTGGACCTGAACCGCCCGCCTGAAACTCATCACACCACGGACACACATGCACAGAGGTAGCGCCCATGCAAACCCTCGCCACCACACTGCCACTCGCCTTTGCATCCACGCCGATTCCAAGGTAATTCTGCATCTGTTTTACCACCGGAGGCGGCCCCGCCGCTGCTGCTGCTGCTGCCGCTGTAGCACTGCCGCCACCACTGCCGCCGCAACTGCCACTGCTGCCGCCGCCGCTGCTGGGATGGTGAGCATGGCCAAAGCCGCTGAGGGCAAGGGAGCCTCCGCGCTGCAGCATGGTCGCCAGCTTGCCTGCAGGTGGAGAGTAGATGGCGAGCCTGTGTGTTCTGCGCTGCGACAGCATACAACAGCAATGCAAGAGGAAGCGCCTGTTAAAGCGAGCGCATACAGCTGAGCAGAATAGGTCACCAGGAGCTCAGATGGGGCGCACCTCTTGGGGTTGTGGGGGCTTCTGCGGGGCGTGGCGGCGCGAAAGCCACGTCCCACCTGCAGCAAGGTCATTTGAGCTCAAGCGTGATGCACAACTGCGTTCGCAAATCATAACGAGCAGGCGGCGTGCTGCATTTGCAAGTGGCAAGCACCTGCAACCTCTCCGCATACAACGCACAGCCTGGCCTATTGTGCAGCAGCTTACCTGTCGATGTGCAGCGGCGCGGCGTGCTGCCCTTGCACGGCGTCATAACTGCAACTGCCCCACATCGCAAGCCCAACCGCTTTGAGCTGCAAAATTCACCTGTCAATGTGCAGCGGCGCGGCGTGCTGCACTTCGGAGAGCATGGTTGCCACCCCCTCCTGCCGCCACACGCCATGGCCGGAGCCCCAGCCCAGGCAGCGCGCCAGGTCGTTGCCTGGCGTGGGATTGCAAGTTGGGAGGCTTTTAGAGCTACCAGAGGCAGCTGGGTGCAGTGCGGGTGCGGCAGCAACGAAACTAAACAAGGCGGTTCCCTCTCCTGGATAGAAGACCGACCAAAGATAGGACCACGACAGACCAGCCAGCAGGTAAAAGCCCCCACCTGTGCCCAGCGGCAGCACCGCCACAGGGGGCGGCTTCCAGTTCAGGTTGCCAGCGGCTGCTTGCTGGGCGCGAATGTCTTCAAGGGTGGACAGCACCCATGCCACTGCGCATGGGGGAAAGCATATCACAACACATGTAAGGTGTGGCAGGATAGCACCACAGGCACGCACTGCTTGCAAGCCGTCCTCAAGCGTGGAGAGCGAGGCCACTGCAGATGGGGGAGGCAGGGCAGGCTAGTTTGGTTAGGCTACAAACCAGAAACACACCCCCAAAATTCAGTTGCACGTCCTCAAGCGTGGACAGCACCCAGCCCCCTGCACATGGGGGACAGGGTGGCAGCACACACCAAAACGTGTGTGCAATTGGTGAGCAGCATGCGATTTTTCTGTGTAGGTTGGAACATTGCAGCTAGAGGAAGCATCGGTGCTGTCTGGCAAGCTGCTGAAGGTGTCGACTCCTGGCTAACCCAGTATGTGACACATGCACGCCTGAGCCGTCCCCGCCCATCACCAGGACGCGGGTGTGCACCTAGGACACCCTCCATTTCAGATAATTTTCTGCCTAGTTCCGCCTGTTTCCTCAGAGAAAAGAGGCCATGCGCACCTGATCCATCCCCGCCCACCACCAAAATGCGGGTGTGTGCAGCCACGGGCGCAAACAGCTGCAGCGCCGCATCCGGCTTCTGCCTCGGCAGCTCCACCACCTGTGTAGCATGGAGTGGAATAACAACCTCGGTGTTGGAAGGGGCCTGCTTAATGGCTGCTGCAGCGCCGCATCTGGCTTCTGCCTTGGCAGCTCCACCACCTGCAGAGCGGGGTTGCAAGTTGGATGATGCACTGAGCTGGCACACAACGCCCCAGCCCAGAGCAGGTGCGCAGCTAATGACCAGCCAAGGTGCCAAGGCCATCCCAAGTAAGACAGTCTGGGGGAAATGCAAAATATGCTCACCTGCAGCGGGTGCAGGGCACGCAGGAAACGCTGCCACAGCGAGGTGCCGACCTGCACAGCAGAGAAGAACAAAAGCAATGGTATGTATTGCAGCAACTAGAAGTGCTGCCGCAGCGCGGTGCCGGCCTGCAACAAAGAAGAGGCAGGAGACGATGGTGGCGTGCAAGGGCCTTCTAAGGGCCAAGGTGGCATGGACTGGCTGGCTGGCCACTCAGCAGGCTTGTGGCAATCCTGGCCAGGCAACCAGCGGCCCCTGCCCAGCACCTGCACAGCACGTACCAGCGGCCCGACCTTGGCAATCCTAGCTACACATCCCAGCTGCACTGCACTGGCCCTTGCAACAGTACAGCACTGGCCCTTGCAACTGTACAGTACTGGCCCCTGCAACATGTCTCTTGAGCGCACCTGCGGCCCGCTCTTGGTGTTGACAAACACGAGCACCGGCTTGCAGCCCGGCGGCAGCTGCTCTGCAGGCGTGGAGGTGAGGGGGCGACACAGCGGCGCAGGTCAACATCGCACAGCCGTGCAGCTGTTGCCTTGCGGGGGCAGTCGTGTGCCGCTGCACTGCAAAGCTCCTGCCTGCCATGCCAACCCTCCGCAAGTAATCATCCCACTACCGTCCCACCTCTTCCCAGCTCTGATTGCACACCGCACCTATGCGATAGTCGCTCCACTGCAGGCCTTTCTTGCGGGTCAGCCGCCGCCACCAGCTGCTGCCTTTCTTGTGGCCCGCCCCTCCGGCCTCCTTGCCTCCTCCCTGCTCCTTTGTGCCACCTGCTGCTGCTGTTCCTGCAGTTCCTGCTGGGCCTGCTGGGCCTGCTGCGCCTGCTGCCCCTGCACCGCTGTCCGCCTGCTGGGCCTGCTGCAGTGGCGATGAGATGTTGCCGCCGCCGCCGCCGCCGCCTGCAGTCGCCGCTGCTGCGGCAGCCCCCTCTGCCAGTCCAGTTTCGGAGCCCTCTCGGCTGCGAGACGCCAACCGCACTGCCGTGGGGGGCAGCACAGAGCGCCTGCAGGGCGTTTGAGGGGGCCTTTTCCAGTTGAGGCGGTGTGGCTTGCAGGGATCAGCATGGGAGCCTGGTGCAGCCAAAGTGCACCAGCAAGCAAGTGGATGCCACAGCACAAACACAAACTGGCGCATCAATGATTGCAACACAAGCGCGGAAGCGCACCGATTGGGCCCCAGGGTGCAGGTTTCCAAGCGGGCAGTGCCTTGGCTGGCCAAGCACCAGGCAAAACTCCACATGGCATACCCCTGAAAGGCAGATCCTCATCAGCGATATACATGTAACCCACCGGTTGGGCCCCAATGTGCAGGTGTCCAGGTGCGCAATGTCGTGGGCGGCCAGGCGGCGGCGCCTCCGCCGCTGCCACCGCTGGCGCTGCAGCCGCGCATCGAACTCGTCGTCTGCAAATTGGTAACAGTCAACTGTTACATCACTCCAACAAGACAACGTGCAATTTCAAGGCTTGCATGGCCGCATGTTCATGGCCAGCTGTACATTGCAGGCACCAAGCGAACCCCTAGCTTGACCCCAGCCATGCTCATCTGCTGCATTGCTGGGCTTCCACCCCATAGAACCTGCTGCAATGCTGGGTTGCTCTCCGTATTGCAATAACCAACACAGACCGCCCACACACCACCCACCGCTCTCGCTGTCGCTGGAGTAGCCACTATCATCCGGAGCTGCCGCCGCCGCTGCGCCTGCGGCCATAGCGCCGTCCGCTCTGGCGCCGCCGGCCGCCGGCCCCGCTGCTGCTGCGCCTGTGCCGCCGCTGCTGCCGCCGCGCCAGCTCACCACTCCCCCCAAGGCTTGAAACCACGATGAGCTGCGAGGGCGGGCCTGCTGCCCCGCCCCCTCAGCCGCTGCCTCCCCAGCTGCAGCAGCAGGGGGAGCAGTACTAGGCAGGGTGCCGGTGCCACCACCGCCCCGCCGCCGCCGCAGACCCTCGGGAGCGCTGCTGTCGCTGACTGCACTGCTGGGCTCTGTGAACGCTGGGGTAGAGTCGAGCACTGGCGCCGCAGGCGACAGCAGGCCGCTGCATTCGCCATCATCGCTGCTGCCGCCGCTGGGACTGCTGCCCGCCGCACTGCTGCCGCCGGCCTCGCCGCCCCGCGCCCGCCGCCGCGCCCGCTGCGGCGACGCCCGCCCGCTGCGCCCGCTGTGCCTGCTGTGCCCGCTGTGCCTCTTGCCGTCCAGCAGGGCGTGCAGCTTGGCGGCCACGGTGGGCAGCTGAGGGTGAGCCTCAGCAAAGCAGGACACGTGGCAGGCATCGCCGCACAGCGAGCAGCGCCAGAGCGGCTCTGCTGCAATCAGCCCATCGGTTTCGGCTGGCTCTTGGCAATACAGGCAGGTGGGGCTGCCGTCTGTCGCTGCCGACTCCTGCGCGCATCATAACGGGCGCGGGGGGGCGGCGGGGGAGCGGAACATGGGTGACGGGGTGTGCTGCGGGTGCATACTGCTGGAGTGCATGGCAGCCACAGGCGGCCGTCGGCAGCAGCACAGTCGACAGCAGCACAGGTGCAGCCAGCATGCCAGCTCGAATCGGCGCTAATCAACAGCACAACAAGCGCAGAAGCAATACCATGCAAAAGCAGCACCCACCCACCTCGTCCAGTATGGTCCCCCATGCCTGCCAAAAGTGCTGCTGCCTGCTGTGGTCGGCCGCAGCGCCGCCGTAGCACAGCGGGCGGCACGTCTTGCCCGCCCGTCGCACGCAGCTATCGTGCGCCAGGGTGCCGCACGCTGCGCAGGCCTGGGCTGCGGGTGGGGGACCGCCTCCCGCCGGCCCGAGCGGCCCCAGGCACACCGCACACAGCAGGGGCTGCAGGGGGTCTGCCGGTAGGCTGCCCTCGGCTGCTGCCATGAACATGTGGCGCTCGCCGGGATACTGCTGGGGAGCTGCTTTGCGGAGCTCCTTCAGCACGGCGGCTGCAACTGCCACCATGCGGGCGCCATCGCGCGCTTGGGCAGCCGCCAGCCATCGCCAGGCCGCGGCGCCTGCACCGGGCGGCATCGGCTGGAGATGAGGCAAGTGCTTGCATGACCAACATGCAAGCCAAAAGCCAAACGGCTAAGAGACACATGCAGATGGCAGCTAATCATCGCCTCCAAGCTCAATGCAGCCCAAACCCACCTGCCACGGCAGCCAGCAGGATCACCGCCGCCGCGAGGCTCAGCGGCAGCCATGCGGCATCGCAGCCAGCCGCTGCATGGCAGTCGAGCTCCAGGAAACGGCAGGCCGCAGCCACTAGCCCTGCCCAGTGCGCCAGCAGCGGCGAGCGCAGGCAAGCCGGCTCCATAGGGATTGTTCAGTGAAGCACGGGGCAGCTGCCCAGGCGGCGCCGCCCGTTGCGGCGGCGCAGCGACGGTGAAGCGGAGGCGCTGCTGAGCGGTGGATTCGATCTTGATCGTGTGCTGTGATCGTCTAGCGGGGCGGGCTGCGCCAAAGGTGCGGGTTACGGCCGGGCGCGCCACACAGGGTTGGCTAACAACAGCGCCAGGAGACGGCGCGGTCATCAGCGATTGCACAGTTCATAAGGTGACAGCCGGACCGATGGCAGCCTGTTGCTTTTCGCGCCCAGCCACGTCGGCCCTGCATCGCACACTGCAGTGAACCTGGCAGGGCGGCAGCGAGTGCACTGAAGCAGGGAGCAGCCGGAGAACACATCGATTGTAACCGTGTATCGGAAATCACGCTGCTCGCAGAAAGCGCGAGCCCACCGTCGCTGGGAGGTCCTCAGTGAGGTGACCATGCCCATCATTGATGCGTGCAAACAATTTGAAACACATTGACGAGCGGGGCGGGCGCCTGCAAGTGCGGTCGAGCCTGCCGCCGCCGCTGCTGCCGCTCCCAAGCCGCCGCTCTCTTCCTGCAAGCTCCCGTTGCAGACTGGTGCCAGCGTGCTTTCTGCCTAGCTTGTGCACTGGCAGCGTCGCCCACCAGGGCTACTTACACACCGTGTTGCCCGGCTAGGCAATCAGCCGCACACCCGAGGCCCGGGCAGCGGCAGCAGCGCCAGCGGCAGTAGCGGCAACGGGCACAGCAGGCACCATGAAGCTCATTACCAAGCAGCTGCTGAAGGAGGGGCCTGGATTTGCCAAGATGGTTCCTGAGGAGGGTGCGTGATGCTTTATTTAGTTTATTTAGCAAGCGGCAGCTTCGCTCTCTGTGCTGCAGCTTGTGGCGCCACATGCTGCCTCTCGCTGCCGCACTGCGCTGCCACATGCTGCAGTTCCATTCCTGGGCAGCAGCCACCAGGGTTCGCTACACTGCCGCCCCGTAAGGCAGTCGTACACGGTCTTGCTGTACTGTTGCAGGCGAGGATTTGTGGCACGCATACAACCTCATTCGGGAGGGCGATCGTGTGGAGGCGACCACATTTCGCAAAGTGAGCCATAAGCTGGTAGATTTGACGTCTATTCCAGTCTGCTTATGCTCTCGTGTTCCCTTCTACTTTCTCATGTTGCCGCCTACACCCTCGCGCTCTCATGCCTCAACTGCTGCAGGTGCAAACGGACCGGGGCACGGGCAGCGAGAGCGAGCGCGTGAAGCTCAAGCTGATGGTCCGAGTAGAAGCAGTCGAGTACGATGCGGAGGGTAAGCAGGCTGTGTTTATTGCTTGATCAAAGAAGTAGGGCGTTTTGCAAAGGCTAAGGTGAAGCTCACGCTGATGGTCCGAGTAGAAGCGGTTGAAAGGGCAAGGAATCGAAGGCCAGCCTGGCTTGTGCTTGCATGTGCAATACCGGCATGCAAAGCTGCCATGTTTGGGCATGCGCCCGCTGCCTGGCCGGCCGGTACAACTGAACAAGTCGAACGGGTGCTGAGCTGCAGGCCAGCAAATTCGGCTGAAGGGCAAGAACATGACAGAGAACGAGCACGTGAAGCTGGGGGCCTACCACACACTGGAGCTGGAGCTGCAGCGCGCCTTCACACTGCACAAGGTGCGCTGCAATTGGTGGTTCTTTGTTTTGTGATGTGATACCAACACCCTAATTAAGCTCAACATGCACTCGTTCGAGCTGGAGCTGCAGTGCGTGTTGACGCTGCACAAGGTGTGGCGTTGTATTTAGCTCCCTGTGGAAAGAAAGCCGATCGTCTGAAACAAGGCAGCGCACCGTACCCTGCTTGCTGCCATGCATGCACGCCTGCTTGCTGCCATGCATGCACGGTCACCCCCACCATCCAAGCTAACTAGCTGTGCTGTGCTGGATTCCGTGGTGCAGGATGTGTGGGACTCGGTTGATGCCGAGCGCGTGCTGCTGTGCAAACTGATTGCTCTGCCTGCGTTTCGGTGAACCTCTCCCTGACCCACCATACGCAGGATGTGTGGGACTCAGTTGATGTCGAGCGCGTGCGCACCGCCTGCGACCCCGCGGCATCTGCTGACCTGGCGGTTGTGCTCATCACGGTGAGCAATCGTCAGGCTGATGTTTGGCATTGTTTGTCCATTGGTAGCAAGTCGTGCGTTCAAGCAGCGCCAGCGGAGCGTCCGCTGACCTGGCGGTTGTGCTGATAATGGCCGAGTGGCCAACTGATCCAGCGGTTAGCTGCCTGCTCCAGGCTCAACCTTGATGCCATGCTAGCTAGCATGCAGTGTGTGCTGTCAGCTTGTTAAACACTTTTTTCACTGTGCAGGAGGGCCTGTCGAACCTGTGCCTGGTGGGCTTCACCTGCACCCTCATCCTCTTTTCTGAGCAGGCTATTCCGAGTGATGTTGTAACCATTTTCCGCCCCAAATCCTCCCTCTCTAGCAGGAGGGCCTGGCGCACCTGTGCCTGGTGGGCTCAACCTGCACCCTCACCCGCGCCAAAATCGAGGCCAACATCCCTCGCAAGCGCGGCGCGGCGGCGGCGGGCTACGACAAAGCCATGGAGAGCTTCTACGACAAGGTATGGTACTCGATAACTGCCCTGTTTATCTCATCATGACTGATACAAGATCAGGCTGTTGTGCAAGGCTAGCTGGATTGCCGCTTGAGGTGCGTTTGACAAAGCCATGGAGAGCTTTTACGACAAGGTGCAGTGTTGTATCAATGAATCTGATTCAAAAGGCATATGTTCAGACCCGGCTATTGTGCAACACGTGGATTGCTGCTGGAGGCATGGGGTGCCCCTCTGTCTTGCGCCTCCTTTCCCACCAAACTGAGCTGCGCCCAACCCCACAACCCCCACAGGTGTTTGCGGCTGTGGTGTGGCACGTGGAGTGAGACATTGTCTGAAGACTCCGGCTGGATCCATCGCCTAAGCAGCCCTAAAACCCTCCTCGAAACATCATTTTCTGCAGATGTTTGCGGCGGTGCTGCGGCACGTGGACTGAGACAGGTCCTGAAGCCTCCATTTCAGCCAGTCTGTTCTACGGCTCCCTCATCTCTGCCGACTTCCCATCCCCTCACAGGTGTTTGCGGCGGTGCTGCGCCACGTCGACTGGGACATCGTGCGCTGCCTGGTGATTGCGGGGCCCGGCTTCGCCAAGGACGAGTTTCGGGAGTACCTGGACAAAGGTGAGAGCTGATTGAATGCCATTTTTTTGTCAGTCCGACGGGGCAGAAATTGGGGCCTTGCTCCGCCAAGGACGAGTTTCGGGAGTACCTGGACAAAGATGAGGGTTGCTTGAGTGTGGTTAAATGCCATTGAATCAGTCGGACGGGGAATAGATTGGGGCCTTGCTCCGCCAAGCACAAAGGGTTGGTTGCAACAGTTACGACTGCTCGGTTCAGTGCGCGGTTGCAACCGTAGTTGGGGCCCGGCTGTGGCTAGCAAACAGCCCTTCCTGCCAACCAGGCAGCGTTCCTTGTGGTTTGCCAACGCAGAAGCATGGTAATCCTCAGGGCCGCTTGTGGTTAAAGAATCTTCCACAGTTCTGCCAACGCAGAGGCGCAGCGGCGCAAGGCCCGCGTGCACCTTTGCTACTTTTCCGGGCTGCTGTTGCCTAACAAACCCTGCCCCTGTTTTGCACCCTCTTTGCAACGCAGAGGCGCAGCGGCGCGAGGCCCGCGTGCTGCTGCTCAACCGCTCCAAGATCCTGCTGGCCCCCGCCTCGTCGGCGTACAAACATTCCATCAAGTGAGTGGCTCTGTGGTTGATGCTTGGGTGTACAGCTGTACGCCCTGTGTTGTTGTAGCTGGGCCAGTAGGCCTGCTGGCCCCCGCCTTCTCTGCCTCCAAGCACTGGATCAAGTGAGCAGCTCTGTGGCATGGCTGTTCAGCGAGCCTGGAGCAGTGCGGGCGGTGCATATGGGGTGGAACCTGGACCAGCAGCAGGGACACACTTTGCGCCCTGGTTCAACTGTTGCCTGAAACCCTGCAGGGAGGTCCTGGCAGGCACGGTGGTGGCGGGACAAATCAAGGACACCAAGGCGGCGCGGGAGGTGCAAGCGCTGCAAGACTTCATGACAATGCTGGGGCAGGTGCGCTGTGCTTAGTTTTCCTAACTTTGTGGGGGGCTGAAGCAACAAAGGGAGGTGCAAGCGCTGCAAGACTTCATGGCCATGCTGGGGCAGGTGCGCTGTGCTCAAATTCCCTTGGAAAGTTGGGGGTTATTGCAGAGAAGTCAGGGGCAAACACTGCCAGGCATATTGACGATGCTGGGCAGGCATATGGCACACCAGCCGAGTGTTGTGCAGCTCAACTTGTTCGGTACACGTGCCACTGCCCAACCTCCTCATGCAGGACCCCAGCCGAGCGTTCTACGGCCCAGGGCACGTGCATGCTGCGCACGAGATGGGGGCGATACAGGTGGGCAGCGCCATCGGCAGCATTCTGCTGCTCATATAATGGGCATGGTGCTGCATCAACCCTTCGATGCCTGTGCAGACCAGACCTCCTCCTCAAGACCCTTGCTAGTCTAGTCTAGTCTAACAGCTTAGCGCCAGCCCCTGAGGGACACCTTTGCTGCTGCGCCCAACCTTGCCCCACTGGCCTGCAAGGCTGCTGACCAGCTCTGACATGTTTAGTCTGATGGCCCTATCTGCAGACGCTGCTCATCACCCACTCGCTCTTCCGCCACAACTCGCCGCCACTGGCTCCATCTCAGCTGCTAAATCGCTGTAGCTTGCTGCTTTTCCTGCCCTTTTCGCAGACGCTGCTCATCACGGATTCGCTCTTCCGCACCACCGACATCAAGAAGCGCAAAAAGATGGTTGCTTTGGTGGACGAAGTGACTGCAGGTTGGTCTGGTTTCGAGGATGAGTAGCACACACTCGTGGTCGCCGCTGCGTGCGCCGGCAGCGTGCCTCTAACAAAGGACGCGGTCGTGAACCGCTCAGCCGTGCTTATTGGGTGCCTGCACCTCTTGCGAGGCCGCACATGGTCAGCACTGCTTGGTGCAGACAAGTGCCGGTGGCTTGCTGAGCGACACACGTTGCCTCCCGTTTACCTCGTATAGGCGGCGGCACGGTGCACGTGTTCAGCGGCATGCACGCCAGCGGCGAGCAGCTGAACCAGGTGTGTAGTACAGTTGATGCATGTGCGTTTTGCACCTGTGGATGCGATAACTGGCAAGCCGGCTGCAATGCACACCAGCAGGGAGCAGCTGAACCAGGTGGGCGGTTGATGCATGCGCTTTTTGATCATGTGGATCCAGCTGATTAAGCCGGCTGCAGTGCGTGCCAGCGGCGAGCAAATTGGATGCTTGAGAGGCCTGCACTGGGGTGCACTGCTGCATCAGCTGGGCTTGTCGCGTCTGCGGCAAGTTGCCTGCAGCGTGTCAGTAGCGAGCAGCTGAGTGTGGCGCTGCTTCGCTTCTCATCTCTGCTCCTCACCCTTCCCCCTCGCCCCGCAGCTGATGGGCATTGCGGCCATTCTGCAGTTCCCGCTGCTGCCACCCTTGCTTGCTGCCCGTTGCGCAAACTTGCTGCGTCACGCTCAGTTGTGCACCTCGCTGTGCCTCCATGTTGCTGCAGCTGACGGGCATTGCGGCCATCCTGCGGTTCCCGCTGCCCGACTTGGAGGACCAAGAATTTGAGGCGGACTGGTGACGGCACTGAGGCAGACTGGTGACAGGCACCAGCTGCAGTCCCCAGCAGTTTGGCTGGAGACACGCCAGCAGCTCGCAAGCAGCACACCATGCCTGCATGCCTCCTTGCTTGTGGTTTGCGTCCTCCTTGGCCCCTGGCCGGCTGCTGCCGTTCCATCACCCCCATTCTTTCCCGTATTCCTTGGAGCGACGACGATCAAGTGTGACAGAGCTTGCGGCGCGCAAGCGGGTACAGTAGAGGAGGGCGACAAAACTGGAAAGACGCAGCGGGGGAGAGAGGAAGCAATTGGGCACGCGATTCCGAGGCAGAAAGGGCAGGAGAGATTTACGAGGATGGGGCGTTCAATCGAGCTCGGGGCGGCAAAGGCACCGGGGCAGCAGAGGGGGGCGGAACGGGCAGCGGGGGGCACAGCGTTGGAGGGAAGGAAGAGTAAGCACGGGTGCTGTTCGTACGGGAGAGAAACGACTAGAAGGCATGGGGGCGGGTTGTCAGGCCGGGCACTGGGGCGCCCGGGAAGCCCTGTTATGATGAAGGCAGCAAGCAAACGAACAAAGCAACACATTTTGGGGAGGCCACTAGGCAAAAGGGGGAGAAACTGAGTGGAAAAGTGGGGGCGGCAAGGCAAGGTGGTTGGTGAGAGAGTTCAGGCTGGGGCTGAATGGAACGGGTATGGCCGATGGCATGCTTGCCTGAAAGGTGGTTGGTGCTCACCAGCACGGCCACTTGCGCCGCACTGAGAGGTTGCTGCTGGGCGCGCAGCGTGGCAGCGCATGGCAAGACGTGTAGGCAAGGCAGGGCACAGGGGGCGGCCACAGAAACGTGTGGGTACAAAGGGTGTGTGCTTGCAGCAGGCATAAGACGGGGGCAGTACGTGCAGACAGCCGGCAACGGTACGCAGGCGCTGGCATGCTGTGCGCGAAATGGCATGCTGTGCGAAACGTAGTGCTGTCCAAATGCAGCGCCGAGGCTAGTGAAGTGGTTCAAAATGGGGGAGGCGGGCTGCCGTCGCATCCCATCCAGAAAGAGCCAAAACA
>VFQQ010001246.1_pt1 | contig 37535 bp, 59 predicted proteins | sample 3512341 | NCBI WGS metagenome assembly VFQQ01 (sample SAMN10412373, study PRJNA504923) | tailings metagenome | isolation source: Relicate 2 Philex TSF1 revegetated site | place: Philippines: Tuba, Benguet | collected 2017-08-29 | reverse complement strand
GGCTGGTGGGCTGGTTCTGGGGGCACGGCACTGCCAAGAACCTGCGGCAGCTGGTGCGGGGCCCCCTGCGCGGCCGGGCGCGGCTCCAGCTGGCAGGTGAGGCGCGCTGTGGCGCGCTGTGTCAAGGGGGGCTGCATTCTAAGGGCTGCAGAGCAGCAAAAATGAGCCGCCTGCACCTCTTACGCTTGTGGAGTGGGTGTCGGCTCCTGCAAACCCTTTATTTCACCGGGCTGAACCGGCTTCTCATCTCGAGCTGCTCTGCCGCCCTGCCTCCAGGCGACCTGCACTTCATGATGCGGCACAGCTTCCGGCAGTACGGCGCCGGACAGAGCCCCAGCCTGGCACCTTCGGAGCTGCCCACGCCCGCAGGTGCGGGACGGGCTCGCGTGATGGCAGGGTGTCGGGAGCACCGTTTGGTCAGGGTGTTGTGACGCCACTGCAGCCAGTCCTCTTTTCCCTCTGCCCATCAACGTGCCTGCCTGCCCCGCCCATGTGCTGCAGGCACCTCGCCACTGGGGGGCAGCCCCCGGGGTGGCTCTCCACTGGGCGGCTCTCCCACAGCCAGCCGGCTGAGCTCCCGAGCAGCCACCCCCACGCCCGGCCACCGCAGCCTGCTGTCCCCGTCCCAGCTGCACCAGAGCCTGGTGAACCGGCTGGGCAGCACAGGGGCCAGCGCGAGCGGCGGCAGCGGCAGCGGAGGCGCAGTACGCGCGCAGCAGCAGGCACAGCAGGCACAGCCAGCGGGTGAAGCAGCTAAGGTGCCGGCCGGTGCCTCCCCTGTTTCAGCTTCCCCGCTGGGCACCAGCCCCACCGCTGCCACCTGGTCGCTGGCAGCTCCGCAGGGTCGGTCGCCCAGCCGGCGAGGCTCAGCAAGCGGCCCAGCCATCGAGGCCGCCGAGGCAGCGCTGGCGGCGCTGAGCAGCCCGCAGGGCTCATCCGATGGCAGCAGCACATCGCAGCCCATCACCATTGGCAGCAAGCTGGCGACCACGGCCCGCCCGCCGCTGCCGATGCTCAGCCCCGTGCGCGGCGCCAACGGCACAGCAGCTGCTGCGGAGCAGCCAGCTGCCAACGGCGTTGTGGATGCACCAGTGGCGCACAGCGGCAGCGCGGCAGGCAGCGCTAGGATGGGGGCCTCCCCTGGCACCTCGCCCCCCGCTGCGCCTTGGACCGCCACCCCCGCCAACGGCGCCTCCCCAGCCTCGCCCTTTCACTCATGGTGGCCGGGCCTCAAGGTGCGCACCGGCGCTGGTGCTACAGAGGCGGCGGCGGCTGGCGCTGCAGGCGCTGCCGCCAGTAGCGAGGCGCCCCGCTCCTCTTCCGACTCTGCTCTGGGCGGCGGCATGCGCCGCTCAGACACCTTTGCCTCGGTGGCGTCCCTGGACACGGCTGGCGGTGCCAGCACCCAGCAGCCCAGCGGCTGGTCGCTGTGCGACCCCGAGCACTTGGTGGTGTGCGGCAGCGGCGGCGGCTTCCTGCACCCAACCCACGTGTTCAGGTGCGCTTGCGGTGCAGGGCTGCCAGGGCACAGGGTGTCATGAAGGGGGAAAACAGTATGCGTTGAAGCTGCTGTGGTGACCGTCCAGCCAAGCTTCCGTCCCACTGCCACCCGCCCCCGCAGCGAGGCGCGCTTCCGGCCGGAGCATGTGCCCGCGGCAGGCCCCATCTACCGCAAGACGGAGCAGCTGCAGCTGCACCACAGCGGCAGCAGGCCCGGCGGCCTGCAGCGAGGCTTCCCCTCCAACAGCAGCCTCAACTCCCTGGGGCAGCCGCGCAGCGAGGGGGCCGCACAGGCGCAGCGGCCGGCGGGCGGGGAGTACCGCTGTGCCACCGCCTTCCCCTCAGCAGAGCAGGTGTGCTTGGTGCTTGCTGGCTGGGGCCAGTGGTGGGAGTCGATGGGAGGCCGCTCTAATTGAGCTTCAGTCCACAGCATGGCCACAAACACAGCATGTGCGGGCATCTCACCAGGCCTTCACTCATGTGCACCGCTGTGCCGCAGTCGCTGAAGCTGGGGCGGGCCAACCTGACGTTCCGGTCCATGAACAACCGGTGAGGCAGCGGCTGGAATGGTTTGAGGAGTGGCTTCAGTCCTGCTTAGTGCAGTTGGCTCGCTGCTGGGCATCTGCATCCTGCTGGCTGTGGCAAAGGACAGCAGATGCGTGCCTGCGCCTGTGCTGTCTCACATGGCTCGCCTCCTATCCCTCTCCAGCTTTGACATCGTGGGCGGCCTGCTCTACTTCCTGCTGGTGGTGCGTCTGCGGTGCTGTATTGCGCACTGTGCTGTTTGGCTGGAAATGCCGGTGTGGACACAGCGGTAATGTGTTCTCAGTAGTGCTGCTCGCAACCCCAGACTTTGCAACCACTGGCACTGCATCACAGCACTCCTCACTGCCCCTGCTCCCCATTGCCGTGCGCCGCCTGCCTCCAGGTCAGCGTGCTGCCGCGCTGCACGGGTGTGGCTGAAGTGCTGGAGGCGCACACTCCCTGGGAGGCGGCTGCACTCTTTGTGCACTCGGGGGTGGCCACTGTGGGCGCCATACTCACCGAGTCGTACGTCTCGCTGGCCACCCTCGTCTTTGTGTTTGCCGTCTTCCTCAGCATGTGCCGCGCTGGAGGCATCGGTGCCGTGCCAGGTGGGCGGAGAAGCTGCAGGGGCAGGGAAGATCTTGGGCGGGGGGGCGGAGCAGGTTGAGAGGCTTTGCTGCGCACAGCAGGATACATGCCAAGCGTCTACTGGACCGCTGGTCAGCCTGCCGCACCACTGCATGCCTGAGCTGCCGCTTGGGCCACGGTCAACACCTTGCAGGCGTGCCGCCCGTGCTGCGCCGGCGGCCCGAGTTTCACGGCACCTCGCTGGCGGTACGCGCGCGTGTGGGCGGCCTGGCCACTCAACTGGCGTACGCAGGGGCACACTGCCTGGCACACCTGACCGCCGCCGTGTCGCTGCTGCTGCTGCTGGAGCTGGTGAGTGGGGCTGCCGTGGGAGGGCTGGCGGTGGCGACCCGGTGGTTGGGGTTTTGAACCAGCAATGACCAGCATGGGGACAGCATATGTGCGTGCAATACCGTCGTCCGCCCAGCCACACAACAACAACTAGGACCCTGCGTGCACCCTTCATTGACCCCTCCAAAAAGTTCACCGTGCACCCGCCCCCCACCGCCAGGCCATGGAGGTGATGATCAAGTACGAGGGACTGGGGCGCGACGGATACCACTCGCTGTGAGTTGCCGCGCAGCAGTGGTGGCGGTGGTGCCAACTCAGCCGCAGATGCGGGGGCGCCGTGCCATCGCCCACTGGCTGGGGACGATTGGCCATCCTGCCATGCTGCAGCCGCGCTGGGATCGCGTAGCTGCATGTGTGTGCAGCGCCTTGCACGGAACCGACCTCCCACCCCCCTCCTCCCTGCAGCTACAAGTGGTACCGCGGCTACGAGGCGCAGCACTTCCCCGACCCCATGGGCGTGCGCGCCCGCCTCGAGCGCTGGACGCTGGGCCTGTACCCAACCGGTGGGTGCAGCAGGGCGGGCGCTGGGCCCGAATAAGGCATGCCGCGGCTCAGCTGCTGCTTGCTTCAGTAGGCATTATTCCTCCACTGCACTTCCTTGAGCCGTCCCGCCCCCCATCCCGCCCTTGCAGCCCTCAAGTGGGTGATGGCCGTGTTTGATGTGCCCGAAGCCATCTCCGTGAGCCGCACCGCGCTGTGCACGAACGGGCTGGCGGCGCTGACCCGCCTGCAAACGGCTGGTTACTACCTGGGCACTCTGGCATACTACTGGTGAGCTTATAAGGCGTGTGCCCACGTTTGGGCTGGCAGCTGGTGCTGGGTGAGGCGTACGATGGGTCACATGCATGTAATGCACTGCAACGTAATACCAGTAGTGGGCGCTGCTGATGCCTGCTGCAAGTATGCCTCACGACTCCCCGCCAACCCCTCGCAACCCTGCACAGGGTGCTGGCCACGCCCACCGTGGGATTCTTGTTTGGCGCCTACTTGTACATCTCCGTCAACTGGTGAGGCGTGCTTGTTAAGCATGTCGTGTTTGCTGCAACGCAACATCGGCCTGATGTGCCCACATGATGTGCGCTGCACCCCTCCTCCCTTCCCACCGCAGGTTCCACTGCCACTACGACGAGGCTTTCAGCTCCCTGCAGATCCCGCACTTCAAGGGCTTCCTGCGCTTCCACAGTGAGGGCGTGGCAGGGCAGCTGCGCCAGGGCGGTCGAGGGGCGGTGACAGGACACGCAGTGGCTGGACGGCAGCGGCAGCTTGAACGCTCTGGGACCCCGAGTGTGGTAATCCCAGGCCTGAGCCAACCTCCGCCCACCCTTTTGCCTCGCCTCCTGATGCAGTCACGCGCAGCGGCGACCTGGAGATGTTTGGGCTGGCGCTGGAGAAGGTGCCGCACAGCTGGCGGGAGGACCCGCGCTGGCGCACGCCGCACGGCGGCGGCAACCGCGAGCTGCCCGCCCACCGCGCCAAGTTCCCCTCGCGGTGCGCACAGGGGCAGGGGGTGGCAGCGCTACTAGCTGCTGGATCAGTCTGGGGGGTGGGTTCACGCTGAGAGCGTGCTGATATGACATGCCGTGGGAGGTGGGGAGCCTGACTTGGCCAGCATCATGTGCGCGCAACCTCTTCCACCCTCCCAACTCCGCCTGCCCTGCAGCTGGGTGCCTGTCGAGGAGAAGCCGCACATCCTGCGGCCGCCCCGCATGGAGCCGCCGCCGGAGGCGCAGCTGAGCGTCTGCGATTACTTGTACGTGCCTCGGCGGCGCAGCTAGGGCTGGTTGCCAGTTGGCTGGTTGCACACCTGGCAGCCTCCTCGGCCGCCGAGCTGGCCAGCCACAGGGACCGCAGGCAGTAGCGGGCGATGCAACGTGGCGACCAGCGCACCCGTAACGCCCCTGGGCACATCACTGGGGCAGGCTTGCCCCGCATAAATCTTACATTCCCCACCAGTTGAGTAAAGGACAGCTCGTGCAAACTCAAGCTCTTCTCTGTCATTTGACACGCATCCCAGGCCATCCCCGACCCTTGCACACTTGTGTAACGTTCGCTTCTGGCATTTTGTACCCTAGGACCTGTACCTTCAATCGATGTACCTTTTGCTTCCGCTTCCTGGACTGCACCCTACCCAATTCATTTTGTTGCACAAATGCGCTTGCTCTGATCGCTGGCGCCTGCCGCCTGCCGAGCCACAGCTCCGCTGCGGCATGCGTGGTACACACCTGCGCCTGCACTTTGTAACCAGCAGTGACGTGCGAGACACATTCTGAGGCTATAGCAGAGCCAGCTGCTGTGCTGGACTTGCCGCTCATGCGGTCGTGGGGCCATGGCCGGCCAACAGCAACGCAACCGCTGCGGGCGGCGGGCGCGGCGCGCCAGTGGCAGGCCTGAAACTGGCGTTCGGCGCCCTGTGCCGCAGGACGTGCGTGACTCATACATCGCTGCACGCACGGCTGAGCGAGTAGGCGCTGGAGGCAGGACTCGCGACCGCTCCGCCTGCCGGGCTGTGGCTTGAACGGCAGGGGGCGGCAGCGGCCGCCGCTCACATTTAGCAGCTTGTGTGGCGGAGCGGAGCAACGATGAAGAGCACACAGGCGCGCTCGAGCGGCAAACTCGCGCGCAGGGCGCTGTGTTGCCCTGCCGGAGCGCCCAAGCAGCTCAGCAATGTGTGGCGCCAGCATCGATCGCAGCTTGGCACCCAGCGGGCCGCGAGGCGCCCGCCGTCCGCCACCCGCCTGCCGCCGCTCGCTCGCCGCCGCCGCCAACACCCAGCCTAACACCGAGAAAAGCAACTGTCCATCACACTCTCCCTCTTGCAGGGTGCGGGCAAGGGCAAGCGGGTGATGGGCGGCAAGCCGCACGGCGAGGGCGGCGCGGCGGAGGGCGACGCGGCGGGGCTGCCGCCGGGGGCCGCACCCAGCGGGCGCATCCCCGTGCCGCGCCACATGGTGCGCCTGCCGCTGGAAGTCAGCACCCACCTGGAGTGCAAGTGGAGGGACGGCAAGTTCTACCCCGCACGCATCATTGAGCGGCGTAAGGTGGACGGCACTGCGGACGAGTACGAGTACTATGTGCACTACCGCAAGTGTGAGTCCCGCCTGGCTGCTGCCCCGGGCTGCCGCTGCCTCCCCTGCACTTCAAGATTGATGCGTAGTTTCTAATGCTGTGATGCCTTGCTGCAAGCAAATCGCAGCAGTCGGTTTGCAAACCAAGACCGTGCATCTGCAGTGTTGTGCTCCTTGCTGCTCTTACCGGTGGTGGGCCAAGACATGGAGCCCGGCACAAGTGTGCTGAGTGCATTCCTGTCACGTATCTGCGCCCACCCTGCGCAGTCAACCGCCGCATGGATGAGTGGGTGGCGCTGGAGAACTTCAACCTGGTCAGTTGACAGGGACGGGTCAAGGTAGCATGGTGGATCGCTGGTCGTGCCGATGTTGAGCACATCAGCTGTGGCCTGCGCCATCTGCATGCTGCGCTTGCCGTGCCTGCCTGCCCACTGTGCACCAAACCGTGCTGCTCTGTGTGCAGGACACGGTGTGCCCGCCCGAGCCTCCGGGGCCGGGCGACGGCGGCCGGACGCGGGGCCAGAAGCGCAAGGTGGACGACGACCACAGGCGCGCACAGCAGAGGCGTGGGGTTGACATGGAATTGGCTTCTATGTGCCAACGCGCCGCTCGCTTGCTCAGTATGCTTTGCGCCTTTTGCTTGCGTGCCTGCCCTCCCAAATCTCTCGCTGCGTGCACTGCGCTCCCTTGCTGTGCGCAGCGAGGAGGAGGGGGAGGGCCATGAGGACTTTGACCCGCAGCAGCTGCGCGAGCACGAGGAGTTCACAAAGGCAGGCGGCAGGGGACAGGAGTGCATGAGGAGCGGATGCATTCCTTGCTGCTGCTGCAGTTACTGCCGCTCGGCATGCCTGTGCAATTCGCACGGCATGCAGGCAGCAGCCCGCAAATATGTGCCGTTGCAGCCGCTCGGCCCTGTGCCTCCGCTACATTCCTGCAGAGCCACTTCACCCGCTGCTCCTGCCCCATACTTTCTGCTTTCTCACGCCTGCAGGTGAAGAACATTGAGAAGATTGAGCTGGGGCGGTTTGAGATGGAGACGTGGTACTACTCGCCCTTCCCGCCAGAGTACCGAGACTGCAAGGTGCGGGCCGGGCTGGGCAAGGGGGCATGCGGCCAGTCGTGCAGCACTGGCTTCCTCCTCTGCTCCACCCTGCCTCTTTTGTTTCTTGTTTCTGTTCTAGTCTGACGTCTCCCTTCTGACGCCCTTCCTTGCAACGGCTGCTCCGCCCCGCAGAAGCTCTACTTTTGCGAGTACGACCTGCAGTTCTTCAAGCACCGCCACCAGATGCTGCGCCACCTGCGCAAGGTGGGTGCGGGCCATGGCAGCCGGGATGAGCGGAGTGTTGGCTAGTGACAGATGCCGGCTCTGTCCATAGCGATAGAACTGATTGCTTTCAAGCTGTCCAGAGCCTGTTTGGCACCCAACCGCCCCGTGTGCTGGCTGCTCCTCGGTGCAGGTCAAGCTGCTGCACCCGCCGGGCACGGAGATCTACCGCAACGGCAACATCTCCATGTTCGAGGTGCAGCGCTGCTTGTGCAGGGCTGCGGAGAGCAGGGCGGGACAGGATGGAATGATCATTCAGTTGCATTACAGCACGTCTCGCTCCTGCGAGTCCTGCTGAGCCCAACCTGCCCTGGTCCTCATGTTTGCGTTGCACTGCCGCCCTTGCAACCGCAGGTGGACGGGCGCAAGGCCAAGACGTACTGCCAGAACCTGTGCTACCTGGCCAAGCTGTTCCTGGTGAGCCTGAGCCAGGCCTGCCTCTGCAGCTGCATAGGCTCGGCTGGGGATGCCGACACTGGGCAGCACTGCCTGGTCGGCATGCCCCCGCAGGTGCCGCCGCACTGCATGAGCTTGAGCCCAGCCCTCCTGGTCCCGCCTGTGCCGCAGGACCACAAGACGCTGTACTACGACGTCGACCTCTTCCTGTTCTACGTCATGTGAGCAGCGGGCTGGGGGCTGGCACATTCAGCATGGCGGCAGTGCAGGCTGCAAGCATGGGGCGCAGCTGTGGCAATGGCGGCTGGTGCGCAAACGCTGCCCAGTCGCCGGGGCCTCACTGCATCATGTTTGTCCCCTCCCCTCCCTGCCCCTCAATGCATCACGCCCCCTCCCCTCCCTGCCGCCCACCCGCAGGTGCGAGTGCGACGAGCGGGGCGCGCACGCCGTGGGCTACTTCTCCAAGGAGAAGGCCAGCGAGGAGGGGTTCAACCTGGCCTGCATCCTCACGCTGCCCGCGTACCAGCGGCGGGTGAGCCAGGGGCAGCTGGCAGCGGGGAGGCTGGGGATGCATGTGAGGGTGCAGCTGGTTGCTGGATTGGGTTGCTGGGTTGCTGTCTGTCCTGGGTCGCTGCACAGACAGCATGCTTGACTCCCATTCAGAGCCCAGGCTTGTCCCCGCGCCCCCCCCACCCCCTTCTTCCCCCCCTGCCCCCCCCCCCCCCCCCCCCTCCAGGGCTACGGCAAGTTCCTCATCTCCTTCAGCTACGAGCTGTCCAAGATCGAGGGCAAGGTGGGGGACTGCGCCAGGGGTAGGGCGGGGCGCTGAGGGGATGCAAGGCCTAGGCGGGATTGGGCCCAAGACCAGCAGACGCTGTCTTTTCACCCGTCCAGTGGCTGCGGGTGGGGCCCTATACCTGCAGTAGGGATAACATCTCAAACATCTCAGACTTAATCCCGCCCTCCCATCCTGCCCCGTTCTGCCCCACACAGGTGGGCACCCCCGAGCGCCCGCTGTCCGACCTGGGCCTGGTGTCCTACCGCTCGCACTGGACGCGCGTGCTGCTCAACGTGAGTAGGGAGGGCGGGGGTCGAGGCTGCCAACCTTTTGTAGTGAGCGTTGTTGAGGGGACCGTAGGGACCGTGGGATCAACCTGCCGAAGGCTAGCACGCGCTCCGTTGGCAGTGCCTGGGAACAGCCTGCGCGGCCGCAGCATGATTCCTGCTCACTTCCTGTTTCAGCGTCCAATACCCACCCCTGGCTCCTCCCCTGCCCCCCTTGCCCACCTGCAGATCCTGAAGACGAGCGAGGGCACCATCAGCATCAAGGACCTGAGCGACATGACCATGTTCAAAACCGACGACATCATCTCCACGCTGCAGGTGGGGGCGTGCACTGCAGGGGGTTGGGCGGCAGCTGGCTGCGGCAGGCGTGCTGGCTGGCTGGCGGTGGGGCCGCACCACAAGGAATAGGAGCGTGCATTCAGTTGGCTTCGCACATGCCCTCATTGCCTCTCAATGGCCACCCACCCCACCCCAACCCCGCCCTCCCGCGCAGCACCTCAACATGATCCAGTACATGAAGGGGCAGCACGTGATCTGCGCGGCGCCGCACGTGATTGAGGAGCACCTGCGCAAGTGCGGGTCGGCGGGGCTGGAGGTGGACCCCACCAAGATTGTGTGGTGCCCGGTGAGACGCTGCTGGCGCTTTTGGTGCTGTTTGGTGCTGTCTGTCTTGGGGAGACCTGCGCCGTGCTGTGGGGCTTGGGGGGTTGCCTGCTGGGCTTGTTGCTTGTTTGGTGGTGCGCCAGCATTGGTGCAGCCAGCTTGGTATTTCACCATGCAACTGACTCACACAATACAACGGTGGTGCCCCTCCTGCGCAGTTTGATGCACGGGCAGACTACCAGATAGTGCGGGGATAGCGGCCCAGGCCGTCTGCACGGCCCCACTGCCCGCACCCTTGCCGACTCCTGCTCTTTATGCAATACTTTGCTCAATGACATCTGTACCTTGCACCCCTCTGTATGCTACCTCCCCTGCCCCTGCTGCCGCTGCATCTGCGTTGCTCCACTCTGCTGCCGCTCGCTCCCTTCCATTGCTGCTTCACCAATCAACAGTGACCCCATTACATGTCAAAACAGCCCCAACAAATCGTGAGCAATCGAGAGGAATCGGACAGGATGGATAAAGAATCCGTGGTGGCATGCAGGTTGTGCGTTGTTGCATTGCACGCTGGCGTGCACAGCGGGCGCAGCCGGGCTGCGGGGCGACCTTGCGCCCAGTAGTAAGCGCTCAGCCCAGAATGGTGGGGTTGGGGCGGGCGCTGTCCTGCACCAGGACCGACACGCCGCCGTCGGGGGCGGTGAACACCGCGGTGCCGTCGCTCTTGGCGTACAAGCCATCAATCTCGGTGTTGGCAGTTGTTGCGGCAGAGAACTTGCCGGGGCCGTAGCCACCCACGGTGGCGGCAGTAGACAGGGCGCTGCAGGTGGGAGGGGGATTGCAATTGTGTTGTGAGCATGGGGCAGGCCACCAGCAAGATGAGCGGGATCTGGACAGCCATACTTGCACATCCCGCTGCCTGCAACTGTGCACTCACTTGCCGTAGCGCCCCTCCCGGTTGAAGCCTGCAGCAGGAATGCACAAGGCAGGCAGTGCGGCTTGAGCAGCGGTTCGCAAGCTAGTTTGAGGTGAGCTGCTGGAGCGGGCAGCTGTGGGGGCAGCTGAGGAAGATGTGTACATGCACCTGCGAGCTGCACCTCAACCCACCGCCCCACAGGCTCCCACCCCCGGTGGGCTAACCATAGGCCTGGCTTTGGGCGAAAAGTCCGCCGTAGCCGGAGATAGAGTTGCCAAGGGAGCTGCCAGAGGCGGCTGCGGTGCAGGAAGGAAGGGACAGCACACAGGCAGGCAGGCAGGCAGATGTTGGGCGGCAGGAGACCAGCGGACCCACAGCTGTCTAAAGCTTGCCACATCTGGCTGCCCAAGGCTGGTTGTCCTCCAACTCTCCCTGCTTCAACCCCTACGCCTCCCGCCCTCCCCCCTCTCACTCACCGATGTCGCTGGCCACAAAGATCTGGGCCTGGCTGGTGGCGGTGCCCCAGGGCGTGGTGGCGCTCGTCTCGGTGGCGGTCTGCAGCTCAGCCCCCTCGCCAAACGCGGCGCCGTTGGTGAAGCCTGGAGTAGGAGGGTATGGGGTCGTGGAAGGTCTTAGATGGAGGCCAGGTGGGCTGTGCACTTGGGCAGCTGAGGGCTCATGTGCCAGGCAATTCTTGCTGCTCACCGATGGAGGTTGCACTGTTGGGCTTGGTGTTCACCTGCAAGGGGAGAGGCAAGGTGGTATCAGGGCTGTCGCCGCCCAGTGCAAAGCCTTGCGGTGACCACACAAACCCAGCCCAAGCGCTTGAGCGCTCAGGCCTGTCCCTGCCGTACCAGACTGGAGGCCCTTACCTGGCCGACGGACGTGATGGTGGCGCCCTTGGAGCCTTTTGCGGAGCCGCCTGCGACAGGGGGCGCAGCGCTTGTTGCGTTGTTGAAGGTTTCAAGGGCTTTACGGCGTCGCATGTCAGACCGTGCCCGGCCTGTGCCCGGCCCGGCCTGTGCCCGGCCCGGCCTGTGCCCAGGGCGGGCCCCGTTAGGCAAGTTGACACACCCCTAGCGTGCCCCCTCACCAGTGCGGACAGAGCCGCTGGAGACGCCGGTGTCGTTCACAATCTCCAGCTCCGACTCCACCTCAGTGCCGGACGCAGTGGCAGAGGCGCCGCCGATGGCGGTCTTGGTCGCGGCGTCCACACTGCCGCCAGCAGCCGCGCCGGCTGGGGAGCAGGGACGGGGTGGGGCAGCGGGAAGGGACGGTCAATTGAGGCAGGCGCTCAGACTGTGCAAGCAGGGGCCAGGCATGGGGGGCGGAGGTGCGGCATGCCTCCTGCCCCAGGTGTCGCCTTACCGGTGTCAGTACCAGAGCCCTGTGCACGCGCAGCTGACAAGACGGGGTCCTCATGCAGCCGCCGAGCACTGAAGCAGGGAGCGATGGCAAGCGAATGCGTCAGACAGGGCGGCACACCGCCGGGAGTCTCGGTGGAGGCCGGAGGTGGGAGGTCACTGCTGCGGGCGGCGGTCACCCGCCATGCACCCACCCCCGGACTCGCCTGCAGCCCTGCACTGCGAGGAGCAGCGCAACCAGCACAATGGCCTTCATCATGGCGCACAGTTTGCAGTTCTGCAGGAGGGGAGGGCGAGTAGAGGAGGGGGTGGAGCGAACATAGGCGGGCAGGCAGCAGCAGCCACCCCTCCTCCGCGCTGTGCGCACCTTTGGCTGGGCTGGAAGTGATTTTGAGGCTCGAGTGGAAGTGGCGCGAAATGGCGCGCGAGGTTCAGCGGAGGGGTAAAAGCCCGCCGCCCCTTGTGGCGCGTCTCGGAGCGCTCCAGGCTGACGGAGCACGGTGGGGGCGCAAACTTGCTGTAGAGCGGCTGCAGGCTCTGCAAACGCTACGAGGGCTTGTTATAAGACGATTTGAGGCGAACGGGAGGGCGAGAGGTCGCAGGTTGGGGGGGCGCCCATACTTGCGACGCCAAGGAGACGCACGGGCACACCGCCGGGCGCCGCTCGCGGGAGAGCCACTGGGAGCGCTCAAACAGCAGGCCGATGCAGTTCGCCGAATCAGAGCCTCTCTATTAATCTTCTGAGTTCAAAGTAGCTGCAGGTGCGTCTTGCATCAACGTAGCAGGGGAACTGGGGGCTTAGCACCTGCAGCACCAGCGCCCCCGCCCACCTCTAGCGGCTCCTCCACTCCCCCCCTGCTGTTCTCCTTGCCAACAGGTCGCAGTCAGGCGGACACCATGCGCGCTCACACCGCCATCCTGCTGCTGGCGCTGGCTGCAAGGTGCGGAGCACGTCTCCTGCCTGCCTGAGCCGCCTAGCTGGTGCTTGCCATGACTCGTTCAAAGTAGCAAAGTCGGCTAGAAGGAGAGACAGCGCCCCTGGGGTCAGCCCGTGGCTGCAAGGTTGTGTGCGCTGCTTGCCGCCCCACCGCCCGCCCCGTCGCCACCGCCCTGCCCCACTTGCAGCGCTTGTGCGCGCTCGCTCAAGCAGAGCAACCAGGTGGCCGCGACAAGTGAGCAGAGGGCAGAGATTTGAAGTGCTGTGCAGCAAGCAATCGCACAGGCGGCTCATCAGCTGTTCTCTTGCTGGTAGCCAGCTGCCCTGTGCCCAACCCAGCGCCCTCTCCGTACTCCCTCCAGGCCAGGGCAGCGGCGGCCCCGAGGCCGGCGCCTCCACCCTGACCATCGGCGGCTCCGACCCTCTCACGTAAGTGGGCTCGGTGCTGTCAAGTGCATGCCAGCCTGGATGCGTGCACACCAGCTTGGCCTCAGCATGCCATGTGATGTAGCAAGGGGGCATCCCAGGTGGCTCACTCTGCACGCCCTTCCAGCGCTGCAGGCCTTCCGCCTGTCAACTTGCCTGCCTGCCCGCTGGGTTGCGCCCCCCTCCATCCGCCGCACACACATTGCATGCACCGTGTGCTGCTCACCCCTCTTCCCACCACCTGCATCCACTGCTGCAGCGGCGCGGCCATCCAGACCACCTTCACAGCCGCCACCGGCAAGAACGCGGCGGTGGCCATCAGCGGGGAGAGCCGCATCGATGACAACGTGTTTGGCCGCGCCACCAACGGCGCCAGCGGCTCTGCGACCGAAGGCACCGTGACTGCCATCGCCGCCCAGGCAAGTTGGCAGTGCTGCCATTGTATACTTGGGAGTCGAGGGGTCCTGTGAGGCATGAATTGAGGCAGGGAGGCCAGCCTCGCTGAAGCAATGTGCCAGACCGCTGCTCTGTTTGCTCATGCAGGGCACCTTTGCTGTGCGCTCCTCTGCCCTTGGCACTCCTAGGTCTTCCGGCGCGGCTGGCCTGGCCACTGCCAGCATCGCCGGCACCGGCAACGTGCGCGCCTACGGCACCGTCCGACCAGGTTAGGAGCACGCCGGGTGCATGGCATCCAGCCGTCTGGGCAACCTTAGCATGCGGCATTCTCGCGTGGCGTGCAGCTGACCGGCACTGCTGTCCCTCCCACATGTCGCGGTGCAGGCTTCCAGGACGTGCAGGCGTCCCTGTCTGAGGTTGAGGGCTCCCTCAGCACGACCCGTGCCGCTGCCTACGGCTCCGCCGCCCGCGCCTCCATTGGCACAATGGTGTACAACCAGCCGCTGGGCACCCTCTCTGAGTCTGAGTCCCTGTCCTCCACCAGCGCTGGCGTGGCCAAGGCGGACAGCACCGCCGGCTCCGGCCTGCCTGCCCTGGGTGAGTCCCAACCATCGAGGGGAGCAGGGAGGGGGGTGGAGGGACCAGGGATGGTGGCAGGGGCAGGCTTGTCGGGCCACGCCCTGCCTGTCTCACTGGCTCTCATTCAATGGCGCTGCGCGCACCTGTCAACCGCAGGCGTCTACGGAGATTTCCGAGTTCCAGTTACAGTCAGTAAGCTTATGAATTGAAGTGGGGTGCCGGCTGAGAATTGAACTGAACTACGGGGGCCGGGGCGGGGTGTGATACACTGCGTGCATTGCACCTGGGCTCCCTGTGAGCCCTCCCTCACCCCTCCATTTCGCCGCTGCAGCCGTCACCGACGCCATCACGGCCCTCACCAACGCTGCCAACCCTGTGTCTTCCGCCTTTGGCTATGCCCAGGTGAGAACGCTGCATTACTATGCTTAGCAAGGCCGTGCGCACAGCAGGGTGCATGGCAGGCGCAGCCAAGGGGCTCTGCAGTGCTGTGCGCTCGTGTCCAGATCCCTCACTCACCCCCACCTCCCTTTTGCCAACGCCTGCAGGGCAAGCCCGCTGCCGTGGACGCAAATGCCGGGTCCGTCACCACAATTGTGGGCTGAGCTGGCCGGCTGTGCCAGCACCAGTCTCGCACCCTTGCTGCCGTGGCCGCCGCCTGCCGCTTGCCGGCAGGTCCAGCTGACAACCATCGATCTGTTGTCCATTCTTGATGATTTCTTATGCGTGTGTCAATGACTACATGGGGATTGTTCGGGCCAAAAGTTTCTTGTAAGCCGCCTGGGGTGATCTAAAGGCAGCGCGAGAAGGGGGCGCTCATAGCAGTGCAGCCTGACGTCAGCGGACTGTCATGATGCCGGAGCATCTCACAGCCATCAGCAAGCCACGATTCTGACAAGCTCGCATCAGAGGGCAAGAAAAGCCGGTGGTAGTAATAAGATATGCGGGGGCCCGTGGCTGCGCCGCACATTCGCTGCATGTCATGCATGCGGCGCCGCCCGAGGCGGCGGGGGCACCAGCATTTTAACTTGCTTTCTCACCTCCAGGCTGCTGCTCCGCGCGATCTTAAGTCAAATGGAGCATCCCGTGCCCCGCTGGAGCCTCCTGCCAGACCACATGTGGCTCCATGTTTTCGAGCGCCTGGCGCTGAACGAGAGGTGCGAGCTGTCTCTCCGGTGATGTACAGGGAACCCGCTGGCCGGTCCACTGCAGCTCCGAGCAGTGCAGTCGCTGGGCGGCGGCAGCGGCAGCGGCAGCGGCAGCGGCAGCGGCCGTCCCGCCCTCGTGCTCACCATCCTTGCGCTCTCATGCCCTCATCCCAACTGCACCACTGCCGCAGGCACCGTGGCCCTGCACTGGTCTGCCGCAGCTGGGCGCAGCTAGTATGTATGCCGCAGCTGCTGGCCAGCCAGGCGCTCCAGTTCAGCGGCACCGGCCGCCGCCTGCGTCTCTTTGCGGCTTGGGTGGCCCAGCGGGCCGCTGGCCATGTGAGCCGGCTGGAGCTGGCAATCAGCTCGCGCGCAGGAGAAGAAGATGAGGATGACGAAAACCAGGAGGAGGCAGTTGCCACCGCTGCCGCCTGTGCGGTGGCATGCTGTGCAGCGGGAGGGCTGGAGCATCTGGAGCTGGTTGCTGAGGAGGCCTGGCTACGCCTGGGCGGCTGGGCGGCCACGCTGCGGGGGCTGCGCCAGCTGGAGGTGACCACCTGGGGGATGAACTACTTGGACATGAAAGCGCCCCTGGCGGGCCTGACCACGCTGGAGGACCTCTACCTCTGTGAGTGCGCCGCTGCTGCATCCTTACCAGCATGGGGACCAGCACGGATGCCGGCATGGCTGAGCAGCACTGCCGCCGCTTGCGCTGCTCAGGGCAGCCCGGGCCTGTCTTCTGCTGCGCCTGCCGCAGCGAATTGCCAGCGCGCTGCAGCGCAGCTCCAGAACACCGCAAACACTCCCAGGCCCTGTTGCCGCCATGCTGCAGTCGGCGCTCCGCTGTGCATCATGCCCGAAGAGGGCGCCTCGCTGCCCACCTCCCTCACCAAGCTGCGCCTGTCCACTACCGCCAGCGAGCAGCCGCCCCTGGACCTGACCCCGGTAAGCTCGCTGCGCTGCAGGGAATCCTGGTGTAGAGTCGTGCAAGTTGCGCATCTGGGTATACTTCTGGGCAGCACATCAAACGTCACATGTTTCAGGGACCTCAGTGGAAGTCTGCCTCCCTCGCCCTCCTTTCCATGCCCTGCAGCTGTCCCGCCTGCACAAGCTGCGCCACCTCTACATCAACGCCGCTGACACGCCTGGCGAGGGATACGATGCGCTGCTGGCCATGAGCGGCCTGCAAACCTTGGTGAGCAGCGGCGGGGTTGCGCAAGATGTGCAGGCCATGCTAGCTAGGGCATCTTGCAGAATGGTCCATTAGCCTAGCCAGCCTGCCTGGCCATGCAACTGCAGGGCAGGCTGCTGTGCGAATGCCACATTACCCACCGATTCGCAAGCTCCCCCCTCCCGCAACCGCAGGTGCTGAACGGCTGCGACCACCTGCCGGCGTGCCTGCCGCAGCTGTCGCAGCTGCAGGCGCTGCATGTGCGGGACACGCCATATGCCCTGCACCCAGAGGCGGAGGAGATGGCGGCTTCGGCGGCCCAGCTGGATGCGGCCCTGTCCCAGCTGACGCAGCTGACGCGGCTGTTCCTCCAGACGCTCGAGTACTGTGAGCGCCTGCCCCCCGCCCTGGCTGACATGGAGGATCTGCGCGTCTTCTCCTGGTCCTGCCAACGGTTGTGGGACCCCACCCTGCCGCCCGGCGCCTGGATGGACGGCCTGCGCCAGCTGTCGCTGCCGGTGGAGTGCCTGGTGTCCAGCCCCGCCCAGCTGCCGCGCCTGCGGCGACTGGAAGAGCTGGAGCTCATCTGCGGGTACCGCGAATGCCACCCGCCGCCGCCGTGGCAGCCCACCGACAGCGAGCTGGCGGTGGTTCGTGGGGCTGGGCGCCTTCCGCGCCTGCGCCACCTCCACTTTTTCGTGCAGGTGGATCAGCTGCCCGAGGCGCAGCAGCTGCTGCAGGCCGCCCTGGACGATGCGGTGGCCGCCAACCCGGCGCTGCTAACAGTGGGCGAGGGCTTGTACACAGCGCATGTCGTTCCCAGCATGTGCGGGTATAGCTGGCCTGCTGACATATTGCATCTTGTGGGCAGATGTACCTAGCCAATGTGACCATCCGACCAACCGCTCGTGTAGCGTGGTTGTCGTGCTATTGAATACTTTTCTTTTGAGCTCTGTGCTCCCTGCTGACTGGCCCAATTACTGTTAACAGACCTTTGTGTTTGCTAATGTTGGCACGGTGCAAGCTGCCCAGGTGGAGTGAGCGCCGGTGATGGGGGGCGAGCGACCCGACTTCTTGGTGCCCGCTCCTTCTGGCCTTGAGCAGCTGATGTGAAACTGTGTGGTAGGAGACTCATGTGTCTCCCCAATGGCTCAGACGCAGGCAATGTGCGCAGTGCCATCACACATGCTGTGTTGTGTGTGGCAGCGGTTGGCTGCGGTGGCCGCTGCCCCCGCCAGCGCGACGGCGGGCTGCTCATCAACCGCGGGCTCCCGCTGCGTCGCCCAACTGCTGCTGTCATGCTTTGGCGTATTGGGCGGCTGCGGGGCCCTCTGTGGGCCGCGACCGCCTTGCTCGCTGTTGCGGCAGTCGCGGCGCAACGGGAGCCCGCGAACAAGACCCTCGAAGGTGCTCATGCATGTGCAAGGGTTTGCGACATGGACCCCGCTTGGCGGTGGCAGCAGCGCGCCCGGCAAACCCTGCCGCCGCTGCCGCCAACCAGGGTTGGCAGGCAGGCCTCACCGCTCAGCTCGAGTGCACTCCGCCATCACCCACCCTCTTGGCCCACCACCTCTGCCGCAGATGCGCTGCAAGCGCAGGCCAGGAGCGTGCTGCTCCAGCAGAAGCAGGCGTTCATCAACTGGGATGGCTTTGCCGCAGCCAACAATGTGACCGGATGGGATGCGAAAACCAATGTGTGCACGTGGTCTGGCGTGGAATGCTCCGACGACGCGTCGCTGAGCAACGGGTGGAGCCTGTGAGACAGCTGTAATCTATTGGTCCACAATGCACTGTCAAACTGAGACTTGCATGCCGTTAAATGCTGCTGCTGCCGGGACCTGGCACGGCGTGCGGCAGGCGGTGACGCACCTTGAGCCCAACCATTCTGCGCGAGTTGAACTCAGCCTGCCATTAAACCCCCCGCCAAGCCCGCCCCTATGCGGACCTCCCCCCTGCAGCACGTTTTCCTGCAACCTGGAGGCTGTTGAAGCCTGGCAGCCATGCTCCCGCCAGGCCGTGGGCACGCTGGTGGAGGGGCTGGCCACGCTCGAGTGAGTGGAATTGGGCCCTTTAGTCAATGTGCCTCGGCTAGGGAGTCCAGGCCTGCCATTTGGATCCGCTGAGAGGGTCCCCGATGTTGCTTCCAGTGCACTTGACGGCCGGCGGCACACGTGGCTCTTCATGCTGCAGGACGCTGCAGCAGCTAGTGATGGCGGGGCAGCGGCTGACAGGTGAGCCCGGCTGTGACGGGGCGGCACCCAAACAGTTGAAGGGCAACATGCACAAGCCACATGCTTGCACGGCGTCTGGGGCATTCTCCATGCACAGCATGCTTTAGATTCAGAAGTGTGCAAAGCTACTTCCAGTACACATTTCCTGCCCACCAACCGCGGCTCGCAGGGACGCCGCTGTACGACTCTTGGGCAAGCAATGGCTCCTTCCCGCAGCTGAGCACCCTGTGAGCTTGGGGCGGGATGCACAGGGCATACGCACAGGGCATGCGGATATAATTCCAGCTGTGAGACGCCAGCTGCAATCAACAGCTGTCTAAGGCACCCACTTGCAGGACACTGTCCAACAACTGGCTGAACGGCACTCTTCCCGAGAGCTGGGGCGCTCCCGGGGCGTACCCCAAGCTGAGCACACTGACCATCAGCGACCAGGGCTCAGAATTCACGGGTGAGGCTCATGCACGAGCCACTTCCAGCGCATGCTGCTGCTCAGTCCATCAGCAGCAAATGCACACTGGTTCCGCTGCCCCCGCCTGCAGGCACGCTGCCTGCAAGCTGGGGCGCGCCAGACGCGTTCCCAAGCCTCACTTCGCTCGATCTGTCGGGATCATACATCAACGGCACGCTGCCGGACTCGTGGATCAGCGGTGGAGGCGTTTTTTTGCAGCTGTGGAGTCTGTGAGTGGCCGGCACACACATCTGCTGCATGCCAAGGCGCACAGGTGGCAGGCACGTGAGTGTAGTAGCAGCCCAGTCACCAACTCATGCCGCAGCAGAGTGCACCCGCTTCTGCTCCCCTTGATGTGCAGGGACCTCAGCAGCACGCGGATATGGGGTGAGCCATGCACAGGCGTGCCAGCTGGTGCCTGAACTTGTATGGCCATGCTGTCACGCACTGACGCGTCTGCCATTTGCTTGCGCGCCAGGCACCCTTCCTTCCGAGTGGCAGCTGCCTGCTTTGGCCACTCTGGCGCTCGGCGACACTTTGCTCACCGGCACCCTGCCCGCCTCATGGGGCCAGCCTGGCAACTTGGACGGCCTGTTCCAACTGAGCTTGAGGGGCTGCAGGCTGAACGGTGAGTGGCGCATCCTACGCTGCATGCAGCCCTTCACCGCTTAGTCGCAGTTTGGGCATGCGCAGGTGCCCAGACATGCCGCATGCGACATGGAAAATGTGCTTGCCACATCCCTTGCACTGCAGGCACCCTGCCCGCTGCTTGGGGACAGAACGCCTGGCAGGAGCTGCAAGTCTTGTGAGTTTGGCGGCACCTGGATGCTGCAGGTGTTGCAGTTGTGCCCGCTGCACCGCAAGGCCTCCCTTGCTGCTGTGATACCAACCTCCCATGAGCCGCCTCTTGTGCCGTGCTGCAGGAGCCTGGACCAGTGCCGCTTCAGGGGCAGCCTGCCGGCAGAGTGGGGCATGCGGGGCGCGTTCCAAGAGCTGTCCAACCTCACCCTGTCCTACAACTCCCTGAGCTCCACCATCCCCGCCTCCTGGACCTACGCATCCTCCTTCCCCAAGCTGCAGCAGCTGGACCTGACCGGCACCCAGGTCTGCGGCGGCGTGCCCGCTGGCCTGCCGGTCGACACAGTTTGCCAAGGCGACACCAACGCCTGCGTGGCGCGGCCCTGCGATCCAGCCGTCCTGGCCTCGCCGCCGCCGCCGCCGCCGGGTTCTGGAGGCGGGAACGGTGAGGTGGCTCTGCTGCATGTAGTGGATGTTGTTGCAGTGTCGGCTGAGGGAAACAGCCGTCCCGCGTTGCGTCCCCCGATAGCCTTGATGCATCAAGGCTATCGAGTCTGTGGCTCAAGGTCATCCACCTGTTTGCTGCAGGCACCACCCCCTCCTCCTCCTCCTCCTCATCCAATGTGGGAGCCATTGTCGGCGGTGTGGTTGGCGGTGTGGGTGAGCATCCCACCTGGTGCTGGGGCTAACAGCTGCTTGTGTAGGCTGATCTGAATCACCTGCCCATGCCACCTTCAAGCGTCCCTGCTGACTTCTCCTGCTGCTTTCCCTGCTGCCGCGTCAGTCGTGCTGAGCCTGCTGGCGTTCCTGGCGCTGCGGCCACGCAAGGGCTGGCTGCGCCAGCTGCCTGTACAGCTGAAGCCCGGATCGGACAGCTCCAAGCTTGAGGCAGACACACCAAAGGCTGTCTTTGTGGGCACCTTTGGCGGGCAGACCAGCCCTGGTCTACCGCCAGAACAGGTGGTGGGCCTGCCGCTGCCCGCCGGACCCGGCACCAGCAGGAGCAGACAGGCCAGCCATGCTGTCGCTGCCGGCGATGGCGTAGCAATCGTGGCGGCCAACAGCGCACTGCTTGCCGAGCGGCTGGCAGCCCTTCGCTCGCTGGATGGTGCCAGCATGACCTCAGCTGGGTGAGCTTTTTGAGTTGCTGGAGGCGTCGTGCTATCAACTCAAGTGCAGCGCCCACCACATCCACAGCCAACGTGCCATGCTGGCCAAGCATCAGCCAGCTGCAGGGCCCATGCCAGCACCCCACATCCCCCGCAACCCAATCCCCCGCCCCTGCACCCTTGCAGGCAGCCTCGCTCACTGGCAGACGACCCGGTGTTCAGCTACATTTCCACGCACCTGGCTTCCCTGAAGCGGCAGTGCAGCATTCGGCGGGACGCCTCGCTGCGCCTGGCGCCCTCCCACAGCGGGCCCTCTCCCAACACCCCCAGCAACAGCAGCCGCGCCACCAGCATCACCTCAGGGCCGCTGGCAGAGTGGGAGCTGCAGTACGAGGAGATCCGATTTGAGCGGCCCTGCGGGGCGGGCAGCTACGGCCAGGTGTGCCTGCTGCTGCGTGGAACAGGGCAGCAAGGCAACGGGCAGGCAGCTTGGACCTAGGGGAGGCTGACCATGTGTGTACAGGCTGTGCAAGCGTTCACGGCCTTGCCAACCCCTCCCGCTCTTTCCAGGTCTATTTGGCACACTGGAGGGAGACACCTGTAGCTGTAAAGGTCCTGCTCGCATCTGGCGCCGTCAACCTAGGTAAGCACATACCCACACTGCCTTGCGTGAGGGCATTCGGAGATGACTGCATAGGACAGCCCCAGCCAGCTCCGCAAGATGCCGTTCCGCGGAAATCGCTCCCACACACATGCAGAGGGTTGCCAGAGCGCCGACTTTTTGCTGCCGGAGCGAGTGCTGCACGAGCTGCAGGAGGAGGCGGCGGTGATGGTGCGGATGAGGCACCCCAATGTGGTGAGCACAGCTGACAGGAGCAGCGCTGGTCCATTGGGGCAATATCCAACAACCTCTTGGTGCAAGCAGTGCATTTACTGCCCACTCCCAACGTGCTACCGCAGGTGTCCTTCATGGGCGTGTGCCTTACGCCGCCGTTGATAGTAACAGGTGCGTGTCCCGTGCGGCTGCACTGCAATTACAGCAGCATCGCCAGCAGCCCCGCAACCCATGACCCAATGCTTCAATGCCTGCAGAGTGGTGCGCCAAGGGCTCGCTCTTTGACGTGCTGCGCTCCGCGGCTCGCCACCCCGACCGTGCGGCGGTGCTGAGCATGGGGCTGCGCCTGCAGATGGCTGTGGATGCCGCCCGCGGCCTCCTGTACCTGCACAGACACGTGCCGCCCATTGTGCACCGAGATGTCAAGGTGGGGCGGCCTGTTGTGCCGGGAGCTGAGCCGCTGTGGTTTGGTGTGCCTGCCTTGCTTGGCTGTGGTGTGCATGCACCCAACCCATCAGCCACGCTGCCCTGTCCTCACCGCTGGACGCAGAGCCCCAACCTGTTGGTCGATGAGCACTGGAGGACGAAGGTGGCAGGTGAAGACGTTTTCTTTGCAGCATGCAGCTTTTGTGTGAAATTTGTACCTGTTCGATTGCTTTGCCTGCTTTTATAATCAACTGCCCTCCCCGCTTCCCCTTGCCCTTCCCTCGCTTCAACCAGACTTCAACCTGTCGAGGCTGCTCGCCTCAAACCAAGGCGGCGTTGCCAGCCAGGGCGGCCCAACAAACCCCATCTGGTAGGCTCCAGGGGATGGACCGCTGGCTGGTTGGTGGGCAGCGCTGCTCCACATGGCCCGCTTGCCTGTACAGCATGCTAGCTTAACCTCCCTTACTGCAGTTGCTTCAACCTAGCATGCACACGCCCATGTGCAGGATGGCGCCCGAGCTGATGGAGGGCGGGCCGGCGACGGCGAAGTGCGACACATATGCCTTTGGCATTGTGTTGTGGGAGCTGTTGACGTGGCGGCTGCCCTGGCGCGATTGCGACACGCCCTTCCAGGTGCGGCTTGCACATGAAGCTCACTGTACTGCTTTGAGCCCACCGCCAGGCTGACAGCAGTCCTGCGCAACATCCCTGCCCCAACCCCACTTATATGCAGATCATGTACGCGGTGCTGCAGGGCGAGCGCCCGCCCATCCCGCCGCGCCGCGAGCTGCCTGGGCCCGACACCCTGGCCTTCAGCGGGCTTGATGCCTACATCCAGCTAATGAAGGAGTGCTGGGCCGGCGACCCCGCAGCCAGGCCCACCTTTGACGAGATTGTGCCGCGCCTGGCGGCGCTGCTTGCGCAGGCACCCCGCAGCCCGGGCGCAGCGCTGCTGGGAGAGGGCGAAGGGGAGCTGGCACGGCGCGGCACGCTGTGACGCTGACCACTGGGGGGTGCCTGGGCCATTTACCTGTATGCATTTCTGTCTTTCAGCTGCCACCCAGTACTGTTGCCTGCATTTGTACACCTGAGCCTGCATGTTTACACACAACTGCCTAACACTACACAAATCCACAAACCATTGGGTAAGAATAAGTGATACAATGAGGAAAACAAGTTACAGATTTATTTGGCTCAAGCGGTGGCAGCGGGCACCTCCACAGCAGGCACCTCGGCCCCCTCTGGCGCCGCCTCGCCTGCATTCATGCTGCCTATCAGCTTGGCAGCGCGCTGCGCTCGTGCCGCCACAGTGGGCCGGTTGAGCAGCTCCTCCGGCGCCCGTGCTGCAGTCTTCACAAACTGAACCACCTCTTTCAACATGCGCCGCTTGTAGCGCGCCTCCTGCCGCTGCCGCGCCGCCTCCGCCTCAGCCACTGCAGCCGCCTCCAGCCGCGCCTGCTCGGCTTCACGGGCCGCCTCCTCCGCCGCCTTCTCAGCGTACCTGCAGGCCATGAAGGTGGGAGGGTTGGTTGACTGGGTGAAGGCACCACGTGCATTGTTCACAACCAGAAACAAGGCAAAGGGGTGGCCCAACAAGCTGCGCCACCGTTCATGCGTCCTTCACCAAGACAGCTGCCAGGCCCACCAGGCTTTGGCCCGCGGCGTCGCTTGCAGCTTCCACACCTGCAAGCAATCAGAAGCAGCAGAGGGCGCCGTTGGATGACTTACTCTGGCAGACAGCAAAGCAACAGCGTATGCATGCTTTGGCCGGCATGCAGTCAATGCACCCATGCAACCCTAGGTGTGCAGCACGCACGTTGAAGTAGTAGTTTTGCAGGTCGAACACGGTGCGGGACGGCATCATCTCAGCTTGTATCGTGTGGAAGGTCCGTCCAAACTCGCGCATGCCGGCCTCAAACGCCGCCTCCTCCGTCTCATTCAGCAGCTGCGAGTACGCGGCAGCCCCGCTGGACAGCACGCCCATGGCTGCCGCCCGCACTTGCCCCAGCGCCGCCTTGAGCTGCTCGTGGGCGGCTGCCACTGCAGCAGCCCTGCATAATGGGAAGCAGGAAGTGCACAGGACATGGCATCGCATGGAAGGAGAGGGCGGCGCTACCTCCAAGCGCAGCTACAGCAGGCAGCAGGTGGCAGCCAGGGTAGAGGTGGTGGGCTCCGCGTGCACAAAGATGGGCTTGCAGCCCGCGGAAGCAGATGTGGAGGTCGTGGGCTAGTTGCTTCAGTGCATAACATGGCACACATGAGCCACACTTGAGCCACACTTGAGCACCCACCTGTCCGCCTCGCTGGCCGCAGGCAGCACTGCTGTCTGCTGCGCGTCGTACTGCGGTGGCGGCACATCGCCTGCGGCGCACACCAAGCGCGACACAAACCGCTGCTCCTCTGCACTGGGCGCCGCTGGGCGGGGCCGCACAGCTGGCAGGGCTGCCTGGAACTCGCGGCCTAGGTTCACGTCGGTGGCGTCCTCAGGGCAGGGTGGCGGGCGCTTGCTGCGGCCGCGAGGCTCCCCAGGCACCGCGGGTGGCGCAAACACCTCAGGCACAGCCCGGATGCGCACACTCTTGCGGGTCGCCTCTGCCGCCTCCTTGCCAATCTTGCGGCGGTCCCTGCCGGGAGTGAGTGGGCGAGAGGTGTTCCATGTGATTGATGCCATGAGCCAAGCCTCCACCCTGAGTTGCATGCGCTTTTTATTTGCGGCCGACCCGTCCTGACCAGCAACCCGGCACGCTCCGGCGCAGCACCTGGCGTAATGCGCACGCGCCAGCCGCTCCTTGTGCAGCCGCTCCTCTGCCGCCACTGCCGCCTGGGCCTCGCTGCTGTAGGCTGGTGGCTGGCCAGCGGTGCGCGCGGCATGGTGCAGAAAGTCCAGGCTGGAGTGCAGCGGGTCGTCGGCAAACTCCACCTGTGCCAGGACAGCAGGCCACGGAGGCAGACAAGATCGGTGCAGAAGCGGTGGGCAGCACCAGGAGGCCACAAGCAACACCCAATTTCCACCTGCGCAGCTGCCAGCCTGCATGACAAACTCCGTGGGCCCAGCACCCACCTGAGCCTGCGGGTCGGTCACCAGGACAGGCAGCGTGGTGCGAGCGGCCTCGCCCACCACCACAGCCGGCAGCGGTGGCGCCGCCGCCGCCTCAGCCACATTGACCACAGTGACGCCACTGTACGACTCAAAGCCGGGGTGCCAGGTGTGGGGCGGCAGCTGCAGCAGCTGCTGGTCAGCGATGTCTGGTGTGGGCTTGCGGGACAGGCGGCTGGGACCGCGGCTGCGGCCGGCAGCGCCGCTGGCAGCTGACCCCTTGCCGCCGCCGCGGCTCCCAGGTGGCCTGGGTGCCGGCACCGCAAACCCGTCCTTGGTGGCACGGCCCGCCTGCGCGCCTGGCAGCACGCGCAGCACAACGCGCGCATCAGCTGCCAGCGCCTGCTTGCGCACCTCCTCGTCCAGCTGGCGGGCCAGCTGCGCAACATCGCGCAGCGCAGCCTCCTTGACTGCTGGGGGAGGGGCTGCCTCTGCCGGTGCCGCGTCACTGCTGCTGGCTGGGGGCGAATCGCCGCCAGGCGGCACCAGCTTGTAGGGCATGGCGCCCGATGTGGTTGCCCCCGCACCAGCCTGCGCCCGCAGCAGCTGCTGCTGCTGCAGCAGGGCGGGCAGGGCAGCAGCGGGAACCGCCAGGCCGGTGACCGTGCCGCCGCCGGGCGTGTTCATGGTGACTAGCTGCAGCCTGCCTTGCGCGCTGCCTGCTGTGCTGAGCGTGACGGGCTGGGCTGTGCCTGCCGGGCGTGGTGGGTGGGCTGTCGCAGCCGCTGGCGGCCGGGAGCGGGAGCCACGCCGAGAGAGCACATCTGTGGGAATCATGTCGTCTGCAAACTGGGGCGCCTTGCGCTTGCGCTGCGGCCGCCCTGTCGCCGTGGTGGGTGCCGGAGCAGCGGGCGCTGCAGCGGGCGCGGCTGCATTGGCCTGCTGCTCACCACTGGCTGCCGGTGTTGCTGCCTGCTGCTGCTGTCGCGCCAGTGCATCCACCTGCTCCAGCTGCGAGAAGTCGGGCTGCTGCAGCGCCAGCGCTGGCTTGGGGGAGCGCACGCGTGCATTGCTGGCCACCAGCACAGCGGGTGCGGCTGCTGGGTCTGGGCCGGCCTCTGACACGGGCACCAGGCGATACGGCACCACAGCCGGGGCGCCGCCAGCGGGCTCCTCCACCAGCCCCGCCGGCTCGCCCAGCCGCAGCGCCAGCAGCGACGTGGCGCCCTTGCCCTTGAGCCGCATGGCGGCAAGCGGTGCGGACGCAAGGCCGCGGCCGGCTAAGCCTGCATACAACGAGTGAGTGTGCACGGGGCAGGGTGAGCAGGAGGCCTGGTGGGCCGGCGGGCGGTCAGGAGGTGAGGGGTGGCGAGCGGCGCTTGAACGCGGTCCAACGGGCGGGCGGCGGTGGTGGTTGGCGCCAGCAGGGGGGTCGCGGCACGCCTCAGGGCCCTCGGAACGGGGTGCTCGTGCGCCCAAGCCCACCAAGCAGCCCAGAGGGGGGCATTTGGAGAAACCGCGGCCGACCCCCACCTGTGGTCCCCAGCGGCGCTTGGAGCTCGGCTCACCTGACTACGGAGAAATGAAGGGCCGGCCCTGGGCGGCCGGCGGCCGCAGGAGCGAGGCACCGCTGACTTGACTCTCCGCTCTCGCAAACGCTCGCCCTGTTGACCTTCCAGTCGCCTGAGGTGACAGTGGGCACACTCAGGACAGCTCAGAGCTGGATGAACTGGGCAGGGGGCTCCTGAGCGCGTGAGGAGGCCTCGCCGCCTCACGCCAGCGCTCATGACGCTGCCGCCCATGCGCCACCCTGCGAGAGGTCGCCGGCGGGCTTTCCACGCACCATCCCACCTCCCGTTTGATCCCATTGCGGTTCACGCCCGCCACTCGCACTTGCAGCTGGAGCCGCGGGAGCCCTCGCAACTCTGCACCTCCCAGCCTCAGCGCGCCCCTGGTCACCTGCAACTAATCGGCACAAGCAGTGGCAGCCATGCTGGTTGCGGGCAGGCCCGTCACCCAGCTGCTCTCGCTGCAGACGCTGCAGCGAGGTGAGTGCGGGCACTCTTTGCCACCGGCAGCTCTGCAAACTTTGGGTTTGTGTGGACGCATCCCGATGAACGCAGCGGCACGCCTGGAAGCGCCGCTGCCCGCCGCCGCCTGCCGCCGCCACTGCCTGCTGCCGTTCGGCCCAGCCAGCCAGCGTCATCTGCTTTGCTGCGTTCACCCAATGCACCTGCAGGCATGGCCAGCATGTCCAAAGAGGTGTGCACAGGGCTCAACATCCTGAAGAAGGGGCAGGACCCGCCGCTGCGGCCAGACGACCAGCTGCCCGACTGGTGCGGCCCGGGCCTGTGACTTGCATGCCCTGCCGTCGGCGACGCAGCACCTGCCAGGGCCTGCACCGGCATAACCATGCGTGGTGCAAGCTGCACGCCTCCTCAGCATGCACCCGTGCCGCTCCTGCTGCCCGCCAGGCTGTGGAAGCTGGCCGAGCCGGAGAAGACGCTGAATGAGCTGCGCCGCATGAAGGCTGAGGACCTTAGCTTTGAGCAGGTGGGGGCCGGGTTGTGGGTGGGTCGCAGCTGTGCAGCCAGCTGGCTGTCAGCTGTTCGAGGTCAGATGTTTTAATGCTCAGTGCGCTGTATGCCATTGTGCTGCACTGCTCACACTTGGCTGGCCCACACCTACGAATGCACATGCAGATGGTGCGGTATGTCAAGCTGGACAACCGGTCAGCTATCCGGGAGCGGAATGAGCAGACGGCCAAGTAACCCGTCCACCCGCGACCCTGCTGCCACTGTTTGCTTCCTGTTTGCTTGCTCCTTCTGCTGCTCCCTCCTTCCGTTGCGCTCCCTCCCCTGCTGCTTCATTCCTTGCCAGTCTTGACCGCGGCCCGACACTCTGACCTTGCTGCTTCGCAACTGGTCCCTGTAACAATGCCCCTCGTGCGATTGTGCTAAGCTTACAGGGGAGGTGTGGCACGTGCATGCAGAAGGTATGCAACAAGCGAGCAGAGGCGAACAAAGGGACAGGAAGCGCAGAACGTGAGCAGCTGAGCGGGACGTCAGGAGGGAGGGAGAAGGGAGCAAGGGAGCTTGCAGTGTGGAGGCGGTCAAAAACAGCAGTGATGCTGGAGGGCAGCGGGTAGCAAGAGGGCGGGCCGGAGCCACGCCAAAGAGAGCAAGGTAAACGGTGTCGCTAGCCTATCGGCGGCGCACAATCACGCGCCGCCACACATGGGAGGCGTCAGGGCAGCAGGCAGCTGCACAGCGACTCAGAGCCGCGCAAACGCCTGCTCAAAGTCGGCCCAGATGTCCTCCGCGCTTTCAATACCGCAGGAGAAGCGGATGAGGTTGTCACGGATGCCCACCTGCGCGCGCTTCTCCGCGCCCTGGTCCCAGTAGCTGCACAGGGCAGGGGGCAGGGGGGGTGGGTGGGGCGGGGGTCAGGTTGGTGCAATACGCAGGCACGCAACAGGTCCACACCTCCACACGCAGCGGCAGCGATGAGACGCCGAGGCAGCAAGCAACCCAACATAGTGAAACCCCCGGCCCTGGCGCCACCACAGCCGCGTGCGGGCGTGGCCCACCCACCTGATCACGGTGGGCTGCTCAATCAGGCTCTCCACGCCGCCCAGCGAGGGCGCAATGTACGGCAGCCGGACGTTGTCGATGAACTTGGCGGTCTTCCACAGGTCGCCGTCCACCTCAAAGCTCACCTGGGGCGCAGCACAGGGAGGTGAGGAGAGGTGGGGTCAGGTAAGAGCTGTGGGCATTGCACGGGGGGTGCAGGGCAAACCGGAGGTGCATGGCGCACTAGGGCGCATGTTGGCCGGCTGCCCACGCTGGCACCCGACGCAGCGCTGGTCTGCAAGACCCCTTGCAGTGCCCATAACTACCAGCTTACCACGCCGCCGTAGCCAGTCATCTGTTGCACGGCAATGGCGTGGTCGGGGTGCGACTCAAGGCCGGGGTAGTGCACGCGCAGCACCTGGTCAAGCAGGTTTGTTGGGGAGGCAGCGATCGCTTCAAGCAGCAGCCGGGAGATAGGCAAGCACTGCCATGGCAGTGGGTGTGGTCCCTGCATCCAGGAGCAACAGCCCTGTAGTGTACTGATCCACGCCCAGCAGCGCCACGGGGCCCCCACCTTGGGGTGGCTCTCCAGCCGCCGCGCAATCTCCAGCGCCGTGCGGTTCTGGCGCTCCACACGCAGGTCGAGCGTCTGCGGGCAGGAGGGAATCCCAGGTGGCAGGAATGCAGTGAGTGAGCAGCTGCCTGGCAAATGAATTGCAACGGCTCCTCACTCGTGCTTGCACCGCACTGCAGCAGACCTCGGCATTGCACAAACCCGTTCAGCCGTGCCTTCAGGGCGTGCCTGCGGCACGAGACTGACTGTGCCTGCCACGCACCTTCATGCCGCGCAGCAGCAGGTAGGAGGCGTGGGGGTCGATCGTGCCGCCCAGCACGTTGTGCATGGCGCGCACAGCGGCCACCAGGTCAGCCTTGCCTGCAGGTAATGGGGCGGGCATGGCAGCAGCGCCAGTGGTGAGGCACAGACAGGCTGGACTGGGTGAAAACACCGGGCAGGCATGCTGCGTCGGGAGGCAGCTGCCTGTGGCCTGGGGGCAGAGAAAGCCAGATCCCACCCGCAACAGCAGCCGTGGCGCCACCACCAGCACCCTGCAACAGCTGCCTGCACCCCTTCCTTGCCGTGACCCAGCTGCAGCGCACCTGCAATGGCGCCCGCCAGCACGTCGTTGTGCCCCGCCAGATACTTGGTGGCCGAGTGGATCACCAGGTCAGCTCCCAGGGCAATGGCCTGCAGGCGGGCAGCGTGGCAGGCAAGCAGGCGGGCAGGCGGTTGGTCACTGGTGCCACGGCGGCCGCAGGTGGCTGCCAAGATAGCACGCCAGCCCAACGGTGGCATGCCCCCTGTGAGCCCAGTTGTGTGCTCCCGCTCTCTCGGCCCTGCTGCCTGACCCTACCCCCAGCCACACCGCGGCCGACCAGCTTGAAACAACGGCATCCACAAAGCCGCGGCCAGCCCAAGCTGCAGCCCCAACTGCCGCCGCAGCCCCGGCGCCGACCAGCAGTTGCCAAAAACGCCGCAGCTGCCCTACCTGCTGGTTGATGGGCGTGGCAAAGGTGGAGTCCACCACCACCACGGCGCCCTTGGCGGCGCACAGCTGCTTGATGCGGGGCACATCCACGCAGCGCAGGTACGGGTTGGTGGGGCTCTCGCTGAAGAACAGCGACACCTGCAGGCGCATGGAAGTTATGCTCGGGGGCTGGTGAGCAAAGGGAACCTTGCAGGGCAGCAGCAGCGATTGCAGTGCAGCCGCATCAGCGGCCCAGCGACAGCAGCGCAGCAGCACAAGAGCAGTCCGCGGCCGGCAGCAGCCACAGCGCTCGCCCTGCTCCTCCCGCTGCCAGCCCTCCTGCTACACAGCGAGCCCAACCGTCCCTCACGTCGTGCTCCTCCAGCGCGCGCTCCAGCGCCCCCAGGTCCGCGGGATCAATCACGGTGGCGGAGATGCCCATCTTGGGCAGCACCGTCTGGATGAACTGCGGCAGGGCGGGGTGGGGAGGGCGCAGCGAGGTGTGGTGAGACGGCTGCATACAGGCGTTGCTGCGCTTTGCTCTTTTATGCCAGTGTGTTTGCGGCTCTGCAGAGCACCTGGCTGAAGCGCTGCTTGTCTGCAGCATGCGGCTGCCTCCCCTGGTGTACACAGAAGCCGCAGCACCCCGGCGGCATGGCCTGCGCCTGCTCCAACACTGCGCCAGCGGCAGCGCTCCGCCCCCCACCTGGCGGGTGCGGCGATAGCAGTCGGTGGTGGTGACGATGTGGCCGCCCGCAGGCACCAGCGCCAGCAGCATGGTGGTGGCTGCGTTCATGCCCGAGGAGCTGACCAGGCAGTCCTCGGCGCCCTCCAGCTCGCGGATCTTCTCCTCGCATGCCCGCGTCGTGGGGTTGCCGTACCGCCCATACTCGTAGCTGCCGTACCGCCCCTCCTGGTACGCAATCAGCTCCGCCGTGTCCTGGAACGTGTACGTCGCCGTCTGCACAATCGGCGTGGTCAGCGAGTCTGCGGCGGTGCGGGGGTGGCGGCGGACAGCAACGAGGGTCTGTTCAATTGCATGGTGTCGATCAGGTCACCCATGGTGCAGGGCATCCCTCAGGATGCTCACAGGAGCCGCCCAAACAAGGCAGCACCAGCGGTGCGGCCAGCACCAGGCGTGCCGGCGGCTGGCGGCGGCGGCAGGCGGCGGCGGCGGCAGCAGCGCAGTGTGCCTCCCAGGCTGCCCCATCCGCCGGCCCACCTGCCACGCGTGGCCTGCCCGCCCGCTCGCCGCCGTGCACGGCCTTGGTGGCGCGCGAGGCGCCTGCCAGCCGGTCATGCTCGGCCCCGTTTGCGCCGTTCTCGCCCTGCGCGCTGTCAGCCACGGTCTCCTCGCTGACCGCCTTCACCACGACCTCTGCGCGGCTGACAGAGCGCGCCAGCCGGCAGCAGGGCACGGCCCTGCCACCTGCAGTCGGCTGCACTCGCCGCAGCGTCAGCGGGGAGTAGCAACGCTGCAGCTGGGCCGCGCTGAGGACCAGGGGCGCCATGGTTGCGGCCCGCTGCACACAACGAGCTGGGGGGCTGCCCAAAGCGGGAGGGAGGCCAGCGGGAGGGAGGAGGGGCCTGCTGGATTCGCGCAGCCCCCAATTGATGCGGGGGAGGGTCGGGGAGCGGCGATCAGGAGGCCCTGTGCCAGCGCATTCGTTGACGTGGCAGGGTTGCAAGGTGGCGCGTCTGCGCTGCAACATTCCTGACTGGCGCCCTACATCCACTGGGTGCACTGCCTCTCGTTGGAGATTATTACATTGTGGGCAGCGCGGGCGCGCAGGCCAAATACTCTCTTACTACAGGGGGAAGGAATACAGCGGCACAGCCGCCCCGCAGGCGACCAGCGGCCAGGGCATCTGGGCCCGCACACAGCGGGAGAGGGACAGTTGGGCAGACAGCAAAAATAATAGTGAAAAGCAAGCAATTGCATAGGGGTGCACGCAGTGCGGATCTTCTCTCTGTGGGGGCGGCGCTGCACGGGGCGCACACGGCGCCGCCGGGGTGCAGCGCACGAGGGCAAGCCCTGGGCGGGGGGCGGCCTCACCGCGACCCGAAAATGCTGCCCAGGCCGCCAAACAGGCCGTTGCCGCCGCCGTTGGACTTGCTCCAGTCCACCTTGCCCAGGTCAATGAGCACCACGGCCACATTGTCCTGGCTGCCACGCTTCACAGCCAGCGCCGACAGCCGCTCGGCCACCTCCTGTTGGTGGAGAACATGCGAGGCAGGTGGGTTGGGTGCGACATGTAGAAAATTGGCGCTGCAGCAAGCATTGTCACAGCGTGAACAGCGCCTTGCATGCCCTCGGTCCTCCAACCAAATCTGAAGCGGCAGACGCGGGGGCAGGCAGCCCCGCCTCACCTGTGGTGTGGTGCCGCGCTGCAGGTCTCGCCGAGCCAGCTTCACCACCTCCTGTTGGCAGGGCGGGAACAGCAGCCGTGGCAGCACGTGAGAGACTGAGGATGACCTGGTAAAGCCTCTCGCACCTTTGAGCACCAAGCCCAGCTGGAGCGCTGCTGGATACCAGTGGTGAGCAACATTGCACCGCATCTGCAGGGAGTGGTGGATGCAGCGCATGCACCAGCTGCAGCAGTGCGCACTTCAATTGTTGCAGCATGTCCTCACCTGGCTGTCCAGCACATCCCACAGCCCATCGCTGGCCACCACCAGGAACTCGTCTCCGTCGTGCAGCGCCAGCTCAGTCACGTCGGGCATGGAGGTCACGGGGTCGCCCGTGAAGTGCCTGCAGCAGTGGGGTGGGGTGGCAAGGTGCGAGGTGTGCAAACAACTCGGGCCAGGCTGGTCTGGCTGGCAGGGGCCCACTTGTGCACACCGGCTGAGCCTACAAGCAGGGCTGCATCACAGGCATACTTCAGCTGCGCCCATGCATGGCTCCTGCGACGCACCTGCTGTCCGCAAACGACTGGTCCCACAGCTCAAAGTCGATGCCCTTCTGCAGCAGCAGCTGCAGGCCCTCCTGCCCCTTGAACTCCATGTCACCAAACGCCCTGCAGCGGCAAGGAGGAGCAGCAAGCAGACAGCAGGCATCAACGCAGCCCGGCGTCCACAGCAGAGCCAAACCACAGGTCACACCACATGCAGCCCACCCCGGGCAGCAGGCTGCATGCCTCAAGCTGGCAACAAAGTCACAGCAGCAGCTAGCATGCAGCAGCAGCATCCCAGTCGGATCAGCAGCACTGATGGCTCTGCTGCCAGGCACAATCAAGATCGGTGCGCCGCACCTGCTAACTGCCAGCACGCCGCAGACGCGGCCGTCGTCCACCCAGCCGCCCACCGACTCGATGCGGGCAATCTCAGCCTGCGGGAAGCGGCAGTAGCACTTGTTGCTTTGGAGGCAGAAGGCGCATTGCAAGCAATGGCACCAATGCAAGCAATACAAGGTACCATGCAAGCAATGCACATGCGTGCAGTTGGTCTTGCCACCCCAGCGGAGTGACCGTTGCGCCCTGTCTTGCAAGGCATGAGTGTGAGGCTGAGGCAACGCAATGGGGCTGGCTCATGCTGGCAGCGCACCTGCACAGCGGGCGTCTTGCCCCACACGCGGTGCTCCGCCGACAGGTCCAAGGCGCGCCCACCGCGGCTCAGCACCGCCCGGCTGTCGCCCACATTGGCAACAACCACCTGTGGGTCAGCAGGGTGGGTGGGCAGGCGGGCAGCTGAGTACCGCAGACACATGAAAGCAGCAGTTTTGCAAAAAGTAAGCCGGCAAGGTGAGAGCAGGAGCACCACTATGGCAACAGCAAGGGCAACGTGCTCTGCAGCTGCCATTGCCAGTGCAGCAGGGTGGGCGCACCAGGTCCTTGCGCACTAGGCACGTGGTGGCGGTGCAGCCGCTGGTGCGCTCCTCATCGGGCGCATTGGCTGCAGGGCGGCAAGCATCCGCACGACAACACTTTAGTATGAGGCAACCAGGCAGCAGCAATGTGCCGGCCACAGTGGCAGTGCTGCATCCCCTGTTGCCGCCCATGCCTGCCCTCTTGTGGTATCCAGACAGCAGCAGCTGGCAGCAAGCAGCGGCGTGCACCCAGTCATGAGCTTGTCCCTGCGCCCGCCTCACCGTGCATCCAGGCCAGCAGGTCCTCATCCGCGTGCTTGAAGGCATCCGTGAGCACCGGGGTGAACGTCACAGGGCACGCCAGGCCTGCAGGTGCAACCAGGTGCAGGCAGGTGTGCAATCACGGGTGCCCGCTGCAGCTATTTACAGCCAGCTCTCGCCCTTACAAGCCTGCCCGCCAGCATGCGGGCGGCAGCCGGCGGGCGAGGCGCCTGGTCCAGCCCCATGTAGGGGCTCACCAGGCATGTCTTGGCTCATCTCCAGGTTTGACTGCACGCCCTTCTGGTCCAGCACCCGCGTGAAAATCTTGTACAGATTTTGCTGCAGGTACTCCGCCGCCGCAAAGCCGCCATGCCCATCAAACACAGCTGCAGAGAGGGGGTCGGTTGGCTGGTTGCGGGCGGCCAGCAGCAGATTGGCAGCGGGCCTTGTGGCTGCAGCAGCTGCACAGCACAACTGAGAGGCTAACACAGCCGCCACTGCTCACAGCACCACACCACCAACAGTGCAGCAGCCCCGGCTCACTGGCAAAGAAGAAGCCGTAGCGGCCGTGCGGCACGACCTGTGCCGCATCCTCCATCGTCTCGCGAACGCCCTGCTGCATGCTGATGCCGTACTGCAGCGGGCTGATGCCGTACGTGCTCTCCCACTCCTCCTCGTCCATGCTGGACAGCTGTATGCTGCCGCTAGCGCTGCTGCTGCTGGTGCTGCCGGCCAGGGCGCAGCAGCGGCCGGGCGCGGCGTCGCCGCCCGGCGCCTGCCCCGCCCCGCCCCATCGTGGCCCCGGGACGGCCCGCCGCTGTCGCCAGGTGCCTCCTAGTGCCCAGGGACCGGGTGGGGCAGCCGAGGCCGCGACCTGCGGCCGGCCGCTGCCAAGCCGGCCGGTTGCTGCAGCCGGGGAGGGCCCCGCCGCGAGCAGCTGCATCTGAACGCTGCGGATCTGCGCCACGTGCGGCCGACAGCCTGATGCGAGGCCACGCCTTGCATCTCCCTGCTGCGCTGGCCAAGGCGCTGCAGCAGGCAAACGCCCCGCGCTGAGCACTGCCCGTCCTGCACGATCCCTGCAGTAGTCTGCAGCAACGGCAGCCCGCAGCAGCGCTCCCCGCCGCCAAGCGCCGCGCCGTCTCCACCCTCTTTTTGGGCGCTTCTCCGACCTCGCAGCAACCATGGGCGGCGGTGAGCGCCCCTGCCGCAGCGCGCCCGCCCCTCCAGGCCCCAAGAGCAGTGCCAGCCGCCGGCCGCCGCCGCCCGCCCACCGGCGCTTGCACGGCCGCGCCTGCCCCTCCTGCACTGAAGTGCAGCAAAAAGTCTCCACCCCCAGCGACTGTCAAACGTCTGTTAGACTGACTCCCTCCATCACCCGCCAGCATCTCCTGCTTTGCTGCCTGCACAGGCAACGGCCAGAAGGCGGCGATGGCGCGGCAGCGCAAGGCGGAGAAGGACAAGAAGCTGGCAGGTAGGCGAAAGCAAGGCATGCGGTGCCTGGCAATGTCTCATTGCCAAGCAGCGCTGCAGATCGCATGCGCTGCTGCTGCAATGCTGTCTGTGCCGGCACTAGCCGCTGCTGCTGCCCAACCGACCCGGCTGGCTGCTGTCCATGCCCAACCGACCGCCGTCCAAATACACCCCTGTTGCGCGCCCTGCCCTTGCCAGGCGGCAAGAGCCAGCTGGAGGTGAACAACAAGGCGCTGACCATTGGTGGGTGGACCTCTGCAGGCTGCTTTTGTCAATGCCAAGCCGGCCGGTGTGCTGCCTGACCGCCACAGCTCCACAGCTGCTCGCTTGCTCATGCTTGCTGTGCTGCACAGTTTTACTACTTGTGATAGGAGCACACTCCTGGACATCCATTCTGCTGCCTAGTATGCCCCAGTCGGCCACCCGCTCATCCCTGCTTTGTCCTTCTTCCACTTGCCTGTGCAGTCTGCAACATCTGCCGCCAGTCATTCATGTGCAACATGACGGAGGCGAAGCTGCGGGAGCACAGCGACAGCAGGCACCCCAAGAACACCTTCGCTGACTGCTTCCCCAATTTCGTGAGTGTTCTTGCGTGTGTTGTGAGTGTGAGGTTGCGAGCGACCCCAAATAATGCACTGTGGGCGACGGGTGTCTGCCCTCCCAAGTCGTGAGCCCACTGCTGCTGCCCACACTGTGCTTGCAGGGCAAGTGATGAGCCAGCGCTCAACAGCTAGGCCTCAATGAATACAAGAGGGCCCATTATGAATGCGCGCCCAGCCAGCTAACCGTCACCAGCCCAATTCATGCAAGATAGCCAGCCCAGGCAGCGTCCCTGCCGACAGATTTCATCATCAGCCCGCCCGGCACAAGCGTGGCCTCCTAACCCTTCTTCGCCATGTCCTTGCTTGTTCTGATTTCATCATGATTCCCTTTCATCCGGTAATCTTTCACCCGGTAACAGCGCCTCGGCAGGGCTATGGTTGAGATGCAGAGAGCAAACTGGGGCCTAAGTACACAGAGGTATATATCAAGAATGCATGGTCCTGGTTCATTTCAAGCAGCTCTAGCAGCAGACCGGTCAAAAATGTGTTCTCGGCGCCACAGCCGGCTGTCATCAGTCACTGCGTGGGCGCATCAAACGCGCTGCTGTGCCCTGAGTCGCTGCGGTAGGTTGCGCCTTGCAGGGCGGCCTGTGCCGCCTGCGCTGCCGCTGGTCCCAGGCCGGATAGCCCGCCCGCCACTCGTGCCGGCGCCGGCTGCTGTTGCCCTTGCTGCTGTATTGCCTGCGGTGGTGCAGCTGGTGCAGCTGCTGCTGCTGCTGCTGCTGCTGGGGCAGGTGCCGGCGGCAGGCTCAGGCCAATGCTCTGCAACAGCGAGGCAAACATGAGAGGCGCCGGCCCTGGCGGGGGCGGCGCTGCTGGGCCACCGGCTGGGGCCGGTACAGGTGCTGTTGCTGCTGCTGCCGCTGCTGCCTGCTGCTGCTCCTGCTTCACCACAACTTGCGGTGCCTGGGGAGCTGGCGCTGGCTGGTGCTGCTGCAGCACATGCAACTCAGGGGTGGGCTCCCGCCGAGCACCCACCGCTTGCTGCTCTCGCTGCTCCTGCTGCTCCTGCTGCTGCCGCGGGC
>VFQQ010001245.1_pt1 | contig 37543 bp, 53 predicted proteins | sample 3512341 | NCBI WGS metagenome assembly VFQQ01 (sample SAMN10412373, study PRJNA504923) | tailings metagenome | isolation source: Relicate 2 Philex TSF1 revegetated site | place: Philippines: Tuba, Benguet | collected 2017-08-29 | reverse complement strand
GCAGGTGCCCTACCCGTGCCGTCAGACCCCGAGGTGTCGAATGTCATCAGCGTCTCGGCAGGTTGGGAAACTGTTTGCGCGGTGAACGGAGCGGGCCGAGTGCACTGCTGGGGTGAGAGGGCGCTGCGCAATTGCTGAGTGCAACTCCCTGCCTCATGGCTTGAAGTCATGAGAGAGAGGGAGACCACCTGGCTTGAAGTCATGAGAGAGAGAGAGAGAGAGAGAGAGAGGACTGTATGCAACTTGCGTCAATCATCGCTGCCAGCGCTGGCGTTGCACGGCCTTGCGGGTGCACTGACACAATGCATCCTGCCGGTCAATGACCATGCAGGGACAGACCTAGGCGACCCTTCTGCGTTGACCGATGTTGTTGATGTGGCAGTGGGCTGGACCCGCGCGTGTGCCTTGAAGAGGGACGGGTCCGTCAGCTGCTGGGGTAGGAAATCATGTTGCACCCTGTTCGACTTGCATGCATGTGGAACGGCCACTGCTTCGTGTGCTTGTGGCTTGCGCCATTGCCGACATTGTGTGTGATGACTTGAGTGTGATCTGAGTGCAGTTCTTTCTTGGCCATGCACCTTGGCTGTGCAGGAAGTACGGCCACAGATCATATTTCCCCCAGCGGCGTCTTCACACAGATCTCCACCGGGGCCTACAGTACCTGTGGGTTGACACCTGAGAAGACCGTGGTATGTTGGGGTGAGTCAACGGGCAGACTTTTGCCAGAACAGTGTTCTTGTGCTTTGCAAGACGACTGCCGGCTGCATTCGTGTGGCTTCACATGGTTGAGTTCAGCCAACTTAAATTAAATCCATGGTCGAATGCTTTCCAGGTTTTTGCCGTAATGGGGAGTGCAACGTGCCGGCTGGGCTCTCACAAGTCACACAAGTCGTGGCGGATTACGCGCATTCATGTGCCCTGAAACAGACAGGCGACGTTGTATGCTGGGGTGCGAGCTGATTTTCGGCGGAAGGGTGGTCCCTGGCAAGAGGCAGATCTGGCACCCATGGCCACCCTGCGATCCCCCTGATTGGTGGTCAGCTCACCAGCCACTCACATGCGCGTGTGCAGGTGCAAACACGAAAGGCCAGGCAACCGTGCCTCCTGATCTGCCAGCTGTCAGGCAGGTCTCGGCGGGTGTGTACCACAGCTGCGCTCTCCTCAAGGTGTAAGTGCCAGCCTTCTGTTGCGACCCATCATCCACCACGCGGGGGGCCTGGCAGGAGGCTAGGAGCCGGCCAAGCTAGATTTAGTTCGCGCCTACGCCCATCGCGTGCTGGCTGTTGGCACACCCATACCAAAGTCGTTTTGTCACGCTTTGTTCATCCGGCAGAGTGTTTTTGCATTTGCACCATGCCGTTCTGTGATCGACATCGACGGGCATGCATCCAGCCAACTTGCCATTTCATGGCAGCCACTAGAAATCTTAGCGCACCCCTTGGAGGGGCCTCCTTCTTTGCAAGTCCTGTGGCTTGCCCTGCTCGGCATTCTGATGCCCACAACTACACGCGTGAAAGTCACGCTGCGTTGCTCCACTCTGTGGGCCGCAGGTGCTCATTGGCTTCGTTTATATGTCAAACTGTGCGGCCAAACGTTTGTAAACTTCCCGTTAACCGTGGTTGTTTGTAAAAGTCGATGGAGACATCACAATGGAGCTGCTCAGCCTGCCGCCACTGCCGCTGCCCGGGCAGGCATTCGGCCCTACATTCGCTTCTTGCATGTCCAGACGGCGGTGGAGTGGTGCCAATCATGCAAGTTGCATACAATAAAACACAATGCTTCAGTGGTGCTGCAACTCACTTGTTTCCGCGCCGAGCGGCCGCCCGGTCACCGCCCTTCATGCGGCCGCAGGGCAGCGGTAGCAGCTTTGCTCCTTTCAGCCGATTCATGGTCGAACTCGTGCAACAATCTGCGCCCTGCCAAACACTCCAAAAGCAGCAGACGTGCCGGCCAAGCTGCAGCTGCAATTGTGAGGCGCCAGAGCCATAACCCTGCCCAGCTGGCAGCACAGCAAAGCCAGGAGCAGGTGGGTGAGGTGCTGCGACCGGCAGGGCCATGCAGGCGCCGCTGCTGTTGCGGCCGCCGTGCCGCCGCCGCCGGTCTGGTGCGGTCCGTTTGCGTGTCTGCAGCGTGTCCGCCTGCCCCTGATTCGCAGGCACTCCACTGCACAGACAGCTTCACAGCCGACTAGCCATGGCATAAATCAGTGACATCCCAGCGCTGGTGCAGCGCCTGCGCGGCCGGGGCAACGCAGCTGCAGGCAGCCCGATCGGTGGCTCACTTTCGTTCACCGAGGACGAACAGGAGGTTGCTGCGGCCATTATAGCAGCAGACGGGCTGCCTCCCCTGCTGCAGCTGCTGCGAAGCGGCTCGCCTGCTGTGCAGGAGGAAGCGGCACATGCCTTGAACAACTGCAAGGCCATTATGCGCACCGCACCCTCGGCGGTGGTCGCTGCAGCGCAAGTCAGCGGGCTGGACTCCCCAGCCATATGCCGCCTGCTGTCTGGCGCTCTTGAACCCGTGGTGATCTCAGTGGCAGCTTCCGTTGTAGCTGTTATAGCACAGAGCAGCCTGTCGGGCCACGGCTTGGGTGCAGCTGGCGGTGTGCAGCTGCAGCTGCACGACTTGCTTGTAGCGGGCGTCGTGCACAATTTGGTAGCGCTGCTGAGCTCCACAGAACTTATAGTGCAGTTCGCGGGGCTGGCGCCCATAGCAGCTTTGGCTTCCACACCTGCTGGCGCTGCTGCACTTTTAGAGGCCGGCGGCGCCTGCTTGCTGGTGCAGGTACTCAGCCACGACTCGATTTTCATTCAGCGCACTGCCTGCTTAACACTTCATGACATGGCGGTGCACAGCACTGAGAACAGCCGCATCATTGCTGCAAGCGGCGCTGCAGCGCCGATGTTGGCGCTGCTCAGCAGCGCCAGTGAGGGCAGCGGCGACAGCAGCAGCTGCAGCGGGGATGCCTTCATGGGAATGAGCAGCTCAGACACAGCTAAGCTGGCTGCGGGCACATTGACGAACCTGTGCACAGCCAGTCCTGCCGCCTGCGAAGAGGTGGAGGCGGCGGGTGGAGTCCCTCTGCTGGAGCGCATTGCCCGCCTTCCCGATCAAGAGCTGCAGATGCCTGCAGCTGCCGCACTGGAATGTATCCAAGAGTAAGTAGCCAGTGCAGTGCTGTGCTTGGGGTCGGGCTGAAGGCCAGCTCTGCAATCGGGACCTGTTTGACAGTACTCAACACGGGCGCATCAAAATCTTTGGCCATGCAGGGCGATCGCCACCCGGCATGAGGCAGCTGCAGGCGAGAGGCAGCCTGGCGACAGCTCAGCCATGCAGCACAACCGCACCACTGCGCAGCTTGAGGCAAGTCGTGGCACAGCCGCGCCTGTTCCCACCTGCGGCGCCCCCGGCTGCGGCGCTACCACCGGCCTGCGCCGCTGCGGAGGCTGTGGTGCCGTGCGCTTCTGCAGTGAGGCTTGCAGCTGAGCGCACTGGCGGGCTCACAACGCGGAGTGCCGCCGCATCCAGGCAGCCAAGGCAGCGCCAGGCACGGCGAGCGGAGCTGGGGCATAGGCAGGGTTTCAATTCTCATTTCACTTGGTTCTGGTCAGATGAACGTATTAGTGAAGCATGTCAGATGCCTTGCCCTGTGTGTGTGCAAAACGTGTGGACGACGGCTGGCATGCCACCACAGTGCTGCGAAAGCACATGAGAACAGACCACGGAGCACGAGTCCAGTCGGAGTGAGTTGACTAGCCCGCCTGATCTTCTCAGAGTGTGGTACGCTATAAATGATTGGTCGAGGCCAGCAACAGCAGTTTGTGTGGTGTCTCAATTCTTGCACTCGGCCTGCAACACCGGCCGGAATGCTGCCGTGCCACAGGCCGTGGTTCGGGTCTGCCGCCGCGGACACTGCCAGCAATTGCTTGCTTGTGGGTCACACGTTCGGACAGCTGTGGAGTGGTGGCCAACCATTCACGTTCAAGTTGATAGAGACACGATGCTCAGTGCTGCTGCTGCGCAGTTCTTTCCGCGCCGTGGCGGCGCCCTGCAGCTGCGGGCGGCGGGCCACGTCAAAGCGTGCATGCACCCTGCGCAGCCTCGGCGCGTTAATCGATCATCCCGCCACTCTGCTGCACCGATACCCGCGGCGTTCCAGGCCTGAAAGGCGATGCTCGGGAGCGGGCGATGCCGAGCGGCCCCGTGAGCGCAGAGTTGGCAGCGCTACGAGCAGCAGCTGCACCCCTACTCCAAGCACTCCGCAGCGCAGGTGCGCAGCAGCCACCAAGAGCTTCCGAGCGCGGCTCCCGGCGTTTGCGCTCCGCTCGCCCGCTTCCGCCCAGGTGACGTGCTCGCACTGCTTGCATCGCGCAGGCATGCACGTGGCAGCAACCGCGGCGTCCGGCGGCGCGGTGCCAGCCTGCGGCGCCCCTGCCGCCGCTGCCGCCCGGCCGCCGCTGCCACGGTCCGCCCTGCCACCGCCCCGTGCCAGCAGCAGGGCAGCGTCCTCATCACCACATGTAGCGCAGCCCTCACGCAGCGCAGCTACCGCAGCAACGGCAGCCGCTCCTGGGCTTGATGCGGAGGTGTGCCCGGTTTCGGCGGCGGCCTTTGCGACCGCTCTGGACGCCGGGGCAGAGCTGCCTGATTCGTGGCTGGCTTACTGGCAGCAGCAGGAGGCTAAGCGGGAGGCGCGCCGCGCCCTGATAGGCAGCACGCGCGGCCGGCAGCAGCAGCGCCTCCGCCAGGTGGCCACCTTGCTGTCCAACGGCAGCATCGATCTGAACGGCGGCGGCAGCCCGGCGGCGGCGGCAGCAGCAGCAGCGGCGGGGCTGCACCTCCGGCCCCCCAGCAGCAGCAGCGGCAGCACTAGAGGCAGCAAGACTTGCAGCAGCAGTGGCATGGAAGCTACAGACGATGAGCTGCTGCTGAGCGAGGGTGGAGGGGAGATGGATGGCGGCAGCATGGACTTGCCTCCTCTCCAGCAAATGAGCGAACTTGATGAGCTGACGTGGTTGGCCTCCCACCCGCCCGATAGCGAGGCGGCTCACACCAGCAGCAGCAGCAGCGGGGATGGAAGCAGCAGCGGCGGCGGCGATGCCGGCATGCACCTGTGGGCGGCGGCGGGGCAGCCGCCACATGCGGCGCAGCACGCGCAGCAGGCGCAGGCGGCGCAGCAGGCGCAGCGCCACCCAGGACACATTGTTGGCCTGGCCGGTTCGGCGGCAGAGGGGCGCAGCCCCGCTGGGCTGCAGGGTCCGCTGCAGCTGAGAGTGGGCAGCGACTTGCTGAGCGTGCGGCCGCTGTGGATCGCCATCTATCAGCCAGAGGAGGGCGGACCTGCCAAGTGAGCTGCTTGACTGTTCCTGTGCATTGGGGTTGCATGGGGATGACTCTGCTGTGCTGCTGCCGCCGCCCGCTGGTCGCATGGCATCCCAGCCTCAAGTGCCCTGCTGCGCGTCGTGCAACCAGGCAGGAAGGATAGCGCCCTGCACCATCCCATCCTATCCCTTTCTACCGCAGGCTGTTTGAGTCGGTCTCCCCGCTCCTGCCAGACCTGGTTGGCCGGCTGTCAGCAGACATCGCTCCCTTCTGCTCCGTCAGCGGCTTGAAGTTCGGGCCGGCGGATGCGGCAGCCGGGCCATGGCGCAACTTTTTCGTGGGCCTTGTGGGAGCGGTGGCGGCGGATGAGGACGACATCCTGTGGCCCAACCAGGTGGGGATTCCAGTCGCTGAAGCTTGTGGTATTTTGCCAAAGCAAGGCGGCAGCCGACGAAGCCGACATTCTGTGGCCAAATCAGGTGGGCATTCGGTTCTGGCTGCTCAGTGCAGTTTATGTGGCGGCTCTGCTGGCAAGCCAGGGCGTCTGTTGCTTCCTCCCAACCTACTTGCCAAGTGCTGCACATGCAGCATTCAGCGGGACCAGGCTGATGCAGTGCTGGCGGTCGAGCTCTGTGGCTGCTGACCGGCGGCTGCGCCTCCCGACTGCCTGCAGGTGTTGCACCGCGTCTGCGTGCTGCCGAACAATTTCCACTTCCAACCAATTGTGCCCTGCAGGTGCTGCACCGCGACCGAGTGCTGTTCAACGTGCGCAACGGCTGGGACGTCGCCAAATTCTTGTCCGAGCCGCAAAAGTGAGTGTTTCATGTGCTTGTAGTTGCCACCTGCCCAACTTTTTAGGAGTGAAGGGAGGCCGTGAAGCAACACAAGCGACGACCTGCTGCCGGTGCTCTTTTTTCCACTTATTTGCTCGCTGTGCACCAGTTGCTTCATGCCACATGTCTCTCCCTCCCTCACCTCTCAGGGAGGACGTAGAGGAGCACCGAGACAACCTGCTGCGCCTGGCCGCCGAGCGAGGCTACCGCCGCGGCTGGTGCTGGCACATGCTGCGCCTGCGCTGGGGCGAGGCCACGCTGCGCGGGATGGGCTTGGAGAAGCTTTGAGAAGCTGTCAGAAGCGCTGAACACTCTGAGGCTTGTCTCGGCAGGCCGTTGAAATAATTGTGGACAGTGCGCTCTAGCGCCTTGCCTTTTTTGCTTGCAGTTGTGCCGGCTGATGTCTCTCATAGCGCCACTCTGCGTTAAGCACTTGTACATGTAGCATGCCGCCGCCCTCTCTCGTCCTGCCGCACTTTGCTGCCACCCGTACAGATTGCTGCCTGTGCTGGCTGCCCTTGCCGGCTGCTGTTGCCTACCCGACGCCGCGTCTTTGTACCAAACCTTGCACTTGTCATGCACCCCACTCAGAGCTTCTACAACTCGTCGTTGTGTACCAATATCCTGTCTGCCTCAGCTTCACATGTAAGCTGCGCGCTGCAGCCTGAGCTGCTTGGTTGCTGCCCGAGCGGGTGAGGCGGCATCACGCCATGAAGGGAAGCCCGATGGGCACCAACGGTAGGGCGAGAAGGGAGGGCAGTGCAGCGCTCAGAATTGCAGCGCATACGCATACGCATTGCCCCGCCCATTGATAGCAGACAGAGGCGCCCCCTGCTGCCTTAAGTCAACCACGCCTATCGAAGCAGGCCCACATCAAATCCGCCTGAATCCGCCCATGCCGCGCCACGCTGGCGCTGTCCCTGCCTCGGGCCAGTCCGCCTCCCCAAGATGCGTCGGAGCGCTACAACAAGCCGATCAACGCTGTTCTACGCTGCCTAGAGCACGTGCGCACGCTGTGAGCTTTCACGCACTCGTGAGGTTGCGCGCGCGGCCATTCAAGAGAGCCATCGCACAAGCCAGGCGGTGAGCAGCTGCTTGCGAGACACTTAAAAACCAGGTGACGCGTCCGCAGGGCCGCGCAGCGCTTCTCGCCGCTCGCGAGGTTGCACACCGACCGCCGCCGCCGCCTGCCAGTAGGGCGGCACAGGTGCTGCCGCCCCACCAACCTGTTGCCCAACTGCCGCCTCTCCCCATTTCTACACCTCTCGCAGGAGCTGTTGTGCGAGTGTTACCGCCATGGAAACTGCTCAGCACACCTGGAAGCTCATTGCCGGTGCTTCGTCGCGCTGGCTCCGCAGCAGCGCACCCAGGCCGAATGAGAGCAGCATTGCGCCCCCGCTCATTCAACCCTGGCGGGACATTGACATTGTTCGGGTGCCGCTGCCCGCGGCTAAGCATGCAGCAGCGGTCAAGCTGCCAGTGCTGCCGCAATATGCGGTGTGTGCGGCGGCGTTATGGCAGAGCACGGCGCATGTGCGCCATCCATCCCCATTGACGCTGGCTGGCGCATTGCATGAGCCGGCATGGGGAATGTGACTGGGCCATCAGGCCACGCCTGTCGTCTGGTTCGACTGTACATTACAACCGCTGCATTGAGCCTCACGTAAGCTCTGCTGCTCGCTCTAAACGTTTTCCCACCAGCAGTTCGGTGTCCGCTCGGCGCTTCACCCACCTGCACAGTGAGACCTTGAACAGCAGGCACGTGATGTAAAAACCTACGCTGCACCTCCCAATCTATTGATATTGTTATGTAACTACCTGAAGGTGCAGGCAGACATTTATGCTGCCTGAAAAAGGCCGGCACGACGGCAGCACTTTCTAGGTGGTGCAGGCGCTGCACGATCGGCTTGCAGCGGGTACAACAGCTTGGGTTCTGTCAAACACTCCTTTGGACCCATATCAAAGCGTTCAGGGATGTGCTTCTATGTGGAGAGCAACACAGCCCACAAATGCCCTCCGTTGATGTGCGGCGGCCGGCCGCGCTGCGGCACGCTTCGCCGCCGCCGATCTCGCAGCGGCGATGCCCGCAGCGGCACGGCGATCGGTCAGCTGTGCTCCATCCCGTCTCATCGAGCACCATGCCTGCGCTCGTGACGCCAAGCTCATCCACCTGCCGGCCCGCGACCCAAGCGCAGCTTGCAGGCCCTGCAACGGCCTGCGCACGGCTGCCCGTGCATCTGCGGGCACCGGCAGCGAGCTTGTGCGGGCTGTTGGCTGCCACGCAGCTGGCTGCGGCGCCAGGTGCGGCGGCGCCACCTGTGCCCAAGCTGCCGCTAGTCTCGCTTGCCGGCACTCCGTCTTATTGCCCTTCTGTGCGCCCGTGCTGCAGATGCATGGGCTGTAGAGTGTGCCTACCCGCTGACGGCCTGCACGGCTGCAGCCGCGGCGCCGCAGCGGCCCGCTGCCATGGCGGCGTTCGCCCTTGCAGAGGCGCCGGCAGCCCCTGCCCCCGCAGCCACTCCTGAGCAGCAAGCGGCTTTTGAGGAGGCGCAGCAGATCACGGGGCAAAAGTGGCTGGCCTATCTGGCAGCTTGGTCGGCCTGGCTGGCCTGGGACCTGTACCGGCAGAACAGCCAGAAGGCGGCCGCTGAGCAGCAGGAGCAGCAGCAGGAGCAGCAGCAGGCGGGCACGCCAACGGCGGGCGGTGGCGAGGGTGCAGCAGAACCGAGCAGCAAGGCGCCTGGGCAGGAGTGATGCAGTGTGGCTACTCGTGTGGCTGCTGCTGTTGATGTAACAAGGAATGGCAGTGCCCAATTGAACACGTCAGGAGGATGAAATGGGGGTGAAGGCAAGGGAGATGCATGGGATTAGTTGGATTCGCAGTTGAGATTCGCATGCAGCTGTGTTCACGTTCTGCTGAATGAATATTAGAAGGGACCTTTCCCGGATGTAGCCGTCACTGGCATGTGGGCTCTCGCTGGGAGGCTGCTGTCACATGATGGTGCAGCAGCGCGGGCCGGCCACCGCAGGCAGCTCGTCGCCTCGCAGCGATGCCTGCCGCGAGGTGTGAGCGCTCAACCTACGGCCAGGCGGCAGGGAAGGTTGTGGTTTATTCTGTGTTGCAGCGCAAGGCGGCAGCAGGTGCGCAGGAGTGGCACCATCAGTAATGCAGACCACAAGCGCAGCTGGGCGGGCTGCTGTGCTGTGCCGATTGAAGAGGCCATCCCGGAGAATTGCAGATCGCAGAAATGCAAGCAGTGCTGCTGTAAGCCCACCCAAGGGCCGCTCTGTAAGCCCACCTGTCATCGAACTTGTACAGCTGCTTGTCAATGTCGCCGCTTGGCTCCCGCAGCAGCGCCAGGAAATGGTCAAAGTCCAGCTTGACGGTTGACCGCTCGTCCGCCGCCGCTGGCACACCCTCCGCTGGCACGCCATCCGCTGCAGTTGCTGCTTTAGTCTCGCCATTTGCCGCTGACGCGCCGCTGCCGCCATCGGCGCTCTGCTGCAGGGCGGCAAAAGGAGGGGAGCAGCGTGGCGGCAGCCGACAGTGAGGGTAGGCGGGCAGGCGCTTGTTCATGGGCAGGTGCGGCCCTGCCTGTGTTGGATGATGACCAGAAAGTCTTGACTAGTCTAACAGCTTAGCGCTGCGAGTCTAGTCTAACAGCTTAGCGATGACCAGAAAGAAGACCCTGCACAGCGTGCTACCCACCTGCTGTGGCTGAGGGGCGCCCGTGGCTTCCAGCAGCGCCTGGTGCACCGCTGCATCCACCTCGTCTGCAACCAGGGACAGATACAAATGGAATAAGTTGAGCGCACATGTGTGTGAGCGCCAAAGGAAGAGCAGAGCGCCTTGAGTGTGGTTGAGGCTTGCACGGAGCTTGTGTGCGTGTTGTGATGCCGTGGGCTGGGAGGCAGGGCGTCGCACCTAGTGGCTTCCAAATGCCGCCACGATGCATGCGGACAACTTCCATCTTTTTCAGTCTGCTTGTTGCCCAAGTTGCCCAACTCACAGGGTGCAAGGTGGCTGCCAAAGGCCGCCGCGATTTCGGCGGCGCTCAGCTCCCCCGATCCATCCACGTCCAGCTCAGCGAAAACACGGCGGGCACAGGCCAGCCAGCGGTCCTTGTACGTGTCCTGCAGCAAAGTGACACACAAAACCTTGGTGCATGCACGTCCAGCTCAGCAAACGTGTGGCGGGCACAGGCCAACCAGCGGTCCTTGTACTTGTCCTGTCAAGCAGGAAAGAATAAAAAGTTCTTGCAAAGACTTTGCAGAAACGCAGATGTAACAAGACGGTGAGATGGCACTTTCTGCAGCTGCATCAAAACACTCAGCTGCATGGCAGGTAGCAATCATGAAGTGCGCAACTCAGCAGCACAAAAGCGCCCGCCCACCTCGAACGCTTTCCAGTCGATCAGCCCCGCCGCCAGCTCAGCGCGCCCCACCTCGCCCCGCCGCTGCACGTCCACCACACCAAACAGCTCCGACACCTCGGACTGCAGGTGCAAATGAGCAAGACATGTCGAGAAAGTCGCTCCATATGCAGGGCACAGCGGGACGGAGGGCTGACTGGCGGCAGCGGCTTGGTGGTGACTTCAAACACAGGCTGCCCTGCCCATCTCCTCACCTCTGCTAGGTGATAGCCAATCTGCTCCAGCCCCTTCTGAAGCGAGAAGCGGTCCAGCTTCTGCCCTGCACCATGCAAGCAGCCGTCTGCAGTGGTCAGCCGCTGAGCTGAATCCTGCTACGTCCTGGTAAGGCAGGTGCGTCTTGGCAGCGAGCATGCGGTGCGGGGCACCAGGCGGGCAGCAGGGGAGCCCTCACAGGCCCCAACTGCCACTGCCCCCGGCAAGCCGCGCACCTGGTTTTAACTGCAGCTGGTCAAAGAGCTGTGCCAGGCGGTGGGAGTACGGCGTGGCCACTGGCAGGTACCTGCAGGCCAAGTCGCAAGGTTGCGCAGGGTTGCTGCTGTGCATTGTGGCAGGAGTGCCAGGATTGCAGCAGATAGCACACCTCAACGCCAGCACACTTCCAATGTCCATGTGCAAGCAAAGCAGCACAGGCAGCCCCCTTAAGGGGCCTGACTCACTGTGACGCGCTGCGCGCTGCGCTGTCCATGCACAGCACGCCTGCGCTGAGCAGCCGCGCGCTGCCCACCCTATGCATCGTGGGCGGCGGCGCGCCGCGCCGGCTGCCCTCGCGCTCGCCATTCCGTGCGCTAGCCTCCCCGCCGTGCGCGCTGCGGTCAGCACCGCCCCGCCGGCTGCCCTCCCGGCTGCCGGCATAATAAGCGCTGCCACCACGTACGCTGCGCTCGAATCGGGCAGCCGCCATGGCAGCCAGGGTCATGCCACGGAAGCGGTCCGCGCCGTGCATGCTGCGCTCTGCGGTACCGCCCGCAAACGCGCTGCCGCCGCGCACGCTGCCCCCGGCGTGCACGCTGCCGCCGTTGCGCACGCTGCCGCCATTTCGAACGCTGCCGTTGTGTGCGCTGCCGTTGCCGCCGCGCACGCTGCTGCCGCCCCGCACGCTGCCGTTGCCGCCGAACAGCCCGCCGCCGTGCACGCTGCGTTCGGCAGCGCGCAGCGCCTGTCCTCCCCGAACCGACCGCTCTTGGAACACTGCAGGGAGCAGTTGAAAGTGGGGCAACGAATAATGTTGATGAGTCCCATGCAGTTTCAGCCAGCAAAAGTTGATCACTTGTTCAACGTGAGATGAACAAGGCATGCAGGCAGAGCTATGCATGCTGTGTTGCAGGCCAGAATGCAGTTCGCGTGCGCAACACAAAACAGCGGTCAACCGTGCCGCATCCTAGCACAGGTGCACCTGATGCGCTGTGCACAGAGGGGTCTGGTGCAAAGTGCATGGCCAGCCCTGGAGCGCTTCAGCGGTGGCAAAGCGGCACAGCTGCCAAGTATGGTGCCCACCTGATGCGCCGTGCACGGAGGGGTCAGGTGTGAAGTGCATGGCCAACAGGTCGGCGGCGATGTGCTCCAGCACAGTGCGCTTGAACAGGGAGGACTGGGCAAAGCGCTGCGCAGAAAGCGGGGAAGGTAGGTTGTAGCACAAGGCAGTGGGTGTGCCTGTGACGGGCGTGCCGCGAGGTAGGATGCACTTCACTGGTTGTATGCATAGCTTCACACCGCCATCTTCCAGTGCATCGCCTGTCTGCCTGTTGCCAGAGCCTCTCATTCAAGGAGCAAGCTTTGCCTCCCACCCGAATGCGCGGCAAGACTGTCCGTCCAGGCACCCTTGACCAAAGCACGTATCTCTCACTAAACAGCAGTCATCCTCCCACCTGGATGCGCGAAACGACCGTCCTGCCCAGCGGCGCCCCCGCCGCCCGCTCCGTCGCAACGCCCTTGCTGCCGCTGGCCAGATAGGGGTGCCTCAGTGCCTCTTCGGCGCTCGGCCGCTGCAGCGGGTCTTTGACGAGCAGGGCGGTGATGAAGGCGCGCGCCTGCTCGCTCAGCCCCGCAAACTCCTTGCGGCTCAAGTCGAGCTCCTCGAAGCAGATGCTGCAGGGGGGGCAGAGAAAGCGGCAGCCCATGCAAGCTGTTGGCGCGTGGGCAGAAGCGGTACGCTGCTGGTGTGCCGCAAGGCAGTTGCGCACGCTCACCCGCCAGGCCAGCCGCGCCATTGCACACATTAAATCACACCAGCTGCCCCAGTCAGGCAAGCTACGGCAGTGGCAGTGTGCAGCGGAAGAGCAGCTGCCTTGCCTGCGCAGCGTGCGTACCAGCTATGCATGCGGTGAAAGAGCAAGACAGCAGTCGCCAGCATACAAACAAACAAGCTGCCTCGCCTGCGCAGCGTGCGGGCCAGGTCAGGCATGTCGGGGGACACTCGGTCCAGGAAGGGATAGGCGCCTGGGGGGCAGGAGGATACGGATGGGCAGCAGGCATTTGATGGGGCATGCGGCAGCAGCTGGCGGCCAGCGTTCATTTCATGCACAAGCTCAGAAGTGCCTCAAGCTGGACTCAGTCACATCATCTAGCCTTTTTGCTTTGGTGATTGGTGCAGGTTGACAACTTCACCAAGTGCTCACCCGTCAACAGATAGCAGGCCATGACGCCCACCGCCCACACGTCGCTGTGGGGGTGCCACTTGGCGCGGCAGCACTCGGGGGCCAGGTACCTAGCGCACAGGAATTAGGGAGAGGTGTGGGAGGCGGGATCAAGGAAGTGAGGTGAGGGTGGAGTGCCACTTGGCGGGCAGCACTCGGGGGCCAGATACCTACGTATGCATGTGCAGGGGTTGAGACAGCGACGTGGATGGGAGGATTGATCCTCTCCTCCCCTTTTTCTCCATCACCCCGTGTCAACTTGAAACTACCATCACAAAGTGAATCAGCCTCACCAGGGCGTGCCTTCAGGGTTCAGCCCCGTCACCGGCAGCTGCTGCGGGTCGAAGAACACGGCCAGCCCAAAGTCCACGCCTTTCAGCGGGGCCGCCTCATCGTCCGACAGGAACAGAAACTGCGCGGCAGCAGGGCAGGGCAGGCAAAAAAAAACGAGGCCGATGGGCGGGCGGCCCCCAGCGATGGTGGGTGACCGAAGAGTGGCTTGCAGGGCAGCTACCCGACCACTACCATCACAACCGCACTGCACCATGGCACAAACAGCATTGCGGCAGCACAGCAAACAGGTGCTCACATTCTCTGGTTTGATGTCGCGGTGAATGATGCGCTTCGCATGGCACTGCAGCCAGAAAATCGCGATGGACAGGTTGACGTGCCGCCGTGGGCACAGCAGCAGAATGCACACAGCCAGATGCAAGTGTGCTGGCTTCGACAACGACGACAACTGCACGCAGCCACTGACTCCTCTCGCTCCTCAGGCCACTCTCTCTGCTTCCCGCTGTTTCACCATTCAAAGAACTCCTCCGCATTCACAGCAATAACCCTCACCCACCTGGGCAACCGTGCGTAGCACGGCTCGCAGAAACGAGGCGGCGGTTCGCTCCGAGTAATGCCGCCCCCCGCGGGTGCGCGACAGCAGCTCACCGCCGCTGCAGTGCTCCAGGACCTGCGCAGGATTATTCATGCAGTGCTGCTTGACTCCATGCTTGCAAGCAAGCTGACAGCGGCAGCAGCTCCCCGCCGCTGCAGTGCTCCAGGACCTGCACACAGCTATGCGGGGTTGCGATATTTAATGCGTGACAGATGTCGACAGTGGCAGTGCAGCCGAGCGGCTGCTGCAGTGCTCCACGACCTGCACAGTACATTCATGCAGGTTGCTTCAATCCACATCTGCTGAATGATTTGCACTTGCAGATGTGCGCTTGCAGCCATGGCATTGTTGGGTTTGAAACACGCACCAGGTGCACATCAATGTCGTCCTCATACATACAACCGCAACAGTTTGGCTTGATACATCGCAGCAGCTCAGCAAAAATCACCCACCAGATGCACGTGCGTGTCGTCCTTCTACACCAACAGATGCACACTTGCAAGCACAGTGTCGCCCTAAAGGCTCGCACCAGATGCACGTGCGTGTCGTCCTCATACACAGCTTCCAAATTGGCCACATTGAGCGTGCCGCGCAGCGCCAGCAGGACCTCCACCTGCAAAGGGAAGCGCTTGGCGATGAATGGACAGAGATCAGCGCAACATGTGAGATGGCAGCCAGCAGTGGTAGCAGCGGGCCGCAGCAGCAGCGGCGTCGGCAGCAGCAGCGGCGGCGTCGGCAGCAGCAGTGGCAGCAGCAGCGGCGGCAGCTGCGGCCAGGCAGCAGCAAGCGGCAGCAGACCGCACCTCGCGCCGGAGGTAGGGGATTTGTGAGGCGCGCTTGCGCTCGCTGGCTGCGGGGTCGTTCAGCACTTTGGGGATCGACTTGACCGCAAATGTCCGGCCTGCGGGCAGGCAGGCATTGGGCATGGCATGGGTGGTTGTGGCAGGCAGGCATTGGGCAAGGCATGGGCGGCTGTGGAGCAAGCATAGCGTAGCTACATGCATCAGGCTGCGGCTAGGATTGGTGGTGCATGGTGGGTTGGCCCATCGCCCCGCCCATCAGCATCGGCTGCTGCCCCAGCCATGTGCACTGGCATTGCACGGTGCGCACCTGAAGCCTTGTGCCGCGCAAGCCGCACCACTCCGTTGCCGCCCCGCCCAATCTCCTTGCCCAGCTCGTACGCGTCATCTAAGCCGCGCTTGTAGCCCAAATTGGGCACATCCTTCTTCTTCTTGCGCCGCTGCTGCATGCTGCCGACTGATGGGGGCTGCCGCTGGTGGGGCCCGGGCTCGGCCTGCAGGCAGCGGCGGCAGCGGCGGCGGCGGCAAGGCGGATGGGCCCGAAGCGGCAGCATCCCGGCTGGCGATCGCCCGCAGCAGTGTGTGCCAATGCGCAGCAAGCCGCATCGCGCCCGTTCCAGGCCGGCCCACTTGAGAAGGGCTCACCTGCTAGGGCTCACCCAGGAGGGCTTGCAGGGCCTGTCTGATTACTCCGATTGCAAGCTGAGCGCTCCGATTGATACTCTCCACACTGAGCAGGCGGGAAGGGACCGATTGGCGCGACCCAGCTGTGGGAGTCTGCTAGAGGGCCTCAGCAGCTGCAGCGGCCTCTAGGTGGTGTGTTGCCGACTGGTGTGCCACCTGCGATTTCCGCTTCGCAGCAGGGCAGCCGCCCTTGCCGCCGCTGTTCCGTCGGTGGCCGCTGTCACATGCCAGCGTGATCATTTACGGCCCACTTCAAGGTTGCAAACAAGCCGGGCAGAACTGCACTGCTGATTAGCTGCAATCGTAGCAATAAAATTCGTTGAAAAGGTTGCCGATCTGCCAAGCCCGTCACCGCTCATCTCCAGGCTGCTGCGGCTGCTGCTGCGCTTGCTGCTGCCCCGCCGCCGCCTGCTCTTCCGCCGCCGCCGCCTCTGCTGCCTTGCGGCGGCTGATTTCGCGCAAGTCCAGAGCAGGTGCGTCCTCAACCTCAACCAGCATGGGCCGCGCCTGCCGGAAAATCTCCTCCTGTAGAGTGGGCAGCAGGGGAAGGATGAAGAACAGGACGGGAAGCGCCGCGGAGTGCACTGGAAACGCCTGTGCGGAAAGGCTATCACAGGCAAGCCTGCATGGGCGCTAGCAAGCTTCACAGAGCGCACGGCGCACAGCTGCAAAAGACATACCCGCTGCAAGGCTGCATAGGCGCCGTGCAAGCCAGTGGGCACCGCTGCAAAACCACAACTTTGCTGTCAAACTGCACAAGCGCCGTGCAAGTCGGTGGGCACAGCGGGGACGCACCTGCGTCAGCGGCTTGGGCTTCAGGTCTTCGTAGATTTTGAGCACCAGCGCAATCTGCGGCGCACAGGGGGGTGTTCAGAATACATGGAAGTTGATGGCAGTAGCAGCAGCAGCAGCCGCAGCAGCAGCAGCAGAACGGGGCAGTGGTGGATGCCCAATGATGCCCCAAGAGGGCAACTTGCAACCACAACACTGCACACATGGATACGTGTCATTCTTACCTTCCAAGACAGAAAGCCCCCCACCAAGCAGCCCTGCTCCACAGGACCCAGCGCATCTTCGGGAAAAGCTGCGTTCCAGGCTGCCGCCGCCGCCAGCAGGCCCGGAAGCACCAGCAGGCGCGGCTGCAAGCGCGGGAGAATTGCAGAACAGCGTCAATATCGAGATGCGGTCAGGTGGCGCAAGCAGGGTCCCGGCGCAGCTGCTGCAGAACCTTGTTCACAGAGAGTGCAAACCAGCAGCAGGCCAGAAATCAGTGTGCAACAGCTCAACCTAGGCTGGGCCTCCCACTTGCAGCGCCTGGCGGTAGGCTGCAGCCCAGCATGCAGCAGCAGCAGTGAACAGCAGCAACATTGAGCAAACTGAGTTGGACCTCTGTGGTTGCAAGCGCCCCGAACCTGCAGCGCCTGGCGGTAGGCGGCGGCCACCTTTGCTGCACCTCGCAGGAAGGGCACCTGGATGGCGTCTGCATCAAGGGCGCAGCAATCCCGGGAGAACAGGCTTGCTTGGAAGGCTGTGCTTGGAGCCCGCCCGAAGGCAGCTGGGCCCAGCCAAGAGCTGCCGTGAAGGGCACGCCCGATCGCAGCAGCACGCCCAGAGCGGCGAAGAGCGGGCTGAGCGCACGTGTGTCTGCTGCGGAGGATTCAACTGCTCGAACACGCACCGCTCATGCACCCCCCGTGCACCCATGCGCCCATGCGCGCCTGCTTCGCGCGCTGGGATGACATCGCCCGGCTGGTACCGGCCCACGTCAGCGATCAGCCACTTGAAGTAGCCGTAGCCCGCGGCGGTGCCGATCAGCTCACAGAACGCAGCCTGCAAGGAAGGCGGATAGGCATCAAGAGACACCGGTTACGTTTCGGTTGCTTGCAGGTGCGCAGCGGTGCCGATCAGCTTGCAGAACGCGGCCTGCAGCACGGCAGGGTGGGTGTGGGGCCATGGCGATCCTTCGCTGGACGACGCGGCTGCGCCAATCAGTCCACAGAGCGCAGGCGGCGGCAAAACGGATGCATACGGCTGCTGCTGCAGCAGCAGCAGCTCCAGCAGCAGCAGTTGAAGGAGGAGAAAACCATCACAGAGGCCACCAGCAGCAGGCATCCTCTCGCGAAACGCAGTGCACCACCAATTCAAGTTACGCACAGACAAATAATAAAACGGACCCACCTCCCCAGAGGCTGCCAGCAGCAGGTATCCTGCAAACAGCAGGCCAAAGCGCCAGGTGCGGAAAAGCAGCCACTCCTGCAGGAGGCGGCATCAATCAACGCTGATCAGCAGACACCAGTGCAGGGGTGGTTATGAGGGGCAAGTAAATGATCCCGCCGCGGTGCAGCAAGGCCGCTGAAGGGTCACAGGCGGCGCTGCTGAGACATGCAAGGAGGCTGGCAGGGGCGGTGGGCAACCAGCAGCAGCGGCAGCATATCCGTCGCAATGCGGGGCAGGCGCATCACCCGCCGCTGCCAACAGTAGAGTGCTTTCATTGCACACTAGGCATCAGCACGGCAGGGCGAGCACAGATGCGCTGCAGCAAAGCCAAAGCACAGTGCTCAGCAGTCCCCTTCAGGGCACATCCCTGCAGGCAGCATGCAGCAGCACACCACAGAACCAAGCACACAAGCCCACCTGCAGGTCTGCATACTCCTGCATCCCCATCTGCCATGCCGCCTCTGCCGCCGCCTCCGCCTCCGCTGCGTCAGCTGCGCTCATGTACGAGAATTCCATTTGCTTGACGACGCGTCGCCCGGCCAGCAGCCCTTGATCGCCCTGCGGTGACGAATCGCCCGCCACTGCTGCTGCCGCCACCGCCGCCCGCCGCCGACCAGGCGGCAGCAGGGCGCGGGCAGCTGCGGGGGCTGGCGCGCGGCCCGAGCAGCTGGCGAGGGGCTGCTGCCTGCGTGAGGCGTGCGGCAGGGGACGGAGGGGTGAGCGCCGGCTGGGGCTCTTTGTGGCAGCGCAGCGGCGCCTGCAGCAATGCGCGCGCCTGGAGGGCGCCAGCATCGGCCCAGAGGTGATTGCAGCCGCCATGGCCGCGCGCAGCGAGCGTAGGAGGCGCTCAGGGTTGGGGGAGCCGCTGCGCTACTCTCTGGCGCCTGACCAGAACGAAATCCGCAAGCAGAAGTTGCTGCAAACGCACAGGGCGCGTGAAAAGGCCCATGCATGGTGGGCGGCACCGGTCGGCGGCAGCAGCGGCGGCGGCAGCGGGTGATGTGTTGCTGGATTGAGGTCGTGCAACGCAACAAGACCCTGATGTGCTCCACTTGTGCTGAGCACGTTTCCAAGCGCGTGCTTTGCAGTTTCGCTGCTGCCCATTGACCTGCCCTCCATGCTGCCCTCCCACAAGCCCTGCCATCCAGCCGAGGTTCACAGTGATCAGAAACAGGAGCAAACGTGCAGCATGGCATGAACAGCACGACATCAAGTAAAGCGTGGGCATACTTCAGCCACGGCAGGTATTGCATCTATGTACTGCACATGCAGCAGTTGCATGTAGGCAAAGTGGCCTAGACGGCCCGTGCCAATAGGGAAGCGAAGATGGTGAGCAGATGCGACCGCTTTCAGCGCTCAAGAGTTGCTGGAGCTCTTGACAAAAAATGTGGCGTCTGCAGCAGAGTATGGAATGATCCACCGACAATCAGCTGCAACAGCACAGCTGTGCAAACCAGCCAAAGCAGCATGCAGCATGCAGCATGCAGCCGCAACAACTGGGGGATGCATTTTTAGCAACCACACGAGAACAGCCACTGGAGCAGCAGCAGGCTCACCTGCCCGCAATGCGTCCTGCGGCAGGGTCGGTGCATCCCCCACCTCCCACGCAGCCGGGCCGTGCACGGTCATGGGTTTCCAGAAGGGTGGAGGTTCGGCCAGAAAGGGAGCCTGCCCCTCAGCTGGCACAGCAGCCGCAGCAGGGAAGGCAGCGCCTGCTGTGGCGCCTTCTTTGGTGCCCCGCCGAGGGATGAACACACGCAGCGGTGCCTGCAGTGGAAGGGCATGCCAGCCGGTGACGCAACGAGCAAGGACTGCTGTGGCTCAAGGAGTGCCTCTTGCCCGCCACTGAGTAGTGCTGGCCCACGCGCCCCGCTCTTCCTACACCTGCCTTGAGGTGCATGCCCATTCTGAAACTGCCCATCTGCCCGCCGACAGCTCACAACCAGCATCCAACCTTTCAATTCTCTCGAAACCCCTTGCACTTGCTTTCAGGTGCATGTCCGTCCTAAACTTGCCCATCTGCAGCGTGAGTCGGATGTGGTACCGCACTTCAAGGATGGGGCCCACGTGGGTGGGCTGCAGGTCTGCAGGCAGCTTGAACTTGATGCGCCTGCAGCATTAGGACGCCATCTGTGCAACGCCTGTTACACATGCGTACATCAATGTACATTGATGCAGGTGGTGTGTGGACATGGGAGAGGAATCTTTGGAGCCGGCAGCTGCCGCCACCTGCTGCCAGCCCATGCCGCATCCAACAGGCACACAATCTGGTCGGACGAGTCGCCACAGACTGGCATGAGAGAGGTGCCCACCGCATAGCAACTACAAGCGTGGAGGTGGTGTGCATGACATGCATTGACCAAGTCGTTTGGCAAACAAGCAAGTGCAGTACAAAGCAGTAGCATCCGCGCACCAGGCCTTGTCGCCCTGCACAGCGCTGTGTGCCGGCACGCCCTCCAGCACCCGCTCGGGAGACGCCTGGCCCTCATCTCTAAACTTGTCGCCAAGGAGCCCCGGGTGTGGCACCCCTCGCAGCTGCCAAGCGCTCCACAGAGACACCACCAAAAACTCCACATCCAGGCTGCTCTGGTTGTTCACTTCAATTGTCACACCAACCTCCTCGCCGCGAAGCGCCCAGTCCCGATCCAGCGCCAGCCGGGCGCTGATGGCGCCGCGATCGAAGCAGCAGCACTCTTGCATGTACTCCTGCAGCAGGACAGAGTGTGCGCTACAGTCAGCGGGCCAGCACAGCTGTTGGGGAGCCGTGCTGCACATGGTTGGTAGGTTGGTAGAAGCAGACGCATTCTCCTCCAAATCATGCCCCGGCAGCTGCCTCAGCCTGTGAGCGGCACTTGCCGCCGCCGCCGACGCACCGCAGACCGTTCGACAGGGACCGGCGCATGTGTTGGTGGGGCGGCCAGCACTCGAAGGAAGTGGGCCTGGCTGCGCAGCGCCCGGTGCAAGGCTCCCTTCGTGTGCCCAGTTGCCTGCAACTCATACTTCACCTGCCCACTGCGAGGCAGGAGCAGAGGCAGGAGATTGGGGCAGAATCTGCGGCACTTGCAAACCATTCTCCCAGTTTGCTGCGTCGCCGCTGGACTGCATAGACTCCAGAAAATGGATGGATGCAGATTGGCAGTGAACAGCGGGCGGCTGGGCATGCTGGGTGCACAAGGCAGCAACGCGCCTGGATCGCACGGCGCTTGCCTTGAAGATTCCGGGCAGGCTGAGTGGTAAGCGCAACACCAGCGCCCACTGGTACTGCAGAGTACAAGGGGAACAAGCATGGTGTATGACCGAGCGCCACAGCTACAGCTGCTTGCTGCCCTGCGGTGGCAGCATGTCAGGGCGCCGCGCTGCGGCAGCGTGGCAGTCCGAAGGTCCCTGCTGCTGCCGCCTTGCCTGGCCCGGCACGAAGGTGCCGAACGAATCTCCCAGCGTGAGCCTTTCCGACGCAAACTGAAACGTGCCTCCGTACTGGTGCCTGCTCCAAAGGTTGTGAGGGTTGAACGCAGGTGAGAGAGGAGGTAAGGCCAAAAGTGCAGCCTGAAGCAGGAACCATGTAGAAGTGGGAGGGCGCAGCCGATTGCTGAGTGGTGCCCAACGCAGACGCTCACCTGCCGTCGTCCCATCGAGTTCTTTCGGAGCCGATCAGCTGCGCAGGGCCAGCAGCGTGTCATCGTTTATTTTTGGCAGCCTGTCTACGCTGGCCATGTTGCAACGGCTGGTGAGACACCATTGCGCATGCGCTGATCAGCTCATGAGCGGCTGCTCTTGACCATGCCGCTCGCCCCAGTGCACCCAACACACGTCTCGCGACCACCCTCACTGAACTTGGCATGTAAGGCTAGTGCCATACGGCTGCTTCGATGCATTTCTTATGCCGCACCACCTGAGCGAGCAGCGCACCTCCAGCTCGATGCCCTCCAGCTTGATGGGGTTGCCAACAACATTGAGCGCAACAACCGCCCGCACAGTGTCGCCAGCTACATACTCCTCCTTGTCACACTGCACGTGCAGACCGGTGGCGGCTGACCAGCCTGCGCCCATGGCAAGCTGAACTCCAATGGGTGTGCGGCGGCCGCAGGAGCGGCGGCAGGCACGGCGGCTCGGCGGTGCGCCCGGCACAGGGTCGCGGAACGGCGATCGTGCAGCTGTTTGCCTTCAATATTGCAGCCGCTGCTGGGTCTGGCTGTTGAAAACCTGCGCGAGGCACTGCACCAGCGCGACGGATACCGGCCTGACTGACGGGCGGCGCAGAGAGGGTGGACCCTTTTGAATAATGTACCAGGTAGTGTCGGAGTGCAGAAGATGCAGCTAAACATCCGCATGCCACCGCTGTCGCCGCCGAGCGCAGCGGGCGGCAGCCGATGCCGCCTGGTCGTGACGCCCGCCTGCTCGCAGACTGCAACCTCACGTGACAGGTGCAGAGTTTACATCCAAACAAACCATGATATAAAGAAAGGGATTCATGAGCAGAGACATGGCGGCTGGGTGGCATCGGACATACCACAACGCGGCGGTCGTGGCAGCGGTACCAGGGCGGGAGGCAAGCACAGCGGCAAACGGGCGACTGAGGCGTTCAGTTTGTTGCTCAAAGCATTTCAGTAGTAATCGTGCAGAGCAATGTCAACAGAAGTAGCTGAAAGAGAAAGGGGATAGGAAAGCAGGCAAGCGCATGTGAATCACTGCCCCCGGACAAAAAGCTGGCCGTAGGCCCAGCCCAATGCGAGGTGGAGCAGCCGGGAGCACTCGGCGCGCAGATTGTGCAGCGCATGCAGCAGGATGGCGGGCGCCAGGCAGCCGGTGCGCATGTAGGCGGCGCACATGACGGCGCCGCTGCAAAGCACATACAAGCGAAATGCGAGCGGGCCACGGTGGCCCAGCATGAACCAAAAGGAGGAGATGCCGATAGCGGCCCAGGTGGGCAGGTGGGTGGCCAGGGCAGCGAACAGGAAGCCGGCGGAAAAGTACCTCTTCCCAAAACGGGGCAATGATTCCGACCGACATCACATGGCTCCAGGACGGTCCATGCTGGGTGCCGGGTGCTCCGTACTGAGCACCGCTGCCCAACACTGGGCTGCTAATACCAACTGCCAAGCCGCCGCTGCCGCCACCGCTCTGCTGCCCAGCGCCGTGCTGAGCTGGGGGCCGAAGACCTGCCACCTGGCCCACAGTTGCCCAGTACGCCGCGGCAAGGGCGACTGCGCCGGCCGGCACCGCCCAGGCCCAGGCCAGCACATTGCACCAGCCCATAGCCAGGAAGCCCGCGGGCTTGTAGACTGCCCACTGCTGCAGGCTCAGGGCAAATTCTGAGGCGTCTGCTGCTCCCCAGATCCATGCTGGATAGTGCGCCAGGATCTGGGCGATGGTGGCCGGGAAGGCCGCCAGCAGCGCGGCCATCGTGCCCAACACATGCAGCGCCTCAGTGGCTGCCTCAGTTGCACGGCTGGCATCGCGGTGCGTCTGATACTCTTCCGCGCCAACGTCACCGCTGGCCATGCGGGCCATGCATGACGCCATTGCGCTCCAAAAGAGGGTCAACCCCAGCTCCTACGGCACTGCCGGCAGCGGCGCCGCAGGGCCGAAGAACAGGCTGCCGATGGCCAGGGCCGCCGCCGCACACATGCCGAGCCGTAGAGCACTTTCGACCCAGCCATCCATCAGAAGGGTGAGAGTGCCGTGCGGCGGGACGGGTATCTCAACATAGTACAGGTCGGGCTGCTGGCCGCGGCCGCCGCTGCCTGCGCCCTTGGCTGAGCACCCTGCAGGCGCAGTGCGGCAAATGCAGTTGTATGTCAGCTGCTGCTTGCTGCGAGACTTGCCACATTTAGGCATTCCATACTCCCGGCTGTCTCACCACGCGTGGCATTTGAGATCATCAAAAAGCAAAGCAGCGCACCTGTGCTGTGCATCCGCCTCCCGCTGCTCCCCGGCTGCGGCTGCCGCTTGAGCAAAGGCGCGGTGGGCAGGGCGGTATGCCGGCGCAGCTCAGAGCGGGCCTGCAGGCGAGAAAACCACTTCCAAGTAAATGGCGTTAGTTAGTGATAGCTGTTTGCGAGGCTGCGTTGCAAGCAAAACCGCGCAATTGCAGCAGGCAAAACCGCCAGGCGGCAAGGCGCCGCCGGCAGCGGCACTGCCGCCCCCAGTGTCCTGGCCCCAGTGTCCCGCCCCCACCTGTTCGGGTTGCTGGCGAGGTCCCCCGCATGCTGCCACGGCGTAGGGCGACGGGGAGGCGCCTGCAAGTACTTGCCAGGGCAGGGAGTGACGGGCCCTGAAAGGCGTCCAACTCTGCAGCCACTCTTCCTGGAAGAGATGGACACGAATACAGGCTCAGACTACGTTCAACATACCTGCGCGCGCACGTGGTGCCGCAAGCCGCAGAACCATCCATATCTGAAGCGCCAGGCGCGGCGCAGAGGCCTGCATGGTGCTTGTTCAAAGGTGCGCGACCTGAAGGTTCAAGTAAAACGGCGCGAGCCTGGAACGCTGTGCGAGGGCGCCGCATCGACCTGCGGCATGCCGCCGCCCGCTGGGCTGAGCGTCAGCGGCAGCAGGAGCGGCAGCGGGCTGGACGGGTCGCTGCAGCCTGTGATCGCCTCCTCAAATGATGGGTGCGATCTTTGCGAGCAGCAGCTTCAAACAGCGTGCCGCACCCCGCTCGCAATGAGAGTGCGGTCAAACCAGGCAACTTGGGCGGGAGGCAAGGCGGTAGCAAGACGGCGGCAGTGCTATCATGCTTTGCAAGCCCCAAAACGTTGCCCATGTGTCCATAGTGTGCTTACATGTTGTCTCTGTTCTGCAGTCTGCGCTGCGCCTGGTTGTAAGCAAGCCAGTAAACCCAGAAACAAAAGAGCATTGTGAGGAGCAATGACCGAGGGACAGGGGGGTTGCACACAAACTGGGAAACAGGGACCCAAAAGTTGGGGGCCAGGAGCGGGCTCAGCACCAAGGGCAGCTGCGGGCCGCAACCACGCGGCATCAGCTGCCGCAGCTGCCGCGGCAACTGCTGCCAGCCGCCTGTGATGTGATTCCTATCCAGGCGCAGCGTCTGCAAATGCGTCAGATCCGCCAGCTCAGCGGGCACCCGCCACAAGCCGCACCACTCCAGATCTAGCTGCTGCAGCTGCTCCGGCAGTTCCTGCCAGCCAGCCTGGATTGGGTTGCCGGCGAGGGACAGGCTGGTCAGCTGCGTCAAGGTCCGCAACACTGCCGGCACCCGTCGCACGCGGCAGCGCCGCAGGTGCAGCCGCTGCAGCTGCTGCAGCCGCTCCAGGAACCCCCACTGCTCTGCGGAACCAACAGGGTTACTGTCCAGGCGGAGCTGTGTGAGGTGTGTCAGGTGCGCCAAGGTCCCCAGCTCGTGCCGCAGCCCGCAGCCGCTCAGCTCGAGGCGCTGCAGCTGCCGCGGCAAGCTGCCCAAGTCGAAGCCCTCTGGACGCCTGAAGGGCTCATTGTTGCAGCTCAGAGAGAGCGCCGTGAGCTGCGTGAGGTCCGCCAGCTGCGCCGGCACCCGCTGCAGGTGGCAGTTGCTGAGGTCCAGCTGCCGCAGGCTGCGCGGCAGGTGCTGCCAGCCGTCCATGGCCACCAACGTGTTTTTGGCTAGGCAGAGCTTGGTGAGCTGCGTCAGGGCCGTCAGCTCTGCTGGCAGCTGCAGCAGCCTGAGGTGGCAGTTGCTTAGGTCCAGCTGCTGCAGCTGCTGCGGCAGGTGCGGCCAGCCCCCCGCCACCCAGTTGTTGGCTAGGGAGAGCCTGCTGAGCTGTGTCAAGGCCGCCAGGTCTGCTGGCACGTTCAGCAAAAGGCAGTTGCTGAGGTCCAGATGTTGCAGCTGCCGCGGCAGCAGCTGCCAGCCGCGTGCCGAACTGTCGCTGGCTAGCCACAGCTTGCTGAGCTGCGCCAGCGCTGCCACGTCTGCTGGCAGCAGGCGCCACCTGGGCGGCACAGCCAGCGAGACACCAACGAGGCGCACGCCTGGCGCTCCCATGGCGCCAATAGGGCTTGCAAGGGCAGGCCAGTCACCCAGTGCCATGCTGAGGTGGACAGCAGCTGCGAAGCATGGAAAGCAGAGCATACTACTGTAGTGTCGGTGGGTGCACAGGCACAGCATTCGGGACAGGGCGCAGAGGGGGAGCATGCATGCACGCCCAGGCAGCGTTAGGCTGGCAAACAGCCGCTGCGCAGGGTCAGCCCTGCCATGCGACAGTGCCACGCCCGGTTGCAAGGTGTGCTGTAGCATGTAACACAAACATGTAGCACAGTGCTTGTCGCATACCAGCCGGGACGCGGGCAGCGCAGGCAATTGCAATCGGGCACCAATGCGCAGTGCTTGCTCACCCTGCATTCGGCACAGCCACGTGAGGCCGTCCGGCCCGAGGGCGCTCCATCCCACCGTGATGACGTCGTGGTGAAACCAGTCCACAGACGCCGCTCGCAGCGTGCGGCAGGTAGCCGCCAGGCAGGCTCTGCGTGGGAACGCAACGAGCGGCGGCGGCAGGTGAGCAGGCGCAGCTGGCGGCTTGGGCGGGGCAGGCGTTTACTGGCGCTCTCAGACACTCCAAAACCTGCCTGCTTACTTCTCGGGGGCTTGCAGCAGCGAGGCGATGCGGTTCCAGAGCTCGAGCGGCAGACGGCTGCACACAGGGCGCCGCAGGCAGCACTGGCTGGTCGGTTAATTGCACGCATCACGCTGGCAGGGTGGGGGGCAACGAGCGGGCAGCGGAGGCCGCCAACACGCTCTCACCTCTCGGCGCCGCCCTGCTGCACGGGCATCGCGGCGGTGTAACGTGCCGTTGCAGCTGCAACAATGGCTTGGAGCGGGCAGGTGGCTGGGGGTCGGCGCTGCCCCTCGATCCGATCAGGCGGCCGCCACAGCGGCATGCCGGCAGGCCTGAGGCCTGCCGGCAGCGCTACGTTGGAGACCCCTTCTACAGCACTCGCCTGCTTCAAACCGCGGTTTCAAATGCCCCTATCTATGATGCTTCGATGTTTAAGCCTTGCCCAGCGATTGGGCCTCCTCCGCCACGTGATTGCAGCACAAGCCCGGTGAGCGGCGGCACCGTCCACAGGCGCTAAAGCAACACAAGCGCGTTTGGTTTGATCGGAAGGCTGGACCAGCCACGGCCTGCTTTGAAAGGCGGCGGCCTTCACAACAATAAGGAGAGCATCCCAAACAGATGCCAGCTGCTGCTGCTGGGCGGTGGTGAGCAGTGGCGGCGGCAGCGCGCGCAGCACCCCTGCCGCCAGCTCCAGATCGCCGCCCCAGCCGCGATCGCTTGTGTCAACACCTCCATGCAGTTCATAGCGCCCGATGTGGTAGCCCTAGACCCCTGGGCCGCAGTAGCGGCGGAGTATAGCGATGTGTCGCCGCGCAGAAGCGACTTTTCGCTGCCGCTCCCATACCAGGCGAGCAAGGCGGATGTAGACGACAGCTTCAGCGCTGCTCCAGGTGCAGGCGACACGCCCGCAAGCGGCGGCGGCGGCATGGCAGCAGCGGCGGCGAGCGGCGAGCTCGAGTCCCAGCAGCCTGCTGGCAGCGGCTCCAGCAAGCAGGGGAAGAAGCGGAAGCAGAGCGGAGCCTACCGGCCAAATGTGCGGGAGCTGGAAGCAGCGGCGCGCCATGCAGCACTAGCGCCGCAGCTGGCAGCAGCAGCGGCAGCAGTGCACGAGTGGTTGCGTGCGTCGGCCGCCCCCACAGTGCAGCAGGCGCTGCAAGCAGGCAACATCGTGCCGGCCAGCCAGCACGGAGGTGCAGATGGTGCGGCCAAGGTCCAGGCTGTACAGCCGGCTGGCTTGGAAGCAGCAGTGGGGGCGGAGGAGGCCGCAGCGGCGGCAGCAGCGGCAGCGGCCGGCTGCCAAGAGCAAGCGGCAGCGGCAGCAGAGGCAGCAAATGGAGCAACGGGTGCACCGGCAGTAAGTGCGGCTGCGCAGCCTGCGGCAGGCGATGCAGCGATGCAGCCAGCAGGGGCTGGAGACGCTGCAGCAGATGCAGCTGCGGAGCCAGACTATCGAGCTATGTTTGAGCTGCGGTTCACGCTGAAGCCCAAGCTGCAGTTTGCCGCCGGAGCAGCAGCAGAGGCAGCGGCAGGGGCAGCACCAAGATCAACAGCAGGGACAGCTGTGGCCAAAGCGCAGCAGGCAGGTGCAGCAAGGGCAGCAGGTCACAGTCAAGATGTGCAGCAGCAGCAGCAGCAGCAGCTGCTGCAGCAGCTGTCTGTCAACTTGTTCAACCGCTTGGTCAGCTCTGCTGAAGGGCTCAGCCAGGGCGGCAGCAGCAGTGCCGCTGGCGGCAGCAGCCGCAGCAGCAGAAAAGTTTGCGAGCGGCTGGCATGGGCCGGTGGACACCCTGTGGTGCTGCCGCCCTGCAGCCGCTTCCTCATGTCGGATGCGCGCCAGCTGGCGCCGCTGGTGGCGGATGCACAGGGTGAGCTCTGTTGAGGGGTGCCTTGCTGTGCTGCTGCCTGGCGTGCGGTTTGATGCTTGGGAGTCGGCTTGCTGCTAAGTGGGCTGCACCGCTGTGCCAGCTCTGCCCGCTGTGCTGCTCTGCTGCTCTGCTGCATCACAAAGGGCCACAGCATCCAAATTGGGATCCTTATTGAGCAGTTTCACTGTCTCTCACTGCTGAGCCCTTCTACAAAATCAGTTGGTTTCTGTCGTGTTAATCGCAGGTTCGGGCGGCTACCACTGCATCGTGCTGGACCCTCCCTGGGAAAACGCGTCGGCCAAGCGCTCCGCACGCTACCCCACGCTGCCCTCGCGCAACCTGCTGGGCCTGCCGCTGCGCCAGCTAGCTTGCCCGGTGAGCGATCGTATTGATTAACTTGATGTTCCTTTGAGGGTTTCAAACCTGCTGGCTCCTGCCGCTGCGCAGCTGGCGTGTCAAACGACCGCGTGCGTTGCTTTGCCTAGTGCTGGCTGCCAGATTGCAAGTCTGCTGTCTCCCGCCGCTGTGCTAGCCTGCACCAGCCTGCGCCAACCTGCAGCTGCCCCTGCGCCCGGCTGTCGTTTCTGCAGAGCGGCTGCCTGTTGGCTCTGTGGATCACCAATCGCGAGCGGCACCGGCGCTTCATTGACTCAGGCAGGCTGGCCAAACATTGCCTTTAGGTTGTTGGAACGCCCGCTGGCAAGCAATGTACACGTCTGCCTACTGGAATGCGGCAGGGGGCACACACCTCAAGGGGCCCTGCCTCGCCCCGTTGGCCCCCTTGCAGAGCTGCTGCCGGCCTGGGGCCTGCGCCACCTGGCCACCTGGCACTGGCTCAAGGTCACCGACCGGGGGCAGCTGGTCAGCCGGCTGGTGAGTGTGCGAATGCCTGCGATTTCGCAGCGATGTTGCTGGCTGCTGCTTTTAAGCGTCACCAACTGCTGAGCGGTGCCGCAGCACTCTTGGCCGCCGCTGCCACTGTGGCTGTCTGCCCTGTCCTGCTGGTGGTTGGATACCCCCCACTCCTGCGTGTGTTGCTATTGGCACTGCAGGACGTCGAGCATCGGCGGCCGTACGAGTCCCTCCTGCTCTGCTGGCCCGCCCACCTGCCCCCACCGCCCAGTCTGCCGACTAGCGGGCAGCAATCGCAGCAATTGGCACCAGCAGCAGCAGGGGCGGCAGCAGCAGGAGCGACAGCAGGCCAAGCAGGGGCGGCAACGTCAGCAGCGGCAGCAGCGCATTCGAGCCTGGCACAGGCCAGTGAAGTGACAGCGGCAGCAGCAGAGGCCGCAGTGAAGCAGATGGTTAATCCATCGGCAGAAGCGCAGGCATGCCCCAGCAGCGGCGCTGCACCTGGTACCGGAGCCAGCGGCTTCCATCTGTTGCAGGACAGGCCGCTGGTGATTGCTGCAGTGCCGCCTGCGGCGCACAGCCGCAAGCCGCATCTGGGGCCCCTGCTGCTGCCGCTGCTGCCGCCCAATGCCCACTGCCTGGAGGTAAGGCGTGCTCCCTGCCTTGTGCTGCGTCTGTGGCTATTGTGCTGGCTTGTGCACCGCACACCTTGCCATCTCGCTTGGCTGCTGCTGTGCGTGCTGTACCTTGCATTTGCAGAAGGCACCCACACACCCATGCACCACCGGCCTATTTCCATTCCTCCTGTCCCCTGCAGATGTTTGCTCGGGAGCTGCACAGCGGGTGGACCAGCTGGGGCAATGAAGTGCTCAAGTTCCAGAGCGCCAGCTGCTTTGAGGCAGCGCAGCATGCACCGGTGAGCTTGGCGGCACCGGCACAGGCTGCACCGGCACAGGCTGCTGCGGCAAGCTCTTGGCGTGTCGCCTCTTTCAGTCACATGTGATGGCACCAAATTTCTGTAATCAGCAGCTGGCTGCAGCTATTCCACGTGGCAGCAGGCAAGAAGCAAAACAAAATGAAAGGCAGGTGTTTGGATGTGGTGGGCATCAACGGCGGCACAGCAGGGTCGCTCAGCCGGAGCGGCACAGCAGACGTGTTAGAGAGGGGCAGAGTGATGAAGAGGCGCGCATGCAGCAAGGCAGGTTCATGCACAGCGCTTGTAGGAAGCACAGGCTTAATAATACTGGTGTGGCACAGTGAGAGCAATGGCAGTCCGCCAGCCTGGCGCCAGGTCATCCAGGCCGCTGTAAAAAAACGTTGCAAGCTCCGGGTCGCAGCCGCTTGGGTAAGCATCCACTTGCAGCTCGGGCCGGGCAGCTTCGAGTGCCAGCGCGCCGCTGAAAATGTCGGCGGCAACGAGGTTGCAGCCGCTGGTAAAGAAGGTCAGGCAGCGCAGCTGGGGGTGGGCCTGTGCCCACTCGTAAAACGCGGCAACGTCCGCACGCTGAGGCGTGCCCGCCTCATAATCGTTGTCTGGCCAGTCCACAAGCGTGAGGCGCGTCAGCGCGGTTGCACCCGCCAGCACGCTCACGCTGCGCATCACATCCCAAACGTGGGCAGCCAGGAAGCGCAGCGAGGCGAGCCACGGCCGGCGCGGCACCTCGCCACACTCAAACGCCCCCCGGTCAATGTAGAAGCGGTGCAGCCGGGTCAGGCCATGCAGCTCGTGTTCTGGTACAGGCATGCAACCCAGACCAGGACAGGACAGCGCCCTGCAAGAAGGGTGGGGGAGGCGGAGGGGTGGTGGTTCGCTCATCTCCGATGGGGGTAAGGGAAGACCGTGCGAGCGGCGGCTGCCGGCACTCGACTCGGGGAGCTAAGCATCAAAACAAAGCCGCTGGCAGAGCCGAGAAGTGAGCACAGCCCCTTGGGGGGCCGCTTGGGGGGCTTAAAAGTGAGTTGCTTACGGCAGGAAGCGCCCCAGAGGCTGTGGAGTGCATCACACCACACTATTACACCAACACCAAGGCTCTCGTCACCTTTGCCACAAGCAAATGGCCTCCGCATGAGATCCCTCCCTCAACTCACAGGCTGGTGAGCCCCGTCAACTGCGCAATGGCCGCCCTCAGCTGCTCTGCATTCTCGTCCACCACGTGATACATACTAAGCGGTGCGCTGCGCGTGTCACGAGCCACAAGCAGAGACTCCAGCCCCGTCAGAACGCTGAGCTCGAGAGGCACCAGCCCTGGTCCTGTGATGTACCTACGGCAGCAAGGGGGCGGGGGCGGAGGCTTGGCAGCAGCAGGGGGGCGACACAGGTGCTCAGCCGCAGCGAGGGGCCCCGTGCTGTTGCTCTGCATACATATAGGCGCTGGCGCAGGTCTCGGCAGCAGCAAGATCGCCAGTGCTAATGCTTTTTTCAAGCACTGGCTGGTGTGGAGCAGAGCGCAGCGGCAGCTTCTGCAGGGTCAGCTTGGCGCACGCTGCACGCCACCGCAGTCACTTGCAGGCCGAGCTGGGCTGGCAGTGTGGTTAACGCGGCACAAACGGGCCAGCCTTGCGCACTCACAGGTGGCGCAGGCTCGCCAGCTGGCAGAGCGCCGAAGTGCCGCGCCAGTCACCCCACAGCTCCAGCGTGTGCAAGGCCGACAGCTTGCCCAGCTGCAGCACAGCTTGGGGGCACACCTCAGGTTTGGCCTAGTGGGCTGCCACGCCTTGCAGCCGGCTGCGCAGGGCCACGGCAACCGTCCAAGCTGCAGCTAGCACACGGAAAACACAGCCAGCAGCAGTGCAGCTCTTCAAAAAGGAAGCCATTGTGGCCATCAGCCCATTGCCCACCTGGCTGGGCAGCTCGCCGCCCTGCTGCATGCCGAGCAGCAGCTCCCGCAGATCTGGAGGCAGCTGCGTGTCCTTGCCAACCGCAGACTGCCGCCCATACAGCGCCAGCTGGGTGCAGCGCTGCAGGGTGTGCAGCCTGCTGGGCGGCAGCAGGAGCGTGCCGCTGAAGAGCGCCAGCCGCCGCAGGGCTGTCAGCGGGCGGGCCCAGCCTGGGTTGACAGCCACGCTTTCAAACTGCACCGCCAGCTGCTCTAGCTGGGTGCACGCCTGGCCAACTGCCAGCATGCAGCTTTCCAGCAGCGGCAGCTCTTCCAGCAGCAGCACACCTTTCTTTATACGCAGGCTGCGCAGGTGCCGCCCATGTGTGTGCAGCCAGTGGATGAGCGAGGCCAGCTGGTGGCGCCGGCTGGCAGACCTGCCGCGCTGCCTCCGCGGATGCACGCCTCCCGCTCGCGGCACAGGCTGGCGCTGTCCACGCAGCTGCGGAAGAAGCGGCTGGCGAGCGCGGCGCGGTGCCTGGTGGGGCGAGGGGGAAGCAACAGCGGAGACGGTGAGCCAGGCTCTCCCATACCGCGGGCGGCGGCAGCGGCAGGATGCGCCGGCGGCCGAGATCGCTGCCCCAAGCTTTCGGCCGCAGCCCTGCGACAACAGTTGTGCACCGCAAGCGCCAGCAAGTGAGCCGGCAGCGGCGCTGGGTGGGCCGGCGCGCTGTGAGGTTCTCGCTGCACCCTCACGGCCCGTCTCACAGGTCATGGGCACTGTCAAGTTTGCTCAGGATGTGCACCACCAGCTCCCGCTGCAGGCTGCCAAAATTAGGTGGGCTCTCGCTGGCCATTGGCCTTTTTGGTTTGCGATCGGGCTGCAGATGATCGCAGGCTCGCCTCCTGAGGCCTAGTATCATCTTCTGGGGCCAAAAAGTTTGGGGTGTGCTGCGCGAGGTGTGTTCGGCGCCCTCTTCTGCGTGGCTGAACACCCCTCAAAGGCCCGACCCATTACTTGGCGCCGCCCATAAAGCTTGGTTCCGCGCCACAAACCCCAGTCCGCCCTCTGAGGGCCGGGTCGGGGGGCTGACTGCGCGCCACTGGACCTCCGAAGCAGCAGCCGAGGCTCACAGACCGCGCACGGCAGCGTCATCAGCGTCGGCAGCACCGATGGAGGGAGAGGCGGCACCCAGGTGCGCTGCGCTGCCGGCGCTGGCCGCCGAGCGGCGACCCCTCGGCCCCCTGCCCTCAACTTCATTCACACCCCTCCGCTTGCCTCCCTTCTCTCCAGGGCACTGGCACCCACAGGCACTGGCACCCCTCCCTCCAGTAGCACTCCTCCGCACCGCTTGCAGCAGCAGCAGGAGCCGGCGCTTGTGACGCCGGCGCCGCCAGGGCAGTCGCACTCTGCTGCCCCCTCCACGCAGCCCTCTCAAGATGGCGGCACAGGCCCTGCCCAGGCGGGCCTACCAGCCCCATCAGCAGCAACGCAGCATGAGCCGCATGCCGCAGCCCAGTCCGCTGCAGCGGCAACGGCATCGCCCCAGCTGACACCCGAGCAGCAGCAGAGGGCGGAGGCCAACCGGCAGCGAGCGCTGGCCATCCGAGCAGCCCGGCAGCAGCCATCTGCGGCTGCGGCAGCTGCTGCAGGGGGCGCCGGCACTCAGGCTTGGGGGCAGCAGCAGGCGGCCCAGCCGCATGCCCAGCCAGCCCTTACACCAGAGCAGCGGCAGCGGGCAGAAGCCAACAGGCAGCGTGCTCTGGCCATCCGTGCACAGCGGCAGCAGGCCGGAGGCGCGGCCGCTGCAGCGGCAGCTGTCGGTTTGCAGCCCTGGCTGACGCCGCCTGGCAGCCATCGGTCCCCTCCAGCCGACGGCAGCCAGCAGCAGCAGCTGACGCCGGAGCAGCGGCAGCGTGCCGAGGCGAACCGGCAGCGGGCGCTGGCCATTCGGGCCGCTCGGCAGCAGCAGGCCGCAGCAGCAGGGCAGATGGTCCCTGGCGCAGGCGTGTGGCCTTCGCCGCCACCGCAACAGGCGCAGCAGGCGCAGCAGCAGGCGCAGCAGGTGCAGCAGGCGCAGCAGGCGCAGCGGGCGCATGCACAGGCAGAGGAGCAAGGAGAGCAGGAGGATTCGCCAGAGCACACCCCGCCGCCGATGCACCCAGCCAGGGTGCCGCCTCCCAGCCGTCCGGCGCGCATGCCGGCTTTGAGTCGCACCGAGGCCGACCGCATTCGCAGCCCAGGTGCGCGTCCGAGGGGGGCTGTGGTCTGGGTGGTATCAGTCAGGCAGCGCGGGGAGGAGGCACCGAAATGAGGCAGTGCCTCCGCCTCGTCTTCGGGCATGCTTGCGCTGTTGCGGTGTTTGCCGTCCTGCCCTCAGCCGCTCACAACAGCTCACCCACTCACTTGCTCCCTGCAGGCCCCGTCAGCCCGCTGGTTCAGCGGGCGCTGTTCAGCCCCCAGCCGCCGCAGCTGCCCGCCAGCCCGCGCCTGCCCGTGTTCCAAGGCGGCATACCCCAGCCCCCACAGCTGCTGCCGCTTGGCGGCGGCCCTGTCGCTGCGTTGGCCCCGCCCGCTTTCCAGCCGCCGGTGCAGCACCTGCCGCATCTGCAGCAGTTGGGGCAGCCTCTGGATGAGCCCAGTGTGGGTCTGACCGGCCACAAGCGGCAGCGGCAGGGAGGCGATGAGGCGGCAGAAGAGCCGCTGCCGCCTCCAGCCCAGCAGCAGCAGCAGCAGCAGCAGCAGCAGCAGGGTGCTGAGCTGGTCGCTGCTGAAGCAACCACCGAGCAGCACACCACTGAAGCAGCGGCCGACCCAGTTGGTGCCACCCAGGACGATACCAGCTCGCAGCCACGCTGAGTTGTGAAGCGTGTGCTGCTGGCGGCTGGCGCCTCCACCCTGTGACACCAAACTGTCTATGCCATTTCACGCCTGTGGCCTACTATGGTTGCATCTGCCTCCACGATCACCGTGCGATCCGCTCACTTTTAAACCCAACCAACATGCACTTTCCTGTTCCCTGTGCTTTTAACCCCTGTGCCCCTCAACTGAATAAGACTAGCCTGCACTGTGACTGCCTCTCTGTCCCCTTGCCCCTGTCCTGTTTCTTCCCACGCACTTGGCGCTGCTGCTGACTTGGCAGCCTAGTTGCAGACGCCCCTGCACATATTATATTGCGAGAGTATTCGTTTCAGTGACGCTCCTGCACAGAGCCGACGTGTCTATTCCAGCAGCTTCTGACGTGTAACTAGTGCGTTTACGCGAGTCCAGCTCTGGAGTCGGGCATCTCCAATGCACATGGGCGGTGATGGGTGGCCAGGGCGCTGGAGTGTTTGAGCGACGGCGAAGGCGGCGGCGGCGGCCAGGAATCCCGCCCCATAGCACCCAGGCCGGCGCCCACGCTGCCATCGGTCATGGCATCCCTTGATGGGGCTATGGACGGCCCTGCAAGCCCTGGGAGGCGGAGGGCCGCATAAAGTCCACCGCTCGAGATGCTCGCACATGAATTGCAAAGCCCCAGCGGCAGTGCCCTTGACCCTCCCGATCGCACACTGGCGCCCACGGCGGCTGCAGGTTCCCAGCCGCAACTCCATTCACGAGCCCTACTCTGCCCTGCGCGCCCTGCCCGCCCAAAGCTGCTGAAAGACCGGCGGGCCGCATCCGATGTCGGCCGATTCGGCGCTGGGCCGGGCGGGGCTAGGCTCAGGGCCCACGAGCGCCGGGCCCACCGCTGCAGCGCCGCTAGGCAGCATGTCAGCCGGACTCATGGCCCTCACAAGTGAGCAAAACCGCCGCTGTGCAATCTGCGCGGCGGTCAACGCCGCCCACTACCATAGGGCGGCGCCGGCGAAAGGCCCGCCCGCCGGCGCTCGGGCGCTGGCTGGCCTTGCACGGACCTTGCAGTGTCCACCCAGCCTCGTCTGCATGATTTTTCAGCATCAGCCGCAAGCCCTGCCATTGTGCCGCATGTGAATGAGGCAGCAGGCAGGCAGTGCGAGCGGTTCGCCGCTGCCGCCGCCGCTGCCTCCCAACCGACCCTGCCGCTCAACCGAGCCTGCTGCCTGCGCCCTGACCCTTTGCAGTCGGCGGCCCTGTGCTGGGGACAGTCATCATCTGCTTTGCCATTTGGATGGTGTGGAAGCGTGTGGATCGCAACGCCTGGAGGGGGCACCCCGTTCAGCAGCCAGTCGCCCGCAAAGCAGGCACGTGGTAGGACGGAGTGCGGGCAACGCCCCGGACAGTTGCTGTTGTTGTTGTTGCAAAAACGCTGCTGCAGCTATGCTGGCAAGGGCATTGTTGTAAGCTTGGCACTGTGCACTTCTGCGCCCTGCACCTGGCAGCCCGCAGGCATTGATCAAGCTGCCTTTTTTGCTGCCCGTTTCTCCCGCTGCAGTGGTGCTGATCGCGGAGCCAAAGTCCGTCAAGATTCCGGTGGTCATTGTGCAGCCCGACAAAGCGCTGGATGTGGGATACCCCTTTGCGCCGCGGCTCGCGCGCTCTGCCAGCACGGGCAGCCTCGGCAGCGAAGGCAGCCTGGACTATCGGTGAGCACCCGGCTGCCTGCGTGCTCGCTGCTGTTTTACTGGGCAGCTCTGTAGGGCTGCTGGCTGACAACAAACTGCCTGTGGGTGCTGCACAGCGGGCAAGCCGCGTTCCCTGCTTCTGCTGCGGGCTCACCTCGCCTTGCAGCCTGAAATGCCACAGCGCCCTGCGCTAGTGCCCACTAGCACGCCGCCTTGACCGCCTGCCTCCTGCTCCGCTGCCACTTGCAGGGTGCTGACCGTTGTCGACACGGCGCAGTGCGGCCCTCTGTGGAGTGCCCCCGTGGCAGAGCTGAGCGACTGTGGCGACAGCGACACACCCCGCAGCCGGCGCCCTGGCTGCAGCAGCTTTGGCTCCCCTGCTGAGCTGGCAATGCTGCAAGAGCAGGCGCAGGCGCAGCTGCTGGTCCAGGCGGCAGCCAACGCTGAGGCGCACGAGGCTGCTGCTGCTGCAGCGGCGGTTGCGACAGGCGCAACAGTGCAGCAGCCCATCGGCTTTTCCGTGGCTGCACCTGCAAGCGAGCGCCGGCCTGCCAGCCCAGAAGCACCGAGCGGCAGCTCGAGGGTTGGGAGCGGCAAGGCGGCAGCGCGGCATGGCCGCTGCCGCAGCCTCGATGTGACCTCCCTGGCATACCGTCTTGACAAGGAGCGCCCCCTTGCAGCCTGGCAGCTGCAGCAGGCTGCTGATGAGCACTGCCCTGCCACAGCTGCCGCCGCTGCAAGCGCAAGCGGCTCTGCGCGCATGTCCAGCAATGACGCTTCGCCGCCCACACCGCTGCAGCTGGCAGCACGGTCGCAGCACAGGCGCAGCCGCAGCGCGACCGTGGCGCCGCTGTGCCGCTGAGCGCTGAGTGGCTCAGGCTCAGGCGGAGGCAAGTTGTATCTCTGCCGCAGCAGCAGCGCTTGCTCAGTTTGCGTCCTGTGATGCCTCTTACCGGCAACCCCTTTGCATTCCCCGCATTCCTTTCCCCAAGTTTGCAATAGCATTTTCGTGTTCCTGCCCACCTAATTCGAGGATGCCCGACTGCGGCCTATCCCCCATCTGCCTCCGTTTGCTGCGCCCCTGCTGCTCTCATGAGCCACCCCGCCATTCTTCCCCGCCCTG
>VFQQ010001244.1_pt1 | contig 37558 bp, 68 predicted proteins | sample 3512341 | NCBI WGS metagenome assembly VFQQ01 (sample SAMN10412373, study PRJNA504923) | tailings metagenome | isolation source: Relicate 2 Philex TSF1 revegetated site | place: Philippines: Tuba, Benguet | collected 2017-08-29 | reverse complement strand
CCCCACACCCCCCCCCCCCCCCCCCCCCCCGCCCCTCCCACCCTGCCGCAGGCCATGGACCTGGTGTGGGGCGCCACCCCGCCCCGCCTGCTCACCCAGGCGCAGCAGCACGGCATCGTGGCGCGCGTGAAGCAGCTGCCCGACCTGTCGCCGCTGCGCCGCCTGGCCGCGCTCAACCTGGCGGACAACAACCTGATGGAGGTGGGCAGCTGGGCGGCTCCTGTGCCTGTGACTGCGCAGAGTGGATGAGATGACGAGGCTGGTTGATGTGCGGGACCGAGGGGCGCATAATAGCGGTGGAGGCAGAAGTGGCGGGTGCAGCGCAGTATGGCTCAACTAGTGCAACAAGGCGAATTGCAAAGCGTCGCACCGTCTTTTCAATCAGAAACCGGTCCGTTGCACTCTTGCTCCCCCCTTGCTGCAGGTGCCGCCCTGGCTGCTGAAGATGGCGGGGCTGGAGGTGGTGGACCTCAGCGGCAACTTCTTCCTCGAGTGCAAGCAGCCGCTGACCCAGCTGCAGACGTTCAAGCGCCTCAGGTGCGCGGCACTGATCACACTGCAGGGCTGCTAGGAACACCTAGCGGATAGGTGCGCTGACCCGCTGGTTCTCTATCCCATGCGCCTGGGATGCAGGTGGCTCGACCTGCGTGCTGTGCATGTCGAGGCCGACAGCACCTACTGGTCGCCCGACAAGTGGTGAGCCTTTGGGTGGCATGTGTGCAGCTGCGTGCCGGGTGCACGGGGCATAGATCAACTGCTTTGCTGCGCCTACAACTGAGTCTGACACACCGTCCTGCGGTCTGCTCCCACGTGCAGCACGACCATGCAGCACATTGCGGCCCTGGCCAAGGCGCTCCGCCGCCGCAACCGGCACGTCAAAGTGATGTATGACACCAGCTGACTGCCAACTCGCTGGTTATGCGGAGGCAGGTGGCGGCACATTGGCCGGCCTCGCCCCTGTGTCCAGACTACTGTTTGCCATTACTCGCCGCCCTGCGATGCAACCCCTCAGCCATTCCCTGAGAGGCCTGCTTACTTCCGCACGCCCTGTAGCCTATGCATTGCTGCTTTGCACTCGGCGCGGGTTCGCTCAATAGAGGCGACCGCGTCCTGATTCAGTTCCCCTTTGCCTGCATCCCTTTCTGCCCACCGTTCCATGGCCTCAGCCTGCGCTGCCTGTTGGTCCACACATGTAAGCTTTGAGATTGTTGTTGTTGATTGCGGCTCGTAACAGTGGCAGGATGTATCTCTAACATTCAAAGCATGCAGTTGGGAGGAGTACATGAAGTGTCCGTTCATTGTCGCGCGCAGTGCTGCTGATCAGACCAGCAGGTACAGGGTGCCCTGCGCTGCCACCTTGAGCTGCGCCCGCCCCAGCTTGACCAGGCTGCAGAGGATAGGCAAGGGGAAGGCCAGGATGATGGGCTAGATTGTGCGGCATGGGTGCTGCACTTGAAACTACAGTCGTAAGTGGTCTTCCCACTTGGACACGCTCAGCCAGCCCATGCGCACCTGTTGACCACCACTTTGCACTTGGCGCCCAAGCCAGCCGCCTCCACATCAGCCATGGTGAAGCCTGCACAGGCGAGGCACAAAGCAGTGCAGGACATCACTTGGCTTGTGGTAGAATGCCTTTGTGTGCAGGCCAAATGCACAGAACAGCAACGCATGCCAGCTTGCAGACCACAGCAAGCGGCCATACCCCAAAGAGCACCCACCGCTGCTGCGCTCTGTGGCCACGGCATGCAGCCGCTCCAGCGTGGCGTTGAGCACGTCCAGCGGCAGCTGGGAGCGGATGAATGTGGGCAGCTCGTGGTACTCCTCTGCCCCAACCACCCGCAGCGCAGGCACAGCCACGGGTGCTGCCGCTGAGCCCGCCATGCCGCTGGGGCCAGCGGCAGCAGCAGGTGCTGCCGGCGGCGGCGGCGGGGCGCGGGCAACTGAGGCTGGCACAGCAGGCGGTGGCCGAGGCGCTGCTGCAGCAGGTGCCGGAGTTGCGCTGGGCACAGCCGGCCCTGGTACCATGCTGCTGGGGATGCCTGGTGCAGCAGGCGCAGCAGCAGCAGGGGTGGGGGCGCCTGCCGTGCTGCGGCCCAGCGCTGCCGCAATAGCTGCCTCCAGCTGTGGCTTGCTGCGCTCTGACCGAGGAGCCGACTGTGGCACGCCTGCTGCTGCTGTTGCTGCTGCTGCTGCTGTGTTGGGTGGATCATCTGCCCTGAGGCTGCCGATTGGGTGGGGCTCCAAGCTGCCTGCTGTGGCACCCGCACCTGCCGCGCTGCTGCCCATTGCCCGGCTGAGCAGCGCTGCGGTGGTTGGTGCTGGACGCTCCTGCTGCTCCTCATCCTGTGCTGCCCCCGCTGCCGGTGCTGCCCAGGGTGGCGAGCCTGCCGCTGCTGCTACATCCTCCATCTCTGCCATGTGCTCATCAGCCAGCGGCCGCCGGCTGACCAGCACTTGCGACATCAAATCTAGCGTGCTCTCCTCATCAGGCATGTGCCGCCGCCCCTGCTGGCCGGCAGCGGCATGTGCCGCAAGCGCCAGAGCCGCCACGGGCCCAGCGGCTGCCTCCTCATGTGCCACCGCTGCCGCTGCAGCGGGCCGCCGCTGCTTCTCCACGGTCTGCAGCAGCCGCTCAGTGGACGCCACTGCAGGCGCATATGGGCAGAGACGAGCGGCAATTGGTGCAAAAGGTGACACAAAGCATGCAGAACATGGCATGCGCGATCTGAATGCCCCGAAATATGTGCACACCCCCTGCTGCAAGTGAACAATCCAACTCGTGGCTCACTGATGTGCGGGAACTTCTGCCTGTACGCCTCCATAAAGGACGGCTTGTCCGCCAGCTTCTTGGCGGTGGCGGTCAGCGCGTTGTACACTGCGGCAGGGCGAGGCAAAGGTGGCATGAGGCCATGATGTGGTCCGCTGCAGGTGCTCAATGCTGTGCACACGCACCGGCCAGCGAACAGGAGTGGCAGCACTGGAATACCACGCTCAGACTGCCTGCCCTCCCTGGTCGACTCACTGGCATCGTCGGCCTGCCAGCCTGGTGCAGCTGGTGGCGTGCCGCCGCCAGCGCCGCCGCCCTGCTGCGCCGCTGCTGCACTGGCGTGCGCCATCTGCACCTCCTGCTCCATGGCTGCCAGCTGGAAGGCGGGTGAGAGGTAGGAGGGTGTGGCCCCACGTGGGCCTGCGCCGCCGCTGCCCAGCCGTGGCGTGCCGCTGGTAGGTGCAGAGGAGAGCGGGTGCAGGCTCAGGCCGCCGCCGCTGGACACCGCGTACTTGCCCAGCAGCTCCCTGTGGACACGATGCAACAAGAGACGTATTGAGACAGTGTCAGAGATGGCTGGCGCTGCGCTCATGGGTACATCAGTTCCACACGCCCAGACAGCATGTGGGCTGCTGCTCGGCCAGGCTCACCGCATGGAGGGGCTGAGGGCCTCAGGCGAGGCCAGGCTGCTGGGCGTGTCGGCGGGGCGCATCAGTGCTTTGGCTGCCGTCATTGGCGCCATGGCCTTGAGGGCCGTGCGCGGCGGCGGGGCGCCGCCGCCCGCGCGCTGCGCAGCTGGCGAGGCATCACAGTCTGGCGCCAGGCGTGCGGCCGCCAGGCGGTTGGTCACCTCGCCCAGCGCCGCCTCCTCCCCCTCCAAAGGAGAGCCCTCAGCCACCAGCAGCTCCTCGCTGTCATGGAAGCCGGCTGCTGCCTCCTCAGCCTGCTCCAGGTCCTCGCCCTCTGCTTCCATGTCTGCACACAGGCGGCCAAGCGCCAGCACAATTGCTGTGTCAATCAGCCATGCACCGTTGACAAGTAAACAGACTCCGAGCGAATCAATCGTTCTTGCAGTCGTTGCCACCTGCCTCGCCTCCTCACACCCCCGCCCCTGCAAAAACCGACGCACCCGCACCCAGGTGCTGGGGCTGCTGCCGCTGGCCGCGCCCGCCCGCCGTCAGCTCCAGCATGTCAAGCGGGTGCTCTGGGGGCAGCGGCGCGTACAAGTCGCGGTAGCCATACTGCGCCAGCGTGGCCTCCAGCTGCTGGATCTGCGGACAAGGCAGCGCAGGAAACATGACTGGGGTGGGCAGGGGTTGTGGGTGCTGGCGGCGGTGGGTGGGAATGCCACCGGCTGCTGGATGCGCAGGCTGCTGGTTGTTTGGCGCCCAGAGGGCGCGCATGCGGGTGTGGGTGCTCGCACCTGCTCGTAGTTCTGGCAGTAGAGCGCCACGCTGTGACCCACCAGCTCCTGTGGAGGAATGAGGCGCATGAAAGGGGCAAATGAGTCGTGTGAGGCCTGCTTCAGCACGACAGCCGCCGACAGCAGGCGGCAGCTGCTTCAGCGCACCTCCATACTGACGGCGTCCAGGCTGAGGGCGCTCAGCGCCTGCAGCTCCTGGCCCACTGCATCAGCACGCTGCTGCAGGTCCTCCAGCACATTGCGGTAGTAGGCGCCCGTGCACGGCTGGTTCTCCACATTGCGGCGCAGCTGCGGGCGGGGACGGCGTAGGCGGCAGCGGCAGTCGGCGGCGGCAGGAGCGCCTCTGAGCGGCGGCTAAGACTCGTGTGACCCCACGATCATCCCTGAACCTGTGTGGCGCTCGAACCGAGGGCCCAGGAGCCCCACCTCGGCAGTTTCTGTGGCCAGCTGCCCGCAGAAGGTCTGCAGGCCGTCCTCGAACTGCCGAAGGGCCTTCCTGATCGCGGCGTTTGACGAGGGCGCCGCCATTCCTTGCTTGCGCCCCCGCGAGCGCCGCTCAAAATTGCAAACACGCGCAGCGCTCCTGGTGGGCCTGATGGGAGGACAACCGAGTGTCGAGGCGCTGGTGGTTGCATCAACTGCGATGGTGCCAGGCAGCAGGCATGACAGCGCGCCGCAGCGGGGCGGCCCCGGGGCGACGCTCGAGTGCCGCCGTGCTGCTGATTGTCACGTGCAGGCTTGTTTGACGCTTGTGAAGCCTCGCTGACTTGCAGGCTTGTTTGACGCCTAGAAGCAGTTGTGCAGCCTCACTGGCTTTCAATTCTCCCCCGCTTCTGGTTCGGTGCCCCTGCGTCCCACAACCGGCAGGCCTCGCATCACTTGTGCCACACAGGGCACCCACCGCCTGATGTTGTTTGTTACTTGCGGCTATGAAATTTACTGCGGCATATGGCATAGCGGCATCAATGGAGGAAATCAGCTTGGGGGAACAATCCAGCGAGCAAAAGGTCTTGACAAATAAAGGAGCGCATCAGCCGCAGCACGCAATGCCGTGCTTGGGCAGGAGAGAGCATCGAGGGTCAATGTAAAATCAAGATCATTGTTAGGCCATGCGTTGGCGTTGAATATGTGCCTACGCGAGCGAACACGCTCACACGTCACGTCCGCGCGGGTAAGCAATCTTGCTAACGGGGGCTCCCGCCCTGGGGCGGCTGTGATGTCAAAAGCCCCTAAGCCCTTAAGCCTTCTTCAGCAGGCCCGACAGGGTGTCGGCAACCGCCTCCGCCGTCTGGATGGCGCCCTCGTAGAAGCCCTGAGGCAGGGTATGATGCACATGTTTGGTGGAGGTCAGCGCAGGAGCAAGCGGTGGCTGCAGGCGCAGTTGGCAGCGTCGCCCCAGCGCTGCGCAGGCAGGGTAAGCGGCTGCTCATCAGTGCAAGCCTGAGCAGGCCAGGGTGCGCTCACCAGGAAGCTGGTGGCGTAGTCGGTGCCAGCCCAGTAGATGCGGCCGGCGGGCGCAAAGAAGCTGGGGCCCCACGCCTTCCACATGCCAGGCGAGGCGTACGCGTTGTCTGCATGCAGAGGAGCACAGCCAAGGCAGCCTTCAGCATCTGCTTTGCTGTGGTGTGGCCCACCGCAAGTTGAGCACAACAGTACAGCTCAGAACCTCAGGCAGCAGCAGATGCAAGCAGTAGTAGCTGCGACTCACAGGCGCCACCCGCCCACTGCTCCTCCGGCCAGTTGACGTAGCTGCACAGAGGAGTCCGAGAATGCAGCTGGCTTGTAAGACACAGGAAGCCATGTGCACGCATGCCTATGATGGGTGTTGAGAACAAGCCATTGGGGCAGAACACAGCCAACCAGTTGAGGCGGGCAAGGCTGTCATGCCAAGTCAGGCTCGCATGGGCCTTGAGGAGAGCATGCATGCAAGCACATGTATGCTCTTCTCATGCTCACGCACATGCAATGCAGCCCACGCCACAGCGCCTCGGCTGCCCACATCCCACCTCATGCGACCCCCACCCCAACTCACACAAAGTTGAGGGGGTTGTTGATGTTGGTGTCCCCCATGAACTCAGACCAGGCCTCCAGCACCGCCTTCTGCACCGCCTCAGGCCCCTCCTCAGTCAGGTCCAGTGCGGCGCCGTTGTACAGGAAGCCAGCCAGCACGCCAGGGCCGTCAGGCGGCGACACGTCAAACACCTCGGACACAGCAGCGCCCGGCTTGAGGGCCTGGGGAGCAGCAGGGTGGGGGGAAGAGATGGCAGGGTGGAGGTTGGAGTGTGGACGGTTGCACTGGCTGCTTTCAGTCTGTTTTTCAAATGCAGCAAGCTGCCACTCCAAGGCGCAGTCTGTTGCCTCCACGCCGGGCAGCTGCTCACCAGCGCAACGACGCTGCCGCCCTGGGCACCCTTGCGCCAGAAGGGCGAGTCGTAGAAGGCCAGGCACTTAACGGTGGTGCCCATGGGCATGCGCTGCGTCAGCTGCGCGCGCCGCCCCGGCAGCGGCGGGGTGTATGTGATGCGGCCACTCAGGTGGGGCGGCGTGGCCACCACAACGTACTTCCCAGTCACAACGCGCTGGTCGCTGTACACATCCACGCTGTCGGACTTCTGGTCGATGTGGCGGGCGGGGCTGGAGGTGAAGATCTGGCCGCCGTTGTTGGTGACGTCCTGCAGGCCGGAGAAGGGAGGGCGGGTGCAAGTGTTGTGTGCTGAAGGCGCAGGCAAGTGCAGGGTAGCTCTCACTGTACGCCGATGCGCACAGCGGCAAGTGCGCCTGCGGCACGCGGACCAAGGCCTGCCAACCGGCCAAGGCTCCCTCTTGCCCTGCCCACTCAGTGCTGCGCCGCACCTCGGCCAGCTTGCCCACAAATTGCGCCGCCGCGCCGTAGAACAGCTGGTTCTCCGAGTCGCCCTTGAGCTCGGTGGCCAGCAGGCGGGCCATCTCGAACACGGAGATGGAGCTGGGGTCGTAGCCGCCCGCCGCCTCGGCGTACAGCCAGAACATGAGCTGCTGCGCGTCGCCGTTGCCGGTCTGGTCCTCCACCCACGTCTGCAATGATTGAGCGGGGAGGTCCAGGGGCAGCCGGGTAACGAGGTGTTCCCGGCAGGCGTGTCTTGTTCCACGCCAAGTGTACACGGCTGGCTTTGCAAGTGGTGGGCTTGCTGCTGTACGCTGCACCCCAAGAACACATCAAGGCTGCAGGTCACATCAGCCATCGCTCTGTTGCTGCCTCTTGCCCCCTCTCACCTTGAAGGTGACGGCGTCCAGCGCCTCCACATCGGGTGACTTCCAGGGCTCGCCCAGGTACTTCTGCACCTTGTCCGTCACAATCTTGTACAGCGCGTTGGATGCCTTCTGGTACTCCTCCAGGGCGGCAATCTGCACAGGGGGAGGCGAATGGTGGAGTGGTTGGAAGCTTGTGAGCGACGGCTGTGGCGACGGTTGGGGCTAGCTACATTCTGAGCTGCACCAGCCCCAAAGCTGTACCAGGCTGCCGCCTGCATTGACCCAGGCATCAGAGGGCACACTCAGCCCACCCACCCACCCACCCACCCACCCTCCCTCCTCCCACCCCACCCTTCACCACCCACCTGCGCGTCCGTCATGCGCTTCTTCTGCTCCTCGTTCGGCTTGGCATCATCCAGCACCTCGCCCGGCAGGTCCACCGTGTCGCCGGCAAGCACAAAGCGGTACTGGCCCGTGCTCTGCGGCGCCGTGTACGTCTGTGCTCAACCAGGGGGGCGGAGGTGACAGCTAAGGCAGGGAATCACACTGCGGCCAGAAGCAGTGTGCACGCGTCCGGCAGTGTCTGCAAGGCACTCTTACAGGTTGCAAGGCCTGCCGATCAAGCTGCGCTGCACTGGTGCAGCAGGCAGCACCTGTCTGGCTCCCGGCCCCGATTCATATGCCCCTGGACTGCACGCACCTTGACACCGTACTCCTTGGCAAGGGCCATCAGGCGCGGCTGCGTGGCTTTCGGGCCACTCCACTGGCCTCCCAGATCGTACCTGGAGGGGGACAGGCCGTGTGGGGGGAGGATGAGCAAGGGTTGAGCAGGGCAGGAGGTGCAACCTGATGTAGTTTTCACGGAGGCCAGCTAGTGCACCCCACGGTGACCGCCCTGCCCCGTTGCCATCCCTTAGCTCAAATCTTCCACCCAGCCCATCCCTGCACTCACCACCACTTGTCGTCCACGCACGTCTCCCCCTTGCAGGGGATGGCGGTGCCGTTGAAGGTGGAGACGAAGGAGCGGTCGGAGCGGCCGCCCAGGCTGGCGCGCGCCTCCAGCAGCGCCACCTTGATTCCCTGGCGGGCCAGGTTGCGGGCGGCCACCAGCCCCGCAAAGCCGCCGCCCACCACCACCACGTCCACCGTGGTGCGGTTGGGGTTGTCCAGCTGCGGGATGACGTCCGGGCCGTGCGGGTCATCTGCGGGGCGGGGAGGAGATCGATCTCAAGTTACAGAGGCTGGGGCTGGTCAACCGGCTTGCAGGCTCTGCAGGGCGTAGCGGCGGTATTGCGGGCGCAAGGCGCTGGGGGCGGGAGTGGCAGCAGGGGCAGGATCGCAGGGCGCCTGGCCCCTCAACAATCCCTGCTGCATGCCTGCTGCAAGGCTGCATCGACCGAGGCTGCCACAGCAGCCAACCCTTCCAGCATCTGCGCACCTTGGCCCAGCAGCGCCCGGCGGCCGATGGGCGCACCGGCGGCAAGGCCGGCCGCCATCAACCCCAGCAGAAGAAGCGCGGATGCCCTCCGTGCCCCCATCATGGTGCCTTTCCCAGGCGATCTGCGGGGCATTGGGGGGCGTGGGGTTGGCTTTGGCGGGGACGCGGCCCGCCATGCGGCAGACTGGGCACCGCCTGCAGCGCGCGCCGATCCTCAATTGGCCAACCATCAACAATTATACACTCACCGAGCGGTGTCCCGCTCCTGCCGCAGCTCCCCCACAAGTCGAGCTTCAGCGGCGCAACCCCAGCGCTCCCTAGTGCGTGAATTGGTTTGCAAACAAGCGCAAAGACTTGGGCGGCGGGGATCGCGGCTATGCTGTGAGGCATCAGCTGTGCGCGCCGCCGCGCTGCGCCCCGCTGGCGGCGCCGATGGTACGCCCGGGGCAGGGAAGATGCATACTTTGCCAGTGCAGTGGCAATGCCCTGGGCAGCTCCAGGCAGCCGAGGAACCTGCAGGATGACGGTGCTGCCTTTCTATTTTGGGTGCCCACAGCCCAATGAGCACCGGTGAGCCAGATCCATGGCGGTGCAGACCTGCCCCACACCCAGCTCATGGGGACCCTCCTGTGCTGAGTTTAGTAAATGCGCATTGCCAAAAGGTATGCATGCATACAATGGGACCATGCAAGTAGTGCAATGGGACCATGCCGATGTGCAACACGGGCTGCATGTGCGAACACACCTCGCCCTGAACACCACAATGACGCGGCAGGCGACAGCTATGGCACGGCCAGATCCATGGCGGTGCAGACCTGCCCCACACCCAGCTCATGGGGACCCTCCTGTGCTGAGTTTAGTAAATGCGCATTGCCAAAAGGTATGCATGCATACAATGGGACCATGCAAGTAGTGCAATGGGACCATGCCGATGTGCAACACGGGCTGCATGTGCGAACACACCTCGCCCTGAACACCACAATGACGCGGCAGGCGACAGCTATGGCACGGCAACATTAGTGATACAGGATGGACACCTGGTGTCAGGCTATGATGGGGATGCTCAAGTTGCAGCATCACATCACAAAGCCCCAGTGCCATAGAGGGCAGCAGCTGGGCCCAGCGGCGGCGACGCATGGGAGGGGCCGTGGAAGAGGTGGCAGCTTGCAGCCCCAGCGGCAATCCAATTCCGCGGTAATTGAGCCTGTGAACCTGTTGCTGGCCATTTCAGGCAGCGTTAAACAGCCGCGCGGGTTCCAAGGAGCCTTAACGGCCGCCTCGCTCCGCTTGACGCCCCATGGCGGCGCATGCTGGGCTTTTTGACATCAGCACTATCCCAGGATGGCGCTCCCTGACGCCCGAGGCGCCGCGCCAGCCCTCCGCCAAGCGGCGGCCGCCACCAGCGGCAGCGGCACCGCCCAGCGACTCGTCGGACGCCAGCTGGGTTCGCAGCGATGAAGACGTGGCCGCCTACTTCGAGCGAGGCGGGGCCATCGAGTTTTTCTACTGCGTTCGCGCTGATGATGCGGCTGAGGCAGATGCGCCAGACGGCGTCAGCTGGGAGGCCGCTGCCGCCGAGTTTCACCTCAGGGTGCGCCTGCTATGCGCTGCTTGCCGCCCACTTCCCGCTGCTGCAGTCCTGCTCCTGGTCCATCACATGAGCTGACGCCTCGGTGACCGCAGGTGGTGCCCCAAGACCGGGTGGCGCGCCTGCAGCGCTACTACATCATCAGCCGGCGGCAGGTGCGGGCGACAGGGGTGGCACAGCGCCTTGGCCGGCCATTGCTTTGCTGCTCCATGCCGTCGTGGTGCTCAGAGTCAATAATTCCTTTTTGCCTCCTGGCCGCCGCTGCACAGGTGGTCAAGGTGGACAGGCGCAAGACTGGCGGCGAGCACACGGATGCGATGCCGCTGGCGGGTGGGCGAGCAACCGACGCATGATGCTGATGCTTGCCTGCTGCCGCCTCCCTCTCCCTGCTTGTGCCATCTCACACCACACCCTCCACTGCCTGCAGAGTGGCTGCGGCACAAGCGCGCCTTCCTGCGCCTGCGCCAGCTGACGTTCTTCGGCTCTTTCGGCCTGGCCAAATGCTTTGGGCTGTGGCGCAGCAACGCACGTGCCCGCGTGCTGCGGTGCCGCCGCAACCAGCTGTCGCAGCGCCCCTTTGGCGCCTGCCCCGCCTTTGCCAGCCCCTTGGACCAGGCTGGGGCGCTGATGGAGCAGCTGCGCAGCGCTCGGGCGGCCTGTGTGCAGCCCAGCCGGACGTGCAGCGCCGCTGACTGGGCGGAGCAGCAGGCGGCATGGCGCACTCGCATGGCAAAGCCGGCGCTGGAGGCTGCCGCGGTGGGTGGTTGGGTGGGTAGGTGTATCAGGAGGTGGGGTGTTGCGCCTGCCTGTGCACACTAAACAAGTAATGTGCACATCATCCAGTGCATTTTACGTCATGCCGATGCAGAGCCAGCTGGCGCGTGTGGCGGAGGGTGTGTGCGCCCGCGTGGAGGCGGCGGCGGCGGAGGCGCTGGCCACAGTGCAGCCCCACGAGCTGTCCGACCGCATCGGGGTGAGTGCCGTGGCCAAGGGGCTGCCAAAGATTTCGCTGCAACCATGGGTCCAGCGGCTGGATGTTGCAGCCAGAGCGGAACTCGGAGTGTGGGAGGCAGCAGGACACCTGGGCTGGGGAGAGCGGGAGCCACACGGTGCATAAATTGGCCTGTGTGCTGCCCGTTCCCCTGCTTTGCAGGTCGACCTGTATGCCGCCAGCACCAAGGCCAAGGCACGCTCCATGCAGGTGGGCTGCTGTGGAGTCTGTCCAATGGAAGGCGCAGCACAGCAGGGAGGCGGCGTAATGACCTATCATCACCCAACTTTGGCTGTGCTGCACCACCCACCACTCAACTCTTCTGCAGGCCATCAAGCACGACAAGGTGGCCAGGACGCAGGCATACTACACAGCTCTGGCCAACCGGGACGCGCTGCCGCGCTTCCTGCGCCAGCTAGACCTGCGCTTGGCGGCAGCGCTGGCCGAGGGTGCGGCCGCCTCGGTGGCAGATGCCGCCATTGTCCTGCAGGGCACAGCGCCGGGCCTGCTTGGGCAGGGGCTTGGCAGCGAAGTGGAGCCTGCCTGCTCCAGCGATGATGAAGAGGAAGAGGGAGGGCAGGCGGAGCTGGAAGCAGGCACAGCTGGCGCAGCAGGCAGCCCCGTCTTTCTGGCGCACATTGTGCTGGAGGAGGGCGGCGGCGTGGGCTTTGAGCCCAGCGAGGCCCAGTGGGCAGCTGCCCTGGAGGAAGAGGTGGTGGCTGCTTCCCTGCAGCTGGCCGGCAGCGTGCCGCCGCTGCTGTCGCTGCCGGTATTCGAGCGCTACAACGCTGCCCTGCTGGCAGGCGGCGCTGCGCCTCCTGCTGAGAAGGCTGCGGGGGGCAGCGCTGCTGAGGAGGATGGCCAGGCAGAGCCGCTGAGCAGCGGGGAGGAGGGGCAGGAGCAGGAGCCGGCAGGCAGCCCTACTGTGGCGGCTGCCGGGGCAGCCATCGAACAGCCATCGCCCACCCATCGCCAGACTGCGGCCGAGCTGGCACAACTGAACAGCCTGTTCACAAGTGGCGCCGCAACGACCCCCGCCCTGCTGGCGCGCAGCTTTGCAGAAGCACGCCGCCTGGCCCGGCAGTACCAGCAGTACCAGGAGATCCAGCGGTACGGCCAGCAGTTTGACTTTGCGGCCTGGGAGGCGGCGCAGCGTGCCGAGCTGGACCTGCCCGCCACCGAGGCCGCCCTGCGCCAGCTGCAGGCCTGGCAGGCGGCAGTGGACGCCATGCCGCTGCAGCGCACGGCGGGCCTGCTGCGCCTGGATGCCGCCGGCCTGCAGGCCAGCCTGGCGCCAGTTGTAGCCACCGCCCTTGAGCGCATGACTGGCCTGCTGCTGCAGCTGGCTGGGGAGCGCCGTGCCGCGCTGCTCAGCGAGCTGCGGGCCTGGGCGGAGGTGGCGGCTGCCCGCCCGCCCGAGCTGGAGGGATTCCTGGCCTGGGCCGCTGAGCTGGCACGCATGCAGGAAGCAGCTGCAGGGCAGGCAGCCGCTATGGCGCAGGCTGATGCGGCTCTGGAGCTGGTGCTGTCTTGCGCCGGGCGCCTGCCCCCTGCTGAGGCTGTGAGGAAGGATGACCTGCGGGAGGCGGCTGCTCAGCTGCCCGGCCAGCTGCGCGAGGCGGCCCAGTGGGCGGCGGCGCAGCGCAGCGTGCATGCTGCGGCGCTGAGGCAGATGGTGACTGAGGTGGCGGAGGAGGCGGTCCTGCTGGAGGCGGAGCTGCAGGTGAGGGGGGTGGCCGTCCTGAAGGGCCACATGCATGTGCTGGGGTTGGTCTAGGTTGCCATGGGGTGGTCTGTCGAATGCGGCTGGTGTTGGACAGAAGCAGGCACATCACCACACCGACCTTCCACCCCTGCCTCCCTCCCTCCCTCCCGCTGCAGGCAGGCATGTTTGTGGACCCCGGTGCCACCGCTGGCGAGGTGCTTGGGGAGCTGGACCTGCAGCAGTCGCGCGTGGCGCAGCTGTCTGCCCAGGCAGCAGAGCTGGCCAGCGTGGCACGGGAGCTGGCGGGCACAGATGCAGCCCTGCTGGCTGCAGCTGGTGGCGGGGAGGTGCCTGCTGAGGTGAAGGATGCCGAGGCAGCGGTGCAGGTGCGTGTGGGGTAAAGCAGGGCTGTTGGTGCACCAGGGGCTTTGTTCCACATTGCCTGGAGATGCCTTGGCGGGCAGCTGGATAGCGGTCGAGTCTGCATGCCTAACCTGCTGTCCACCCCTGTGGCAACCATGCAGCGCTGTACGGAGCTATGGGGCCTGGTGGCTGAGGCCGAGGCGCTCCAGAAGAGCTGCAGCCCCACAGCACAGCAGCAGCAGGAGGGGGAGGTGGCAGCTGCACCGCCCGCTGGCCAGGCGACTGCGGAGGGTGTGGCAACGTTGCAGGAGCGGCTGGCAGGGATGCGGGGCAGCAGCGAGGAGCCTCCAAGCGCGGTGTGGCTGCGTGCCAGCACTGCATTGCTGGCCTGCAAGGCGGCACTGGCTGGGTGATCTCACCCCAGTGAAGTGCTGTGCGCTTTACAGGTTGTTTGTTATGTTTTATGGGTACTATTGCCTGCTGGTTGATGAGCGGACCAGGATACAATTAGTGTAAGCAGAGACAGAGACTGGACACAACATGAAAGACCAGAGCAAATGGGCAGCAGTACACTCTACAAGCAGGCAGAACAGAGGGGCGGCAGTGATGTTACAACATGGCGGCCTGGCGGTTGGTTAGTACAGGAGGGCACAGGTTACATCTATTTGGACATCCATTGCCGCACACGGTGCACAATGGGGACGCTCGGTTAAAACTCGAATGGGTACTGCGCCCGCAGGCGTGGCCCCGGGATGTAGGCTCCGTCCTCGCGCGAGAAGCCCACAAACAGGTGGGGGATGAGCGGGTGGTGCACCTCCCCCGGCTTGCGCATGCAGATGATGTTCTCCTGCGTCCAGGGGCAGGGGTGAGTGAAAGGGCAAAGCTGGGCAGTGAGGAGAAGGGCTGTGTCATCCCAAGCGCCGCAGCTGCCCAGCCTCCTCTGCTCCCAAGCCAGCCCACACGCTCTCTCCCGCCTCACGGCCGCACCTGCGCCACGTAGGTGGTCTGCGCCCCTGGCCGGTCGCGCACGTCGACCAGGACGCTGTAGAACGGCTGCTCCCGGCCCCCGGGCAGCATGTCCACCCGCATCTGCTGGATCCAGGCCTCGTCCGCCAGGCAGCGAGGGTCGTGGCCTGGGAGACAGGAGGAAGGGGAACCAGCGGGTGAGGGTGGCCGTGTAAACCATGGAGGTGGTGCAGGCTGCAGGATGGCAGGCCACTTCAAGGCAGCTGGGATACGCTGCCCCGCAAGCAGGCACCTGCAATGACGCCTCGGTAGCCGTAGCGCCTGTGCCGGATGACCGTGCCGATGGCATGCAGCACGTTTTGCTGCCGCTGAGCATCTAGCTCCAGCTGCCGCGCCCGCAGCTGCAGCGGCATCAGCGCGTCCCGCTCTGCGGCCGCTCTATCAAACTGCTCGCGCTGCACGTACTCCTCCAGCTGCGCCTGGTGAGCTGCGATGCGTGCTTGCAAGCTTTGCAGGTCGGAGCCGCCGCCGCAGCTCCCGCCGGCGCCACCGCCGCTCAGGGCGCTGGGCTGCCGAGCCGCCCGCAGCGGTGCACGCCTTTGGTTGCTGTGCAGCATGGCTTTGGGGGGCGCTCGCGCGCACAGGGCGGCCCAGGCGCGCGCTTCCATGTTGAGTTCGCTTCTGGGACGTGCTACAGCTTGCGCTGGTGCATCGATCACTTGAACGCAGTGTGAAAGACTGTCGCAGCGTGTGACCGCGCGGGTTAGTGCTTGTCGGCAGCATGGCCGCCCATGCCGGCGCCGACCGAATGCAGGCACGACACGACGGGCAGCCTGCTGCTCATCAGACATGCAGCTGTTGCCTGCAAACCATAGTTATCAACAGCTTCTGCAATCCTCCTTCCTGCAAAAGGGCGAAGCCCCCGCCACCACTATCGTTCGTGAAGGCCAACGCCAGGCAGCTCCCGAGACGGCAACTTGGCATCCAAGTTAATGGCGTTGGCTCACCAAACCTTGCAAAAGATGATCAGCTGCTATCAACATGTGAGTGCAATATTAACAAGCTCTACATCACTGCACCAGCTTGCACTCCGCTGGGTCCGCAACAGCCACTGTTGACGGCGCCGCGGCGCGGGCGCCCCGTCAGCGGTAGCAGAGACTCACTGTCGGCCCCCCAGATCGCGTCGCTGCAATTGTTTACACACACAGCATGTCGGGCGGCAGCAGAGCGTAATGCAGGCTCACAGCGCGCGGCTGGCTTCCCGTGCCGCCTTCAGCCGAGGCTGCGCCGGCAGCGGCCCTGCTGCAGAAATTGCTAGCAGCTCGCGCAGGTCGCCGGCCGCTGCAAGCTTCCAAGCGTCGCCCTCTGGCCACCGCCAGCGTCGCCGCCGCCCGCCGCTTACCGCTGCCCAGCGCGACCACGAAGTGGGGCTGCACACCCAGGAGCCCAGCATTGACAACGACAGCAGCAGCCTCGCAGCTGACAGCGACCCCGCTGAGCGCAGCAGCAGCAGGTCGTTCACTCGGCTGCTGGCGGCGCCCGCCCAGCTGCTGAACTTGCCGCTGCCCCGGGGGCTCGGCGGCGCAGGCGCTCAGCCCGCCAGCAGCAGCAACGGCAGCGCTCCCAGCAGCGGTGAGCACGGTAGCGACCCTGCCAGCCCAACCATGCAGGAGGTGGATGAGGTGTACGAGAACCAGCGGCTGTTTGCGGTGGTGTGGAAGCCGCCCCTGGCAGCCCTGGACTGGCCCGAGTGGAGCGATGCCCGAGGCAACCCGGTGCTCCTGGCCAAGCCGCCGCACGAGGACCCGGGCGCCTGGCAGCTGGTGGTGACGGGCGCAACCGACGATGAGGGGTGGTGCTACGCCACCGTGTTCAAGTGAGTGTGCTGTCGAAGGTGGGCGTGCTGCATGGTGCTGGTGGTTCCTGGATGCACATAGGCCGGCCAAGGGCTCAAGCGAGGGTGCGGATGCCGCTGGAAGGTCAACTACATGGTGCTTATTTCGGCTCATTTCGGTATGATTCCATCCATGCTCCAGGCATCTCGAGTACAAGCGTGCCGGCGGCCGCTCCTCTGCTCGGTTTGGTGACACAGTGCGGCGCCGGCTGTGGCGCCGCCGCAAGGACACTGCTGCCGCTGCGGCCGCCCCTGCCGTGGCTGTACCAGCAGGGTCGGATGAAGCTGCCCTGGCTGCAGCAGGCGAGGCGGCGGCAGAGGCAGGCGTAGGAGCGGGCACCATGGCTGCCGCCACGGCGGCGGCGATAGAGGCACGGGCGGCCAGGGAGGCCGAGGCCCGCAAGAAAGCCATCAAGGCCTTCTTCAACCTGGTGCTGGACCTGCTCAGGTGGGGCGTGCATCAGTTGGAGAGGGACTGGGTTGGCGAGGGAGCATGTCGGGCTGCAAAGTCAAGTTTGCTTGAGTGTGGTTGCAGTTTGCAACATGCCTGCGCATCCCCAACCGCTGGTATGCTGTCCATTTGCGCCTCGCTCCGCAGCCGTCGGCAGCTGTGGACGCTGGTGCCGTGGGACCCCACCGCTCCGTTCATCCTGGCCCGCAAGCACCAGCAGGTGTACCAGGAGCTGCAGGTGCGGCCGCTGGGCTGGCTCCCTGGGCTGGTGGCATTGCCGTGCCCTGCATCTGTGCAGGGAGGGCTGGCCGGCTGTGGGGCGGCGTTTGGTGTGGCTTCTAGGCAGACGCCACCTGCAATTTGGCCTGCTTGTTTTGCTCTTGACATTGCTCAACTTGCCCCTTGCACCTCCCTTGCAGGCCCAGGCCTACGAGCGCCGGCTGTTCACCGCCGACCAGGAGGCGCCGCCCTCGCAGCTGCACCCGGGGCGCACGCTGCTGCAGGTGCCGGGGACGGTGGGGTGCTACTCCATCCTGGCTGCCGCGCTTGGCAGCAGTAGCCTTCTGTGCTTCACACCGCCCCCAAAACTAACCTCTCCCACCTGGCCATCCCTGCACTCACAGGACCTGCTGTGCGCGGCTACGCACAGCCGGGCAGCCTACGGCTTTGCTCTGGCTGCAGGCTTCATGGCCGACGTGGCCTCCTACGTCCGCCTGCAGACGGTGCAGCAGCTGACGTGAGTGTCAGCAGCACCAACTGCAGAGGGGTGGTGGTCGAGAGGAAGCACGTGCCGGTTGTGGGCCGCTGGAAATAAAAGTGTTGGGCGTGGCTGGTTCATCAACACCAAAGCACCCTGCTGCCTGGCTTTGCCCTCGAGCATCCTTCCTGACACCTGGCCTGCCTGCCACCCCCTTGCTCCGCAGCTTTGATGCTGTGGGCGGTGTGTCGGCGGAGGCCAACAACGAGTCGGTGGCGGCGCTGGCGGGCATCGACCCCGCAGACCTGCTCATGGCGGAGTGGTGCGTGTGTGTTAGTTTATTACTGGCTTGGCTGTGCAGCCGTGTGAAACGCAAGCAGGCATGCGCCTTGCAAGCGCCAGCAGGCTCCATTTTGGGAGCTGCCCTGCTGAGCATTGGCATGCGGCGCTATCCGCCATCACATGGCCTGCCGGCAACAGACCGCCGCCCTGGCACTCCCTTGCATGTGCAGGCGCAACAGCCCGTACCGCCCCTGCCACTATGTTGCGCTGGACAGGGCCAACCAGTGCGTCGTGCTGTCCATCAGGTGCGACCCCTGGCTTTGGTAGCGCAGCAGCTGGATCTGGGGTGCTTCATTGCGGGTGCAGATGGAGGCAGGGCAATGCATCCCTGGGGTGGACCTGGCTGCCGTGTCTGGCTCCCCAGCAGGCAGCTGATCTGTCAAACAAGCGGACCAGCCTGCCTTCAACTCCTTATCATTCTGTGTGCCGTGCTCCGCCCGCAGGGGATCGCTGCAGATCGGCGACCTTCTGTCCGACCTGGCGGCTGCCCCCATGGAGGTGACCATTGGCGGCACAGACGGCTGGGTGCACCAGGTGCGCTGCCGCCTGCAGGGCATGCATGCTGGAGCAGCAGGCGGTGCAACTGTGGTGGCGATATGGTGCGTCCCCTACGGAAGAGCTGCTGCTTGCCCACTGCACAGCCCACCTCAGGCCGGCAAAGTGGCATCCAGTAGCCTGACCGTGCTCCCCTTGCCTGCCCCCTGCAGGGCATATTTGAGGCGGCCACCTACATCCATTGCTCGACACAGGAGGCGCTGCACGAGGCGACGCGCCGCTGCCCCGGCTGGCCCCTGCTCGTCACCGGCCACTCGCTGGGAGGCAAGGCCGGGGGCTGGCTGGCATGAGAATGGTGTTAGTTTGCCTACACCGCCCTCGCACTTGCATCTGCTACCCATTTTGAGCTGGGCAGCAAACAACACAAACCTTCCTGTCCATGCCACACCTGTTGCAGGCGGCGTGGCGGCGCTGCTCACGCTGCTGCTGCAGGACACGGGCACCCTGCCGCCAGCCATGGGCCCGCTGCGCTGCATCACCATGGGGACAGGTGGGCTGGGTTGCAGGCTGCGAGGGTTGCATAGGACCGGGGCAGGAGCAGGCAGTGGAGCTGTTTGCAAATGAGTGAAGCGTGCATGGCTTGCGTTTGTCTGCTGCACTCCGGCATCGCTGCTGTGCTGCTGACCATGCGCTGCTCCCGCCCACCGCACCTGCAGCCGCGGTGATGAGCCGCCCGCTGGCTGAGGCCTGCAACGACCGAGTGATCTCTGTGATCCTGGGGTGAGGGGGGGCAGGCTGCTGGTTGGAGGCTGCAGGTTGGTGGGCTGAATGGCAACTGTGATTTATGCTTTCACCACCGCCAAACCTCCTTTGCTGTGCTGCACCGGCTGACTGCCTCGTGCTCGCCTGACTCCCTGCCTGCTGCCTTCCAACATTGGGCCCATGCAGCTCGGACGCCATCCCCCACCTGTCCTACGCCTCGGTGGAGGCGCTGCTGCTGGAGGCGTCCCAGGAGAGTCCAGTGCGGCAAACTGTCGAGGGCTGGGGCCGCACCGTGGCGGGCACCGTGGCGGGGGCGCTGGTGAGTGGCTGCGGGGTTGCAACATGGTGCGCGTAGGATCTCATGGCCGGCATGTATCTGGCACGCCGTCTGGGTGCGAGGTTGGGCCCTATGATGCGGTGTGGCCGAGAGCCTTGTCAACCCCATCTTGCACGCATTGATCACCCGCGAGTGCAGAACACCACGGCGGCCAAGCAGAAGGAGCTGTCGGACGCGGCGGCGGCAGCCCTGACATCTGGCAAGATTGTGGGCAGCTGGTCTGCTGTGCGCGAAGCCTCCACTCGGCTCACCAAGATGTCTTCAGCTTCCAGTGCGGGGCTCAACCGAGTGGCCTCCCTGATCGCAGAGACGGCCAGCAGGGGCGTGCTGGGCGCCACGCAGCAGACGCAGGAGCAGCCGAGGCAGATCCCTGTGATTGAGCAGCAGGAGGGGCAGCCGCCGCTGGAGCAGCAGCAGCAGCAGCAGCAGCAGCCTCATCACGATGAGCAGCAGGGGCCGCGGCAGATCCCCGTGATCGAGCTGGCCGCACCAACGCAGCAGCAGCAGCAGCAGCAGCAGGGGGCGCATCCACAGGTGCCGCAGGGACCGTTGCGGAGTGGTGCGGCAGCAGCACCAGCAGGAGCTGGACTAGAGGGCTTGGGCACCGAGGCAGCCGAGACGGCGGCAGCGGCTGTGGGCACAGGTGCAGCCGCAGCAGCAGCGGCGGAATGGGGAGATTATGTGACTGTGCTGCCCAGTGCCGGCATGGACGCTCCACTAGCTGAGGCGGCCATGGCACAGCAGGCGGCCGCTGCCAGCCAGGCCACGCCGGCGTGGTCCGTGGCAACCGCTGGTGGTGGCAACGTAGCGACGGGCAGCCCGGAGCACCTCTACCCGCCAGGTGTGGCATGCCTGCTGTTGGGCATTTGCATGTGTGGCCTGGAGCCTGATGCCGCGTTGAATAAGCCGCTTCATGCAGTTTGGCAAGAGCTGCATGATGCCGCCGCAGTGCGCCTCCGTGGTGCTGCGCCAGCTCTGCACCGCGCCCACACGCTGTCCGCCTCTTCTGCCCGGCCGAAATTTGCCACAGGCCGCATCATCTGGCTGTTCCCCGCGGAGGAGAGCTTTGTTGAGGAGGCGGAGTCGGCGCTGCAGGCCATGGACACGGCGTGGCAGGGCGCGGCGGGGCCGCTAGAGGGTCCCGGCCAGCCGGAGCAGGCGCAGCAGGGGCAGCAGGTGCAGCAGGCGCAGCAGGCGCAGCAGCAGCATGGCGAGGTGAACATGGCGGAGGCGGAGGCAGCGGTGGAGAGCGGCAGGAGGCATAGTGCTGCAGAGACGGGTGCAGCTCGGCGCCAAACGGTGGTGTGCGAGGCGGCGAGGGTGCCCTTTGAGCGGATCTTGATCATGCCCGACTGTCTCAACGACCACCTGCCAGACGCTTACCTTGCCGCGCTGCAGCAGCTGTGAGGCAGCAGCCGCGGACGTGCTCTGTGTAGTTTAGCATGCTTGTAGCGCAAGTTAATCCCTTAGCCTTACTGCTACAGTCACGCATGCGCCTGTACAATTGTGCAGCACGTAACAGATGGGTGCAAGAGGTGCTGGTGGATGTGCAAGTCAAGGGGGGGTCGCATGTGGCGGCAATGCGCAAGGCGGCCTGCTGGCGGCGGGGTTTGACGGCAAACCTAGGCGGCTCCTGCACAACCGACGCTTTCATCATGACCGCTCGACATGCACCCAGCAGTCAGCAGGACGTGCGGAGCCCTCCAGAGCCCTGCAAGCTGCTCGACTTGCCGGAAGCCGTGCTGGCGCGGATCCTGGCGCTCCTCCCGCAACAGGACAGGTGCAAAGCTGCACATGATGCCAACAGTTGTCGGGTTGGCTCAGCTTAGAGGCCGTGCCGCGCCCAGCGCCGCCGCCCGTCACACGCACCGCCGCCGCACACCTTCCCTGCCGCAGGTTCCGTGACATTGCGCTTGTGTGCCGCCGCCTGAGGGACGTGTGCTTGGCACCGGAGCTGCTGCACAGTTTGGAGCTCCGTTCTTTTGGGCCCTCGCCATATGAGCCCAACCCGCCCGACCCAGTGCCTCGCTTGCAAGCGCTGGCCCGCTGGCTGGCTGGTCACGGCGGCCATGTGCGCAGCCTCAGCATCTCCGTCCGTAACCGGTCAGTGGAGGTGACAACCCTAGTGACATCATGCCTGGAGGCCTGCGGCGCTGCTGGCGGCAACCTGCAGCAGCTGAAAATCAGCCACGGGACGCCATTTGCTGACGCAAGTGCCGTGGCCGGGCTGACGCGCCTCACAGCGCTCACATTAGGCGACTCTTGGCAGCCGCTGCAGCTGCCTGCTGCATTCAGCCAGCTGACGGCTCTGGAGGTGGCAGACCTGGCGGGCCACCCCCTGATGCTGGAGGGGCCGTGCCTGCCGCCCAGCCTCACCCGCCTCTCCATTCACGATGATGCAAGCACGGCCATGCCGCCGCAGGTGAGGAAAGCTGAGCGCACGAGTCATGCCCTGGGACAGCAGCAGTTTGTTATGTGTTTGCGGATGGAGGGGCATGATGTTGCCGCCTCTACCACACCAGCACCAGCATCGAACTGATCGGCACATTTTCCCATTCTTTGCTCTGCAGCTATCCCGGCTGCAAGGCCTGCTGCAGCTGGAAGTGCTTGCAACAGCATACCAGCCCGCCAGCATGTGGCCCCTGGCGTCCCTGACGCGCCTCTCTCAGCTCAGCCTGTGGACCAGCCACGCTGCACCCGCCGGCCTGTCTGCGTTGACACAGCTGCAGCAATTGCAGCTTTCTGTGGCCGAGCTGCCCTGGGCCGAAGAGCCAGTGGTCCAACTGGACAGCGTGCTGGCGCAGCTTTCTGGGCTCACCTGCCTGGTGGGTTGACAGGAAGGTTGCTAGAGGGCCGTGCAACAGCGCTGGGCTGCATGCACATATATGGTTACAATCACCGCACATTGTCAGCCCTGTCGGACCGGGATGCGGGGCGGTTGCACCGCCATATGGGGCGGGTTGCACCGCCACTCGCCCGTCACGCCCAGCCACGGCCCCGCTCCCTTGCCCCCTGTTTTGCAGTCACTTATGAACCTTCTCTTCGTGCCGCCCAGCATTGGTGAGATGCCACGCTTGGAGCGGCTGCACCTGCAGCAAGATTACAGCGAGGGCATGGTGGTCATTGAACTGCCGCGGGGCCCCTGGCTGCGCTCAGTTCGGTGGCTGGGCCTGCCCTGGGAGTGCCTGGATGATCCAGACAATCTGGAGGTGCTGCGCTCGACGGCGCAGCTGGAGTTTTTGTGCGCCCTTACCCTGCCCTGTATCGGCGACCGCGAAGATAGCTTTGTTCACTGGGATGCCTTCTTCGAGTGGGTGGCGACCCACCCGCCGCTGCGCTGCTTCGGTAAGCCTGCACGGTTGGGGACAAGATTATGGCATGTGCATGACTGTACACTTGTGGCCGGTAGGGCTGGACAATGCTGATTTCTGCTACTACTGTGTGCTGCAGGTTTCGAACCCGGGGATGTGGCCGAAGTGAAGACGGCGCTGCTGAACGCTGTGCTCAACATGGTGCAGCGGAGGCCGCAGCTTATTCTGCGGCACGTCGACTATGACAGCCCGGGCTTCCTACTTGAGATGCTGAATTGCGAAGACATACCAACCAAGCCGACTCCTTTTGGAGGGTGGTAACTTGAACAGCACAGGGCGCATTTTTCGCCAACCGGTTCTCCCACCCTGCCCCGCTGGACGAGCGCCACGTGGCTCAGTAAACTTGAGGCATTACCTCACTGAACTTCCAACAGAATATGAGCGCCACGCACAACGTTTTGAGTGTAATGGCAGTGAACGGTTGGCATTCACAAGAGTGCCTTGAGCGCAATGACATGCCGGCTGGCGGCGGCAGCGGCAGCGGCAGCGGCAGAGCGCCTGTCACATGCATGGGCATGCTAGCTTGCCACAAAGCGCTGTGCATTTGACTTTGATACATTCCATCTGAATCAAAACCGCCAAAAACGAGCCAGCAGCGAGAACGATGGTCGCTGCGGCGCTCGGGACGACGGCCCTCGCCTCCAGGGTGGCACAAGCGCCCTGCAAGCTTCTCAAAGCCGATGTAGCACGACGGTCGGCGCGGTGCTGCGGTGAGCGCCCGCGCCCGCCGGCTCTTGCCCGCGCCCTGCACTCTCTGCTCCTGCCGCCTCACTGTTGGCGTTTTCATGGCGAATGAGCAACTGGTAGAGCTCCTCTATGGTGCCTTTGCAGCGGCGCGGCAGGGGCGGAGCGGCGGGCGGCGGCAGCAGCAGGAGCGAGGCGGCGACGAGGATGTTGAGATCTTCAACATCGAGTCTGGCTGGAAGATCGACAGCCTGGAGGGCCTGGAAGACCTGCTGGATGCAGCGGGCGAGGGCTGGTCAGTGGAGGCCGCCCCTGAGCCTGCCAGCGGCAGCGGGCGAAGCACTGCGGCCGGCTCGGGCGCCAGCCTGCTGGACGATGGCTGGAGCGTGGAAGCGGTTGGCAGCGGCCCCAGCGATGATTTGGACGAATTTGTGGACGAAGGGGATTTCGAGCTGGGCAGCGGCGATGCAGACTGGGAGGCGGCGGCCAGCAGCGGGCGCGGCCAGCGCGGCGCGGCAGAGGCGCAGCCCGTCGTGACGTTTGGCGGGCGGGTGGTGGCAGGCAAGGCGGAGCAGCAGGTGCTGGCCAGCCTGCCGCGCCACATGCTGCGGCGGCTGGAGGAGGAGCAGCGCGAGGCGGATGAAGGTGGGATGCTGGGCGGCTGGGCAGCCAGGCTGGTGGGTCTGGGCATTGAATGGCAGGTTGTCTGGACGCATGGCATTGGATGGCATGCTCTTGCTCGGACTGCGTACTGCAGCTGATGACCAACCAGGCAGCTTGCTGGCTTGTGTGCTTACCGCCATGCAGAGCGCGAGCGGCTGCGGCCCGCGGCACGCAAGAAGGCGGCGGCGCGGCTCAAGACGCACCAGCAGCTGCGCATCATTTCGGGCACAGCGGCGGGGCGGCGCCTGCGCTCGCCGCAAGGCGACCAGGTGGGGCCTGCTGCTCATGTTGATGTTATGATGGGCTGATGCTGTCGACGTGCACGGTCTCCCATCTTTCTGCAGATTGCAGCCCTGCAGTTTCACCGCAGCCTGTTGCTGGGCAGCCGAGCAGTTTCTTTTGGTGCCATTGGCAAAACCCCCATGCTTGAACGTGTCTCTTGCAGACCTACCTGCTGCCGGCAGGATGCTACTTCTGCTTCTCCTGCCCTCCAACCCACACACTACCTCCCCCCTGCCCCTCCCAGACGCGGCCCATGATGGAGATGGTGCGCAACGCCGTGTTCAACATGGTCATGTCGCTCTACGGCTGCTCCTCGGGGCTGCCGGAGAACACGCGGTGCGCGCTGGTTGGCACCGTTGCACAGCTGCCGCTGTGCTGGTGCTATGGCCAGCATCGCTGCAAGTGCGCAGCCTGCCGTTGTTCATCTTGTGGCGACTGCTTCTGTTTGCCTTCTTGCCTGTTGCTTCGTTGTGGTAACGGCTGCTGGCATGCCAACAAATGGACTGCCCTCCCTCTGCTGCCCCCGCAGGTGGCTGGACTTGTTTGCGGGGACGGGGGCGGTGGGCATTGAGGCGCTGTCGCGCGGCGTCAGCGAGTGCCACTTTGTGGAGATGAGGTGCGTGCCCTGAGGATGGGCTGAGGACAGTAGTGCCGGGCTCCATCCCTCTGAAGCTGCCTGTGGCACCACCTGCAGAGTATCGTGTGCTGGAAATTGAAGATCACATGGTGTATAATAGCTTTCTGTACATTTGCACACCCATCGCGTCCCAACAACCACTTGCCCGCCTGCAGCCCATGGGTGGTCAGCAACTGCCTCATGCCCAACCTCGAGACGTGCGAGCTGGAGAGCGCGGCCGTGGTGCACACAGGGGTGAGCGCCAGGAGGGGAGGGACAGCCGCAGCTGGGGTGGAACAACAAGGTGCTGGGCATGCTAGTTTGGTCTGATAGTGTGGTGCTGGCCCAGAATGGCCTGCGGCTGTGCTCCTGAGCATGTGCCCCTGTCTCGCCCTTGTGTCTTCCCTGCCGCAGAAGGCGGAGGACTTCCTGCGGCGCGCGCAGCAGCGCAACCGCTTTGCAGGCGGCGCCTTTGACTTCCTGTCAGGTCAGCGCTGTGCTGCGCGAGGATTGCTTGGCAATTGTGGCCTTGCTGGGGCCCGCTGCAACTGGCTTGCCTAGTCGAACACCGCCTGTGTCCATAGCCTCCCTTGAGCAGCTTCTCAACGGCGCTGCCAGCCCCACTGCCGGCTGTCCCAACCCCACCCCTCGCAGTGTGCCCCCCCTACGAGCTGGTGGACTACAACGAGCTGTACGACCTGCTGGACGACTCGCCGCTGCTGCACGAGGTGGGTGCTGCGGTACTGTGATGCGGGCGGCTGGGCGCAGGCGGCAAAGCAGGTCGAACAGGCATTCAATCTGCGTGCTTGCTTGAGCACCTGCACTGCCTCGCTCGTTGCTTCAGCAGTCGATCAAAGCATGCCCCCTCACCAGGCCTCCCCACTGCTCCCCACTCCTCTGTTCCAGGAGTCGATCGTGATTGTGGAGTACCCCAAGAAGCTGGCCTCGCTGGTGCGCCCCACGCTGGGCCCGCTGGAGAAGCTGCGGGACCGGCGCTACGGCCGCACATACCTGGCCATCTACGGCCCCGCAGCGGCGGCAGGGATCGAGGACTGAGGCGGGGGTTGCAGCAGAAATTCGATGCCTGCAGCAACAGCTGCCGCGAGGAGCAGCCCATGACGCAGGCAGCGAGAGTTGCGGCCACGGAGCTGGACGGGCCGGAAATGGCAGCTGCATTGATTTGCAATACTTACAGACATGCACACGGTGCGTATGACTACTGCAATTGACCAGACCCTGCACCCCCTGTGGAGGGTAATGTGTGAACATGGCACTAGCAGCGGCTTGGGTCGTCGGGCGCCGGTGGCGTGGCCGCTGCAACCTGGAGTGGATTGGCAGGCGCATTGACCCCGCCTGCGGTCTTTCTCACACCTCTGCGGCTTTTGCGAATTCGTCTGCTGCCGCCAACTGGGTTCTAAGCGGATGGCGGCAGTCCTGGCGCGCCCTGCGCCCGTTGCGGCGCTTGCACGGCCACTGAGCCGATGCAGCAGCAAACTGGCGGCAGCCTGGACGGCGCCGTGGCCGCAACGGCGGCCGCAGGCGCCCGAGCGCGACGCTCGCGTGGCCGCCCGCAACCGGCTGGCCGAGCTGCTGCAGGATATGCGCAAGGAGGAGACCGAGGAGGAGCTGAACGTGCCAGTGGGTGAGTGCGTTGAGGCGCCTACACTGCCGCCGCCGCCGCCGCTGCTGCCGCCAGCCGCCTCCCACTCACCTTGCTGCCACCCCGCCTTCTGCCCACGCCACAGTCACCAATCTGGAGTGGCAGTCGCCTCTGTCGGTGGTGCGCTACCCCGACCCGCGGCTGCGGGCGCAGAACGCGCGCATCGGCGCGTTTGACGACACACTGCGCCGCCTGGCTGAGGAGATGTTTGAGGTCATGTACCAGTGAGCGAGCTGGGCTGCAGTGATCAGGCAGTTTTTTTGAAATATATATGCTGTTACACTGCTGGTTGCAGCAACTGTTGGTACTGCTGAACCCCGTGGCCAGTGGCCGCACATTGCTCATGGCGCCATGTTTCCTGCGGATGCCGCTCCGCACCAGCAAGCCGACATGGCTCCCCTCCTCTGCTGCCGTTGCAGGGATGATGGCGTGGGCCTGGCGGCGCCGCAGGTTGGCGTGAATGTGCGGCTCATGGTGTTCAACGAGTCGGGCGTGAAGGGCAAGGGCGAGGAGGTGAGTCGCTGCTGTGCGGGTGCTGGGGTGGGGAGGCTGCGCTGATGTATGGCAGCTGCTGGGAGGCAGGGTGAAGTGCAGAATGGGCAGCACACTGCGCAGAGTTGTCAGCAGGTGTTCTCTGTTGAGATGCCTGTGCAAAGCTTCTTGCAGGCCACCCTTATCCTACCCCTCTTCTGCCCCTCTCCCGGCCCCACAGATCGTGCTGGTCAACCCGCAGCTGCTGAGCCTGAGCGGCAACCCCAAGCTGTTTGAGGAGGGCTGCCTCTCCTTCCCCAACATCTACGCGGATGTGGAGGTGCGGCGGGGGCAGCATGCAGGAGCCAGCTGTTGGGCAGCCAACTGTGCAATGCGGACGAGTTGGAGTGACACAAGCAAGTTTGCAGTTGCGCCTGCTGGCTCACCCGCCCGCTGCTCCTGCGCACTCCTGCTGCCCCTTTTACCGCAGCGGCCGGCGCGCGTGCGGGTCAAGGCGCAGGACCTGAAGGGCAAGACCTTCACGCTGAGCCTCAAGTGCGTGGCAGGCCGGGGCTGTGGCATGGCACGCGCTAGCTGCAAGGTTTCTGCCGAGTGCCTTGAGTACTGCTACATGGGTCGGGTGCCGTGGCTTCACACCTCGTTTCTCACCGCAACAGCCCGCCCTTCCACCACCCACCCCCCGCAGCGGCTTTGTGGCCCGCATCTTCCAGCACGAGTACGACCACCTGGACGGCAAGCTGTTCCACGACCGCATGGCGCCGCCCGTGCTGGACAGCATCCGGCAGCAGGTGCGCGCGGCTTGCCGGCACTTGGATGGGCGGGGTGTTGGAGTGGCCAGCAGCAGGGGTGGGGAGGCAGGCTGCCGCCAGGACCAGCTTCTTTATAACTGCCCTGATTCCCCCTTCTCACACCGCAGCTGGTGGAGCTGGAGGAGGAGTACCTGCGGGAGCACCCCGATGCACAGATACAGCGCGTGCAGTGAGCGGCACTTGGCACTGGCTCCTTGAGGAGCATCGCAGCAGCATGCTCGTGCCCAACCAACTAGCACCTGCGTGCTGCTCTGCGTGTCGCCTGTGCCGCCGCTCCGTGCCCCGAGCCCTTGTGTACTATCCTCTTTTCCGCTATTTCGTTGCATCCGCTCAGTTTTCCGTGCTGCTGCTCCTTCGGCTCCCCTCTTTTGACCAGTGAACCTGTGAGATTGCTCGCTAAGTTAAAGCGGCGGCCAGGCCCACCATTGTGGGCGGGGCCTGTTATCTGCGTGCACAGCTTGCGGCTCAGTACAAAAGGCCATGGGGAGAGGGGCAGGGAAAGACACATAACACAGGCTAAGGTTTCAGACTCAGGGTGAAGGCGCTGCCGAAAGGAAGCAGGGAAAAATTGCAGGGACGCTTGGAGCGGGTAGCGCGCATGAAATCAGGGGTGCCCAACGGGCAAGCAAGTATCACAAGTGCATCAGTGGGTGTTCATGGTACAAACGTGGCCCGGCACGGGGCGCCTCTCTCTGGCTCTTCCTGGGACCAGCTAGCCGCCCTGCCTAGCCTCACTCCTCAGCCTCCGCCTCAGGGCTGCCTCCCGCTGAGCCCGCTGCGCCCGCTGCGCTGTGCTCGTCGCCCACCCCCTCCACCTCTGCCAGGTATGCGTGGATGGGCAGGGGGTTGGTGGCGCGCCCGCTGCCGGTGCTGTACACCAGCGGCATCAGCTCCGTGGCATCATCGCTGGGGAATTTGGAGGCGCGGAAATGCTGCACCAGCGCGTCGCGGCCCTGCACCCGCGCGTACGTCACCTCGCACACCTGCCGATGGGTGAAGGGCGGAGGGGACAGAGGTTTGAACGTGCTTTTAAGTAGAGCATGCAGGTGGGGCAGCACAGCGGTAACTTAACGCCATCACAGCACAGCGGCTGCACATCGCGATCGTGATCACGAACGTGCCTTCTTGGAGTTGTACTCCTCCCATCGCTGGTTGTGGTACTTGCGGTGCAGGCGGCCCGCGTCCGCGGCATCCAGGAAGTTGACAAAGCAGTAGCCTGGGGCAGCGGAGAGGTGGGCCGGGGGGCCGGTGCGGCAAGTCAGTGTGGCTTCAACCCTGCGCAACCGTTTGTGAAACCAGCCCAATTCGTCGCAAGCTCTCAATAGAACGCATCAAGCTGTAACATAAAAATCTACTAGACGAGGCAAGGCACAGCTGAATTGGGGTAGTATGTTGTGAATGCTTATGCTCAGAATTCAGGCAGATCGCAGTGGCAGGCTGCATGGGAGCTGGACCTGCCAAGAGACACCCCAACGGCCACTGCGCAAACTCCACGCAAGCCCCTCACCCAGGTTGCAGCGGTTTCGGAAGTCGATGGGCAGGTAGAAGAAGTCGAAGCAGCCGCTGCGGGATGGGGACGAGCGGGGCAGGTGGGGGGTGGTGTCAAAAGTGTGGCTAGATGGCCGACCACGGCTGGAGACAGAGCAGCATTGGACTGCTGGTATCTAAGCGCAGCGCACCTGAACCCGCTCTTCTCCAGGATGGACAGCATCTGGGCCTGGTTGTACTTGTTGGGGATGCTGCAGAGGCAAGGAAGGAGGGGAGCAGGCATTAGTGTCGCAATGACCCAATGCTGGGATGAAGCAATATGGCACACTCTGCTCTCATGCAAGAAGAAGCCAGGCAAGCTCTGCTGGACTGGCGGGCTCACTTGCGGATCATGACGGTACACCGCGCGTCGGGCCGCCCGCTCTGCGCCTCCTCCATGTCAAATGCAAACTGCGGGGCCGAACAGTGGTGGGGGGCAGGTTCGTAATGTGAGCATGCCGACTGATTGACAACCCAGCATGCCCCCCGTCACCAGCATGACAGTGGCGTTGCATGCCTGCTTCATCCGCTCACCTCTGCAGGGTTGTAGGCGCCGCCGGCGCGGTGGGAGCGCGCGATACGAGCAGACGCCCTGCCCTCAGACCGTCCGCCGGCAGCACCGGAAGCGCCGCCAGAGCTGCCCGGGCGAGCGCCCTGCTGCTGCTGTTGCTGCTGCTGCTGGGGCAGGCCTGCCGGCTGCTGCTGCGACAGCGACATGCCTGCCATGTGCTGCACAAAGTCCGCATGCTGCTGCTGCTGCGAGTGCATGCCGTACCCATGCATGCCGTACGCCTCAGGGCCGTTGCCTCCAGGGTGAGGGTGCGGCACGAAGGGCGAGGGGCCAGGTGGCATGTACAGCAGGCCTGGCGGGCTGCCTGGCATGCCTGTAAGGCAGCAGGGGGAGGCAGTGGCGTGGGTCAGCATGTGCTGCGCTCACTGTCGTTGGACAGGCACTTGTGCGACATGAGAGGGCCGCCAGCCGCAGGCATGCACTACAAGACCGCCCAAAGCCACACCTTCCAATCCAAGCCACGCCGTCTCACCTGGCGGGCTGCTGCCATAGACGTGGGGGTGCGGCGGGCTGCTGCCGTACGGCATGTGGTGGTGCGGGTGCGGCGGGCTGGCGCCGTACATGGGGCGCGCCGTGGGGCTGCCTGGGTCGGAGGGTGGCGCCCGCACCGGCTGCAGCGGCACCGAGATGAAGCCGGTGGGCAGCGGCGGCGAGCCGCCCTGGGGGAACACTGCGGCAGAAGAGCGAGGCTAGGACTGGCGGTCAGTGGATGTGGCAAGGAGAGGCCGCAGCAGGCAGGCGATGTTGAGTGTGCATGCACACGAGTGGCGCATGCCTCTCAATGGTTGGGCCTAGCTGTACAGCAACACACTGCAGGCGCTGCAGCAGAAGTCATCAACAGACAGCTGCATTTGCATAAACAGGCAGCAAACACCCGACCCTGACCGCACTCCCACATGCAGCGCAGCAGCGGCAGCAGCAGAGCCAGCCAATCTATGTTGAGCCCACCTGCGGGCGGCGACGCGCTGCGCTCCAGCTCAGCAGACACAGGCGGATACATATGGTAGACGGGGATGGGGACCGCGGCACCCCAGCCGTACGTGGGAAGCAGGCCTGCAGGCGTGCATGGACGGGCAGTGCGTTGAAGCACAAGGCGGCAGCCAAATGTGGAAGCATCAATGCAGGATTTACACTAGCTTGCGCAGGCAGCATACGGTCCTGCTTGCCTGGGTGTGGCAGCTGAGGCGGCGGCGGGCTGGCGCTGCGCCCCCTGTTGCTCAGGCTGCCGCTGGAGCTGCGCCTGGACAGGCCGAGGCGCGGGGCGGGGCCTGGGATGGTCGACAGCGGCGCACCGCCGTCGGCAGGTCCCGCTGGCGTGCCGCCCTCACGTGGGTCGTGGGCAGAACCGGCTGGCATGGGTGCCATCCGCCTGCCATCCACAACCTGCATGGCACGGTCAAGAAGGAGGAAGGCGGCCAGGGGGCTTCGTAAGCAGGTGGCGACGGCTGGGCGCGGAGGGGGGCGGCGGCGCTGAGCAGGCCGTGGCACAGGACCGCCAAGCGACGGGGCGCAGCATCATGGCCAGCCAGAGGTGCTGAGCCAGCTACTAGCATCGGGCGGGCCGCACAGCTGCCAGGGCGCGGCCAGTGTAGGTGGCTGGCGCTCTACGGCCCAACACGTGCCTCTATTGGGCCCCGCTCCGGCGCCTCGGGGCTGCTGCAACGCGGGGGGCTGCTCATCTCGCTGCCAGACCGGCTGGACACGAAGGACTCCGCCCCTGGGTTGAGCGGCAGGTCGGGGCGGGCCGCCACCACTGACACAGACATCCTCACGGGCTCGCGAGACCGCCGGACCAACGGGGAGGCACGCGGGAGAGCGCATTTCAATCCTGGGAATCGGGGCATCATGGCGTGGAACCTCCGCGCTGCGCCCGCTGCGGAACCAACGGCCGGCTGGGCGCCCTTTATTGCACCTCTATTGCTCTCCAGGGTGGTTTTCTGCAGCACCGCCTGCTGCAATTTTGCCTTGACCAACTTTTCAAACCTTCAGGTGGGTGAGCAGCCCAAACACAACACCCCGCACGCCCCCCATCCACAGCCCAACGACCGTTCTGCGCGCTGCTGTCCACACAAGCGCAGGCAGAAAGCGCAGCTTCATTACAACAAAACTTCAAACCAGCGACCCCAAGTAATTGTGACGGCAATGAGCGTGCAACGCAAATGACAGTGTAAATACAAGGAAGAAAAAAACACACTCCCGGCGAGGCGCGCCGGCCTACGTGTTTGATTGAATCAGGGCAACAAACAAGCCGATCAGCGCCCGCCAAACATGCCCATCAGCGCATCCACCAAGCCACCCAGAGGGGCCTGCGGCGGCCCTTGAGCTTCCTGCTGCGCCTGCTGTGCTGGCTTGGCCGCAGCAGCAGGCTGTGCCGCCGCCGGCTGTGCTGGCTTGGCGGCAGCGGCAGGCTGTGCAGCCACCGGCTGTGCAGGCTTGGCTGCAGCAGCAGGCTGTGCAGCCGCCGGCTGTGCTGGCTTAGCGGCAGCGGCAGGCTGTGCAGCCACCGGCTGTGCAGGCTTGGCGGCGACGGCAGGCTGTGCAGCCGCCGGTTGTGCTGGCTTAGCTGCGGCTCCAGGCTGTGCAGCCGGCTGTGCAGGCTTGGTGGCTGCAGCGGGCTGAGCAGGTGCCTCCTGAGCGGGGTTGGTGGCGGCTGCTTGCTGTGCGGGCTCAGCTGGAGTGGCTGCAGCTGCAGGTGTCTCGGTCTGCTGCTCCTGCTGGGCAGCCGCCGCAGGCTGTGCAACTGCAGTGGGCTGCTCTGTTTCAGGGGCTGCCGGCTGTGGTGTTTCGGTTGGCGGTGCCTGCTCAGCCTGCTGCGCCTGCTGCTCGGGCTGCGCTGCTGGCGTCTGGTCCGCGGCGTCGGTTTGCTTCTTGCCCTGCTTTTTACCATCTTGCCCCTGCGCGGCCAGTTGGGAAGCGTTGTATCAAGGGTTTGCTGCTGGCTGCACAATGGCGGGCACACATTCTGCGCAGGTGGCAATGGCTGCAGCCCTTGTTTCAGATTGCAAGTTGGTCAAGCCCAGGCCCCCTCACATTTTTCTTTTTTGGCTCTTCGTCATTCTTCTTGGCTGCCGCCTGCTCCTGCTCCTGCTCCTGCCCTTGCTCCTGCGCCTGGGGCATGGGAGGGAGTTGGGCAAAACCTGGGAGGCAGATCAATCGTGCGCATTGCTGGGCTCCGTCCCTCCCACACACAGCTTCCCGGCCAACCATGCCACCCAGACCGCCCTGTGCTCACCGCTGTGTCGCCTTCAGACGCAGTGGAGGGCGCCAGTACAGTCTCAGTGGCTGTTTCATCCGGTGGCATCGCTTGCGGTGACTCCTCTGTTGCCGCCGGCACGCCCGCCTGCACTGCAGCGTCTGCCTGCTGTGCCACGCTGGCGCTGTCACTGGCGGTGCTGCTGCCCTTTTTGGCTCCCTGGGACGCCGCGAGGCCAATGGCTGTGCTGCCGCAGACGACCAGCACAATCACAGCCACCCACAGGGCAATCTGCGGCAGGGGCGGAGGCAGTGGCAGTGGCAATGCAGGATTAGTACATGCTACTATTGCAGCCTGTCGCTGTGACACCAAAGCAGCTGCACGCATATGTCGAGCAGGCGTGCTTGCCTTCATCTTGCGGGAGAGCGGCGGAGCCGCCCGCTTGCCGCTGGGCGGCGGCATGGTGTGGCCACTGACTGGCTCTGCGCCAGCCTCCACATCCAGAAGCGCCTCCGCCTTGGCATCGAGGTCCGCCCAGCCCACTGACTTGGCGCCTGGCTGCTGCACCGTAATCTGTGCTGTCGCGCCAGAGTGCGCGGCGACGGGTGGGGCAGCGGGCGGCGCGGCGGGCGCTGCAGCCGGCTGCGCCGCTGGTCCCGCGAACCTGGCATAAAGTTCGCGCAGGCTCATAGCTGGCGCGCCCTGAACCACTCGCCACTCGCTCGCCGCAGCAAAGAGCCCTTGCTCGCTCTCAACCGCCGCTTGTTGCGCCGCCATGGCGCTTGGCGGCCGCGGATAGCGTCGGAGGCACACGATTGGCTGTGCGTAGGTGTCGATCTGACTTTTTTCCGGCGCCGCGCGCGTTGGCGGCCTATGCGCGCTGTGCCTGCTGCCGCCTCTGCCGCATGCATTCTGGCGAGCATTCGCTCAATTCCCTTACAATCGTCAGCAGCCGACCCCACAGGCCCACAGTTGATTACCAAAAAAACGTGGGCTGGAAGGGTACGAAGGTTTCGACAAGCAAAAGAATCCTGGAGCCCTCTGCACACAGCCGCACATCCACACGGTCACTTCTCCTTTTTGGGCTCGGCCGCCGCACCCTCGTCCTCCTCCTCAGCCTCCTCCTCGCTCTCCTCTTGAATGGGCTCCGGCGCCCCAGCTGCTGCTGCTGCCGCAGAAGTGCCTGCGCCGCTGGCCGCTGCGGGCTGCTGCGCGCTCTTGGCCTGGCCATCCTTCTCCTCCTCCTCATCATCATCGTTCTCCGGCTGCTCCTCAGCATACCTGCAGGGAGGGAGGCTCGAGCGCTGAGTCGCCCTGGTGCAGATCTGTTTCCCAGTGCACGGCGTGGGACACCACGCTGCTGTCGCGCACACCACATGGGACAACCCACTGTCAACCAGGAGTTGCGCACAAGCATGCCGGCTGCTTTGCCACCGGCGCCCGCTCACCCAAACTCGTTGGCGCGCTTCTTGTCCACGCGGTAGATGTAGCGCTGGTACAGGTAGATGAGGAAGATGAGGTCGTCGCGGAACACTGCACAGGGTGAACGGGAGGGGGCAGGGAGGGGGGAGGGGGGGCAGGGTGGGGTGCAACGCTGTAAACCCATGGTAGCCATGCGCAGTGGCGCAGACAAGAGTGCACAGCATGAAAATGCATGCTTCTGCGCGCGTACCCGACAAGCGGTGCAGCAGCGGCATCTTGATGACGAAGGCAAACTGCAGGGGGAGGGCGAGGGGGAGCAAGAGGGGCGGTTATGGCGCGTCACAGCAGCCACGAGCACTGCAAGCCACAGGCGCCTCCCTCAAGCCACTCCTGCAAGCCGATGCTGCACCCACCAGGTCGTCGATGATGGTATTGAGGAACTTGTAGCTGCGCAGCGGGAGGCAGGGCGCGATGAGCAGAGCAATAAGGAGATGCATGGGTTGCTTCCTGGCACCAAGTTTGCATTTGACGAGCCGGCGTGCCAATGCTGTTGTGTGGGTAAAGCATGCAGCCCAGCTGATGCTGCCAACCACGAAGGCCAGCCGTACACCACCCTGCTTTCCCCCCTTCCTCCCCCTCACGTCATCTGGCGCCAGGGCAGGTGCGCCACCGACTTGAGCTTGTAGTTCAGGTACAGCTGGGGGCACATCAGGATGCTGCAGGAGGGTGACACGCAGCGGGGTGGGGCTGTGCACTCAGGGGAGCCGAAAGTCTGTGAGCCTAAACAAGCGGTAGCTGGACATTGGTGCTCAACGCGCAGAGCAAAGGGGCAGCTAGCGATGAGCCAGCACCCGCACTCACAAGCCAAAGGTGTACACCGCGCCGACCAGGGAGTTGAGCAGCCAGGAGTACCAGGACTTGTGGGTCTGCAGGACAGGGCTAAGAACATGTTAATCAATGCTTGCGGAAGCACAACCCAATGGTCCAAAGAGCAGGCAGCTGAGCTATCGAGACTGGGCCCCTATTGTGGGCTGCCGGTCCGGTGCATGTGACACGACCCGCCCTAGCTGGGCACGACACCCAACCTTGGCATAAGCGGCCCTCAACTCCCACCTGGTACATCAGTGCATACACAGCGTAACCCGCCACCAGCGGGTAGAGCGCATACGACAGGTAGCGCATCGCCTCTGCAGGGGTGGCAGCAGGGGGGGGGGGGGGGGGGGTTGAAAAGGCCGCTGCACAGCTGCATTTGTTGTTGCATGCTCCACATACACACACATGCACACGACTCTGCCCATATTGCTGAGCCCACGTTTGCGTGAAATGGAATCAGCACGCACCCGCGTCGTACTGGTCCGTCTTGCTCGTCTTGTACGAGGCGCGGTCCTTGAAGCGCAGCCAGGGCAGGCCCGAGGCGGTGCGCACCCCCGACACATTCATGGCCTTGGTCACCTGTTTAACAAGGGGGCGGGTGGGAGCCGGAGGGGGAAAGGCTGGGGTAAAGCAGGGGACATGGCCAGTTGTGCAGGGCTCAGGACAGCTTCACAGGGCAGGAGGGGGGGGGTAAAGGCGGAGTCACCATAGCAGTGCCTGTGCAACTCTGGCATGCTTGCAACGCGGCCCCGCCCACCTTCCAGAACTCGATGGCTGTGCCGATGCCGGTGGAGAAGAGCACCACCTGGGCGCAGAGGGAGGGGAGGGGCAAGGGTGTTACGGCAAGAGCAGGAGCACCACCGCGTGTGTCCCAGCAGCGTGCCGTCAAGCAGGCATGTGCTGTTTGCATGCACAGTCCCGACTGATGCAAACATCTTCGCTGTTGCAAACATCATGCCTGTCAACATGCATTTGAAAGGGCCCTGTAACTTGGCGCACCATGCTGGTGTCGTTATCCAGGAGGTACAGGAAGATGACCAGCTGGCAGCCGGCGTTGATGAGGATGGTGCGCGCTGCATGGGGAGTGGGGTGTGGTGGGGTGGGATAGGCTAAGGAGGGTGGTGTGCTGGGAGACAGGGGGGAGCCATTGGCTGGGATGGAAGTGCCTGCTTGCCAAGGGCCCCCGCGCACGGCACGAGAGTGAGTCATTCGACCACCCAGCACAACACACCAGCCCTGCCCTGGGCTCACCCGACAGGCCCAGCATCGACTTGTTGGACTTCCAAAAGCCAATGTCGTTCTGCATTAGAGTTGATTAGCAGGGCAGGTAACTCCGTGAGGCCGCAGACACACTGAAGGCCCAGCCTGGCGCCAACCGCATGGAAGAGCGTCTGTGCAACAGCAGAGTGCGATGCCCAATCAGCCCAGGCCGCTCACCTTGAACGCCAGCATGTCAAACACTGCAGGGCAGTGGGGGACAGGAGGCAGAGCGACGGCACTGAGCAAGGGAGAGCAGCACGATCTGGAGCTGTCACCCTCGCAGCCAACAGTGCGGCAGGGCACACCTCACAGTGCCCAGATGCAATCCCCTACAACACCGCAGCGCTGCCTTTCGCTCCCAGACCCCCCAGCACTTGCCCGAGTGCAGCATGGAGACGGCCATGGTGAGTGCCAGGAACCAGGGGTTGGACTCAATGAAGATGCGCTTCACGTCGTCCGAGTCGCCCTCGCCCATGGCGCCCCAGTCGCGCTGCATGCTGAACGACTGATCCAGCTGGCTCAGCAGCATGTGCTTCCAGGCGGGCGTGGCGGACAGCTCAAAGTGAAGCGTCACCTCCGACACCGACTCGTTCATGGGGACCTGCACGGGTGGCGGTGGGCCGAAGGGAAGCGGTGGGGGGGGGGGGGGGGGGGGGGGTGAAAGACGAGTTGGCGAGGGCGGCTG